>MHCFR04200__coassemble_260_pt1 | contig 37521 bp, 52 predicted proteins | sample MHCFR04200__metabat2_low_PE_027 | metagenome-assembled genome bin MHCFR04200 | reverse complement strand
GGGACGGACGTGAACCTAGCTGGGCGCGCCCCTGCGAGGCTAGCGGTGCACTGTATCTTAGCAACGGGGGGTCCGGGGGCGGCCACGCCGCATGCACCCTTTGGCCGCCCAAGGTTGGCTTTCGCTAAGCGAAAGCCAAGTCGCTTTGCGACCTACGTATTCGCCTTTGGCGAATACGTAGCCTGTGGCGCCCTTTGGGTACTTTCCCGTGTGGGAAAGTACCTCGTCCGCCCGCAGGCGGACGAAACCTCCCACAAGAAACAGATTTCTTGTGGATGGCAAGGAAAAGCCCTACCTTGCTTTTCCTGTAACACAGAGGGTTTCGCCTCTGCGGAGGCGACCAAAGGGCTTTCGATCGCCCTTTGGAAACCTTCGGCCCCATACTTGTTGAAGCTCTTCCAAGCTAAGAAACCAAAGGTCTTTTCTTCTTTCATCTCAATGAAAAAGCGCGTTTTTTCAGTCTCCTGCACCACCGGCCTAGCTGGTGGTTTTCTTTTCGCAAAAAAAGCGCTCCCCACACCATTTCGTACGAGGAGCGCCTTTTTCTTACAAGCAACCATTAGTCCCGGTTCCGGGCAATAATCAGCAACCGCAGCAAAGAAAGAATGCTGGTCACCGCAGCAGCCACATAGGTCAGCGCGGCAGCGGAGAGCACCGCCTTTACGGCAGGCTCTTCCTCCCGGGTGATGTATCCACCCTGGCTGAGCATGGCAATCGCACGGCTGCTGGCGTTAAACTCCACAGGCAAAGTAATCAGGGAAAACACCACCGACAGCGCAAAGCAGAAAATGCCCAGATAAATCAGCGGTTGCCAGCTGAAAATAATCCCTAGCAGAAACAGCGGGAAATACGCGTTGGAGCCAAAGTTTACCAGGGGCACCACCGCAGTACGCAACCGCATGGGCGCGTAGCCCTCCATTTTCTGCATGGCGTGACCCGCCTCATGGGCGGCAATGCCCAGGGCCGCAATGGACGTGGAGCCATATACCCCCTGGGACAGGGCAAGGGTCTCCGTGGCGGGATTGTAGTGGTCCGTGAGGTTGCCGCTCACGGAAGTTACCTCCACCGCATTGTTCCCATTGCGGCGGAGCAGGTCGGCCACCACCTGGCTGGCAGGCCGCCCCAGCTGCGAGGGTACGCGGCTGTACTTGCTATATGCACCATTCACCCTTGCCTGGGCCCATATGCCCAGAATCAGGCCGGGAATCAGCAACAGATACGTCCAATCCCAGAAAAACATAGGATTTCACCTCCTGAATCAGCGCTTCCTGAAAGAGAAACGCAGCATTAGCATACCGCATATGCGGTCGCTGCGCAAGGGCGTTTGGCGGAAGTGTCCAAAAAAATGTCTCAAAACCTTTCTTTTCCGTCCCTGGGATGCTTCCGCCGGTGTTCCCGCACCAGCTGCACAATCAGCATGCCCAGCAACACCGCCGAGAGCACCACTCCCAGCAGAAACAGCCAAAAGCTCGCCTGCTTTACTTCCAAAAAAAGGCATATCAGTCCAGCCAGCCATACCAGGCCAATCAGGCTGCACAGCTTGCTTCCCGCAAGCAACAGATTTCCCCGGCCACGCCTAGGCATCGCGTGCGCCCCTCCTTTGCATTTCACCCAGCGCCCCTGGCATGGCGCGCCGCTCCCTTAAGCATGCCCTGGAGCACTGCCGGGCATGCGTTCCGGCGCGGTTCCCTTCCAGCAGCGCAAGGATATTGTAGCAAATTTTTCCGCACTTTGGAAGCGGATGGACGCGATCTTTTCTTTTTTCTGGCAGGAAAAGGAATTCCTTGCCGCGAATGAAATAAACATAGATGAAAAGGTTGTTATTCCGCCAGAAACGATAATTGAACAGAAAGGGGCCCGTATTTATGAACCATTCCGCCATACGCGACCTGATTTTGAGCAATGCCTTCGAGCTCTTTGGCCAACCCAAGTGGACCTTTGGCAAACAGACATGCAATACCTACGAGGTGTTTGCCGAGCGTGTACGCATGGAAGATGGAGAAAATATTCCTGCCTGGCCGGTGCTGGAGCTGATCGAGCGGGACGAAGCGCTGACGCTGCTGTTCTCCGGCTGGTTTCTGGGTACGGCCATGCGCTCCGCGGTAACGCTTACGGAGCAGACCGATTCCAACGTGACCCTCTCCATGAACCTGCTGCCCCTTTATGCCAATATGGACAGCTATGTGGAGGAGGTCAAGCGGCATCTGGAGCTTACGGGACTAAACCCCAGGAAAATGCAGTTTGAGCTTAGCGAGGCGCAAAACCTTTCCCGCAAGGGCATTGAAAATCTCAATTACCTCCATGATGAGCTGGGGGTGGGGCTGCTGCTGGCCAACTTCGGCACCGGCCATAGCAATATCGATCTGCTGCGGGAGGTGCACTTCGACGGCGTGGAGCTGGACCGCTCCTTTGCCGCCCATGTACCCGAGGACGACCAGACCTGCCGGTTAATTGTAGCCATCCAGCACTTTGCCGACGCCCTGGACCTTACCGTGTGCGTCAAGGGCATTGAAAATCACGAGCAATTTGAATTCTTCGACGAATTGGACTGCTTCAAGGGGCAGGGGTATTTCATTGGCAAGCCCATGCCCTTGGAGGAGCTGAAGGACTACATCCTGAAATACGCGGTGCGTCGCGGGCACATCTGACCGCCCCAGAAGCAAGCGGGACATCCCCGTGGAAGCGGCGCAGGCACCCCTGATCGCCATCCTGTCCCAGGCATTGTGCCCCGGCCTTTGTGCGGCCGGGGCACCAGAGCGTTGACAAAGTATTTTGCTCCATCTTTTTACAAAGTGCGTAATACATGCTTGCAAGCGCAGAAGGTTTCGCGCCTGCGGGCGCGACCAAAGGGCTTTCCGGTCGCCCTTTGGAAACCTTCGGCCCCCATGCTTGTTGGTATTTCTGCAAGGGAAGAAACCGAGAATTTCTTCTTCAGTGTTTCAGCTTGAAAAAGCACGCCTTTTTCGCAGTCCGTGCCCCGACCTTTGTGCGGCCGGGGCATGTTTTGTTTTCCGCGGGCATAAGCTCACAGGGCAAAGGTAGGTGCAACGCATGACCCTCAGCGAGCTAAAGGCCAAGGACGTGGTGAACACCGTGGACGGGCGATGCATCGGCAAGCCCATGGACCTGGAATTCGACCCCGTGGACGGGCGCGTGACGGCCCTGGTGGTTCCCGGGGAATTCAGCCTCATCCAACTCCTTCGGGGCGAAAAGTGCGGCATTGTCATTCCCTGGGGCAACATCTGCAAAATCGGGGATGATGTCATCCTGGTGGACCTTACCGGCATCCTATAAGGGCGCCGCCACTAGCGCAGGGCCCGGTACTCCGCCAGGCAGGCGTCATACGCCTGCTCCAGCTGCGCTTTTTCTCCCGGCGCGGCGGCGCTTATGCGCCCGATCAGCTCGGTCATGCGCATTTGCAGGGCGCTGCGGCGCAGGGCTGCATCCGCCTGGGGAGACGCCCGCTTCTCCTCCTCCCAGGCATCCAGGGTACCGTTGAACACCTGCGCCCGGCCCTCCTGCAAAAACAGCAGGCGGGTGGCCGTGTGCCGCACAAAGGCCTGGTCATGGCTGACCAGCAGCACCGTGCCGGGATACTCCCCCAACATGCGCTCCAGCGCGCGCAGGGACGGCAGGTCCAGGTAATTGGTGGGTTCGTCCAGCACCAGCACATTGCAATCCGAGAGGATCAGCTGGCACAGGCAGAGCTTCATTTTCTCTCCCCCGGAGAGCAGCCCCGCCTGCTTGTCCCAGCAGGTTTTGGGCAGGAGCATGCGGTTGAGCACGGTGCGCACCACGTCCTCCCGCTGAACGGCGCGCAGGCGGGCGTTTTCCAGCACCGTGTGCTGGGGCAGCAGGGTGGAAAGATCCTGGTTCAGAAACCCCAGGCGCGCCTGGGGCGAGCATTGTATGCCCGCATGCCCCTGGGCAATCAGCCCCAGCAGGGTGCTTTTTCCGCTGCCGTTGCGCCCCAGCAGGGCCATTTTATCCCCATTTTCCAGGGTAAAACTGATCTCCTTCAGCAGGTCCGGCGTGTGCGGGTAGCCAAAGTGCAGCTTTTTCACCTGCAATACGGTTTTGCTTCGCGGCGGATGTGTCAGGGAGAAGTCCAGCTGCATGGGCGGAATCTCCCGCACCTGCTCCACCTTTTCCAGCTTTTCCAGGCGGCTTTGCAGGGCCTTGCGCTGCCTGTCGATAGTTTTCTTCCCTTTTTGGTCCCCCATTTTATGGAGGCGGGCCTCGCTGTTGCCCATGCGGCGGGGCGCCTTGCGCACCTGGGCGCTTTGGGCACGCAGTTCCTGGGCCGCCTCCTCCAGGTGGCGCTTTTCCCGCAGGTATTGTTCCCGGGCGCGGGTCTGGGTAAGCTTCTCCAATTCCTGTGCCTGTTCAAAGGCGGTGTAGTTTCCGTCATAGCATCGCAGCCCGCCGCCTTCCAGGTACCAGATGCGGTTGCACAGCCGGTCCAGCAGCTCCCGGTCATGGCTGACCAGCACAAAGGTCTCCTGCTGGCGAAGTTTTTCTTCCAGCAGCCTGCATCCCGGCAGGTCCAGGTTAGCGGTGGGTTCGTCCAGGAGCAGAAGCCGCGCGCCAAAGGGGATGCGGCTCAGGCGCATGCGGGTGATCTCGCCCCCGCTGCACGCCGCCCGGTCCTCCAGTTTGCCCACCCCAAAGTTCCGGCGGCTCTCCCCGGTGGATTCCCCCGCGCCCAGGCCAAACTGGGGCGCATAGCCCAGGTCGCAGCCGCGCCGTACCTGCCCCCCGTCGCAGGGGCGGCAGCCGGCCAGCACCTGCAGCAGTGTGGATTTGCCACAGCCGTTTTGTCCAATCAACCCGATTCGGTCCCCGGCATAGACCGTCAGGCGCGGAATGGTAAACAGCGTCCGGTCCCCCAGGGAAACGGACATCTCCATGCCTTCCAGCAACAGTTCATACATATTGTTTCACACCTCCATACGCGGAGGCAGACGGGCGGCAAAAAGCGGCTTTTTTGCCCATACAAAAAAGCAAGGTACCTCTCCATGCGCCGGTAAGCCTTCCGCGTAAAGCCACGACAAAGCACACGGCTCACCGCCGCAGGCTTTATCCTTCCTGTACGCTTACAAGCTTACTCGTTACGCATGTTTCCGGTTTCCTTGCCCTTTCTTCTTTGATAGCATGTATTATAGCGCACTTTGGCCCTTTGTCAAGCCTGCTGTTCCGGCGCAGCGCCTTCTTCACAGGTTCTCCGTTATCCTGCCGGCATTCACATACAGGGGTACCATGATCCATGGATAATTTTCCTTCTTTTTGCAAAGCCTATCCTGCAAAAAGAACAGGAGGTTCCCTATGGGAAACAACATGGACCTGGACTATGCAATGTTCTGCTATCAGTGTGAACAAACGGCAAACGGGAAGGGCTGCACCAAGCAGGGCGTTTGCGGAAAAACGCCGGAAATCGCCAATCTGCAAGACCTGCTGATTTTTCAGATCAAGGGCATCAGCTGCTATGGAAAAGCGCTGCTGGACAAGGGAAAGCCCCTGGACAAGGCAGTAATCCGCTTCATTGAAAATGCCCTGTTCACCACTCTGACCAACGTGAATTTCGATGCGGATGTACATGTAAAGCTGCTGCAGGAGTCCCAGCGGATCAAGGAACAGCTGCGAAGCGCCGCCGGTGCCCCACCCACTGCCACCGCTCACGCCACCTATGACTTGCCCAAGACCAAAACGGAAATGCTGCGGGACGCGCCCCTGGCAGGCATCATGTATGACAAGGCCCTGGACCCGGACATCCGCTCCCTGCGCCAAACCATTGTATACGGGCTCAAGGGCATCAGTGCCTATGGTCACCAGGCAAGGGAACTGGGATATGTCAGCGACCAGGTGGATGATTTCTACGTCCTGGCGCTGGAGGCCACAACGGATGACCGCCTCACGGTGGAGGAGCTGATCCGCATGACCATGCGCACCGGCGAAATGGCCCTGGAAGTGATGAAGAAGCTGGATGAAGCCAACACCAGCGTCTATGGCCATCCCTCCCCGCATCCGGTGAATGTGCGGATGAAAAAGGGGCCGTTTATCATCGTTTCGGGCCATGACCTAAAGGATCTGGAGATGCTGCTGGAGCAATCCCAGGGCAAGGGCGTCAACATCTATACCCATGGCGAGATGCTCCCCTGCCACGGCTATGAGGGGCTGAAAAAATACCCCCACCTGGTGGGAAACTTCGGCGGCGCCTGGCAGGAGCAGCAAAAGCAGTTTGACGACCTGCCCGGTTGCATCCTGATGACCACCAACTGTCTCATGCGCCCCAGGGATTCCTACAAGGAACGGATCTACACCACCAACGTGGTGGGATGGGAAGGCGTGAAGCACATTCGTAAAAAACAACAGGGGGAGAAGGATTTTTCGGAAATCATTCAGCAGGCGCTGGAGCTGGGCGGCTATCCGGAGGATCAGGAGCCCCAGGAGATCACCGTGGGCTTTGGACATCAGGCCGTGCTTGCCTGCGCGGATCAACTGGTGAATGCGGTGAAAAGCGGCAAGGTACGGCATCTGTTCCTCATTGGCGGCTGCGACGGGGCGCGGCCGGGACGCAGCTACTACACGGAGTTTGCCACCATGGTGCCCAAGGACTGCATGATTCTGACCCTGGCCTGTGGAAAATACCGCTTCAACAAGCTGGACTTTGGTGAAGTGGCCGGGCTGCCGCGGCTGTTGGACATCGGGCAATGCAACGACGTATACTCCGCCATCCGCGTAGCCACGGCGCTGGCCGATGCCTTCCATACTGACGTGAACAGTCTGCCGCTGTCGCTGATCGTATCCTGGTATGAGCAAAAAGCGGTGGCGGATCTTCTGGCCCTTTTGAGCCTGGGCGTAAAGGGGATCTTTCTGGGGCCCACGCTTCCGGCCTTTCTCAGCCCCAACGTTCTGCAATACCTGGTGGATACCTTTGGGCTACGGACCATCAGCAATGCCCGGGATGATTTGAAGACCTGCCTGCAACAGACTGTTTAACGGTGCGGCGCGCCGCGTCCGTGCACCCTGGAGGGAAAAGCATGTATAAAAACCTTCCCAAGCAAATGGTCCTGCAGCTCAAGGATCTGGTGCAGTACCAGCCCGGACAGGTGGTTAGCAGGACCCTGGTGCAAAACGACCGGGTGAGCATGACGCTCTTCTCCTTCGACCAGGGGGAAGAAATCTCTGCCCACGCATCCGGCGGAGACGCCATGGTTACCGTGCTGGAGGGGCGGGGCAGGGTTACCATCGGCGGAGAGTGCTTTTTGCTAAGCACCGGTGAAACCATTGTGATGCCAAAGGACATCCCCCATGCGGTATATGGTGAGGAGTCCTTCAAAATGCTGCTGATCGTGTCCTTTTAGTGGTGGGATATTCGCTTCTTTCTCACCGCACTGAGCCGGGAATTTCCCCGGCTCTCAGCGTGTCGAAAAAGTGGTTAAAACCACTTTTTCGAGGAAGCAAATTCGGTCAACCAGAGGTCGCCCGAATTTGTAAGGAATTGATTTTGCAAGCAAAATCAACGACCCAGCAAGGCGCTGTTTTTCCTCAAGGAAAAACAGCGGTCGCGAAGCGACTTGGCTTTTCGTTCGAAAAGCCAACCGTCCGCCGGCAAAGCCGGCTTACACGAAGAAAAGTCAGAGGGGCTGCGGCCCCTCCGACACCTCCTAAAGGTTTTTTGACCGTCTGTGAGCCGGGAATTTCCCCGGCTCTTTTTTATGGAGAAGCAAGCCCCTGCCCATGATTGATTTTAGAAGCTACTTTGGCCAGGACAGTCCTCAACCCGCCACACAGGAGGAAGAAGCAATGATTTCGCAGATGAATGTCACCGTCAACAATGTATCCTTTACCGCCACGCTGGAAAGCAACCAGGCTGCCCAGGCCCTGGTGGACATGATGCGCAACGGTCCCCTCACCCTTGCCATGCAGGATTACACGGGCTTTGAAAAGGTTGGCCCGCTGGGCGCCAGCCTGCCCGTCAGCGATGTTCAGACCACTACCCAGAGCGGGGACATCGTGCTGTATAACGGCAACCAGATCGTGATCTTCTACGGCTCCAATTCCTGGAGCTATACGCGGCTGGGCCATATTGACGACCTGACCGGATGGGCGGACGCCCTGGGCAGCGGCGATGTATCCGTTACCTTTTCCCTGGCGGAGTGAAGCAGGCAGCTGTGGCTTACGATTTTGACCTGGTGCAGGACCGGCGGAATACCGGCTCGGTGAAGTGGGACGTTCCCCAGGGGGCGCTGCCCATGTCCCTGGCGGACATGGACTTTCAGGCCGCGCCGGAAATTCTTGAGGCGTTCCGTCGCCGGGTGGATAACGGCATCTTCGGCTATGGGATGGTTCCGGACACCTGGCATGCAGCCTACCAGGGCTGGTGAAGAAAGCGAAGTAATCCCATGGGGGCCATGCCCATGGAAGGCATGCGCGAAGCCCTAGGCAGGCATAAGCAAGGATAACCTTAGCGGCTTTGAAAGCACGGAGTGGCGCATCACAATGAATCCTCATACCAGCGTGATGTGCTACTATTCCCAGGAGAGCTGCGAGCAAGGGCATGTCTTGACCCTGCCCATGGAGGGCCAGCCATGACTTACCTGCTTCGCGGCATGCTCATCGGACTGATTTTCAGCGTAGCTGCAAGTGCGGTGGGTGTTTACCGGACCGATCAGCCTGCTGAAAAGGAAGGGCGGCACGCGGCATCCTCCCGGTACTCAGCCGCGTTTGCGGCATCGCGCTGCTGACCTTGTGCTGCTCTTTCAGAAAGGATGAGCAAGACTGCTTCCTGGCGCATCCTTTCCCCTAAGCTTTTCCGGTTGATTTCATCCTTATCATAGGCGCTTCCTCCGTCCTGATGCTGTGGGGCTGCTGCGGAGGCTATCTGCGCCTTTGCTTTAAGGGCGTGCCCGGCGCAGAGCACCCGTACCCAAGCCTTCCACCGCTTGCAGGCCCATCTTTTCGGAAAGACGCTGCCCGTGCGTTATCCCTGCTGAGAGCACCTGCGCCATGTTCCGGAACATAAAGACCCTCCCGCGGCCGTTCTGTCCCCAGAACCGCTACGGGAGGGCTTCTTCATGTATTCATAACAATCTGCACCGGCAGGATGCCTTCGCCATGGTCCGCTAGCCTTTCGCAGGGGATTTCAGGCTTCCGGCTCCTGCGGCGTGTGGACCGTCTGCTTGCCCTGGCGCAGGGCATCCCGCTCCCGGCAAAGCTCCGTATACAGCTGTACCGGGTTCCACTGGCTGTTGGTGGGGGTGAGCACTGCCTTCAGGGCCACCGGGGGCAGCTTGGCCCGCTTGAGCGCCAGCAGAAACTGCTGGGCCATTCCCGCGGGGAACAGCGCCATGACCATCATCTCCTCCGAAAAGGCTTCGGGTGTCGCAGCCTCCGGGGCTGCATCCTCCAGGCCGCACAGCGCGCTGAGCGTTTTGCCCCAGTCCTCCCGGGGAACCGGCTGGAAGCGGATACTGAAGCGCATGCAGATCAGCCGGAGCTTGGCCGCCTTCTCCGGGGACATGTTAAAGCACAATAGCATGGGCGATTTCATAGGCGTTACCTCCTGTTGTCGGGCGCGTACTCATTCCAGGGGCCGCAGCACCAGCACGGCGCATACGGGCAGCTCCGTTTCCCCGGAGAGCGTCTTGCCGGAGATCAGTTCCTCATAGGGCCGCAGCAGCGTCACGCGACGGGCTTCCCCGGCGTAGTTTTGCAGGAAGATCACGCCGCCGCGATCCACCGCCACCACGCCCTGGGGCAGTTTTTCCTCCATGGCCTTGGGCAGTCCCGCCTTTTCCGCCAGGCGGGCATACAGGGCGTTCAGCCCCGCCTGCTCCACCTGCGCGGCCAGATACCAGGCCTCCCCGGCGCCATAGGCATGACGGGTCAGGCAGGGCTGTCCGGCATACCAGTCGCCGGTATACACGGCCTCCGTCTCGGCGCCCTTGCAGTCCACCAGGCCGCACAGCTCGGTAACCTGGTACGTGGTGCCGTCGGTCAAACGCATGCCATTGCTGAGTCCCGGGCGCAGGGCATCCAGTTCCGTGGCGCGAAGTCCCAATACCTCTGTGAGTCCATGGGGCGTGGGGCCCAGATGCGCCAGATCCCAGGCGTCCACCACACCGCTCCAGTAGGTGGTCAGCAGCACGCCGCCCGCCTCCACAAAGCGGCGGAGCTTCTCCTCGATGCCGTTGCGGGTCATGAAAAGCATGGGCGCGCTGACCAGGGCATAGCCGCTCAGATCCGTGCACTCCCGCATGTCCCGGAAATCCACCGCGTAGCCCTGCTCCCACAGCGCGCGGTAGTGGGCCGTGATGGTATCGAAGTAATGCATCTTCCCGTTATTGGCCGCCTGGGCAAAATCGATGGCCCAACGGTTTTCCACATCGTAGAGGATGCAGGCCTTGGCCTTGCGCTCCGTGTCATAAATGGGCTGGAGATTCTCCAGGACGCGACCCACCTGGGTCACATCCCGGAAGGTGCGGGTGTCCGGCTCCCCATAGTGATCCACCACCGCGCCGTGGAACATCTCCGCGCCGCCCCGGCCCTGCCGCCACTGGAAATACAGCACGCTTTGGCTGCCATGAGCCACCGCCTGCAGGGAAGAGAGCAGATGCATGCCCGGCTGCTTGGGGCGATTGTGGGGCTTCCAGTTCACCAGGGAGGGCGTGGACTCCATCAGCAGGAAGGGCTGATCCTTGAAGCTGCGCATCATGTCATGGTTGCAGGCAAAATCCGCCGCCGTGGCCAGGTCATCCCCCGAGCCCCATTCCGGATAGGCATCCCAGGAAACCACGTCCATGGCCTCTGCCAGGGAAAAATAGTCATAGTCCCAGAAGCGCTCCATCAGGTTGGCGGTGCACAGCAGCTCGGGGTTTACCGCCTTTACCGTGTCCCGCTCCATGGTCAGGAAGTCCTTGCACTGCTGGGTAGTGAACCTGCGCCAGTCCACCTTCATGCTGGTGTTCGATCCCTGGCCAATGGAGGACGGCGGCTCAATCTGGTCCCAATCCGTGTAGCGCTGGCTCCAGAAGCCGGTCCACCAGGCGGCATTCAAACGGTCCAGGGTACCGTATTTCTCCCGCAACCATTCGCGGAACTTCTGCTGGCACAGAGGGCAGTAGCAGTCGCCCTCGTATTCGTTGCTCAGGTGCCACAGGATGACCGCGGGATGGCGGCTGTACCGCTCCGCCAGGGCAGTATCCATGGCCCGCACCTTCTCCCGGTACACGGGGGAGGTGAGGCAGTGGTTCTCACGCCAGCCGAAATGATGGCGGCGGAACTGTTCGTCCACCCGCAGCACCTCGGGGTACTTCTGCGACATCCACGGGGGACGCGCACCGGAGGGCGTGGCCAGGATCACGTGAATGCCGCCCTTCCACAGCCGGTCCAGCACCGCGTCCAGCCATTCAAAGTCGTATTTGCCCTCCTCCGGTTCCAGCAGCGCCCAGGAAAAAATGCCCACGGAAACGCAGTTCACATGGGACTGCTGCATCAGTTCCACATCTCTTTCCAGGATGTCGGGCCGGTCCAGCCATTGGTCGGGGTTATAATCTCCCCCATGCAGGAAACGTGGAAACCGGGGCGTAAAGGTTGCCATAGGTCGCCTTCCTCCTTTTTATGCTTCGGCAGGATAATGTATGGTCAAGCATTGTCCGTCCATGGCCGCCTCCGTGGCCGGAAAGATCGCCTGTGCCAGGGGCAGATAGGCCTGCGGATCGTCAATGCAGTTGCTGAAGTGGGTGAGCAGCAGGCGCTTGGCCCCTGCCTCCCGGGCCAGGGTTGCCGCCTCCGCAAAGAGCATATGGCGGTTTTTTTCTGCCTGGGCCCGCTTTGTCTCGTCCCCGTACATGCCTTCCAGGATCATCAGATCCGCCCCGCGCCCATAGCGGATGATATCCGGGGTGGGTCGCGTGTCCGTGGCATAGAGCAGGCGGATTCCCTGCCTGGGCGGGCCCATGACCTGCTCAGGGGTTACGCCGTTCACCGTTTCCCCGGCTTGCAGGCGCTTCCAATCCCTTACGGGCACCCCCAGGGCCTTCGCCCGCTGGGGCTGGAAAGCTCCCTGCCGGGGCAGTTCCAGCCGCCAGCCGTAGCAGGGCACCCCATGGTCCAGCCGGAAGCCGGTAATCTCCAGGCCGATCATGGACAGCTCCACCCGCTCCCCGGAAAACTCGTGGAGCACCACGGGAAAGGGCAGCACCGGCGCCACCACGCGCAAGCCCTCCACAATGGCTTTCAGCCCCGTATAGCCCCATATATGGAAAGGCTCCCGCCGCTCCGCCTTGCCCAGGGAGAGGAGGAAGCCCGGCAGACCACCGCAGTGGTCCCCATGATAATGCGTAATCAGCATCCCGTCGATGCACCGAAAGCCCCAGCCCAGCCGCCGGATGGCCGTCTGCGTACCTTCGCCGCAGTCAATGAGCAGTCCACGTCCCCGCACCCGCAGGTAGCAAGCCGTCAGGCCGCGGTCCGGCAGGGGCAGCGCGCCCCCGGTGCCCAGCATGCACAGTTCCAGCATGTTTTTCCTTTCTAAAGCAGCCTGCCGGCCGCCTCTTCCCGCCTGGAAAAGGCGTTTAGTCCGTCAGCAGGCCCGTATCGGCCAGCAGATCCAGGAAAGCCACCACATCCGCCCGCGCCCTGGGTTCATCCACCCGATAGGTGCGCAGCAGCGCATCGGTGAGCTGATCCTCCGTGGCACCCTGCTCCAGCATCCGGTAGAGCATGGCTGCGCTCTGGTTCAGCCGAATCATGCCGCGAAAGCTCCCCGCGTTGGGTTCGCAGGCAACCACCATCCGGGAATCCCCCGTCTCCCTGAGCATATACCCTTCCTTGATACGCATGATGCGCTCCTCCGTTTTTTCCTATCCTGGCTCGATTATACCAGATGCATTCCGGAGAATCAACGCATTTCACAGGGAGTTTTTTCCATAATTTCGGGCATGTCCGGCCGGGGCACGGGCCCAGGACTCAGGCTTCCCGCTCCTCCTTGAGCCGGGAGAAGATCATCCGTCCGGCGCTGGTTTGGATCACGGTGGTAACCACCACGTGGACCGTCTCCCCCACATGGCGGCGGCCGCCCTCCACCACGATCATGGTGCCGTCCTCCATGTAGCCCACGCCCTGGCCGGGCTCCTTGCCTTCCTTGGAAATGGTGGTTTCCATTTCCTCCCCGGCCAGCACCGCGGGCTTGAGCGCCGCGGCCAGGTCGTTCAGATTGAGCACCTTCATACCGCTCACCGACGCCACCTTGTTCAGGTTGAAATCATTGGTGACCACGCGCCCGCCGGTTTCCCGGGCCAGGCGGAGCAGCTTCACGTCCGTCTCCTGGGTATCCGGCCAGTCGGTGGGATCAATGCGCAGGTGAAGGCCGGGCTCCTGGCGCACCTTTTGCAGCAAGTCCAGCCCCCGGCGGCCACGGTTGCGCCGCTGGGCATCCGCGCTGTCCGCCACGCGGCGCAGTTCATCCAGCACAAACTGCGGAACCACCAGCTCCCCTTCCAGAAAGCCCGTGCGTGCCACCTCAAAAATGCGCCCGTCAATAATCACCGAAGTATCCAGTATTTTCGCCTGTGCCGGTTCGCCCTCCGAATCTTCCTCGGCGCTCTCCCTGGCCTGGCGGGCGCTTTTGCGCAGGGCCCGGCGCTCCCGGAAGCCATAGAGCTTCTCCTGCATGTCCACGATGTCCCTGGCCCGCTTGAACCCGATGGACAGGCCAATGGCGCCAAAGATCACATACAGGATGGCGCTAATGGCCGTGGTGAACAGGGACGCGCCCACAAAGTTGAGGATCTGGCTGAGCAGCGCTGCAATAATCAGCCCGCAGATCAGCCCGGTAACAGAGCTGAACATTTGCCCAATGGGCATGCCCTCCATGCGCTGCTCCAGCCGCAGGCCCCAGTCCACGCAGCTGCGAATAATCCGGTTGCTCAGCAGAAAACCAATAAGCGCGCCCAGGGCGCAGACGGATATATATACGATCACCAATGCCTGCACCGGCACATGATACTCCGGGTTTGCCTGGGCCAGCATCTGCTGCGCCATGGCGGTCAACCCGGCGCCCACGCCCGCGCCCAGCAGAGCAATCAGCGCCCGCAGCACCCGCTGCACAAGCTTGGATTTCATGGGTCACGCTCCTTTAATCCCGCCCGGCCGTCCGGGCAGGGCCCTTGATTCAAAACAGTACGCTCAGCGCCTGATACACCGTGTCCACGCCCCGGAGGGTTACGCCCTCGGGGGCCTTAAGATGGCGCAGGTTCTCCTTGGGCAGCACAATGGTGGTGAAGCCCAGGCGGGCGCACTCGGCCACCCGGCGCTCAATCTGCGGGATGGCGCGCACTTCGCCCCCCAGGCCCACCTCGCCCATTACGGCCACCTGCTGCCCCACGGGCATATCCTTCAGGGAGGACGCCACCGCCACGCAAAGGGCCAGGTCCGCCGCGGGCTCGCCCAGCTCCAGGCCGCCGGCCACGTTCACATACACATCCTGGTTATAGGTCTTTTGACCCGCGCGCTTTTCCAGCACGGCCAGCAGCAGCGCCACGCGCCCCGTGTCCGCGCCCTCCACGGTGCGCCGGGGGGTCCCGAAATACGTGGGCGAGGCCAGCGCCTGCACGTCCACCAGCAGCGGCCGCGAGCCCTCCATGCCGCAGAACACCACCGATCCGCTGGCGCCCTTGGCCCGGTGGGAAAGCAGCTGCTCCGAGGGATTCTCCACCACGCGCATGCCTTCCTGGGTCATCTGGAACACGCCCAGCTCGTTTACCGAGCCGAAGCGGTTCTTCACCGCCCGCAGCAGGCGGTACTCCTGCTGCCGGTCGCCCTCGAAATACAGCACCACGTCCACCATGTGCTCCAGCATCCGCGGGCCCGCAATGGCCCCTTCCTTGGTCACGTGCCCCACCAGAAACACGGCGGTGCCGCTTTCCTTGCACAGGCGCATGAGCAGGCTGGTGCATTCCCGTATCTGGCTGACGCTTCCCGGGGCGGAGGCCATTTCCGGGCGGTACATGGTCTGGATGGAGTCCACCACCGCCACATCCGGGGCCAGTTCCTTCAGCCGCTCCTCCACATGATCCATGGCGGTCTCCGCCAGCACATACAGGTTGGGCACATCAATGGCCAGGCGCCGGGCCCGGAGCTTTACCTGCTTGGCGGATTCCTCGCCGCTGATATAGAGCACCCGTTTTCCCTGGGCGCACAGATGCGCGCACACCTGCAGAAGCAGCGTGGATTTGCCGATGCCCGGGTCGCCGCCCAGGAGCATCAGGCCGCCCTCCACAATGCCGCCGCCCAGCACCCGGTCCAGCTCGCCGATGCCCGTGGAAAGGTGCGCCGCCGCGTCCTCGGGGATGTCCCGCAGGAGCATGGCCTGGGCGCCGCTGCCCGGGCGCTGGCGCAGGGGCTTGGCCGCCGCGGCTGTTTTGGCCGGGGCCGCCGCCACGCTTTCCTCCATGGTGTTCCAGGCGCCGCAGCCGGGGCACCGGCCCACCCAGCGCGCTGTTTCGTATCCGCAGGCTGTGCAGGCAAAGCAAGTTTTTTCCCTGGCCACGGTTTCTTCCTCCCTCATGCTCGCGTATGATTGATAGTATACCATACTCCCGCGCCGCAGAAAAGCGCTTGTTTGTGAATTTCATCCTGACACAGGCATATGAAGCCTGTATGAAGTATCTGTGGCATGCGGGCAAAGGGCGCACTTCCAGTGTGAAAAAAAATTGACCAGAGCCTTTGCCCTGGTCAATCAAAGCATGGTTATATGCCTCAGCCCTGCTTCTGCTTGTGCTTGGGATTCTCGCAGATAACCATAACCTTGCCCTTGCGCTTGATGATCTTGCACTTTTCGCAAATGGGCTTTACAGACGGCCGTACTTTCATGAGCGTACCCTCCTTGTGTCGCAGCGGCATGCAGCCGCGTCGGTTTTTCCTCAGCCCTTGCTGCGCCAGGTGATCCGGCCACGGGTCAGATCATAGGGCGAGAGCTCGATGGTAACTTTGTCGCCGGGATAGATGCGGATGAAATTCATGCGCATCTTGCCCGAAATGTGCGCCATAATCTGGTGTCCGTTGGGGAGTTCCACCTGAAACATGGCATTGGGAAGCGCCTCGACAACGTGCCCTTCCATTTCAATGACGTCGTTTTTCGACAAGATTTCAGCCCTCCTTGCACAGCGGCGTCTCAGTTTGCAGCCCGGCCTCCCGCAGCAGCTTGCGCAGATCGCTGTCCAGCACCTGGCCGGAGGCAAGCCGCTGCGCAAGGTCCTGCATCTTCACAGGCTTGGCGTGCAAATGTTTTACTTTTTTCCGTTTGGGATGATCCAGCTTGCGGGTCAGGCCATCGGCCATCATGACAAATTGGTCATCCACCACGGAGAGAATCACGAAGCAGCGGTCCCTGTCGCGGCCCTGTCTGGACATGACGACGCGCCCGACTTCCATCGGTATGCGCTCCATCATTCCTCCTCCTTCCACTGGAAACCAGGGAAAGTAAGGATCTCGGGCAACCCATCCTCACGGATGGCGATGGTGTGCTCGTAATGGGAGCAGAGGCTGCCGTCCCGGGTGCGGAAGCACCACTCGTCATCGTCCTCGTTCACGTGCCAGTCCCCTGCGGCAATCATGGGTTCCACCGCCAGGGTCATGCCTTTGCGCAGGCGCAGGCCATGCCCGGGCTCCCCAAAGTTGTACACCGCGGGGTCCTCATGCATCTCCCGGCCAATGCCGTGGCCCGTCAGGTCACGAATGACCCCATAGCCGTGGCTCTCTGCCCAGGACTGGATGGCGTGGCCCACATCGCCCAGCCGGTTGCCGGCCACGGCCTGACGCACGCCCTTCCAGAAGCACTCTTCCGTAACCTCGATGAGCGCCTCCGCTTCCGCGGAGATCTCGCCGATGCCCATGGTGAAGGCGCTATCCGCCTGCCACCCATCCAGCACCAGTCCACAATCAATGCTGATGATGGAGCCTTCCCGAAGCACCTGGTTTTCCGAAGGAATCCCATGCACCACCTGGTCGTCCACGCTGGTGCACAGCGTGGCAGGGTAGCCGTTATAGTGCAGGAAGGAAGGTGTGGCATGATTCTTGCGGATCAGCTGCTCCGCGTAAACGTCCAGCGCCGCAGTGGTCATGCCCGGCTTCACAGCCTCTCGGAGCTTTTGGAGCACCTCGTACAGAAGCGCTCCCGCCTCCCGCATTTTCGCAATATGATCCTGATTTTTGATGCTTATCATGCCTTCGCCCCTAAAACGTTCAGGATGTCCGCGTAGATCGCGTCACGATCCTTGGCGCCGTCAATGCGATGGAGCAAGCCCTTTTTCTCGTAGAAATCCACCAGGGGCGCCGTCTGGTCATGGTAGACCTTCAGGCGGCTGAGCACCGTTTCGGGCTTGTCATCGTCCCGCTGTACCAGGGGTTCGCCGCAGTCGCACTGGGTGCGCCCGTTCAGCTGGGAAACATGGTTTGTCGCTCCGCACTTCAGGCATACGCGCCGTCCGCTGAGGCGGTCCACCAGCTGCTGATCTTCCACAGCCAGCTCCACCACCGCGTCAATGTGCGCAATGTTGTCCAGCGCTTCCGCCTGGGGAACCGTCCGGGGGAAGCCGTCCAGGATGTATCCCTTCTGGCAGTCCGCTTCCTTGAGCCGTTCCTCCACAATGGCGATGACCACCTCATCCGGTACCAGCTTGCCCGCGTCGATGAAGGACTTGGCCTTCAGCCCCGTGGGGGTCTGCTCCTTGATGGCACGGCGGAGAATATCGCCGGTGGAAACCTGGGGGATGCCCAGCGCCGCGCAGATGCGCTGCGCCTGCGTTCCCTTGCCCGCGCCGGGAGGTCCTAAGAAGATGATATTCATTGACAACTCCTTTCGGGAGACATGGCAGCCCCGGAGAGGAAAGCTCCACCCCTAGGCTATGGCATCCTCGCGGATATCATGCGTCTCCCCGCGTCCCGTCCTCAAACTCCCTGCATCCAACCATGCACCGGGCGTAATCGCTCCGGTGCATGGCGGCACAGGTCTTCTTACATGAATCCAGCGGTATCCAGGTTGCTGTCGATGCCACGGATGCTCATCTCGGCGCGGATGGCGCGGATGGTCTCCAGGGACACGCTCACAGCGATCAGGATGGACGAAGCCGCGAAGGGCACCGCCGTGTTCAGCTGGGTGGTCAGAATCGTGGGAACAGCAGCCAGAATCGCCAGGAACAGCGCGGAGAACAGGTTCAGGCGGTTCACAGTGGTCTGGAGGAAGCCGCGGATGTTCTTGCCGCGCTGTCCGGGGATCACCGCGCCCTGCATGGTGAGCTGCTCAGCCTGCCGCTTGGCGTCAAAGCTGATGGAGGAGTAGAAGAAGGTGAACGCCATGATCAGCAGTGCGGAGATGATCATGTACCACACGCTGCCGGTGTTCATGTAGGTGTTCCACCAGATGTAGGCGCCGGAATTGGTGCCGCCGACCAACTGAATGATCGTTCCGGGGAACGCCAGGAAAGAGTAGGCGAAGATCAGCGGGAGCACGCCCACGCTGCACACCTTCAGGGACATGTGGGTGTTCTGACCACCGTAAACCCGGCGGCCCTTCACCTGCTTGGCAATCTGCAGCGGGATGCGCCGCTCGCCCATGTCCACAAAGGTTACCACCACCACCATGATGACGAACATCACGGCGATGACCAGCAGGTTCATCCAGCCGCTGCCGGTGCCGCCAACGCTGGCACTGGTGAAGCCGGAAACAATGCCGTTGAACAGGTTGCACAGGATACCGGCCATAATCAGCATGCTGATGCCGTTACCCACGCCCTTTTCGCTGATGCGCTCGCCAATCCACATGGCCAGGGCGGAACCGCCAGCCATGCTGATGCCCACCAGCACATAGTTGAACCAGCCGGACTTGATGTAGCCCAGGCCGGCCACCAGGCCGATGGCCTGCACCGCGGCCAGGCCGACGGTGACATAGCGGGTAATGCGCGCGATCTTCTCACGGCCGCCGCCTTCCTCGTCCCGCTGCATACGCTCCAGGGCGGGAATGGCGATGGTCAACAGCTGCATAATAATGCTGGCGTTGATGTAGGGTGTGATACCCATGGCCATGATGGTCATGTTGGCGAAGTTGGAACCGGTCATCATGTTGACCAGCTGCAGGATAGGCAGATCCGTAGCGGTACCCGTCAACACCCGCGCCGCGTCCACGCCGGGGGCGGGAATAACGCCCACCAGGCGGAAGAGCAGCAGCATACCCAGGGTGTAGAGGATCTTATTGCGCAGCTCCGGGATCTTCCACATCTTTCTGATGCTTTCCCACATGTCAGATCACCTCGGCTTTCCCGCCGAGAGCCTCAATCTTCTCCTTTGCGGAGGCGGTGAACTTGCTGGCCTGCACGGTGAGCTTCTTGGTCAGCTCGCCGTTGCCCATGATCTTCACGCCATCCAGCGTCTTGCGGATAATGCCGGCGTCAAGCAGGGACTGGGCCGTAACCACATCGCCATCGTTAAAGATCTCGAGACGCTCAACATTCACGCAAGCATATTCGGTACCGAAAATGTTGGTGAAGCCGCGCTTGGGAACGCGACGGTACAGGGGCATCTGGCCGCCCTCAAATCCGGGGCGCTTGCCGCCGCCGGAGCGCGCCTTGGCGCCCTTGTGGCCCTTACCGGAGGTCTTGCCCAGACCGGAACCTACGCCGCGGCCCAGGCGCTTGGGCGCCGTCACGGAACCTGCGGCGGGTTGCAACTCGTGCAGTTTCATTGGGGTATTCCCTCCTTTACTCGTTCACTTCTTCGACCTTGACCATGTGCTTCACCGCGAAAATCTGGCCACGGATGGCGGGATTGTCGGGCTGCACCTTGGTCTGGCCGATCTTGCGAAGGCCCAGGGCCTTCACCGTCGCCTTCTGCTTGGGCTGGCAGGCGATAGGAGACTTCATCAAGGTAATCTTGAGCTTCATATCGTTTCTCCTCCTTAACCCAGCAGTTCTTCCACGGTCTTGCCGCGGAGCTTGGCCACCTGCTCGGCACTGCGCATCAGCTTCAGGGCCTCCAGGGTGGCCTTGACCATGTTGATGCGGTTGCTGGTGCCAAAGCTCTTGGTGCGGATGTCCTTCACGCCCGCCAGTTCCAGCACGGCACGGGCCGCGCCGCCGGCGATCACGCCGGTACCTTCGGGAGCGGGAATCAGCACCACCTTGCCGGTGGAATAGTAACCTACTGCCTCATGAGGCACGGTGGTGCCATGCAGGGGCACGGTCACCATGTGCTTCTTGGCATCTTCGTTGGCCTTGCGGATGGCCTCGGGAATTTCCGCGGCCTTCCCCATGCCGGCGCCCACGCGGCCGTTCTCATCGCCCACGACGACGAGCGCGGAGAACCGCATGTTGCGGCCGCCCTTTACGGTCTTGGACACCCGGTTGACAGCGACCAGCCGTTCTTTGAATTCGCTGACCTGTTCGTAGCGTTGCATGCGTGTGTCCTCCCTCTCTTAGAAATCAAGTCCGGCTTCACGGGCGCCGGCGGCCAATTCCGCCACACGGCCGGCATACACATAGCCGCCGCGGTCAAAAACCACGGCCTTAATGCCGGACTGGACAGCACGCTCGCCCAGGAGCTTGCCAACCAGCTTGGACGCGCCCTTCTTATCGACCTCGTCCAGCTGGCCCTTCATGGCAGGGTCCATGGTGGACGCGCTGACCAGGGTCACGCCCTTGGTGTCGTCGATGATCTGGGCGTAGATGTGATTCAGGCTGCGATAGACGCACAGACGCGGCATTTCGGGGGTGCCGCTGATCTTTTTGCGAACCCGCGCATGACGAATCACGCGCACCTCATTCCGGTCACGCTTTTTGAACATTTGCAGTCACTCCCTCTCTTACTTCTTACCGGTCTTGCCTTCCTTGCGGCGGATGTGCTCATCCGTGTACTTGATGCCCTTGCCCAGGTAGGGTTCAGGCTTACGGATGGCGCGGATATCCGCGGCAAGGTTGCCCACCTGCTGCTTGGAGATGCCCTTGACCACGATGGTGTTGGGGTTGGGGGTCTCAAAGCTGATGTTTTCGGGGGCGTCCAGGATCACGGGGTGGGAGAAGCCAATGTTGATGGTCAGCTTCTTGCCACCATCGGCCTGGGCACGGTAGCCGGTGCCGACCAGCTCCAGGGTCTTGGCGAAGCCGTCGGTCACGCCCACAACCATGTTGTGGACCAGGGCCCGGTACAGGCCATGCATGGCCTTGTGGGGCTTGCTATCGGTGGGGCGCTCGAGGGTCAGTACGTTGCCCTCCTGCTTCACGGTGATAGCGCTGTTCACCTGCTGGGAAAGGGTGCCCTTGGGGCCCTTTACCGTCACCAGGTTGTCAGCGTCAACCGTAACCGTCACGCCCGCGGGGACAGTGATCGGAAGTCTTCCGATACGAGACATAATCGCACCTCCATTGACGTGTCGGTTTACCAGATATAAGCCAGCACTTCGCCGCCGATGGCGTTCTTGCGGGCTTCCTTGTCAGTCATCAGGCCCTTGCTGGTGCTGATGATGGCGATACCCAGACCGCCCAGCACCCGGGGCAGCTCTTCGCAGCTGGCGTACACGCGCAGGCCGGGCTTGCTGATGCGCTTCAGGCCGGCGATCACGGGCTGCTTGCCTTCCACATACTTCAGGGTAATCTTCATGCTGCCCTGGTGTCCGTCCTCAACGTAGTCCACACTCTTGATGTAGCCCTCGTTCAGCAGGATCTTCGCAATGGACTTCTTGGTGTTGCTGCTGGGCAGCGTTACGCTGTCGTGCTTGGCAACCTGAGCATTGCGGATGCGGGTGAGCATATCGGCAATGGGATCATTCACAACCATGGTGGAACCTCCTTCCGTTCTTCTCCCCGCTTACCAGCTGGCCTTGCGGACACCGGGGATCTGGCCAGCGTAGGCCAATTCTCTAAAGCAGATGCGGCACACGCCGTACTTGCGCAGCACGGAGTGGGGGCGGCCGCACAGGCGGCAGCGGGTATAAGCGCGGGTGGAGAACTTCGCGGTCCTCGCCTGCTTGAGTTTCATGCTCGTCTTAGCCACTTGATTCTTCCTCCCTTTCTTACGCCTGCGCGAAGGGCATGCCCAGCAGGCGCAGCAGCTCCTTGCATTCCTCGTCGGTCTTGGCGGTGGTGACGAAGATCATTTCCATGCCGCGGATCTTCTCCACCTTATCATACTCGATTTCGGGGAACAGCAGCTGTTCGCGGATACCCAGGGCGTAGTTGCCGCGGCCGTCAAAGGCCTTGGTGGACACGCCGCGGAAGTCGCGCACACGGGGAAGGGCGATGTTCACGAGCTTATCCATGAACTCTTCCATGCGGGAACCCCGCAGGGTTACCTTGGCGCCGATGTTCATGCCCTCGCGAAGCTTGAAGTTAGCGATGCTCTTCTTCGCCTTGGTAACCATGGGCTTCTGGCCGGCAATGGCCGTCAGCTCATTCACCGCCATCTCCAGCGCCTTGGCGTTGTCCTTGCAATCGCCCAGGCCCATGTTGATGACGATCTTCTCCAGCTTCGGGATTTCCATCACGTTCTTGTAGCCGAACTTCTGCTGCAAAGCAGGAACAGCCTCGGCCAGGTATTTTTCCTTGATACGGGTAGCCATGTGGCTTTTCCTCCTTTATCAGTCGATTTCCGCCTGGCACTTCTTGCACACGCGGATCATCTTGCGCTTCTTGCCACCGTTCTCGGTCTCCACCATGGTGACCTTGTGGCTCACGCGGGCGGCCTTGCCGCACTTGGGGCACACGAGCATCACGTTGCTGGCGTCGATGGGGGCTTCCTTGTGGATAATCCCACCGGGCTGCATGGCGTTGCGCGCCTTCTGATGCTTGGTGACCATGTTCACGCCTTCCACCACAACCTTGCCGGTCTTGGGGTAGGCAGCGGTGATCTTGCCCTTCTTGCCCTTGTCCTTGCCGGAGATGACAACGACCTGGTCCTTGGAACGTACATGCATATCGTTTCGCCTCCTCTTACAGCACTTCGGGAGCCAGAGAAACGATCTTCATGAAGTCCTTCTCACGCAGCTCACGGGCAACGGGTCCAAAGATACGGGTTCCGCGGGGCATCTTCTGATCGTTGATGATCACGGCGGCGTTGTCATCAAACTTGATGTAGCTGCCGTCGGGGCGGCGCTTGCTCTTGACCTGACGCACGATCACGGCCTTGACCACGTCGCCCTTCTTCACCTGGCCGCCGGGGGTGGCGGTCTTTACGCTGGCAACAATCACGTCGCCGATGGAGCCATCGCGACGGAATGAACCGCCCAGCACGCGGATGCACATGATTTCCTTGGCGCCGGAGTTATCGGCAACCTTAAGTCGCGTTTGCGGCTGAATCATACTGGATTGTCCTCCTTACATGACGGTAAGCTTACTTGGCCTTCTCGATGATCTCCACCAGACGCCAGCGCTTATCGTGGCTCAGCGGACGGGTCTCCATCACGCGGATGGTGTCGCCGATGCCGCACTCGTTCTTCTCATCATGCACCTTCAGCTTGCTGGTACGGTTCATGATCTTGCCATACAGGGGATGACGGACGCGGGTCTTGATCTGAATGACGCAGGTCTTGTCCATTTTGTCGCTGACCACGACGCCGATCCGGGTTTTACGAAGTCCTCTTTCTTCAGTCATTGAAGCGGCTGCCTCCTTTCAAGTATCTCTTACGCCTGCTCCTTGAGGCGAAGAATGGTCTTGGCCCGTGCGATATCCCGCTTCACAGCGGTAATCTGCATGGTGTTTTGCAGCTGACCGGTGGCGAGCTGAAAACGAAGGTTGAACAGCTCGCTCTTGAGCTCCTTGACCTTGGCCGTAAGCTGCTCGGGATTCATCGCGGAGAATTCATTAGCCTTCATTCTTTGTCACCACCCGCTTCAGTGTTCTGCGCTTCGCGCGTAATGATCTTGCTCTTCATGGGCAGCTTGTGGGAGGCCAGACGCAGCGCCTCGCGGGCCGTCTCCTCAGCCACGCCCGCGATTTCGAACAGCACGCGGCCGGGCTTAACCACCGCCACCCAGTACTCAGGATTGCCCTTACCGGAACCCATGCGGGTCTCGGCCGGCTTCTCGGTTACGGGCTTGTCGGGGAAAATCTTGATCCAGACCTGACCGCCACGCTTGGTGTAACGGGTCAGGGCGATACGAGCCGCCTCGATCTGCTGGCTGGTCACCCAGCAGGGCTCGGTGGCCTGCAGGCCAAACTCGCCGTAGGCCAGGAAATTGCCGCGATGGGCCGCGCCCTTCATACGGCCGCGGAACACCTTGCGGTGCTTCACTCTTTTGGGCATCAGCATAGGTTACTTTACCTCCTTCGCAGCAGGCGCCTTCTTGGCCTTGGGCAGGATCTGGCCCTTGTAGATCCAGACCTTTACGCCCAGGCGGCCATAGGTCGTCTTGGCTTCAGCGAAGCCGTAGTCGATGTTGGCACGCAGGGTCTGCAGCGGGATGGAGCCGTCGTGGTAGTGCTCGGTGCGGGCGATGTCCGCGCCGCCCAGCCGGCCGCTCACGCTGGTCTTGATACCCTTCACGCCCGGCACCTTCATGGCGCGCTGCTGGGCCTGCTTCAGGGCGCGGCGGAAGCTGATGCGCTTCTCCAGCTGCTGGGCGATGTTCTCGGCCACCAGCTGCGCGTCGCCGTCGGGCTGCTTGATCTCCATCACATTGATGTGCGCGGGACGGCCCAGGAAGTTGGTGATCTCCGCCTTCAGGGCCTCGATGCCGGCGCCGCCGCGGCCGATAATCATGCCGGGCTTGCCAGTGAAGATGTTCACGGTGATCATCTTCGCGCTGCGCTCAATGTCGATCCGGCTGATGCCGGTCGCGTAGAACTTTTCCTTCAGCATTTCGCGGAGCTTGTAATCCTCAACGAGGTTGTTCGCGAAATCCTTTTTGCCGGCATACCAGCGGGTGCTCCAGTCGAAGATCACACCGACGCGAGCGCCGTGGGGATTTACTTTCTGACCCATGGAAAAACCTCCTATCGGATTACTTCTGGTCCAGCACCACGCTGATGTGGCTGGTGCGCTTGAGCATGGGGGACGCGCTGCCGCGGCTGCGGGCAACGTAGCGCTTCAGCGTGGGGCCGGGGTTGGCGTACACTTCCGCGACATACAGGTTCTGACGGTTCAACTCCTGGTTGTTCACGGCGTTGGCGATGGCGCTGTTGAGCACCTTGGCCACCACGGGCGCGGCCGCCTTGGGGGTGTACTGCAGGATGGCCAGAGCTTCATCCACGTTCTTCCCACGGATCAGGTCGATGACGATCTTCACCTTACGGGAGGAGATGCGGATATATTTCGCGTGCGCCTGGGGGCGCTTGTCGGCGTTCTGCTTGCGGGCAGCCGCCTTTTCCCGGGAACGGGTTGCCATATCGTATCACTCCTTCCGTAATTACTTGCGCACGGCGGTCTTGTCGCCGGAGTGGCCGCGGAACGTGCGGGTGGGGGCGAACTCGCCCAGCTTGTGACCCACCATGTCCTCCGTCACGTAAACCGGCACATGCTTGCGGCCGTCGTGTACAGCGATGGTATGACCGACGAAATCAGGGAAAATGGTGGAGGAGCGGGACCAGGTCTTGACCACGGTCTTGTTCCCCGCCTTGTTCATCTCTACAATGCGCTTCATCAGCGCCTTCTCAACGTAAGGTCCCTTCTTAATGGAACGGCTCATTCGATGGCTGCCTCCTTCCTATGGGATACGCGCTTACTTGCCAGCGCGCTTGACGATCATCTTGTTGGAATACTTCTTGTGCTTCCGGGTCTTCAGGCCCAACGCGGGCTTGCCCCAGGGAGTCACAGGAGCAGGCATACCAACGGGGCTCTTGCCCTCGCCGCCGCCGTGGGGGTGATCGCAGGGATTCATGACCACGCCGCGGACGGTGGGACGGATGCCCATGTGGCGCACACGGCCGGCCTTGCCCAGGCGAACGTTCTCATGATCGGTGTTGCCCACGGTGCCGATGGTGGCCTTGGCGTTGAGCGGCAGCTTGCGCATCTCGCCGGAGGGGAGACGCACCTGCGCGAAGCCGTTTTCCTTACCCATCAGCTGGGCGCTCATGCCGGCGGAGCGAACCATCTGGCCGCCGCGGCCGGGCTTAATTTCGAGGTTGTGGATCAGGGTACCAACGGGGATGTTCTGCAGCGGCAGCGCGTTGCCGGGCTTGATGTCCGCGTTCTCGGAGGAGATCACGGTGTCGCCCACGTTCAGCCCCAGAGGCGCCAGGATGTAGCGCTTCTCGCCGTCCACGTAGTGCAACAGCGCGATGAAGGCGCTACGGTTGGGATCGTACTCAATGGCCGCAACCTTGGCGGGAACTTCCAGCTTGTTGCGCTTAAAGTCGATCACGCGATACTTGATCTTGTTGCCACCGCCCTGATGGCGAACGGTAATTTTGCCCTGCTTGTTCCGGCCGGCGTTCTTCTTGAGGTACTCGCAAAGGCTCTTTTCGGGAGTCTTCTTGGTGATTTCCTCGTAGGTCAGCACCGACATAAAGCGCCGGGCGGGCGAAGTCGGCTTGTAAACACGAATAGCCATGGTTCTTTGTCCTCCCCTGCTTTACTGGGCCATGCCCTCGAAGAATTTGATCGGCTTGGAATCCTTCTTCAGGGTTACATAGGCCTTCTTGACTTCCGGCGTGCGGCCGGAGAATTTGCCCTGACGCTTGATCTTGCCCAGGGTGCGGACGGTGTTGACCTTCTCGACCTTCACGCCGTCCTCGGCGAAGATGCTCTCCAGCGCCAGCTTGATCTCGGTCTTGTTGGCGCCAACGGCCACCTCAAAGATGTAGCGCTTGTCGCCGATGCCCTCGTAAGCCTTCTCGGTGAGGACGGGGCGCAGGATGATATCGTGCGGATCCTTCATTAGGCGTACACCTCCTCGACGGACTGGGTCGCGGCCTTGGTGAGGATCACCTTGCCGGCGTTGAGAATGTCGTACACATTCAGGGTGTTGACATAAGCGGTCTTGGCCTCGGCCAGGTTGCTGGTGGCGCGGACGACGTTCTCGTCACGCTCGGGCAGCACGACCAGGGCCTTCTTGGTGGCGCCCAGCTTCTTGAGGGTTTCGGCCATGAGCTTGGTCTTGGCTTCCTTCAGTTTCAGCTCGTCCACGATCATGATCTCGCCAGCCTGGAGCTTGGAGGTCAGGGCGGACTTGAAGGCAGCGCGGCGCACCTTCTTGGGCACGGCGATGACATAATCCCGGGGCTTGGGAGCGAAGACCACGCCGCCGTGGGTGAACTGAGGAGCGCGGTTGCCATGGTGGCGGGCATTACCGGTGCCCTTCTGGCGGTAGATCTTCCGGCCGCCGCCGCGCACCTCGGTGCGGGTTTTGGCGCTCTGGGTGCCCTGGCGCTTGTTGGCCAGGATGGAGCGGACGACCAGATGCATGGCGGCAACGTTGATCTCAGCGGCAAAGATATCGTCGCTCAGCTCAATCTCGCCAATGGCCGCGCCTTCCATATTATAAAGAGCAGTCTTAGGCATGCTGTTTGTTCCTCCTTACACAGGCTCAGGCCTTGCACGAATTGCGGACGATGAGCAGGCCGCCGTTGGGGCCGGGCACAGCGCCCTTTACCAGCAGCAGGTTGCGCTCCGCGTCCACCTGCACGATCTCCAGGTTCTGGATGGTCACGCGATCCACGCCGTAGTGGCCGGCCATGTGCTTGTTCTTGAACACACGGGAAGGATCGGAGTTGGCGCTCAGGGAGCCCACGCCACGGTGATACTTGGAGCCGTGCGCCATGGGGCCGGTGTGCTGGTTCCAGCGCTGAATGGCGCCGGTGAAGCCGTGGCCCTTGCTGGTGCCGGTGATGTCAATCTTGTCGCCCGCGGCGAACTGGTCGGCCTTGAGCTCGTCGCCCACGTTGTAGCCGGAGCAGTCGTCAAAGCGGAACTCGCGCAGGGTGCGCATGGGGGCCACGCCCGCCTTCTTGAAGTGACCGGCCTCGGGCTTGTTCAGCAGCTTCTTGGCACGGTTCTCCGTCAGCGCGCCGAAGCCCACCTGAACGGCCTCGTAGCCGTCGGTTTCCACAGTCTTCTTCTGCACCACGGTGCAGGGGCCCGCTTCAATCACGGTGACCGGAACGAGACGGCCGTCTTCGGTGAAGACCTGCGTCATGCCGATCTTTTTGCCCACGATCGCTTTCTTCATGTTTTCGTTCCTCCTGCTTCTTCTTTTTACAGCTTGAGTTCGATTTCGACACCAGCAGGAAGTTCGAGCTTCATCATGGCGTCCACCGTCTTCGGGTTGGGGTTGTTGATGTCGATGAGGCGCTTGTGGGTGCGGCGCTCAAACTGTTCGCGGCTGTCCTTGTACTTGTGAGGAGCGCGAAGGATGGTGACGATCTCCTTCTCCGTGGGGAGCGGGATCGGGCCGGATACCCGTGCGCCGGTCCGCTTGGCAGTCTCCACAATCCGCTCCGCAGACCGATCGATCAGGTTGTGCTCGTAGCTCTTGAGCTTGATACGGATTTTCTGGGTGGCCATTGATTTACCTCCTTGATCGTTCTCGTATGCGCCGTCGCGGTGCCCACTGCAGGTGCAGGCCCCGCCCGCGCTATCGAGTCCGTCGCCCGATTTTCGGGCTGGTCCATGGTAATTACCCGCCTGGCCTGGCGGCAACTTACCACTTCATCCCTAAACAGACAACGCTCATATTATACAGACTTCTCTAGGAAATTGCAATACGTTTTTCACCCTTTTTGAGAAATTTTTTTCGTTTTTTTCATTCTTTCCTTTCCCGCAACGCGCGGTAACTGGCTGTTTTCTTCCCAATGGGTTTAAACACGATTCCGGGTGTATCCATCTTTTGCGGGTTTTCCACGGTTTTCCGTGGAAAAAAATTTTTTCTCTCTATACCATCTCCGGAAATCAAGTTGTATCAAGGCATTGTCGCATATTTTCTGCACACTCGGTCGTGTGTGTCCAGTCAGTATCTTCCTTTTTGCCCCCGGGGCACTGTACAGCGGGCCGATTCTACCGGCGGTGAGCAGGGGTTTTTGCAAATGCTGTTCTCATATAGGAAGTTTTTGCGGGCTGCACAAGCGGGTTGCAACGTCGGCTTGCGGGTTGCCGAAAACCTGGCTGTTTTTCCAGGGTATCCGTCGGCCTGAACCATGTTTTTTCGTCTTTTTTCGCAGGAAATCCCTTGCATATTTCCTTCCCCGTGTGCTATCCTACTCTTGGATGCGTAACAGATGCAAATTTTTCCGATCCGGCAGACATTTGCCACGCAAAACCGTTTCTGTTTATGAACACAATCAATACCTGGAGGATGCCTCATGAAACGTGTTTTGACATTATTATTATTGACGCTGGTGTTGGGGTTGAGCGTTTCTCCCGCCGTTGCGGAGGAAGTGTTCAACCTCTCCGAGGCGGTGTTTGCCTCCCCCAACGTGTGGGACGCCTCCTACCGCGCGGCCAATTTGACCACCTCCGCCTCCTATGTAAATTTCTCCTGCACGCTCCCTTACGAAGGCGCCGTTTCCCTCTCCATTACCCAGGAGGCCACCGGCACCCTGGTATACTCCCGGGACTACGGCGTCGTCAGCGGAACCTTTCGCTCCGAGGATATTTATTTGAAGTTGGAGAGCAGCACCACCACCTATCAGGTGCAGCTGAACTGTGGCGAGCAGTCCTATTGCTTCCCCATTGACCGCGTCATGGCCCGCCTGGAGGGGAACGCCGCCTGCTCTGCGGGCTATCCCCTCTCCTCCATCAACGGCCGGGACGTCTGGCAGACGGTGACCCTGCTTGACCTGAACGCCATGGAAGGGTCCTCCGCCACCTATGATCTGTACGCCAGCAACCGCTATGTGCTGGGCAGCGTCACCTTCTCGGTATCCGGGGGCGCGGTATGCGCCAGTGTGTCCCTGAACCCCAGCGCCGATGTGAGCGTGGACAGCGCCACGGTCTACGTGGCCTCCACCGCCCTGGAGGCCTCCACCCTGGGCAAAAAGGGCTGCACCGCTGCCAGCGGCGGATTGGACAGCTACATCTCTGGCAGCGGCACAGGCCTGGCCGCCGTGTATGTAAAGCTCAGCGTTTCCTTCCAGCCCGATGGCCTGCCCGAGGGCATTTCTCCCGTATGGAGCGGTCAGGAAGAGCTGTGGCAGCGCATGCTGCAGGAAACCACCTCCGAGGCCGTGGGCTGATGACAGCGTAAGGAGGCAGGCTTCCATGGATGATCTGACGATTTCCGCCATGCATCAGATGCAGGCGGAGCTCCAGGAAAAATACTTCGACCGCTGGGGCGGGCTATCCCCAGCGCAGGGGCGCAGCCATCTGCTGTGGCTCCTGGCCGAGGCCGGGGAGGCGGCGCAGATCATCAAGAAGGAGGGCGACCGGCCCATCCTGGATTGTCCCGAAACCCGCGCCCATTTCGTGGAGGAGCTCTGCGACGTATATATGTACCTGGCCAGCACGGCCATGTGCTATGGCATTACGCCCCAGGAGCTCGCCCACACTTTTGTGGAAAAGCACCGGCGCAATATGCAGCGCTGGTGACGGTCCCTCCGTGAGGCTTGTGGCCGCCGCGCATTCGCGGCGGTTTTCTTGCGTTTTTGCAGGCTTCATGGGGAGCGAAAATTTTTTCAAAAAAATTTGCTTTACCCCCTTGCATTCCTTCCATGGTTGTGCTATATTATGTCCATCGCTCCACTACGGTAAAGCGATAAAGAACAAAAGCGATCGCACGGTACCCTCCCCGAAAAAATAATGTATGAAAAGTGAGGAACAAAAAATGAAAAAGCTGCTTGCGATGGTCCTGGCCCTGATGATGGTATTCTCCCTGACCGCTCTGGCCTCCGCCGAGGAAAGCGACATGGCCTACATTAAGGACAAGGGCAAGCTCACCATCGGCATCACCCTCTTTGCTCCCATGAATTATTATGAAGGCGACACCCTGGTAGGCTTCGATACCGAGCTGGCCACCGCCGTGGCGGAAAAGCTGGGCCTGGAAGTGGAATTCATCGAGATCAACTGGGACTCCAAGGAGATTGAGCTGAACTCCAAGAACATCGACTGCCTGTGGAACGGCATGTGCATCACCCCCGAGCGCAAGGAGAACATGGCCGTTTCCGATCCCTACCTGTATAACACCCAGGCCATGGTCATGAAGGCCGACCAGGCGGAAGCCATCCTCGCGGACGTGAGCGGCAAGGTGGTTGTGGCCGAAGCCGGCTCCACCGGCGAGCAGAAGCTCCAGGGCACCATCGAGGATGACGAGACCGTGGAAGTTTCCGCCAAGGAATACTTTGCCAACAGCACCTACATCGCCGTTGACTCCATGGCCAAGGCGCTGATGGAAGTCAAGGCCGGCACCGCGGACATCGCCCTGGTGGACAGCGTGTGCGCCCTGGGCATGGTTCGTCCGGAAAGTGACTACGCCGACCTGGTGGTGGACCTGAGCAACAACTTCGGCCTGCAGGAATACGGCATCGCCTTCCGTAAGGGCAGCGACATGGTGGAAGCGGTGAACGCCGCCATCGCCGAGCTTACCGAGGATGGCACCGTGGCGGAGATCGCCGAGCGCTATGGCCTGACCGATTCCCTCATCAAGTAAGCAATCCCGCAATTCACCACATACTCCGCGCCTTTACGGCCGGATGCAGGGGAGGCGGCCGCGTGAAAGCGCCGTCTCCCCAACAATACGTTATCTGCGAGGTGCCTTATGTCTGACGTCCTGGATTCCCTGGTTGGCGGCTTCTGGCTGAACCTGCAAATATTCGTGATGACCCTGCTTATGGCCCTGCCCCTGGGCCTGGTGATCACCTTCGGTTCCATGACCAAGTTCCGCCCCCTGCGCTATCTGACCCGGGTGTTCGTGTGGATCATCCGCGGCACGCCGCTGATGCTTCAGCTGTTCGTGGTGATGTACATGCCCGGGCTGGTGTTCGGCATTCCCATGAAATCCCGGATGACCGCGGTGCTTATCGCTTTCGTGATCAACTACGCGGCTTATTTCTCCGAGATCTACCGGGGCGGCATCGAGTCCATCCCCAAGGGACAGTACGAGGCCGGCCAGGTGCTGGGCATGACCAGGAGCCAGGTATTCTTCCGGGTGGTGCTTTTGCAGGTGGTCAAGCGTATCACCCCGCCCATGAGCAACGAGGTCATCACCCTGGTGAAGGACACGGCCCTGGCCCGGGTGGTCTCCGTGGCGGAGATCATCATGTGCGCCGAGCGCTACACCAAGCAGGGCCTCATTTGGCCGCTGTTCTCCACGGGGCTCTTCTTCCTGCTGTTCAACGGCGTGCTGACGCTGCTGTTCGGCTATTTCGAGAAGAAGATGGACTATTTCAAGGGCTGAGGAGGACGCAGACATGGCAGTACTGACAGTAGAAGGCATTCAAAAGAGTTTCAGCGGCGTGGATGTGCTGCGGGACATCAGCTTTTCCCTGGAAAAGGGGGAAGCCCTGGCCATTATCGGTTCCTCCGGCAGCGGAAAAACCACGCTCCTGCGTTGCCTGAACTTTCTGGAAACCCCGGACAAGGGCGTCATCCGCGTGGGCGACCAGGTGATTTTCAACGCGGAGGACCCCCGCTCCCGTTCGGAGCAGGAGATCCGCCAGCAGCGGCTGCACTTTGGGCTGGTGTTCCAGTCCTTCAACCTGTTCCCTCAGTATACGGTGCTGGAAAACGTGACCCTGGCCGGCCGGTTGCTGGCCAAGGAACGGCCGGACTTCAAGTCCCGCAAGGCCGCCATTTATCGGGAAATCGAAGAGAACGGCAAGGCGCTGCTGGACAGCGTGGGCCTTTCGGCCAAGCTGAACGCTTACCCCCACCAGCTTTCCGGCGGGCAGCAGCAGCGGGTGGCCATCGCCCGCGCCCTGGCCCTGCGCCCGGATATCCTCTGCTTTGACGAGCCCACCTCCGCCCTGGACCCGGAGCTCACCGGCGAAGTGCTCAACGTAATTCGCGGCCTGGCCCAGCGGAACACCACCATGGTCATCGTCACCCACGAGATGCAGTTTGCCCGGCAGGTGGCGGACAACGTGATGTTCATGGATGGCGGCGTTATTGTGGAATACGGCCCCCCGGAAGAGGTCATCGGCAATCCCAAGCAGGAGCGCACCCGGCACTTCCTGGAGCGTTACGCCCAGCAGTAAAGCATCGCATCTACAAAACCCGGCAGCGCTTCCTGCGCCGCCGGGTTTCCGTACGCAGACGACACTTTCATTTGAAGGAGGCATCCCCGCCATGGCAGCATGGGAAGAACTCAAAGCGCAATACCGCGCCTTTCAGGCCCGCGGACTCACCCTGGATATGTCCCGGGGAAAGCCCTCCCCCGAGCAGCTGGCGCTCTCCGCGCCCATCCTGGCGGGGGCGGACATGGACTACACCTGCGAGGATGGTTCCGACGCCCGCAACTATAACCATCCCCTGGGCATTCCCGAGATGCGCAGGCTCTTCGGGGAAATACTGGGCGTTGCCCCGGAACAGGTGATCGTGGGCGGGAACTCCTCCCTGAACCTGCTCTCGGATGTGTTCACCCGGTGCATGCTCCTGGGGCCGCTGCCGGGGGATACCCCCTGGGCGCAGCTGCCCAGGGTAAAGTTCATCTGCCCCAGCCCGGGGTATGACTGGCACTTCCATATGCTGGAAAGCTATGGCGTGGAGCTGCTTCCGGTGCCCACCCTGGCCGACGGCTCGGACATGGATCAGGTGGAAGCCCTGGCCCGGGACCCTGCGGTGAAGGGGCTGATCTGCGTGCCCATGTACGGCAATCCCTCCGGCGTCACCTTCAGCGACGAGGTGGTGGCCCGCCTGGCGCGCATGGAGGCCGCACCGGATTTCCGCATCTTCTGGGACAACGCCTACTGCGTCCACCACCTGTACCCGGAGGCCCCCGACCGCCTCGCCAATATCTTTGACGCCTGCGACCGTGCCGGAAACCCGGACCGCCCCGTGGCCTTTACCTCCTTTTCAAAAATTACCTGGCCCGGCGGCGGTGTGGCCGCCATGGCCGCCAGTCCCCGCAATATCGCCCGGCAAGCCGCCATCATGACCTATCAGCAGGTGTGCCACGACAAGATGAACCAGCTGCGCCATGCCCGCTTTTTCCCGGACCTGGCCGCCGTGCAGGCCCACATGGCCCGGCAGGCGGAGCTGCTGCGCCCCAAGTTCCAGCTGGTGCTGGATGCCCTGGAACGGGAATTGACAGGGATTGCCACCTGGAGCCGCCCCCGGGGCGGATACTTCATCTGCTTCCGGGCGCCCCGCGGATGCGCCGCGCGCATTGTGGAGCTGTGCGCCCAGGCGGGCGTAACCCTGACCCCCGCGGGCGCGGCCTTCCCCGGCGGCATCGACCCGGAGGACAGCGTCATCCGCATTGCGCCCAGCTATCCCCCCCTGACGGAGCTGGCCCAGGTGATGGAGCTTTTCCCCGTGGCGGTGAAGCTGGCCGCCCTGGAAGCCGGGTACCATCTGCCGGATTGACCCGGCCGCGGTTTGCCAGGTCTTACCCTTGAGATCTTCCGGGGAACATGCTACAATGATTTGAAAGTGTATGCAGCGTAAAGGCATACGGTTCTGTCAAGGAGGTTCCCATGGAAAACCGCATTTTTGATGCCATCATCATCGGTGCCGGCCCCGCCGGTATCTTTACTGCGCTGGAATTGACCCACCTGAAGCCGGAAAGCCAGGTTCTCATCGTGGACATGGGCCGTGCCATTGCCCATCGCACCTGCCCGGCCCGTACCACGGGCAAGTGTGTGCACTGCGACCCCTGCGGCATTGTCCACGGCTGGGCCGGGGCAGGAGCCTTTTCCGACGGCAAGCTTTCCCTTTCCGACGAGGTGGGCGGCCATATCAGCGAATACCTGGGCCACCCAAAGGCGCAGGAGCTGATCCATCAGGCCGACGAGCTGTACCTGCGCTTTGGCGCGCCCAAGGAAGTCCACGGCCTGGACGACAAAAAGGTGGAAGAAATCGCATACGAAGCCAGCCGCTACAATATCCGCCTGGTGCCCTGCCCTGTGCGGCACCTGGGCACGGAGTACGCCGGCAGCGTGCTGGCCGCCATGCACGATTACCTCACCACCCAGACCCACACCACCTTTGCCGAGCTGACCACCGCCACGGACATCCTGGTGGAGGACGGCCGGGTCACCGGTGTGCGCCTGTCCCCCCGCAAGGGCGAGCCTTGGGTGGCGAAATCCGCCCATGTGATCGCCGCCCCCGGCCGCGGCGGCGCGGAGTGGCTCACCAACCAGGCGGAAAAGCTGGGCCTGCGCACCCAGAACAACGAGGTGGACATCGGCGTACGGGTGGAGGTACCCAACGCCATCATGGATCACCTGACCAAGTACCTCTACGAGGCCAAGCTGATCTATTACTCCGACACCTATGAAAACAAGGTGCGCACCTTCTGCATGAATCCCGGCGGCGTAGTCAGCGAGGAGCACTACGAGTCCGGCCTGGCGGTGGTCAACGGCCACAGCTATGGCGACCCCGCCCGGCGCACCGGCAATACCAACTTTGCCCTGCTGGTATCCACCCGCTTCACGGAGCCCTTCAACCAGCCCATCGAATACGGCCAGTACATCGCCCGGCTGGGGAATATGCTCACCGGCGGGCCCATCATGGTGCAGCGCCTGGGCGACCTGCTCCAGGGGCGCCGCACCTCCTGGGAGCGCCTGGCCAAGTCCACCACCATCCCCACCCTGCAAACCGCCGTGCCCGGGGACCTGTCCTTCGTGCTGCCGCCCCGTCACCTGACCAGCATTGTGGAAGCGCTGAAGGCCTTTGACCACCTGGCGCCCGGCCTGTACAGCAAGAATACCCTGCTCTATGGGGTAGAAGTGAAGTTCTACTCCAGCAAGGTTTTGGTGGACCGCCGCTTTATGACGCCCATTGAGGGGCTGTACGCCATCGGCGACGGCGCGGGCATCACCCGCGGATTGATGCAGGCCAGTGCCACGGGCATTGCCGTGGCCCAGGACATCGCCGCCCTGTGAGCGTTTTTTCCAGGCTGCGCCGCACGGGTGGTGGCGTAGCCTTTTTTGCTGAAAATGCCAGCATTTCTCATATTCACAGTACAAAGGAAGTACTTGCACCCACCCCGATGATATGGTACAGTGAACCGTGCCGGAAATGGCCGGACATTATCCTATTGGAGCGTGCCAAAGATGCCGAACTTTTCCCTTTCAGATACCGTATTTGAGCAGGCTGCGCAGGCTTATCCGACCCCCTTTCACCTCTATGACGAGGGGGGCATCCGCCGCACGGCCCGGGCGTTGAACCAGGCCTTTGCCTGGTGCCCGGACTTTAAGGAATATTTTGCCGTAAAAGCTTTGCCCAATCCCGCCATTCTGCGCATTCTGCGTGAGGAGGGCTGCGGGGTGGACTGCTCCAGCGCCACGGAGCTGACCCTGGCCCAGGCCTGCGGCTTCCACGGCACGGAGATCATGTTCTCCGCCAACGCCATGCCCCCCGAGGAATTCACCCAGGCCCGGGCCCTGGACGCCTATATCAACCTGGACGACATTACCCATATCGACCTGCTGCGGGATCACGGCGGCATCCCCGCCTGCGTGTGCTGCCGTTACAACCCCGGCGGGGATTTCACCATCGGCAACACCATCATGGGCAATCCCGGGGATGCCAAGTACGGCTTCACCTATGCCCAGCTGGAGGAGGGGCTGGCCCGGCTCAAGGAGCTGGGCGTGAAGTCCTTCGGCCTGCATGCGTTCCTGTCCAGCAACACCATCGACAATGCCTATTACCCCACCCTGGCGGAGCTGCTCTTTGAAGTAGGCCGCAAGCTCATGGACAAGGTGGGCCTGCCCCTGGCCTTCATCAACCTTTCCGGCGGCGTGGGCATCCCCTACCGCCCGGAGCAGCCCGCCCCGGACATCGCCGCCATTGGCGAGGGGGTGCGCCTGGCCTATGAAAAGGTGTTCACGGCCAATGGCGTTCAGGGCGTAGCCATCAAGACGGAGCTGGGCCGCTACATGACCGGCCCCCACGGCTGGCTGGTCACCCATGCCACCAGCCATAAGGATACCTACAAGCACTACATCGGCCTGGACGCCTGCGCGGCCAACCTCATGCGTCCGGCCATGTATGGGGCATACCACCACATCACCGTGGTGGGCAAGGGCAATGCCCCCTGCGATCACCGCTACGACGTCACCGGAAGTCTGTGTGAAAACAACGACAAGTTTGCCATCGACCGAATGCTGCCCAAGATTGACATGGGCGATATTGTGGTCATCCACGACACCGGCGCCCACGGCTTCTCCATGGGCTACAACTACAATGGCCGCCTGCGCTCCGCGGAGGTACTCTACCGGGAGGACGGCACCTTCCAGCTCATCCGCCGGGCAGAAACCCCCCAGGACTATTTTGCCACCCTGGACATTGACCCCTGCGCCAAGCAGCTGGGACTGTAACCCATACAAACACACCCCGGACGCGAACACGTCCGGGGTGTGTCAGCGTGTCGAAAAAGTGGTTAAAACCACTTTTTCGAGAAAGCAAATTCGGTCAACCAGAGGTCGCCCGAATTTGTAAGG
>MHCFR04200__coassemble_229_pt1 | contig 43234 bp, 42 predicted proteins | sample MHCFR04200__metabat2_low_PE_027 | metagenome-assembled genome bin MHCFR04200 | reverse complement strand
ACAATTTTTCGATTTCCCCAAAAGAAAAAAAGAGACGGTTGCGAATCTCCCGCCTGCGCAACCGCCTCTGTTTTCTATTTCCTATGCACTTAACATGTCCCGGGACAGCTCTTTGTTCAGGTTCACAATGAAGTCCTGCGCGTTGGTCACAATCCCGCGTGCGGAAAGGCTTCCCCGGTCGCTGAGCTTATTCACCGTGAACTCGGAAATATCCACGCAGTAGAAATACACTTGCCGTACCGTACCGTCAGCCAGTACGCGATAGGAGGGCGTCATGTTCCCCGTGGCAATGGTGTGCAGCGCCGTGGCCATGCAAATCACCGTGGTGGCTGTGCGTACCTGGTTGCGCATGGCGTCCTGGGCAGCATATACATTGCCATACACAGGGGGCAGCGGGCCATCGTCCCGGATGGACCCCGCCAGCACGTAGGGCACACCCTTCTTCTCCAATGTGTAAATAATGCCGTCCTGAATGTGCTCTTCCTGTAGAAAAGCGGGGATGGAGCCACAGGCGCGTACCCGGTTGATGGTGTCCAGGTGGTTGTAGTGTCCGTTGGGCTGGCTTTCCTGGGTGTAGATGTTCTGTCCCAGCGCCGTGCCCAGGTAGGCGGCTTCCAGGTCATGGGTGGCCAGCGCGTTCCCGGCCAGCACCGCGTGCACATACCCCTTTTCAATCAGACCGGAGAACGCCTGCCGGGCGTCATGGTCAAAGGCAAAGGCCGGCCCCATGACCCATACGATCTTGCCGTTGGTACGTTCGTGGCGGAGCAGCTCGTACAGTTCGTCATAGTCCCGGGAAAAGGCCGTTTCCCGGGAGCGTCCCTGGCGGAAGGCAAATACATCCCCCTGGCTGTGACGCTCGCCAAAGCCATCGGGGTGGACATATACCCCCTCCTGGCCGTTTTCCGTGCGGCCCATGGCCACCAGGTCACCTGCCTTCAGCAGGCGGAACTCGCGCACCACAATATGCCCGGCCTCCAGCACGGCCACGCAATCCATGCGGCTGTCCTCCGCCAACAGCCAGGCGTCCCCCACATGAAAATATTCCGGGAAAATGCTCATGGCGTGATAACCCATGGGTGCTACGCCGTCCTGGGGCGCGGGGAGGAAAACAGCCTGTGGAGCGTTGCGCAAATCCTCCTTCGAAAAGTCCGGCGCGGTATAGGGCCGCAGCATAAAGGACATAAAGGTCGCCTACCTTTCCGATGTATTGAATACGTTTCTTGATGACCCTTGCTCCCGGGCACGCGCTCAAGCGCCGCTCTTTTCCCAGCGCAGGGAGCGCTGCACGCTGGGGTGATCCTGCCCTTGCGGAATAAAGGCAATGCTGCCGTTTTCCGTCAGGACAATGGTACCCGTGCTGCCTCGAAGGGCCCGGTGCGCCAGCAGCAACGCTACCAGACGGGCGCTGAGTTCCGGGCCGCCGCCACGGGTGAGGGTGTCCTTCCACAGGGTGAAATGGCAGCCTTCCTCCAACCGGGAGCAGAAGAAGCTCCGCTGGCTTTCCAGCACCTTGCCCTGACCGCACAGGGGACAAACCACGCCGTCCACCGCCTTGGCCTGGGATACCCGCCGCTGGGCCTGCTGGGCACGGAACTTTTTTTGCCGGGCGTCCTCGGGGAATTGTGCGGGCTTTTGATTCTCCCGGGCGTAGCGCACCAGAAAGGCGCTGAGCTTGCGGATGCCCTCCATAAAGCGGGCCGGGTCCTGCTTGCCGGTGGTGATCTCGTCCAGGGCCTTTTCCCAGCGCCCGGTGGTCTCCGGGGAGGCAATCTCCGCGGGCATGATGCCAATCAGCGCAATGCCCTTGGGGGTGGCCAGGAGCGTTTTCCCCTTGCGCTGCACATAGCCCACCTGTACCAGCCGCTCAATGATGGACGCCCGGGTGGCAGGGGTACCGATGCCGCTGCCCTTCATCTGCTCCCGCAGGGTCTCGTCCTCCAGCTCCTTGCCGGCGTTTTCCATGGCCAAGAGCAGGCTGGCGTCGGTGTGCTGGGCGGGGGGCTTGGTCATGTCCTCCTTGACCTCGGCCTTGTGTACGGTGCGAGTGTCGCCGGCCTGCAAGGGTGGAAGCGCCTTGTCCTCCGCTTCCTCCTTGCCCTTGCGCTTGCGGGGCATGGTTTCCAGGGGCTGCACATCCCGCCAGCCGTTTTGCAGCACCATCCTGCCGGTGGTGCGGAAGGTATGCTCGCCCACCTGGGTGATGACCCGGGTGGCGTCGTATTCGCAGGGGGGATAGAACGCCGCCAGCATCCGCCGGACCACCAGGTCCCACAGCTGCCGCTCCTCGGTGCTCATTTTGCTCAGGTCCGCCCGGCGGGTGGTGGGCAGCAGGGCGTGGTGGTCGGTGACCTTGCTGGCGTCAAAAACCCGCTTGGTGACCGGCAGCTTCCCCTGGGGCAGCGCGCCGGGCACCAGCTTCTGGTAGCTTTCCGGCAATAGGCGCATGGCCTGCACCACCCGGGGGATCATGTCGTCGGGGAGATAACGGCTGTCCGTGCGGGGATAGGTCAGGGCCTTGTGGGTCTCGTAGAGGCTTTGGGCCAGTTTCAGGGTTTTGTCAGCGGTAAAGTTCAGGTAGCGGTTGGCGTCCCGCTGCAGGCTGGTCAGGTCGTAGAGCTGGGGCGGAGGCTCCCGCTTGCGGGTGGTTTCGGCGGAGAGCACCCGGCCGGTCTGCCCCTGCACCTGCGCGGCGATGGCCTGTGCCTGGGTTTTGTCGGGAATATGGGTGTCGGGGTCCAGCCCCTCCCGGAACCATATCCCGTCATAGTCCCCGAAGGAAGCCGTCAGGGTGCAGAAACCTTCGGGCTTGAAGGTGGCGATCTCCTGATGGCGCTTGACCAGAATGGCAAGGGTAGGGGTCTGCACCCGGCCCACGGAAAGCAGGGTGTCATAGCGCAGGGTGAAGGCCCGGGTGGCGTTCATTCCCACCAGCCAGTCCGCCTGGGAGCGGCACACGGCGCTGCGATACAGCCCGTCATAGTCTGCCCCGGGGCGGATATGCTGGAAGCCCTCCTGGATGGCCTCGTCGGTCATGGAGCTGATCCACAGGCGGGTAATGGGCTTGCGGCAGCCGCATTTCTCATAAATATAGCGGAAGATCAGTTCACCCTCCCGCCCGGCGTCCGTAGCGCAGATAACGCCGTCGGTCTCCGGTCCATTCATCAGCCCGGCAACGATGTTGTATTGTCCCTTGGTTGCCGAGAGCACCTTCAGGGGGATGGTCTGGGGCAGTATGGGCAGGGTTTGGTAGCTCCAGCGCTTGTACTGCTCGTCCAGCTCGTCGGGTTCGCACAGGCTTACCAGGTGGCCGATGGCCCAGGTGACGATGTATGTTTCGCCGATCAGGCAGCCTTCGCCCCGCTCCCGGCAGCCCAGCACCCGGGCAATGTCCTTGCCCACGCTGGGCTTTTCCGCCACCACCAGGGTTTTCGCCATGGTACCACCTCCCTTTTCCTGATTGTAGCATGAATTCTGCCCCGACGCAAATAGACCGCCCTCCCGAAAAAGGGAGGGCGGCCGCCAACAGAAAGACGGTATGAAATTATTCCGCCAGCTGGTAGGTAAGCGTTACCTGCGCGGAAACGGTCAGGTCGTTGGCCAGGACCGTGGTGCCCGCCGCGGCGTCGGCGGCATATTTCAGGGTCACGCCGCCAGATCCACCATAGGCGTTCTCGTTGACGGAAACCAGGTTGCCCAGCGTTTTGCCGCAGGCCTCGGCCATCAGCTCCGCCTTGCGCTGGCCTTCCGCCACGGCGGCGCGAAGCGCCTGGTCCGCGGCGTCGGCCTCATTGCTGGAGAGGAAGGTGATGCCGAAGGCTTCATTGGCGCCCGCAGCCACGCCCGCGTCCATCACCGCGCCCACCTGGTTCACGTCCCGCACGGTGACGCGCAGACGGTTTTCCACCTGGTAGCCGATAACGGTTTGGCTTTCACCGAGCTTGCCGTACTGATAGTCGTACATGGGGGACACGGAGAGGTTTTCGGTGACGATGTCCTCAGGGGCAATGCCAATGCCGTGGAGGGCTTCGATGACCGCATCCAGGGTGGTGCTGTTGATGGTGCTGGCAGTGGTGACGGATTCATCCTGGGTGGATACGCCCAGCACCAGCTGCGCATAGTCCGCGGGGATAATCACCTGCGCCTCGCCGGTTACGGTGAGCGTGGCGGGGGAGGCCTCCGGGGCAGCAGCATTCTCTGCCAGGGCAAGACCAAAGCACAGGGTCAGGCACAGGGCCAATAGTAAACAGAAAAACCGCTTCATTTTTCATTGCTCCTTTCATGCCGCTTTTTGCGGAATGTGAAACGTACCAGCATATACACCACCGCTACAGTTGCCAGATAGGGCAGCGTGGCGCTGAGGAACACCAGCATATCCTTGCAGAAGCTCCAGAAGGTGCCCCAGCCGGTCTTCAAACCGGCCAGCAGGCGTTCGCCCAGGCTTAGCTCGCGGGTGGTTACGGCGTCGGCGCTGGATTCCTCCCGCAGGGAAACGTCCACCGTGGCGTAGGCTACCTGGTCGTCGGTCTGATTGAGCTGGCTTTGCAGGCTGTCCAGGGTATACTGGGTGTCGGCAATGGCGCTTTCCAACTCCAGCAACTCCGACAGCGTGGCCGTTTCGCTCATGAGAGCCTGCAGGCGTTCCATTTTGGCCTGCTGGGTGGCCAGGCGGGCGGCTATGTCCTGATAGGAGGCGGTGACATCCTGGGCGGTCTCCGTCTGGCTGATGACCCGCCCCAGCTCTCCCGCGCCCTGGAGGAAGGCGTCCAGCTTTTCCTCGGGAACGCGCAGGGTCAGGCTGGCCCGGCGGCTGGCTTGCGCTTCGTCGCCGCTGACGGAGATGTAGCTGATCCAGCCGCCCGCCTCCTTGCATAGCCCTTGCAGGGTTTCCAGGTCCTGGGTGAAGGTTCCGCTGCCCAGGGAAAGGGACACCGTGCGGATGATCTTGCTCTCCGCCGTCTCCTCCACCCCGCCGTTGGCGGCGCTGAGGCTGTAGCTCTCCACGCCGGCGGAACGGGTGTTTTCGCTCATGTACAGCGCATCCGACGCCGTATAGCCGCTTGTGCCGCCGCTGTATGCGTCGTCGCTGGTTTCCTCCGTCCGGCCGGAGGGCGCGGTCAGCTGCAGCTGATCCCGGGTGAGCAGAGTGCCGCCCACCAGGAAGACCGCGGCTGCCGCCAGGGAAAGGAACCGCGTGAAATGCCGCCGCTGTTCCTTGGGGGCTTCCGACGTTTTCCGCATATTGTCCGCCTCCTGTTCCACCAGTTGCATCCAGCCCTGGTGAAAGCCTTCCGGCAGGGGAAGCTCCTCTTGCGCCAGGGCGTCCAGATCGTCGCGCAGGAGTTCCGCTTCCCTGCGGCGCCGGGCACAGGCGTCGCAGCTTTGCTCATGTTCCCGCAGGCGTGCCGCTTCCTCCGGGGTGATGGCGTCCTCCCACAGCTTGTCCAGGAGAGCCGCATATTGTTCGCAATTCATTTGACCGCCCTCCCTTCACTGAGTTGGACGTGGGAAAGATCCAAAGGTTCCGTTTCGGATAAACAAATTTTGCTGATTTTTTCCCGGGCGCGGTTGACGCGGCTTTTTACCGTGCCGGTGGCCACGCCCAGCCGGGCAGCGGCTTCTTCATAGGAAAGTTCTTCCAGCACCACCAGGGTAAAGGCCAGGCGCTGCTCCTCGGGCAGCCAGGCAATGGCCCGGCGCAAAAGCGCCATGCGCTCCTTCTTTTCCAATGCCTCGTAGGGGCCGTCTGCGGGGGCAACCGGGCCGAACCCTTCGTCTATCAGCGCGTCCAGGGACTGGGCGGCCCGCAGCTTCTGCCGCCGCAGGGCGTCCAGGCACACATTGACGCACAGCCGGTGCAGCCAGCTTTCCAGGGCGCAATCGCCGCGAAAATCCTTCAGGGTGCGGAAGGCTTTGAGCAGCACTTCCTGGGCGCAGTCCCGGGCATCCTCCCCAGGACCCAGTACATGTACGCAGGTGCGGTACACCCGGCCTTCCAGGGGGGTAAAAAGCGCCTCAAAGGCCGACGGATCGCCCTTTTGCGCGCGTTTCAAGGTCAATGCATCCACTTGCAGGGATCACCTCCACTGTTTCTGACATGCTAACGGAACAGCCTGCCATTTTGCTCCCACGAAATACAAGGGAAGAACAATTCGTTGCCTTGACAGCGATTCCAATGGTATGCTATCATACTTGCAATCAAATATCCACTAGAAATGCTTTTGACGGAGACACACGGTTTTCCTCCTCTGCGCTCAGAGATCCGGCGGTTGGTGCAAGCCGGAGGCACGGGGAACATCGCATCCCTCCCGAGCAGCCCGCGTGAAAGGTACTCCTGTGCTTAGTAAGGTGGGACGGCGCCGCGTGATAGGCTAGGGCTTGTTGGAGCCGACGGAATGCGCGAAGTGACGTCCTTCGCAGCGCCATTTGCTTTGTAACATGCCCTGCGCCTCGGTATTTGAGGAAGCAGGTTTTTTTCTACCCTTTTTTCTTTCCCATGCAGACAAGGAGGTCTACCATGAATCAGATTCAGCTCATTGCCCTGCGCATTTGCGACCTGCGGGACATTGCCGGCCTGACCCAGGAACAGGTGGCCGAAAGATCCGGCATGACCCTAGAGGAGTACGCCGCCTATGAGAGCGGTACCAAGGATTTCTCCTTTTCCCATCTGTTCAATATTGCGGAAACCCTGGGGGTGGATATTTCTGACCTGCTCACCGGGGAAAGCCCCAAGCTGCGGGGGTATGTGCTCACCCGCTCCGGCCAGGGCCTGGCTTTTGACCGGCGCAAGCAGTACCATTACCAGCACCTGGCGTACAATTTCGCCCACAAGCTGGCGGAGCCCTTCATCGTCACCGTGGAGCAGGACCCGCCGGGTACGGTCAAGCAGGCCCACAGCCACGAGGGACAGGAGTTCGACTACGTGCTGGAGGGCTACCTGAAAATTGTCCTGGGTGGGAACGAACTGCTCCTGGGCCCGGGGGACAGCCTGTATTACGATTCCTCCCTAGCCCATGCCATGTACGCCGTGGAGGGCGACTGCCGGTTCATCGCCGTGGTCATCAAAGAGGATACCAAGGAGTAATGCCCCTGCCTACATATCCATAGGAAGAGAGGTCCTGGCCATGCAGCCTTTATATCATGAATATATGGACGTTCAGGGTGACTTTATCAGCTATGAGGATTTCAACAAGAACTTCCGCCTGAAGCGTCCCGCTTCCTTTAACTTTGCTTACGACGTGGTGGACCGCCTGGGCCGGGAGGACCCGGAGCGCCCCGCCCTTTTGTGGACGGACCCCGAGGGGGACGTGGTGCGCTACGATTTCCGGCGGATGATGCTGGATTCCAACCGCGCGGCCAACTACTTCAAGTCCATCGGCGTGAAAAAGGGCGACGCGGTGATGCTCATCCTCAAACGGCATCATGAGTTCTGGCCCATCATCATCGCCCTGCACAAGATCGGCGCCATCACCATCCCGGCTACCCACCTGCTCACCGCCAAGGACATCCGCTACCGGGTGCAGGCGGCGGACGTGACCACCATCGTCTGCACGGAGCACACCACCTGTGTGGCCGACGCCGTGGAGGAAGCCGCCCCTGATTGTCCCACCCTGAAAAACCGCGTGCTGGTGCGCACCAAGCGCCCGGGCTGGCTGAGCTATGACGAGGGCTTTGCCGCCGCCTCCGACGTGTGGGAAAAGCCCACTGGCGACGCCTACGCCCAGAATGAGGACATCATGCTCCTCTACTTCACCTCCGGCACCACGGGCATGCCCAAGATGGTGACCCATAACTACTACTACCCCCTGGGGCACATCCTCACGGCGGTATACTGGCTCCAGGTGGAGGACGGCGGGCTGCACCTGACCGTGTCGGAAACCGGCTGGGCCAAGTCCGTGTGGGGCAAGCTCTATGGCCAATGGCTGGGCGGCAGCTGCGTGTTCGTCTATGACTTTGACAAGTTCAACGCTGCGGAGCTGCTGGGCATGATCGAGAAATTCCACATCACCACCTATTGCTCTCCGCCAACCATGTACCGCTACATGCTCCAGGAGGACTTCTCCAAGTATGACCTGAGCAGCCTGAAGCACTGCTCCGTGGCCGGCGAACCCCTGAACCCGGACATGGCCGAGGAGTGGAAGAAGCGCACGGGCATCGAGCTGCGGGAGGCCTTTGGCCAGACGGAGCTGGTGGTGACCCTGGCCACCTTCCCCTGGATGAAGGTGTGCCCCGGCTCCATGGGCAAGCCCGCTCCGGTGTTCGACGTGGACCTCATCGACGAGGAGGGCAATTCCTGCCCCCCTGGCGTCAGCGGCGAGATTGTCATCCGCACCCACCACGGCGCGCCCATCGGCATGTTCTCCGGCTACTACCGCAACCAGGACATGACCGACGACGTGTGGGACGGCAAGATCTACCACACCAAGGACATCGCCTGGCGGGATGAGTGGGGCTACTATTGGTACGTGGGCCGGGCGGACGACGTGATCAAGTCCAGCGGCTACCGCATCGGACCCTTCGAGGTGGAAAGCGCGCTGCTGGAGCACCCCGCGGTGCTGGAGACGGCCATCACCGGTGTGCCTGACCCCCTGCGCGGCCAGGTGGTGAAGGCTACCATTGTGCTCAAGCCCGGCTATGAGCCCTCCGACGCCCTGAAGAAGGAGTTGCAGGATCACGTGAAGCACCTCACCGCCCCCTACAAGTACCCGCGGGTGGTGGAGTTTGTGGACTCCCTGCCCAAGACCATTTCCGGCAAGATCCGCCGCACGGAGCTGCGTGCCCGGGACGCGGCGAAATAAACCCGCACATTTTCCCCAAGGAGGCGAAAATCATGGATTTCACCCCTGTAACCTTCCACCTGAAGGATGGACGCACCGCCGTTCTCAGCGCGCCCACGGCGGAGGATGCCGCGGAAATGGTAGCGTTTTTGAAAGATGTGGCGGCGGAAACGGAATTTCTGATTGCCTATCCCGAGGAACGCCAAGCCATGACCGAAGCGCAGGAGGCCGCCTTCCTCCAGCATAAGCACGAGGACCCCAACGCGCTGATGCTCATGTGCCGGGTGGAGGGCCGCCTGGCAGGCACGTGCGATGTTTCCTTCGGCAGCAAAATCAAGGTAGCTCACCGGGGAACCATCGGCATTTCCGTCCGCCGGGAGTTCTGGGGGCTGGGCATCGGCACAGCCATGTTTCGGGAACTGATCGCCGTAGCCCGACGCCGCCCCGGTACCCTGCAGCTGGAGCTGGACTTCATGGAGGGCAACCAGCGCGGCCGGGCACTGTATGAGAAAATGGGTTTTCGGGTAGTGGGCGTGAAGCCCGATGCCATCCGGCTGAAAAGCGGCGAACTGCGCCATGAGTATGCCATGATGCTCAAATTATAATCAACAATACCTGTATGCGGCCTTTCCCATTGGGGAGGCCGCATGCTTTGTACCGGGCCGGTACAGGAGGGATATGCCGTGATTTTTCTGGAAACGGAACGTCTGACCCTGCGTAACCTGCTGCCACAGGACGCGGAAACCATGTTCGACTATCGGAACAACGAAATCTGCGCCCGGTATCAGCGGGGCCAGACCAGGGATCAGGAAGGGATTGTCCAGCTCATTGCCAGGCGCGGCAGCGATATGCTGTCCGCCGATGCCCCCTGCATGGTGGCTGTGGCGCTGAAGGCGACGGGGGAGATGGCAGGGGAGATCGTGGTCATGCCCAGTGAGCGCACCTTTTCCCTGGGATATACGTTCTCCTACCGGCATCATCGGCAGGGCTATGCCTTTGAGGCGCTATCCGCCCTGATGGAGATGCTGCATCTGCGCTATCCAGGCTGGGAGTTCATTTGCTTTACCGATCCGGAGAACCAGCCCAGCATGGCCTTGCTGCGCAAGCTGGGCTACCGGGAGATGGGATACCTGCCCGCCAGGGAATCCAAGGTGTTCGGCAAGTGGACCACGGCGGCCACGGAGGCGGAAATCGCCCGGGCTGCGGGCAAGGCGGAGTAACCCGTCTCCCCTTGGGGCAGGGGCGCGCTCCTCTTTGCGGGGCGGGCATGTCTTTCCAGGGATCTTTTCTTGACGTTTTGTGTCCAAAAGGCTATAATGTCCCTACATGTGTTTGGCAATTTTCAATTTCCAGACGCTGTCCACGCAGTGTTGAAGGGAGGCGAAGGCTGTGCGCGTCAAGGGACGCTGGATTTTGCTTGCCCTGATGGCCGTTGGGCTGGCGCTGCTGGCCTCCGCGTCCCTGGTGGAGCGCCCGGCGGAGCTGCGGGAAGCTGCGGAGCTTCCCCCTGCGCCTTCCGCCACCCATTGGGCAGCCGAGAGCGCCGCGCTCCCGGAAATGCCCAATGCCGCCCCGCGGGCACAGACCCGCTGGGATGCCTATGCAACGCTGCCCATCCCCGGGGATTTCACTGCCGGAGGATGCGTCCGGGAATGCGATACCAACGGCTGCCCCCTGCGGGGCATGGGCTTTGTCCAGGCCCGGTATCAGGCTTTTCCCCGGGAGGATATGCCCGGATAGAGCCGTTCCGTGTGCCATATGCCCAACGCCAATGTGAGAAACACAGAAAAAATGGGAGGAAACGATCCATATGAAAAAGATCAGCGGCAAGCGCATGAACGGACGCACCAAGTCCATTATTGCGCTGACCATCGCCGCGGTGCTGACGATTTTCTTCGGCATCGTGGGCGTGACCGGCATGAACCTCACCCCCAACGGGCTGTATAAGCTCAAGAGCTGGCTGCCTACCACCAACGCGGATAACTGGCCCGACAGCCTGGCCCTGGGCCTGGACCTGCGGGGCGGCGTGTATGTGGAGTATTCCTGCGCCGCGCCGGAGGGCTCCGAGGCGGACTTTGGCACCCTGCTCAGCGGCACTATCCGCGTGATCCAGGAGCGCCTGACCGATAAGGGCTATGCCGAGGCCACCGTGCAGCAGATCGGCACCGACGGCATCCGCGTGGAGATCCCCGATGTGACCGACCCCAGCGCCGTGCTGGATCTGATCGGCTCCACGGCCAAGCTGGAGTTCAAGGACCCCGAGGGCAACACCTTCATGGACGGCTCCATGGTGAAAACCGCCGTGTATCAGTTTAACGAGGGCGACCATCAGGTGGCCTTCACCCTCACCGATGAAGGCGCGAAGATCTTCGCCGACATGACCAGCAACAACATCGGCAAGACCCTGGGCATCTACCTGGACGGCGAGGAGCTGCTCGCCCCCACCGTGCAGAGCGCCATCACCACCGGCAGCGGCGTGATTACCCAGATGCAGAGCGCCGAGTATGCCCAGACCGTGGCCGCGCAGATCCAGTCCGGCGCGCTGCCCATGGAGCTGACCCAGCAGAAGGTGGACACCGTGTCCGCCACCCTGGGCACCGACGCCCTCTCCACCTCCGTGCTGGCGGCTGTGATCGGCCTGGTGCTGATTATGGCGCTGATGATCTTCCGCTACCGGCTCAATGGCGTGGTGGCCAGCTGGGCGCTGTGCGACTATGTGATCATCCTGTTCTTCCTGCTGGCGGTGATTCCCGGCATCCAGCTCACCCTGCCCGGCCTGGCCGGTATCGTGCTGGGCATCGGCATGGCCGTGGACGCCAACGTGATTATCTTCGAGCGCTTCAATGAGGAACTGCGCGCTGGCCGCGGCATCCGTACCGCCCTGCGTACCGGATTCAAGAATGCCATGAGCGCCATCCTGGACGCTAACGTAACCACCCTGATCGCCGCCATCGTGCTGATGTTCTTCGGCACCGGCTCCATTCAGGGCTTTGCCAAGACCCTGCTGCTGGGCGTGGTTGTCTCCATGCTCTCCGCGGTGGTCATTACCCGCTTCCTGATGAAGAATATCATCAATCTGGGCGTGAAGGACAAGCGCATGTTTGCCAAGCTGCCCGTGGCTGAGGAGGAGCAGAAATGACTGTAAAGAATCACTCCAAGACCTGCCTGATCATTTCCGCGTGCATTATGGCGCTGGCGGTGATCCTCTCCCTGTGCGGGCTTGGCATTAACTATGGTATCGACTTTACCGGCGGCCTGTCCCTGCAGTATGACATGGGCGGCGAATTCAACCAGGCGGACATCAACGCCGCGCTGAACGAAATGAACGTAGGCTCCTACACCGTGACCGAGCAGGGCACCAGCGAAGTGATTGTCCGCGTCAAGGAGGTCAGCGAGGAAGGCGTGCAGGGCCTGCAGGCTGCCTTCGAGGCCGCGCTGGCCGAGAAGTACCCCAACATGACCCAGTCCGGCGACGTGAGCTATGTGGGCCCTGTGGCCGGCCAGACGCTGCTGTACAATGCCTTCATGTCCGTACTGATTGCCAGCGTGCTGATGCTGGCGTACATCGCCATCCGCTTTGACCTGAACAGCGGCATTGCCGCCGTGCTGGGTCTGGTGCACGATGTGCTGATGATGCTCAGCTTCATGGTGCTGCTGCGCTCCATTGTGCAGATGAACAGCAGCTTCATCGCTGCCATGCTCACCATCGTGGGTTACTCCATCAACAACACCATCGTGATTTTCGACCGCATTCGCGAGAATGCCAAGAAGCTCTCCCCCGATATGCCCCGGGTGGATGTGGTCAACCGCTCTGTGCAGGAGTGCCTGGGCCGTACCATCAACACGACCCTGACCACCCTGATTACCATTGTGCTGCTGTACATCCTGGGTGTGGACAGCATCCGGGAGTTCGCGCTGCCCATCATCGTGGGCCTGCTCTCCGGCGTGTACAGCGCCAACATGATCAACGGCTATGTCTGGGCTTTCCTGGAAGAAAAGCGCAAGGCCCGCAAGGCTGCGCCCAAGACCAAGACGGCCTAAGCGCACATATTCCTTTCTGGCGGAACCGCAGCGGCTGCGGTTCCGCTTTTTTAAACAGGTGATAACGGTCAGGCCGGCGAATGAATACATATGTGGCGCGAAAGAAGCAGCGGCAAGGAGGCGGTGCAGCGATGGCATACCGGGTCGCGGTCTGCGACGATAGCTCCGAGGATGCCCGCTATGTGGCGGGAATGGTGCAGGCCTGGGCGTCGTCAAGGGACGCAGCGCTTCAGGTGGAGCGCTTCCCCTCGGCGGAGGCGTTCCTGTTCCACTACGCGGAGGATCAGGGTTACGACATGCTGCTGCTGGACATCGAGATGGGCGGCATGAACGGCGTGGAGCTGGCCAGGCGCATTCGCCGGGAGAATGAAATCATCCAGATCATTTTTATTACCGGATATTCCGATTATATTGCCGAGGGCTATGACGTGGCCGCGCTCCATTACCTCATGAAACCCCTGAAGGAGGAGAAGCTCTTCTCCGTGCTGGACCGCGCCGCGGAGAAGCTGCGCAGCAACGAGCGCGTGCTGACCCTGAACCTGCCGGGGGAGATATGCCGTGTCCCCCTGTATCAGATTCGTTACCTGGATGTGCGGCTGAATTACGTCACCGTCCACGCCCGGGAGGACATCGCCGTCAAAATGCCCCTGAGTCGCCTGACAGCGCTGCTGGACGAGCGATTTTACCAGGTGGGCCGGTCCTTGACGGTGAACTTGTACTGCATCAGCCGGGTGACCAGGACGGAAATTCTTCTGCAGGACGGTACGGCCCTGCCCCTGCCCCGGGGCGCCTACGAGGGCGTGAACCGGGCCATCATCGGGATGAGGTGAGCGCATGGGTATACTATCTAGAAAAATGGATCAGCGCATTGCGGTCTATCAGCGGGAGCTGGTGGAAACCCATTACGCCGAGGTGGAAAACATGTACCGCCAGATACGTGGCTGGCGGCACGACTACCGCAACCATATCCAGGCCATGAAGGCCTACGCCGCCGCCGGGGACTGGGAAGCCATCCGGCGCTACCTGGACGCCCTGGACACGGATCTGAACACCGTGGACACGGTGCTCAAAACAGGCAACCCCATGACCGACGCCATCCTGAACTCCAAGATTTCCCTGGCCCGGGCCAAGGGCATTGCGGTCTCGGCGGACGCGCACATCCCCCTGCGGCTCAGCCTCTCCGAGCTGGACCTGTGCTGCATCCTGGGCAATCTCTTTGATAACGCCATTGAGGCCAGCATGCTTTTGCCCCCGGAGCAGCGGAGTATCTGCGTCTATATGGACATGAAGAACACCCAGCTCTATATTTCCATGACCAACTTCACCGCCGGGAAAAAGCTGCCCAAGGTGGGAAAGCTTTTCCGCAGCACCAAGGGAGCGGGCCACGGCCTGGGGCTGGTGCGCATGGACGCCATTGTGGAGCGCCTGGGCGGGTACATCAGCCGGAACTCCGAGGACGGCGCCTTCACCACGGAAATACTGCTTCCGGCGCTGTGAGTGCGTTTCGTCCCCCCAGGAGCGCCATTCATCCCCCGGCACACCGCCGGGGATTTTTTGGTGGTAGGATATCCGTGGAGGGAGATGCGTATGGAAACAACATCCAAGCCCCGGTACAACCTGTGGCAGAACACCGCCTTTATGCTCCGGGAGGCATGGCATACCCGCAAAAGCGTGATTTTTCTGTGCGTGACCCTGGCGGCGGCCACGGCGGGGCAGTCCGTGGCGGAGCTGCTGATTGCTCCGGTCATTCTGCAAAAAGTGGAGCAGGCCGCGGCATTGCCGGAGCTACTGGGTGCCATCCTGTGCTTGGGAGGCGCGCTGGCGCTGCTGGCGGCGCTGAAATCCTATCTGTCTGCCAATGCCATGTTCGGGCGCATTGATGTGCGCGTAGACCTGATTCGGAAAATCAACCGCAAAGTGGCCGGAACCTCCTACCCCAACATCCTGGATACGGCCTTTCTTCGCATGGAAAAGAAGGCCGGAGACGTATGTGACAACAATGACGAAGCCTCGGAGCACATCTGGGCCACATGGACGGACATCCTGGCCAACGGACTCAGCTTTGCGGTATACCTGACGGTGCTCACGGGGCTGCATCCGCTGCCGCTGGCGGTGGTGGTGGCGACCACCGCGGCGGGATACCTGGTGAACAAGCGGGTCAGCCAGTGGGACTACCGCCACCGGGACGAAAAGGAGCTTTACGGCAAGCGGCTGCACTATGCCTACCGAACCGCCATCAACCGGGCATACGCCAAGGAAATGCGCATCTTTGGCCTGCGCCCCTGGCTGGAGGACCTGTGGGAGAAAACCATGGCGTTGAGCCGGGCATTTCTGCGGCGGCGGGAGCGGGCCTATCTATGGATTCACCTGGTGGACCTGGTGCTGGCGCTGCTGCGCAACGGCATTGCCTATGCCTACCTGCTCTGGCTGACGCTAAGCAGGGGAATGAGCGCTTCGGAATTCCTGCTGTACTTCACCGCCGCCACGGGTTTCACCCAGTGGGTCACGGGGCTAATGGAGCGGTTTGCGGCGCTGCACCGGGAAAGCCTCGATCTTTCCAGCCTGCGGGAATTCCTGGAGTGGCCCGAACCCTTCTGCCTGGAGGGCGGCGAGCCTGTGCGGGCGGAAGCCGGCGGGCAGTATGAGATACGCCTGGAGAATGTGTCCTTCCGCTATGCCGGCGCGGAAAAGGACGCCCTGCGCGATCTTTCCCTGACCATCCGCCCGGGGGAAAAGCTGGCCATTGTGGGCCTGAACGGCGCGGGAAAAACCACCCTGGTCAAGCTGGTGTGCGGTTTCCTGGACCCCACGCGGGGACGGGTGCTGCTCAACGGCCAGGACATCCGGGAGCTGAACCGCCGGGACTATTACGGGCTGTTCTCCGCCGTGTTTCAGGAGTTTTCCCTGCTGGAGGCCAGCGTGGCGGAAAACGTGGCCCAGCGGGTGGACGGCATCGACGAGGGCCGCGTATGGGCTTGCCTGGAGCAGGCGGGGTTGACGGAGACGGTGCGGACGCTGCCCCAGGGAATCCATACCCACCTGGGCCGGGAGGTGTACGAGGACGGCGTGGAGCTTTCCGGCGGACAGACCCAGCGGCTGATGCTGGCCCGGGCCCTGTATAAAAACGGCCCCATCCTGGCCCTGGACGAGCCCACCGCGGCCCTGGACCCCTTGGCGGAAAGCGACATCTACCATAAATACAATGAAATGACCCAGGGACGCACGGCGCTGTTTATTTCCCACCGGCTGGCCTCTACACGCTTCTGTGATCGCATCCTGTTTCTGCGGGATGGAATGATTGCGGAGGAGGGGACCCATCAGGAGCTTCTGGCCCGGGGCGGCGGCTATGCGGAACTCTTCGCCGTGCAGAGCCAGTATTACCGGGAAGGGGGACGGCAGAATGAAGCCTGAGAAGAAGCGCGTATCCTACCGCCAGGTATGGCGGCTGACCCTGCGGGCGTGGCGGGTGTGGTGGAAGCTGTGCCCGGGATACTTTGTGTCCAGTGCCCTCAGCGCGGTTTTCAAGGCTCTGCAAGCCTATGCAGGGATATACTTTTCCGCGCGAATCATCGGCGAGCTGGCCGGCGACCGGGACCCGGGACAGCTGGCCTTCTGGGTGGCCCTTCAGCTGGGCAGCGCCGTGGGCATCGCCCTGGCCGGCGGCCTGCTTACCCGCTGGGCCAGCTATGAAAAGGGCTGCGCGGACCAGCTGTATTCCAAGATTTACATGGACAAAATGCTCTCCCTGGATTACGCGGAGATGGACAGGCAATCCGTTCATGACCTGTTTGCCCAGATTCAGCAGAACGACGGCTGGTCCAGCTGGGGCATGCGGCGGGCACGGCGCAATTTTGAGGAACTGCTCAGGCACGGTACGCTGCTGCTGGGCGGCGTGGCGCTGTCCGTAAGCCTGTTCCTTTCCCGCGTGCCTGGGGAAAGTTCCCTGGCCTTTCTGAACCATCCCCTGCTTTCGGCGGGGGTGGCGGGATTGCTGGTGGTGGTGGCGGTGGCGTCGCCCTTGTGCGGCAATCGCGCCCAGTGTTTCTGGAGCCGGTACGCTTCGGACGCCCGGCTGGGAAATCGGCTGTTTTCTTTTTTCGGCTTTATGTGCCATGACCACCGTACCCGCGCCGCCGACTTGCGTATGTACAACCAGCAGGAACAGGTATGTGATGTTTCCATGGCCCGGAACCAGATGTTCGGCGTGGCGTCGCAGATTGCCCGGTATGCCAGGGGCCCCATGGGCGGGCTGTATGCGCTGGGCGAGGCGCTCTCCATGGGACTCACAGGGCTGGTTTATCTGTTTGTGTGCCTGAAAGCCTGGGCCGGGGCCTTTGGGGTAGGGGAAATCACCCAGTACGTGGGCGCCATGACCCAGCTGTTTACAGGCGTCACCGGATTGCTGCGGGTTTTTGGCGAAGTGCGCAGCAATGCGGATTTCCTGGAAACCTGCTTTACCTTTCTGGACCTTCCCAATCCCATGTATCAGGGGAGCCTTACCACCGAGAAGCGCTCGGACCGCCAGTACCTGGTGGAGTTCCGGGACGTGTCCTTCCGCTACCCGGGGAGCGAGCGTTGGGCGCTGCGCCATGTGAACATACAATTTCGCGTGGGTAGCCGGCTGGCAGTGGTGGGCGTGAACGGCAGCGGGAAGACGACCTTTATCAAGCTTCTGTGCCGCCTGTACGATCCCACGGAGGGGGAGATTCTCCTCAATGGCATCGACATTCGCAAATACCGCTATGAGGACTATATGGAGCTGTTCTCTGTGGTGTTTCAGGATTTCAAGCTCTTGGCGCTGCCCCTGGGGGAAAACGTGGCTGGAGCCTCCGTCTATGACCGCGCCCTGGCCCGGCGCTGCCTGGAGGACGCGGGCTTTGGGGAACGGCTGGCTGCCATGCCCCAGGGACTGGATACCTCCCTGTACCGGGAGTTGGACCCCCAGGGCGTGGAAATCTCCGGGGGAGAGGCGCAGAAAATAGCCATTGCCCGGGCGCTGTTCAAGGATGCGCCCTTCATTGTCCTGGATGAACCCACCGCGGCCCTGGATCCCGTGGCAGAGGCGGAGATTTACAGCAAGTTTGACGCCATTGCCGGGGATAAGACGGCCATATACATCAGCCATCGGCTGTCCTCGTGCAAGTTCTGCGACGAAATTGCCGTGTTTGACCATGGGAGCATTGTGCAGCAGGGCACCCACGCGGCGCTGCTGACGGAAAAGGACGGCGTTTACCATGCCCTGTGGCATGCGCAGGCGCAATACTATACAACATAAAGCAAACTGCCGTGCGGGAAGGATGCTCCCCGCACGGCAGTTATCAGGTGCTGCAATGCGTTTCCAGGTGTTCACCGGCGGAAGTGGATTGCCCTGTGAACGTTCCCAGATCCACCCAGGACCGCCGGTTTCGAAACGCAAGGGAGAATGGTGGAAAAACAAACAAATAGCCAATGGAAATCAGCGTCGCAAAGGAGCATTCGGCCTTGGCCTGCCAGAAGGCGTCGTCCACGCAGAGGGCCTGACCATAGGCCTGCCTGATCTGTGCCATGCTGTCGGGGGAAAGCTCCACATAGGTGGCGTCGGTGGCCTCAAAGACCGCCACAAAGCTGCCACCTGATTTTTTCAGTACCACCACGTCCCCGGATGACACGCGCCCCCAGGGCGCAACAGACTGTCAAAAAACCTTCAGGAGGTGTCGGAGGGGCCGCAGCCTCTCCGACTTTCATTCGTGTAAGCCGGCTTTGCCGGCTTCGCGGGTTGTTGATTTTGCTTGCAAAATCAATTCCTTACAAATTCGGGCGACCTCTGGTTGACCGAATTTGCTTCCTCGAAAAAGTGGCGTTTGCCACTTTTTCGACACGCTGACGCGCCCCCAGGGCGCAATTTTTTTCGGGAAAACCTGGACTCTATGGTTTTGCTCCCGTCCAATACGCGGCTGAGATATGGCTCTACCATAACCGCCAGGTGCACCTGCACAGGCGTGCCCATGGTTAGCTTTCGTGTCCAGAAGGTGTTCCCTTGTGCCTTTGCGCTTTGCCCTATGGCGGCGATCAATGCCTCCAACATCTGCACATGCTTCCTTCGTATGGCATTTTCCCGGAATCAGGCTCGCATGCTTCCTTTGCGCTTCATTGAAAAAAATCCTGCTTTCCTGTGCGCAGTGTGTTCAGCACACCCAGAAAGAGCATGGGGCGCGGAGAAATGTCCGCGCCCCATGCCGGAAAGTATTTTTGCCATTCCCAAAGGGTGAAAACTTTATTGATCTTCCAGCACGATCATCCGCGCCTTCTGGTTTAGTTCCTTGATGTACTGCTCCCGGGTGATCTGGTTCTGGATATAGCGGTTGTGCAGGCTTTGCAGCTGGGCATAGGTATCGCCCCCGGCGCTGTAGAGCACGTTGCTGTGCCGGATGTAGACGTGGTCGCCAATGAGCTCCCGGTATCGGGTGATGGTTTCCGGGGAAATGTTCCAGCGCAGGTCCTCCTGGTTGGCCAGGCGCTGCTCATAGTAGGCAATGGAATCCTCCAGATCCCGCTTCTGGGCGGGGTCCACGTCGGCCAGCTGCGCCTGGAGATCCGCCAGGTTTTCCTGGAGGTTCTGTACGGTCTGCTCGTAATTGGGATTGGGCAGGGGATCGTTGGCATTCGGCGAAAGCGGTATCAGGGAATAGGGGCTGATATTTTGCACATAGCATTCCAGCAGCTTCAGGGCTTCCGGCATGTTCGCACAATTGGGATTGACAAACATCACCTGCATGTAGGCGCCAACCTTGTAATCCAGTTCATCGTTCAAGGCCAGCGGTCCCAAGAGATACTCACTGCCTGTGCTGACGGAGCTTAGCAGGCTATCCTGCAAAAACAGCCCGGAGTAGAGCTGATAGAATTCGTCATATTCCATGTCGCTCATCACCGCGGGGCGGTCCAGGTTGTCCGCGGCCATGTTGTCCAGGGCGGTGAGCAGCTGGTTGAACAAAGGCGTGTCAAAGGTCAGCGTCTGCCCGGTGGCGTCATAGTAGTCGATGTAGCCGTTGAGCATCATGTCAAAGACAATCTGCCGGTTGCTGGACAGGGTGCAAATGGGCATGACATTGGCCTTGTTTTCATCGTCCATCCATTCGTTGTTCCAGCGGGTGATGAAGGCGCACAGGTCCACCAGGTTGGTGGGAACGTCCTCCTGGGTCAGCCCCACTTGCTCCAGCTTGTCCATGTTGTAACACAGCACGCCGCCGCTGATGCGCACGGGAATGGCGTAGAGCTTGCCGTCCTTCATGATTTCCTTCTGCACGGCGGGATAGAGGCCCTGGACAAAGTCCATGAGCACTTGGCTGGAGGACAGGTCCGCGCAGTATCCCTTTTCCAGCATGGCATCAAAGCCCCCGTCCACGTCCAGCGCAACCAGGTCAATGGTCGTTTCTCCGGAGATCATGGTTGTGCTCAGGGTTTCTAGGCTGTAGAAGTCCTGGGGATAGATCAGCGGCACATCCGGGTTTTCCCGGGTGAATTGCAGGGTGGCTGTATCACGCATGGTGTTGACAATGGTCAGCGTTTTTGTGGGCAGATAGGCCGGGTCCAGGTTGCGGATTTCCAGGCCATAGATGTCCCACACGGCGGCATATCCCTTGCCAAGCACGGCCAGTCCGCTGGCATAGCCCTGGTTGGTATAGGCAACCTGCTGGGGTTGGCCCAGGGCGGGCATGGCCCACAGGATGCTGGGACTGGAGTAGTAGAGGGTATCGGCAGCCGGATCATAGACCATCCGGTCCAGGCGCAGGTCGTCGGACAACTCCTGTACAGGGGTGAGGGTGCCGTCAGCGGGGTTAACCGCCACCAGGCAGGCGGGGAGCTGCTTTCCCGTGTTGTGGTCCATGCGGCTGGGCGCGTAACCCAGCAGGGCGCCATCCTTGTACACGGTCAGATCGTTCAGCTGACGTTCCAGCACATGGGTGCGCACGGAACCGTCCGCCAGGTTGATGTCAAACAGGCTGTATACGGGTTCGGACGTCCGCCAGTCCGTAAAGGTACAGTACAGATGTCCATCCATCAGCACCGGGAACATGATGTCCACCATGTAGGAGTAGTCGTCCTCCGCGATGAGGAGCGCCTGCGTGTCCACGGTGCATACTTCTTCCCGGTGCATGGCGCCATCGGCAAAGGTGAGTACAGCCATGCTGCCGGTGAGGTTGTTGAAGCCATAGAGCTTTTCACCGTCCCCAAACAGATAGCCGAAGCCCTCCTCCGGGGACATACCCTCCTGCTGGCTTGCTATGGCGCTTCCCAGGTTGGGATAGGACCGCGTATAGAAGATGTTGTCGCAGATCATTTCCGCTTCGGCGTCTTGCCCCAGGGTATAGCGGAACATCCGGTATACCCAGGCGGAATCCGCCTCCTCGTACATTCGCAGGAGCATGTAGAGGGTATCGCCCACGGGCACTGCCGCTTCCACGGTAGGATTGCGGGTGGCTGTTTCATCCCGGGTAAAGAGCAGGACATCATCCGGCGCGGCCAGGGCGGACGTGCACAGGCAAACCAAAATGAAAAGTAGCAGAAAGATTCCAACACGCTTGAACATACTGTTTCCCTTCTTTCATACAGGACGGTGTGAAGTGAAATGGACAGGAAAAAAATGCCCTCATTTATTATGACGTGTAAGGTGCCGGAAAAGGTGCACAGCAACTGTAGATTTACACCTGTAAAAAAAGGGGAGAGATGGGCGCAGGCCTAAAGCGTTGCGCCACATCTCTCCGTGGTCAGGGTTTTATTGATTTTCCAGCACGATCATCCGTGCCTTCTGGTTCAGTTCCTTGATGTATTGGTCTCTGGTAATTTGCTTTTGCACGTACCGTTCATGCAGGCTGCGCAGCTGGGTGCTGGTGTCATCACCGGCGCTGTACAGGATGTTGGCATGGCGGACAAAAACATGATCGCCGATTTCCCGGTACTGGGCAATGGTTTGCGCGGAGTAGTCCCAGCGGAAGCTTTCCTTGTTGTTCAGAGAATCCTCATAGTATTTGATGGTGTCCTCCAGGTCGCGCTTCTCGGCGTCATCGGCGGTTTTCAGCTGTTCCTGAAGTTCGGCCAGGCTGTCCTGGAAGTTTTTGAGGGTGTCCTGATAGTACTGATTTTCCACGGGATCGTTGCAGTCGGGGCACATGAGGATCTTGTAGGAATCGTCCAGGGTGTCCACGTAGCATTCCAGCAGCTTGATGGCTTCCGGCAGATTGGCACAGCGGGGATTTACGAAGAGGACCTCCATGGTTGTGCCCACCGTGAAATCCTTGCCCTCGCCGATGGAGAGCTTGAGCGGCACGGCGGCATATTCACCCTCGGCGGTGGAGAGCAGCCCCCGGTCCACAAATACCCCGGAATATAGCTGGTAATACTCGTCATATTCCTGATCGCTCATGTTTGCGGGCATGTCCAGGCTGGAGGCGTCCATGCTGTCCAGGGCGGTGAGCATGGCGTTGAACTCCGGCGTATCGAAGGTAAGCGGTTCGCCCTTGGCATCGTAATAATCCAGATAGGCCTTGAGCATCAGGTCAAAGACCACGGAACGGTTGCTCATGGTGGTGCAGAAAGGCATTACGTTTGTTTTGCTCTCATCGTCAATCCACTCGTTGTTCCAGCGGGTGATGAACTCGCACAGCTCCACAAAGGTTGTGGGCATATCTTCTTCCGTCAGGCCGATTTCCTCCAGCTTGCTGGGCATATAGCTCAGGGTGGAGCCGTAGAGGGTTACCGGAATGGCATATAGCTTGCCGTCCTTCATCACTTCATCCCGCAGGGCAGGGTACAGGGAGTTCACGTAATCCATGAGCTTCTGGCTGGAAGATAAATCTGCGCAGTACCCCTTTTCCAGCAGGTTATCAAAGCCATTTGCCACGCTGGTACGGATGACATCGATGGTGGTGTCCCCGGATACCATGGCCTGGCCCAGCTGTGCCATGCCGTAGTACTGCTCGCTGAAAATCAGCGGGATGTCGGGATTCTCCTGGGTGAACTTCCGGGCGGCGGCATCCCGCCAGCTGCCGATAAGAGTCAGCGTCTTGGTGGGCAGATAGGCAGGATCCAGGTTGTGGATTTCCAGGCCATCGCTGCTCCACAGCGCGGCATAGCCGGAGCTGAAAATCGTCATGCTATCCACATAGCTTTGGTTGGCATAGGCTGCCTTGAAGGGAGTACCCATGCCGGTCATGCCCCACAGGGTGCTTTCGGTAAAGTAGTACACGGTATCCTTGGCCGCGTCGTAGGCCAGGGTGTAGATATAGGCGGTATCCGCCATCTCCTTTAGGGAAACCGTGGCGCCATCTGCGGGATTGACGGTTACCAGCTGGGCGGGGATCTCCTGATTGGTGTTTTCATCCCAGGAAGAGGAAACATAGCTCAGCAGCAGGCCATCCTTGTAGGGTATCGTGCTGTTGATCCGCTGGGTGAGGGGGAGCTTCGTCACAGCGCCGCCGTCCAGGTTGATATCATAGAGGAAATATTGCGGCTCTCTCCCGCGCCAGTCGGAGGAGGCAAAGTAGACATGGCCATTCATGCAGCACAGGCCGTTGATGTCTACCATATAGGAATAATCTTCCTCCTGAATATACAGGTCATTGGTGGCAACGGTGCAGACAACCTCCCGGGACATGGCCCCGTCAGCAAAGGTGAGACTGGCAATTTCCCCATTCAGGGTATTAAAGCCATAGAGCTTTTCGCCATCGCTGAACAGATAACCAAAGCCCGTTTCAGGATCGGCGCCGATGTTGGCCTGGGCGGCCTTGGCATCTTCCATGGTGCTATACCAGCGGGTATAGCACAGCTTGTTCGCCAGCAATTCCGGTTCGCTGCTTTGGCCCTGGGTATACCGGTAGAGCGAAAAAATATTGTCCGACAGCTCCTCGTCAAACTGATTGACGAGCATGTACAGCGTGTCCCCAACGGCTACGGCAGTGGTGACAGAGGGGCTATTGTTCGCATCATAGTCACGGGCAAACAACGTTGTATCGCCTGGAGCAGCCCATGCGGCCGCTGCGCACAGGGTCATCACCAGCACAAGCAGCAGCGCGATCATTCGCTTCATCATACGTCTTACCTTCTTCCTTATCCTGATTGTGGAGCCAGTGCAAAAACTTGCCTCCGTTCTAATTGACGTTCCAGGGATGGAAATTCCTGCACGGCTTTACTTTTTTTCTGCAAAGCTGTGCGCCAGCCCGCGGCACAGGGTGCTTCCGGCAGGCGAAATCCCTGCTGCGGGCGGCTTTGCGGCGCCTTTGTGCCCCGGCCATAAGGGGCTGCTTGGCACCGCTCTGTGCTGGAACATCAAAAGAAAAATCCGGCAGCATGCCGTTTGCCGGATAGAAAAGGGCTCCATAGGCAGCCCAAGGGATAAGGCGGGGAAATATTCCCCGAAGCGCTGCGTGGCCTGGTGCGGAAAGTCACTTGCCTAAAAAGAGGGAGGCACGCATGGCATGCCTCCCCCGGGGGGAAGTTATTTACCGGCCATTTGGCGCTCGGCCTGCTCGATCAGGCGCTTGACCATGTAGCCGCCGATGGAACCGGCCTGACGGGAAGGCAGGTCGCCGTTGTAGCCCTGCTTCAGGTTGATGCCCAGCTCGCCGGCAATTTCATACTTCATGTTGTCCAGGGCCGCGCGGGATTCGGGCACCTCGATCTTACCGCTGCTCTGATTCTGGGACTGATTCTGATTCTGGTTATACATGTTGCATTTCTCCTTTCAACGTTTCCGTGGGGGAAGGATGACCGATGCTTACTTGGCCTTGCCCGCCAGCTGATGTTCCGCCTGCTGGATCAGGCGCTTGACCATGTAGCCGCCCACGTAACCGTTGTCGCGGGAACTCAGGTCGCCGTTGTAGCCCTGCTTGAAGTTGATGCCCAGCTCACGGGCGATCTCAAACTTCATGTTGTCAAGGGCGCCCCGAGCCTCCGGCACCATGCCGGACGCATTCTGACTCTGATTCATCTGGAGTTCACCTCCTGTTCTCGTTGTCAGGGCTATTGTGACCGGAGTCGCGGCCGCACAAACCTGGGAAATTCACGAAAAAACGCAGGCGCATTTCCGGCTATGGAAATCTTCGCCTGCGTTGCATCCCTTGTCAGGGCGCTTATCTATGGAAGCTGCGCCGGTCAATCTTCCCGGTACTCTAAAATATCCCCGGGCTGACATTCCAGCACCTGACAGATTTTCTCCAGCGTGGAAAAACGAATGGCTTTTGCCTTGCCGTTTTTCAATATGGAGATGTTGGCCAGGGTGATGCCCACCCGCTGGGCCAGCTCCGTGACGCTCATTTTGCGCCGGGCCAGCATCACGTCCAGATTTACAATCAGCATGGGCGCCCTCCTCAAATGGTCAGGTCGGCTTCTTCCTTCATTTCCGCCGCCTGCAAAATCAGCACCGACAGGGCATAGCACAGCACCGCCGCGGCCAGGCCCAGTAGCGTCAGTCCCAGGAACGCCAGCACTGTGACTGCCGCCAGGGCTTGCCGCGCGCCAAACCATATCAGCCCGCCCAGCAGATAAGCCACCTCCGCCAGCGCCAGCCAGGATGCGACGCGCACCCGTCGCGCATTGGCCCGGGTAAAACTCTCATCCCGCCCAATGGCGGAAAACACCTGCCATGCCAGCACCAATGCGCCATAAAATGGCACAAAACCCACATTTACGTAAATCACCGCGGCTGTGGCAAAGTCCTCATAGTCTGGCCAGAAATGGGCCACATGCTCCGCAAACTGCGGCACCGGCACCAGCCCAGCGAATAGTACGCCTGCAAAGGCCAACAACGTCACGGCCTTGAGCATCCATGAAAGGTTCCTGCGGGACTGCAGTATTTTCTTCATCCTGGTTTCCCTCCCTGAGCGTTTCTCATATGCCTATCATAGCAAGAAAGACATTGTATGTCAATAGAAAAATATTGAAAAACGATAAATTTCCATTGACAAACGAAGAATTCCATGGTACCCTTCCGGTCAAAGGAGGGATGAAGATGTTTGAAAAGAAACCATGGATTACCCTGCTGGCTTTCACGGCCCTGGGCTTTGCTTTGACCCAAGGTATCCTGTTTTCGCGATGGGGGATGAATGTTGGCCTGCTGGCGGCGGCAGGCGTGCTGCTGTGGCGCGCCTGGGGAGGCGGCCCCCGGCGTCGCGGGGCCTGGTGGTGGCTGCTTCCGGCGGCCTGCTATGGGGCGGCCATGGCCCTGTGGGAACAACCCATGCTGTCTCCGCTTCTGCTCCTGGGCATGGCGATGGCCCTGGGATTGTGGGCGCTGGACGGCATTCACGCGGGTGGGCCATGGGAACAGGCGCGGCCCTTCTTCCCCTTCGGGGAGATGGAAGCGGTGGCCTCCGGTCTGCGGCGCAGCGCCCGGGCGGGCCGCCTGGGCCGGGTTGCCATGGGCGTGGGACTGGCCGTGCCGCTGCTGATTGTGGCGGGAGGGCTGCTGCTATCGGCGGATCAGGCCTTCTATGATTTTTTTGAGGGCCTTACCAGCAGCCTTGCGGACACGCTCACCGAGGTGGTGGCCAAGGCGGTGCTTTCCCTGCTCATTGGCGTCTATCTGTGCTGCTTCTACCTACAGGCTGAACGCGAAAAAACCCCGGCTTTGCGTCCCCAGCGGGAAGGCGACCCGGTGGTGCTGGGGGTGATGCTGGGGCTGTATTGCGGGCTGTACCTGCTGTTCCTGGTGATTTCCTGCCGGGCGCTGCCGGAAATGCTTCGCCCCGGCGGCGCGCCGGAGCTGTACAGCGGCTATGCCCGGCAAGGGTTTTTCCAGCTGTGCGCGGCGGCGGTGCTGAACCTGGCGGTTTTCCTGGGGGTACGGCGGCAGCGCTGCGCGGGACGTGGCTTTACTCGCGGGGCGCAGACCCTGCTGGCGGCGCTGACCCTGTGCCTCATTGCCCTGGCGCTGACGAAAATGCTCCTCTATATCCGCCTGTACGGCCTGACGCTGCTGCGGCTGTATACCAGCTGCATGATGGTGGCGCTGGCGGTGCTGTTCCTGGCGCTGCTGGTTTCCCTGTACCGGCCCTTGCCCATGCTGCGGCTGGGAGCGGCGCTGGCGGCCTGCACCCTGGCGGTGGTGGGGCTGATGAACGCCGGGAGCCTGGTGGCGCAGGCCAATGTGGACCGTTACCTGGCCGGGGATTTGCAGGAAATGGACCTGACCCAGTATACGGACTTCCCGGACGCGGCGGCTCCGGCCCTGTGCCGCCTGCTGGCGCAGACAGAGGACCCCGCGCTGCGGGAGGAAGTCCTGACCCTGTTTGAAGACGCGCTGTCTACCCGGGAGCACCTTTCCTGGTGGTCGGACAGTCTCCAGCGCAGGCAGAGCGCGGCGCTGATGGCCCAGGCGGTGGAGGCGGCGGGGGAGTAATCCTCCGCCGTCAGTTTTCCAGGGCAATGGCCCGGGCCATATCGTTGAGCCGGTTCACGCAGGCTTCCACGGTGGATTGTCCCTGAACGCACTGGCTCAGCACCCGCAGCATATCCTCCCGCACGGAGGTGTGCCGGCTGGTTTCCAGCATGGGTGAGAAACCAAAGCCAAGGTTTGGTGCGACTTCCTGCTCGTACAGCGCCAGGAAGGGCTCGTACACCTGCCAGGCCGATAGATCGTTTTCGATGGCTTGCAGCTCCTGGAGTACCCATGCCATGCGCTGCTCCAGCTCAGAATGAGGGGATGCGGCGCTCTCGGTCAAGGCCTCCAGCTCCGACAGGGTGGCGCGGAGATCGTCGATTTGCGCCTGGTGGGAAGCATAGCGCCGGGGGGATTCACCGGGGCAGAGCAGCTGGGTGAAGGCGTCATGCTCCATGCGGGTGGAAACCAGGTCTTCCAGATACGCCCTGGCTTCGGCCTGCCGCGGGCTGCGGGGATTGACCACGTACACCTGGGCGCGCACGGGATAAAGGGCGCTTGCCTCCGGGGTGAGGCCCGGCGCGGGCACATAATGCTGGCCGTCGTTGCTGCCATTGAGGTAGTATTCCCTGACCGTAAAGGCGCTGGATTCCCCCTTGGGCAGGGTAACCTGCTGGATATCCCCGGCCACATCCCGCAGCAAGGACAGCGGCCCGGCAAAGGTTTCGCTGGAGAAGTCCACCCCTTCGCCCCGGCGCAGGCAATCGAATACATAGGCGTCAAAGAGATATTCCCCGTATTGCTCCGGGCCCCAGCCCTGGGGGTATACGCTGCTGGAAACCCAGGGCACGCCGGGGTTGGCGGGGTTGTCCGCCCAGGCCGCCGCGCCGGAAATCAGTTCCTCCACGGTGGATGGGGGCGTTACGCGCCCGTCCAGGTCATCCCGCATGGACCAGCCCTGCACGATGGCGCCGCTCAGCACGGCGTAGAGTTCCCCGTCCAGGGCCAGGGCCGCCTGCCAGGCGGGATACATCCGCGCGTATTCCCCGGCAATGACCTGCGCATCGGTGAGGGGCGCCAGGTAGCCCCGCTCCATGAGCCGCCGCACACCGCTGTCCAGGGGCAGGCCGAAGATGTCCGTGGCGTCATCCCCCGTCTGGATGGCGGTGAAAACTTCCTCGGCGCACAGGTGCTCCACCAGCACCGCGTTCACATACAGCTCCGGGTGCGCCTGGGAAAAGGTCAGGCTGTTACTGGCGCGGAAGGAGGAACGGATGGTGAGCATCGCTTGCTCCGGCGCTTCCGTGATGTTATAGGCGTGCAGTTGGGCAGAGATGCCATCCACCACCAGGTACCAGTCCCCGCATACGGCTACTCCGTCCAGGGGAGTGGGCAGGGTCAGCGCTCGCACCTGGGATACCGTCCCGTCCCGCAGGGCATGGAGCATGCCTTCGTCCACCCAGTAGAGGGTGTTGTTGGAGGCGTCATAGGCCAGCCCGTCGGCGAACATGCTCACCTCCGCCACTTCCTGCGCAGCGGTGGGCTGTGCGGGGGAAAGGGACACGATGTGCTGGCCCCGGAAGGCGTACAGCAGCCCTTCGGGCCCCAGGGTCAGGCTGCTCAGACCGCTCAGCCCGGTGGCGGCAAGCGTTTCCGTTTCCGGGTCGAAGGCATAGAGCAGGCTTCCCTTGGCACTGCTGCCGTAGAGGAAAAATACCTGCCCCTGCGCGAAAACCGGCGAATCGGCAAACCACAGCTCCTGGGGTTCATCCTCCGCCAGGGTGTACAGGGGAAGGAGCTTTGGCCCTTGCAGGGTATAGATGCCGTTGCGGGAGGAATCCATCACCAACAGCCCCTCCGCCGAGGGCATGAGCCAGGCGCTGACGAGGGTTTGCAGAGGCGTGACGGCCTGGGAAACGGGGTCGTAGCGGGCCAGAACGCGATGGATGCCGTCCTCATGGGGCAGCATGCAGTAAAAGCCGTCCGCCTGGGCGACGATGCTTTGCCCGCCATAGGCAACCGTCACTGGGGCGGCGTCGGAGGTTTCGGCCCAAGCCGTGTGAAAGGGCAGAAGCAGCAGGCAGCACAGCAGCGGAAGCAGACGCTTGTGAAACATGGGGACACCTCCCTTGGAGCGGTACAGAAAAGGCAAAAAATGGTATATACTTGCACGTTAAACGGTTGTATACATTGTAGCATAGATGAAATCCCTCCGTCAAACCGCTGGAAAACCCCTTGACAAGCGGCGGAAAGCGTGTATAATGATTTGGGTGTCAAGGGAAAACCCTTTACACCGGAGAAGGAGCGCATCATGGCCCAGGGCGAGCTGGAAAAGAAAATCGAGCTGAATTGGCTCAGCGCCTTTTATGGCGGGTTGCTCACCCCCAAGCAGCGGGACGTGATGCGCATGCACTGCGAAGAGGATCTCTCCCTGGGGGAAATCGCCCAGGAGGCGGGGATCAGCCGCCAGGCGGTGCATGACCTGCTCAGCCGTGCCGCCCATCAGCTCTTTGAGCTGGAGGGAAAGCTGGGCATGGCGGCGCGGTTTACCCGCATGCAGCGGGGACTGGAACAATGCCAGCAGGCGCTGGAGGAAAAGCGCTACGACGACGCCCGGGCGATGATCGCATCCCTGCGGGCGCTGGATCAGGAGGATAGCAATGGCCTTTGAGGGCTTGAGTGAAAAACTGCAGGGCGCGCTGAAAAAAATGACCGGGCGCGGCAAGCTCACGGAAGCCGCCGTGAAGGAGGGCATGCGGGAGGTCCGCATGGCGCTGCTGGAGGCGGACGTGAACTACGCCGTGGCCAAGGACTTCATCAAGAAGGTCACCGAGCGCTGCGTGGGTCAGGAGATTCTTTCTTCCCTGACCCCGGCCCAGCAGGTCATCAAAATCGTCAACGAGGAAATGACCACGCTGATGGGCGGCAGCAACGCCAAGCTCACCTGGTCCAGCAGCGTGCCCACCATTTACATGCTCTGCGGCCTGCAGGGCGCCGGTAAAACCACCATGGCCGCCAAGCTGGCGGGCTACCTGACCAAGCAGGGCAAAAAACCCATGCTGGCCGCCTGCGACATCTACCGCCCCGCCGCCATCAAGCAGTTGCAGGTGGTGGGCGAGCAGGTGCACGTGCCCGTGTTTGAGAAGGGCACCCAGGACCCGGTGAAAACCGCCCTGGAGGCCATCGAGTATGCCCGGTACTACCAGCGGGACGTGCTCATCATCGATACCGCCGGCCGGCTGCACATCGACCTGGAGCTCATGGATGAGCTGGTGCGCATCCGCGACGCGGTGAAGCCCCAGGAGATCCTCCTGGTGGTGGACGCCATGACCGGTCAGGACGCGGTGAACGTGGCCCAGACCTTCAACGACAAGCTGGACATCCAGGGCGTGATCCTTACCAAGCTGGACGGCGACACCCGCGGCGGCGCCGCCCTGAGCGTGCGCGCGGTGACGGGCAAGCCCATCAAGTTCTCCGGCGTGGGCGAGAAGCTCAGCGACATCGAGCCCTTCCACCCGGACCGCATGGCCAGCCGTATCCTGGGCATGGGCGACGTGCTGACCCTCATCGACAAGGCCAGCGAAGCCTTTGACGAAAAGGACCTGGACAAGCTGGCCAACCGCTCCCGCAACGCGGAGCTGACCCTGGAGGACTTCCTGGAGCAAATGCAGTCCATGAAGAAAATGGGCGGCATCCGGGAGATGCTCAAGCTCCTCCCCGGCATGAGCGGCCACGCCGACCAGCTGGAGCAGGTGGACGACAACGCCCTGAAAAAGCCTGAGGCCATCATCCGCTCCATGACCCCCAAGGAGCGCCGCAATCCCAGCATCCTCAACGCCAGCCGCCGCAAGCGCATCGCCGCGGGCAGCGGCACCACCGTGCAGGACGTCAACCAGCTCATCAACCAGTTTGAGCAGGCCAAGAAGATGATGAAGTCCTTCATGGGCCGCAAGGGCAAGGCGCGCATGCGCATTCCCTTCCGGTAAGAACATCGCGTGGTATCCCGAAAAAAACCGGGATTTCCATATACATTCCCGAAAAGCATACAAGGAGGAATTTCCCAATGTCCGTGAAAATCCGTCTGAAGAGAATGGGTATGAAGAAGAACCCCTTCTATCGTGTGGTCGTTGCCGATGTGCGCAGCCCTCGCGATGGCCGCTTCATTGAGGAGATCGGCTATTACAATCCCATGACCGCTCCCGCTGATATCAAGGTGGATGGCGAGCGCGCCAAGTACTGGCTCGGCGTTGGCGCTCAGCCCACCGATACCGTAAAGGTGCTGCTGAAGAAGACCGGCGTGATCGAGTGATGGCCGCTTCCTCTGCTGACAGAAAGGAGCAGCCATGCAAGAACTTGTGACCTTTGTAGCGAAGTCCTTGGTGGATCATCCGGATCAGGTGGTCGTCCATGAGACCGAAGGCCCAGAAGCCATTATCCTGGAGCTGAACGTGGCGCCGGAGGATATGGGCAAGGTCATCGGCAAGCAGGGACGCATTGCCAAGGCGATTCGCGCCGTGGTCAAGGCCGCCACCGCCAAGAACAGCAAGCCCGTTTTTGTGGAAATTCAGTAACCCTCCCTGGGAGGAACCTTCCAGCGGCTTTCGAGCCGCTGCTTTTTATGCCCTTTTTGAATATTGCAAAAAATGGTTGACATTTTGCCGAAACATGCGTAAAATACTTATCCCTGTTTTCTTTTCGACAAGCGCATAGGAGGGCAACATGGCGTACATGGAAGCGGAAGGCCTTACCCGGTATTTCCTTCGCAGAAAAAAGGTACGGGAGGCGGGACCTCGCCGCTGGTTCGCCCGGGAACGGGAAACGGTGAAGGCCCTGGATCACGTCAGCTTTCAAGTGGAGGCCGGGGAGCTGGTGGGGCTCATCGGCCCCAACGGCGCGGGCAAGTCCACCACGGTGAAGCTGCTCACGGGCATCCTCACGCCCACGGAGGGCGCCTGCCGGGTGGCGGGACGGGTACCCTGGCAGGAGCGGAAGCAGCATGTCCGGGAGCTAGGGGTGGTGTTTGGCCAGCGTACCCAGCTGTGGTGGGATGTGCCCATCGCCGATTCCTTCGACTTGCTGCGGGAAATCTATGACCGGCCGCGCAATGACTGGGCGGAGCGGCTCAAGCAGATCAGCGCCGCCCTGGAGCTGGAACCGCTGCTGCGCACGCCCCTCAGGCAGCTGAGCCTGGGCCAGCGCATGCGGGCGGAGGTGTGCGGTTCCCTGCTGCACCGGCCCCGGCTGCTGTTCCTGGACGAGCCCACCATCGGCCTGGACGCGGTGAGCAAGCTGGCCCTGCGGAGTTTCCTCAAGGAGGAAAACCGCCGGGAGGGTACCACCATCCTGCTCACCACCCACGATATGGAGGATATGCTGGCCCTGTGCAGCCGCGTCATGGTGTTGGGGCACGGGAAACTGCTCTACGACGGCGCGCTCCAGGAGCTGCTCCGCCGGTACGATACGGTGCATACCCTGCGCTGCGCCTTTGCCGGGGAGGTTACCCCGCCGCCCCTTCCGGCGGGATGCGTCCTGCGCCGGGACGGGGATGCCATCGAAGTAGATTATCCTCCCGCCCGGGTGCCCACCGGGGACATGCTGGACTGGGTCCGCCGGGCGGGAACCCTGCGGGAGATGACCCTGAAGGAGCAGAATGTGGATCAGCTGATCGCACGGATGTATCAGGAGCTTGCTCTATGAAAACGCTGCGCTTACGGCCTTATCTTTCCGCCTTTCGGGTGCGGGCGCTGCTGGAAACCCAGTACCGCGGCGCGGCTCTGGGGGGCCTGGTGACCCAGGTGTTTTTCGCGCTGGTGTACATTGCTCTGTACCATGCTTTGTATGCCTCCGGAGGGGCCCAGGAGACGCCCCTGGAAGAGGTGGTGACCTACGTATGGCTCCAGCAGATGGCCTTTCGCGCGCTGCTCTCCGCGGACGGGGAGCTGAATGAGCGGGTGCTTTCCGGGGGCATCGCCTATGACCTGTGCCGGCCCGTGGACCCCTGGGGGTGGTGGTTCAGCCGGGCGGTGGCCCAGAAGTTGGTGGGCATGCTCATGCGCGGCGCGCCCATGGTGCTTTTGCAGCTCCTGATGCCTGCCGGTTACCGGATGGCCCTGCCCGCCTCCTGGGGGGCGGGGGCGGCCTTTACGGTGTCCCTGGTGGCGGGTTTGGCGGTGATTGCCGCGGTGGACGCCATACGTTCGGCGGCGGTGATGCGGACCCTGGATTCACGGGGCATCAGCGCCATGCTTCAGCTGCTGATGATGATCTTTGCCGGGAACGTGATTCCCTTGACGCTGTTTCCTGCGCAGGTGCAGGGGCTTATCCGCTTCCAGCCCTTTGCCCAGGCCCTGGACGCGCCCATCCGCCTGTACCTGGGCGGCGGAGGCTTCCTGCTGACGCTGTGCGTACAGCTGGGGTGGCTGCTGGCCCTGAGCTGGCTGGGCCGGGCCATGTGGCGGCGGGAGCTGCTGCGGGTGACCATACAAGGAGGCTAAGCATGAAAACCTTGCGGTATATGGGGCATGCCATGGGGCTGCTGCTGCGCTCCGCCATGCAGTACCGGGCGTCCTTCCTGATGCAGACGCTTTCCCAGGCGGTGATGACCGGCGGGGATCTGCTGGCGGTGGCGGTGCTGCTGGGGCGCTTCACCCGCCTGGGGCCGTGGAGCGGCCCGGAGATCCTGTTCTTTTTCGGGGTGATGCAGTGCGTGTTCGCCCTGGGGCAGTTCCTGGGCCGCGGGGTGGAAAACTTCTCCGCCTATGTGCACAGCGGCGAGTTTGACACCATGCTGGCCCGACCCCGGGCGCTGTTTGTCCAGGTGATCTGCGCCCGGCTGGATCCCCGGCGGCTGGGGGGCATCCTGGTGGGGCTGTGCGCCCTGGCCCTGGCGGCGGCGGGCCAGCCCATTGCCTGGAGCTGGGAAAAAGCGCTGCTGCTGGTGGTTAGCTGTTTGGGCACCACGCTGCTGCTGGTGGGGCTGTTTCTCATTGAGGCCACGGTGAGTTTCTTCTCCGTCAAGAGCATCGAGATGGTCAACGTGCTCACCTATGGGGGACGCGCCGCCTGCCAGTATCCGGCGGATATTTACCCCCGGCCCCTGCGGCTGCTGTTTACCTTTGTGGCCCCCTTCGCCCTGTGCATGCACTTGCCCGTGAGCTGGGTGCTGGACAAGCCGCTATGGGGCGCGTCCTATGGCGCGGCGCTGCTTGCGCCCCTGGCCGGAGCGGTGTTTTTCGGGGTGATGGTACGGGTGTGGTACTGGGGCGTGCGGCATTACCGCTCCACGGGAAGCTGAGGCGGCAAAGGGATGATTTCAAGGCGCACCGGGCTGCCGGCGCGCCTCCCTTGCTTTTTTGGGCGAAATGCGATAGGATGTAACGGAGTATAGAACGGCATAAAGGGGGAATGCACCCGTGCAGACGGGGAAAGAGTCTTTCCGGCGGGCGATGCTTCTGATTGCCTTTGGGGTAATACTGTTTGCCGCTGTAACGCATTTGCAGGATCTGTGGATGGGTTTCATGGGCTTGATGGGTCTTTTTTCTCCGATTTTGCTGGCGGGCGCGTTTGCGCTGATTTTGAATGTGCCGGTGCGGGGATTCGAGCGCATTTTTGCCCGCCTGGATCGCAGGAATCACCTGAAGCCCGGCACCAGGAACATGCTGGGCCTGACGCTGACGCTGCTGCTGCTTCCCCTGGTGCTGGCGGTGGTGGGGCGGTTTATTTTGCCGCAGTTTTTCAGCGCCATTAACGCCGTGGTCACGTTGATCCGGGATAATACGGATCAGATTGAGCGCTTTGCCATGGAGCTGGGCCTGGACCCCAAGATTGTTTCCCAGAAGCTGTCGGAGGTATCCCAGTGGATTTCCCAAAACCTGGGCAATCTGGCAGGCACGGCGGTAACCGCCATTGCCAGTGTGTTCAGTTCGGTGGCCAGCATTGTGATGTCGCTGATCCTGGCTATTTACCTGCTGGGGAACAAGGCACGGGTCAAGCGCCAGTGCGCCGCGCTGCTTACGGCCTTTGCCCCCAAGCGGGTGTCCGACGTTTGCGTGTGGGTGGGACAGATGTTTATCGGTACGTTCAGCATTTTCCTGTCCCGGCAGTGCTTGGAGGCGTGCATCCTGGGGAGCATCCTGTTCGTGGGCATGCTGATTTTCGGCCTGCCCTATGCCATTTCCCTCTCGTGCCTGACGGCGGTGCTGGCGCTGATTCCTTTCATTGGCGCGTATATGAGCTTTTTTATCGGCTTTACCATGATCGTGATGATGGACCCCACCAAGGCCGTGATCTTTGCCATATGGTTCCTGCTGGCGCAGCAGGTGGAGGGGAATGTGATCTATCCGCATATTGTGGGTAGCTCGGTGGGATTGCCGGCATACGTGACGCTGGGCGGCGTATTCCTGGGGGGCGCGGTGGCCGGCATACCGGGTATGGTGCTGATTATCCCGGTGATATCGGTGATCTATCAGCTGCTCAAGGAAGCCGTGGAGCACCGCACGGCAGCCGCGGACACGACCAAAACGCCTCCGGCACCCTGAACGGGAGCGGAAGGCATGGGCACAAAAGAGGACGGTGGCACATCATGGCGAAACTGCTGGTGATTATTCCCGCCTATAATGAAGAAGCGGCGATTTTGACAACCCTGGCCGATCTACAAACAAACTGCCCGGAAGCGGACTGGGTCGTCGTCAACGATTGTTCCCGGGACGGAACCCGCGAGCTGCTGCGCAGCAGCCGCGCCTCCTACCTGGATCTCCCGGTGAACCTAGGCATTGGCGGCGGCGTCCAGACGGGCTACAAATATGCGGTGGAGCATGGGTATGACCTGACCGTGCAGTTTGACGGGGACGGGCAGCACCGGGCGGATTGCATCCGGGAGCTGATCGCCCCTATTGTGCGCGGTGAGGCGGACATGACAGTGGGCTCCCGCTTTCTGCCTGAAGCAGGGGAGCAGGACCGGGGCTTTCAGTCCTCTGCGGCCCGCCGGATGGGCATCCGCTGGATCAGTGGACTGATCCGGCTCACCACGGGCAGGACGATTCACGATGTGACCAGCGGTTTCCGCGCCTGCGGCAAGGAGCTGACGGCCTATTTTGCCCAGAACTACGCCCAGGATTATCCGGAGCCGGAAGCCATTGTTTCGGCGCTCTATCAGGGCATGCGGGTGCAGGAGGTTCCCGTGCGCATGAATCAGCGCCAGGGGGGTGTCAGCTCCATACGCGCCCTGGATTCGCTGCACTACATGCTCAAGGTATCGCTGGCCATTATGCTGGCGGGGTTGCGGTTAACGGGCCGCAGAAAGGAGCGCAAGGCATGAGCGAACGTTTCCGACTGGTACTGCTTTTGATCGTGCTGCTGTACCTGTTTGTGGCCATCAAGCTGATACACCGCAAACGCCTGAGCCTGAACTATTCGCTGCTGTGGCTGCTCATGGCGGTGGTCCTGGTGGTCATGGTGGTGTTCCCCAACCTGGTTTACAATCTTACCTGGCTGCTGGGCATTGACTTGCCCATTCATATGATCTTTACGGGCTTTTCCTTCTTTGCCCTGGTGATGCTGTTTTACCTTACCTGCATCGTCTCCCGGGACAATGAGAAAAACCGCACCATGGTGCAGCAGATGGCGCTGATGGAGCGCCGCATCCGTGAGCTGGAGGAGCGCTTGGCGGAGATGGAATCCACCGGGTCGGGCAAGAAAACCCCCGCTGCCGCTGAGAAGGAGTCAGCCTGAGGCTTTTCCCTGGCAGGGAAAGGCCTTCGGGTGCAGCGCCATGGCCCACGGACGCGCCGTAAAGGGCGCCGGGCCTTTGAAACCACATTTTGCAACGTCCCCGTGAGGCGCATGAACGCACCTCGGGGACGTTGCTTTTTTTGAGCGGGTGGCAGGATGGGGGAAAAAGGAATCTTTTTCAGGCTGTGATGAAACCTTCGGGAGGGCGACGAGGGAGGGGACAGTCACTCCGGCTTTGGCTCGTATCCGGCGGATTTGATGGCGGGCGTTGCCTTCCCTTGAAAAACCAATGCTTTACAGATTCCCTCCGGCCAACCGGATACGCCTCCTTGGAAGCAGTGGCTCCCGCCGCTTTCTCCATACGTGGAATTCTTAAGCACGGGTGAAACCTTTTGCTGTTCGCAGGCTTCTAATAGGCGGAATCAACGTTGAATCCTGGATCTGCTGGAAACAAACACAGGGGGCGCTTTATGGACAAGGAAACCTTTTCCACGCTGGTGCATGAGCAGCAGCGGCAGCTGTACCGGATTGCCGTGAGCTACACAGCTAGCAGCGCGGATGCGGAGGACGCCATGCAGGAGGCCCTGCTGCGTGCCTGGAAGCGGCGGGATACCCTGCGCAATCCTGCTTACTTCAGCACATGGCTCAACCGCATTCTCATCAACGAGTGCAAAACGCTGCTGCGCAAACGCAAGCGGCAGCTCCCCACCGCCGACCTGCCCAACCTCGCGGCTCCACCGCCGGACGAACAAGCCATGGCCCTGCGGACTGCGTTGTTTGCACTGCCGGAAAAGTATCGGGTGCCGCTGGTGCTGAATTTGCTGGAGGGGTATACGCTGCGCGAGATAGCCGCCATGCTTTCCTTGCCCGTGGGCACTGTGAAAACCCGCATAGCCCGTGCAAAGCAAAAACTGGAACAGGAGGTGTCGGTTCATGCGTAAGGAAGACCTTGACCGCGCACTGGGGCAAACCCCGCAGTCCTTTACGGAAGCAATGGATCGTACCCTCCACGGCTTAAAGGAGGAAAAAGACGTGAAACGTGTTGCGTTCCGTACGGTGATACTTGTGGCTGTCATTATCCTACTGCTGTGCGCCACGGCCTTTGCCCTGATGGGCCAGGGCCTGGAATGGTACTATAACAATATCTTCACCGCCTATCAGGAACATGAGCCGGAAAAACACCAGGCCATCATGCAAAATCTGCAAACCGACCTACCGCAAGCCATGGTGGAGGACCCGGAAATTGCCATCGCCGTAACGGAGGCATCCTGGGCGCAGGAGCAAAACACCCTGGTAATGGTCATTACGGCGTCTCCGCTTCACCCTGAGCAGGTGGAGCTGCATCCCATAAACGCTCTGGATGCGGACGGTGGCTATGGCGACCCGGACTGCCGGGAAGAGCACGTCATGGAGCACATGCTCTGGACAACGAAGGGGTATGGCCCGGTGGAGGACATGCTTGCTCCGGGCAAGGAACTGCTTTTGCTGGAATGCGGAACGGTTTCCATGGACGGCATCCCCACCCATGGCAGCAACACCCTCAGTGATGCCTATGTCACCGACACGGGAACCGTACAGACCATTGTGGAGCTTCCCCTGGACTTTCTCAAGGACGATTACATTGCCCAGAAGCGGGAATACCTGGCCAAAGATCCGAACGATATGGAGCTGAAGCAGATTGTGACCAGCATGGAGCAGCTGCACCAGCGCCTGGAGCAGGCCTCCAGCGTGGAGCTGACCATTCCCTATACAGTTACCACCTATACCGATGATGACGAGAAGCTGTACCAAAACGGGCGTACTGGGGAAATCAGTTTTACCCTCCACTTGCCCGGAACGGTGGCGCCGGAGGCGTCTACGCACCTGACTACCCTTCGGGAAGGGGATCAGGGAGAGGCTGTTTCTGCCCTGCAGGAGCGACTGATAGCCCTGGGATACTTATCAGAAAGCTCCGGGGTCTATGATGAGCGTACCGCTGCTGCCCTGAAGGCCCTCCAGGAAAGCAACGGCCTCCCGGCGGACGGCATTGCAGGCCCCAATACCCAGCAGGCACTGTACGCGGCGGATGCCATTCCCAAAAGCTGACCGGCGGTAAAGGCTCCGGCATGCCCGGAAAGGCGAAAGCAGATTGCCTGCAAAACACGCGCCCGGTTCACCCATGACGGTGAACCGGGCGTTCGTCTGCCGGCTACAATGCTTATCAGGACATACGGAAAACAAGGCATGTTTTTCCCCGGCAAGCAGCGCATGCCGTCCAGGGGGGACCCTTCACAAGCACCGGGCCATACACCTTACCCCTTTGCACATCCGGAAACGGCCATGGCGCAAGCGGTCAGGCGATGGGCGGAAAGCGCCGGTCCCATACGGCCGGGCATCAAAAACAGGTGAACGCGCCGTCAATCACAAAGTCGCTGCCCGTGGTAAAGGGGCTGGCGTCTCCGGCCAGATAGACGGCAATGGCCTGCAATTCCTCCGGCTTGCCCAAGCGGTGCAGGGGGGCCATGGCGTTCCACTGGCTGATGAGCGGCTTGAGGCTTTCCGATTGCAGCGTCAGCTCTGTACCGATATAACCGGGGCTGATGCTGTTCACTCGCACGCCATAGGGCGCCCACTCGATGGCCAAGGATTTGGTCAACTGAATGACGCCTGCCTTGGAGGCGTTGTAGCTGCACTGGGGCTGCGGCACATTCACGATATGCGCGGACATGGACGCGGTGTTTACAATGGAACCCTTGCCTTGCCCAATCATATACCGGCCGGCAGCCCGGGCGGTGAGAAACACCCCGGTGAGGTTGATGTCGATGACCTTTCTCCACTGGGCAAGGGTCATTTCCGCCGCGGGCACGTTCAGGCAAATCCCCGCGTTGCAGAAGGCGCAGTCCAGCCCGCCCAGGTCCTCAATGAGCTGCTGCACCACGGCATCCACCTGCGCCTCCTGCGTAACGTCCACCTCGTAAGCGCGGATGACACGCCCCGTGGCCTGGGCGATTTCGGCGGCGGTTTGCTGCGCGGTTGCAATGTCCACATCCAGCAGGGCCACGTCGCTGCCGGCTTCGGCCAGCGCAGTGGCAATGGCTTTCCCAATGCCCCGGGCTCCGCCTGTCACGAAGCTCCTTTTGCCGTCCAGGCGCATTTTTTCCATGATTCCCATAGCAGATCCTCCTTTTATGATTTTGTTTGGCAAGGTAAGCGGGCAGGCAGAAAGGCTGCCATCCCGCGCGTGGTGCAAAAGGGAAGGAGCAGTGCGCGTCTTTACCGCCTGCGAGGATGGAGCGGAGCTACGCTGTGCTTCCCTGTCAAAAAAGCGTGTTGCGGCCGCAGGGCTGCAACACGCCGGATCAATCCATTACAAGAAGGGCAGAGGTGGCCGGGATTATTTCTCGCCTTCCCGCAGGGCACCCAGGGCACCACCGGGATGGCGCAGCACATACTCCTGGGGCGTCAGGGCACGGCGCTCCTGCAGCACCACGGAGAGTGCCTGCAATACCAGCATTTCAGCAAGGATGGAATTTCGGGGCGCACGGTTCAGGGGACCACCCTCCTCGGGCACGCCGGCAAACAGATGGGTATCCGCAAAGCTGGCCAGCCAGCTGCTTCGATTGCCTGTTACACCAATGATTTTGCATCCGTTGCGGCGGATGGCCTGCACGGTGGCCTTCATTTCCGCGGTTTCTCCGCTGTTGGAAATGCAGATTACCACATCCCCGGGAACCAGCTGGCCGCAGGAGCCGTGCACGGCTTCTGTGCCATGGAGGAAATACGTGGGTGTGCCGGTGGAGGACATGAGCGATGCCAGGTAGGTCGCCACATGGCCCGGCTTGCCGATGCCGGTGACATGCACCCGATTGCCTTCCGCCTGTGCGGACCAAATCAGCTCTGCGGCGGCATGCAGTTCCGCCGCAGAAACCTGCTGCGCAAATGCGTTAAAGGTGTTGCGCGCACTCTCCAGAAAATGTTGAAGGGCATCCATAGGCTAAGAACCTCCTTGAACCTTTGTATATTTTAGTCACACAGCCCTTGGAAGGGAGCGGTATCCTCGCCCCGGGAACGCATCAGGTCCAGCACTTCACCGATGGTGGGCAGGCTGGGTTGCGCACCCATGCGGCAAACCGTAATCGCTGCGGTGTGGTTGGCGAACCGAAGCGCCTGTTCCAGGGGAACGCCCAGGCATACCGCCACGCAGAACGCACCCACAAAGCTGTCCCCGGCAGCGGTGGGGTCCTTTACGTCCAATCCCTTCAGGGCAGGGACGGTTACAACTTCTCCCTCATCATTCAGGCAAGCCACGCCACGGCTGCCCAGGGTGATCAGCGCGTGCTGCACGCCCAGCGACTGTAGCGCGTGCAGGGCATCCGCAATGTGCGCGTCCGTATCCACCGGCAGGCGGGTAAGCAGGGCGGCCTCATGTTCGTTGGGAGAGATATAGGAGGCGCAGGCCAGCAGCGCATCCGGTATGGGCGCATAGGGGGCGCTGTTCAGCATAACGGGTACGCCCTTGCGCTTGGCCCAGGACGCCACCAGGCAGTTGATTTCCATGGGAATTTCCAGCTGCAGGATGACCAGGTCAAATTGCCCGATCCCCTCCTCCAGGAAGGCTACGTCGGCAGGGGTGATGGTCATATTGGCACCGGACACCACAATAATGCGGTTGGCGGTTCCCGCCGGGGTGACCTCCAGCTGCACATTCCCCACCGCAGAAGGCGCCTCTGGATCCCGAATAACCCGGGATACATCCACGCCGGAGGCGGAAGCGCTGCTTAGCAGTTCCTGGCCAAAGGAATCCTGCCCTACTTTACCCACCATGGTTACATCCGCGCCCAGGCGCGCAGCCTGAACGGCCTGATTTGCCCCTTTTCCCCCTGGTGCCGTGCGGTAACTGCTGCCAAGTACGGTTTCACCGCTGTTGGGGAAGCGATCCGTGGATACGATAAGATCCATCACAAAGCTGCCCACCACCAGGATCTTCGGCTTGTGCATGTGAAACACTCCTTTGTGAGGCAGCGCCGCTGTTCCATGATCCATGACGCGCATCACGGCTTCGGAAGCAGCACCGTTACCCCAGTCATATATGGTAAACTCACCTATGCCCGTGTGAAGCTCATCGGCACGGCCATCATGTCCGTAGTTCTCCATCATAAACCCATAATCCTGCTTATTGAGGAAAGGCCATCGGATTTGCCACTGCGCCAGCGCACTGGGATTCTCCGGACAATACATCATGGAGAAGGAAGCCCGCAACGCGGCTTCGCCACGCTGGAGATATTCCTCACGGCCCAGCAGATGCCCATAGCGGAGAATAACCTCGCTGAACAGGCTTTGCCGGGCATCGTTGAGCTCGGCGTCGGCGTTCATTACCCCAAAGCCTCCCACCACGGGAATGGGCATGGATGCAGGCTGGAAGGAGCGCATACAGCCCCTGGTATGCCCATGCATAACCAAACAGGCGGCGCGTGTGGGTGCGGCAAGGCCTTACTGAGCCTGGGGGCGCATGGTGCAAACACAGCAGTCGCAAGCAGCAAAATGGTACCTGCAAGGATCATGGGCGGGCCAGCAGAATATTCCACAACATTTCTTACCCTCCGGCAGATTCGGAAATTTATATTTGATGAAGGTTTCCGTGGCCGACCTGGAGAATATGGAAGCATACCAGTATTTCACCGGCTTGGACGAGCAAGGTGCCCCCATATGGAAAAAGGGAAGCGCCGCCATTGGAGAGGCAACCCCCATACTGGAGGGCCCTATAGGTGAAATCTCCGTGATCTACAATCAGTATCTGGGAAATTTCATCATTACCTACCTGGCGGAAGACTCCGGCTCCATCGTAATGCGGGAGATGATTACACCCTGGGGCGAGTTCAGCAAGAAGTGGACCATTGCTTCCAGCGGAACCTATCCCTCGCTGTACGGTGCGTACATGCACCCGGACTATGTGGAAAATCAAGGTCAGTCCGTTTACTTTACCATGAGCCAGTACTTCCCGATTTATAATATTATGTGGATGCGCTTTGACCTTCCGTAAATCATCGGGCCTGCACGGAAACGCGCATGAGGAACGCTGCCATGAAGAGGAACAGCTTGCGGCTGATGTACGCTGAGTTTACCGAAATTTTCAATTTCAGGCAAGACGACGCCAAAGGACGCTCCATTACGCTGGCCAGCGTGGTGCTCAGTGCCCTGTAAAATGTGTTCATTACCGGGCTGTTCTACACCGGCTTTTTGTCCATGTACGGCATGTCCATTACGGATGCGGGCATCGTCACCTTCATTCCCTTCATTGGCAACCTGTTCAGCGTATTTTCCTCCAAATTGCTTGCTCGGTTCAAGCGGCGCAAGCCTG
>MHCFR04200__coassemble_224_pt1 | contig 43547 bp, 41 predicted proteins | sample MHCFR04200__metabat2_low_PE_027 | metagenome-assembled genome bin MHCFR04200 | reverse complement strand
CCACCGAGACCCAGACCCTGTGCCTGGGCGTCTACGGCAAGGAGGAGGACTTCTACACCCTGCGGGGCGCGGTGGAGCAGCTGCTGCGTCACCGGGGCATTGCCTTTGACATCGTGCCCGGCGGGGAGAGCTACCACCATCCGGGCCGCTGCGCCCGCCTGATGCAGGGCGAAACCGTGCTGTGCGCCCTGGGCGAGGTGCATCCCGCCGTGCGGGAAAACTTCGACATGCCCGCCCGGGCTCTGGTGGCGGAAATCAACCTGGAAACCATCGCCGCCCTGTCCCAGCCCATGGGCGCGGTGAAGCCCATGCCCCGCTACCCCGCCGTGAGCCGCGACCTGTCCCTGGTGATGGCGGAGAGCACCTCCGTGGGCCCGCTGATGGCGGACATGGCCAAGGCCGCCGGCGCGATCCTGGAGGATGTGAAGCTCTTCGACGTATACCGCAGCGCGGCTCTGGGCGCGGACATGAAGTCCGTGGCCTTCGCCTTCGTGTTCCGCGGCGCGGACCGCACCCTCACCGAGCAGGAGATCACCGCCGCCATGGACAAGATCCTCAAGGTGGCCGCGGAGAAGTACAATGCGGTCATCCGCAGCTAAGGCATATACTTCATTCCCCGTAAAATAGCAACATAAGTATGCCTCAGGCCCGCGCTTGCCGTTTCGGTGCGCGGGCCTTTTTTTGTCGCCAAATTTTTTCCGGCGCATAAGTTGAATCGGGGTGATTTTATGCGGCGGAAATCATGGTATTTCGCCTTGAGCTGTGGCGCCGCGCTCCTCTGGCTGGCTCTTTCTTCGGTGCTGGCGCTGCCCTGGCTGAGGTATGTGGCCGGGCGGCTGCCGGGCTGGTATGCGCTGCTGGTAATTATGGGGATTGCGCTGCTTCCCGGCTATTTAATGTGCGCTATGTTTTTATCCAACCTGTTGCATGCGCGGCCCAAGCCGCCCGCCGGCCCCTACCGGGAACCGGTTACCGTGCTCATCTGCGCCCGTAACGAGGCCATGGGCATCTACCGGACCATCGCTCAGGTGGCGGCGCAGGGCTATGCAGGCACGCTGGAGATCCTGTGTGTGGATAACGGCTCCACCGATGGCACCCAGGAGGAGATACGCCGGGCCATGGCCGATCTGGCCGGGCCGGAGCGCATCATCCGGCTGCTTACCTGTGAACAAAAGGGCAAGGCCAACGCCCTGAACGCCGGACTGCGGCAGGTGCACACACGGTATCTGATTACCGTGGACGCGGATACCCTGCTGGACAAAAACGCCGTGGACCGCATGCTCCGGCGGATTCACCATAGCGGCGCGGCCTGCGTGGCGGGAAATCTCCTGGTCAAGGACCCCGCCAATGCGGTGCAAAAGATGCAGATATACGATTATTTAATCAGCATTGCCGCCATTAAGCGCTTTCAGGGGAGCTATGGTTCCACCCTGGTGGCGCAGGGGGCATTCAGCGCCTATGATACGGATGCCGTGCGGCGCGCGGGCGGCTGGGAGCAGTGCGCGGGAGAGGATATTGTGCTCACCTACCGGCTGCTGGCCCAGGGGCGTAAGTCCCTGTATGAGCCCGCCGCCATTGGCTATACGGAAGTTCCGCATACCCTGGGGGCGCTGTGCCGCCAGCGCATCCGCTGGGCCCGGGGCATGTTTGACGGCCTGCGGGCTGTTGCCCCCTGGGGTCAGCGGTCTTTCTTCGGCGGCTATTTTGAGAGCCTGAATCTTTCGATTATCTTTCTGGACGTTGCTTTCATCTTTGGCTTCTGGGCGGGGGTGGTATTGCTGTGCCTGGGGCGGGACTGGCTGGTGGGTTGGATGACCCTATGGACACTGCCGGGCCTGGCCATCAACGGCTTGAGCGTATGTGCCTTTCAGCGGCGGCAGGAGGGGGCGGTTATCGCCCACAGCGCCGTGGGGCTGCTTTGCTTTGCCCTGGTCTTCCAAACGCTGCAATCCCTCTGCTCCCTGGCGGGATATGCCCAGGCCGCCCTGCAAAAGCCCTTACGATGGAAGTGAGCGTTCCGCAAAAATGGAGGAACGGTCATGAGTCAATCCAAAAATGGCATTTGGGGTATGGTTTTTTATGCGGCAGTGCTGCTGGCCCTGATCGGGCTGCTGTGTTACGGGCTGGTTGCTCCGGCTTATGCCCAGGAGGACAGCCGCACGCTACCGATCCTGATGTACCACGATATTGTGCCCGAAGGCGGGCTGCTGGACGATTACACGGCCTCTGTGGCGCAGCTGGAGGCGGACCTGCAGGCCTTGGCCCAGGAAGGCTGGCAAACCGTGCGCCTTTCGGAGGTCATCACCTATGTGCGCACGGGAACACCGCTGCCCGAGAAACCGGTGCTGTTGGTGTTTGACGACGGGTATCGGAGCATACTGACCCAAGCGCTGCCGCTGCTGCAAAAATATAACGCCTGTGCGGTGGTGTCCGTCATCGGCGCCCGTGCCCAGGGCATTGCGGACGGCTGCGACACGGCCGGTCAGTATATGACCTGGCAGGAGCTGTCCCAGGCCGTCGCTTCCGGCCGCATTGAGCTCCAGAGCCACTCGGCACAGCTGCATGTGTATCGCACCCGAAAGGGCGTGCAGCTGTTGCCCGAGGAAACCGCCCAGGCCTATGAAGCCATGCTGCTTTCGGACATGGAGCAAATGGATCAATGGTCCCGCGCGGCCGGTATAACCATGTTGCGCGCTTTCGCCTATCCCTATGGCTATGTGGAGCCCCTGGCAGACGCGCTCCTGCAGCGGCAGGGATACGTGGCCACCATGACCAGCGAGCCGCACCTGAACCTTATCACCCATGATGCCGCCTGTCTGTACCGCCTGGGCCGGCTGAATCGTTCCGGCCTTATCAGTACGGAAACGCTGATGGCGTGGCTGCGGGAAGAATAAGCCATATTCCCCAGGGGCGTTCCAGGGTGGCCCGAGGATCTTCCCCGGGTCACCATCGTCCCCCTACCGGCGCGCACCCTTGCCTATCACAAGAAAAGCGGCGAAGCGTTCATTCCAACGCCTCGCCGCTTGTTCTTTTCCTATGTAATTTTACACCAGGAACCGCACCAGGGAAACAAAGGGAGACAGCAACGTAATCAGCGCCATTTTCCCAAAGGATGCGGCCTTGGGGCTTGTCCCTCCCTCCGCGTATGCCCCGGACTGCCAGCGCAGGCTTTGGTCCCACAGGGAATCCATGTTTTCCGCCAGCTGAGCGTTAAGCTCCCGGCTGTACACCGCCAGCATCAGTTCCGTATCCAGATAGGCGCTTCGGGGATCAAAGTTAAAGGAACCAATGATGCTCAAGTCGTGATCCACCAGCACGGACTTGGTATGCATGGACCAGTCTCCCTGGAATTCCCACAGGGGCACGCCCAGGCGCTCCGCCATGGGCCGGTGAATGGTATAATCCGCCGAGGCAATGATGTTGTTGCCCGCCTCCCGGCTGTTCACCAGTATTTTCGTATCCCCTGGCGCACCGGCGCACACCGCGGTCAGGCGGTCCCGCATGGGCCCGTCCATCACCAGGTAAGGGGTAACCATCCACAGCCTTTCCTCCGCGGTGTCCATCAGCTGGCACAGGCGGTTCCATACCACAGGCGCGGAGGGCTGCGCCGCGGTGGGGTTGGTGAGCAAAAGTGTCTTTTCCACGGGCACCATGTCCGTCTCCGGGTCCGGCAGCGTCAAGGGCACGGTGGCCGCCAGGGTCTGCCACAGGGCATCCAGCTCCTCCCGGCACTGGCGCACGGCCCTTTGCTCCAGGGCGGCGGCATCGTCATAGCGCAGCGCGCACAGGGAGGACGTCCACATGGCGTCAAAATAGTCGCGCATCTGCGCCACCGCGTCCCGTTTGGCCGGGTCCAGCCGGTACAGCAGCACATCCTGGTCATAGTTATAGCTGGGGTCTCCCTCCCCGGTGAGGAATTCGTCGGATACGTTCCGCCCGCCCAGCAGCAGCCAGGTATCGTCCACCAGGAAGAACTTCTCATGATAGCGGGCATTCAATCCCTGGGGACGGCTGATATCGATGGGATTGTAAAACTTGATCTCCACGTTGGGATGTGACCCCAGGGCAGGCCCCAGGGGGTCATTGCCCAGGTTGATCCAGCCAATCAGCCCGTCGGTAATCAGCCGCACGCGCACGCCGCGATCCGCCGCAGCCAGCAGCGCGGCGGTGATCTTCCGCCCGCTTTCATCCGGCGCATAAATATAGGACCCCAGGTCAATGGAGCTTTGCGCGGAGGCAATCAGCGCCAGGCGGGTCTCCATGGCCTCCTGTCCGGTGGTAATCAGCATGCCGCGGTTGGCATTCAGGTCTGAGGCTTCCGTTTCCATCCAGGCGGTATCCGCCACCTCCGCCGCGCTGAGCTGCGGCGGGAAGGCACAGGGGATAAGCGCCGCCAGGGCATAGGCCAGCAGCACGGCCAGCAGGCCCCAGCCAATCCGGCGCCGCACCCGATGCGACGGATGATGCTTTTGTGGAACGATCACGCTTCGCCTTTCTCCTTTATCTTACCATGTTGGGGCGCCCGTCTCCCCAAGGCCGGCATTTTTGCAAATGTGACGCAGTACCCGGGCAAACTCCGCCTGCTCCTGGGGAGAGATTCCCGCGAAGAGCCGGCGGCTGAAGTTTTTCTGGGCTTTGCGGCCCTGGGCGATGGCCTCCGCGGCGGCGCTTTGCAGGGACAGGCGCACCACCCGGCGGTTCTTTTCCTCCACCCGCCGGGCAAGCATCCCCCGCTGCACCAGCTTTTCCACCGTGGCGGAAACGTGGCTCTTGCTGAGGCGGCGTATCTTCACCACGTCCGTGGCGGTATCGTATTCGGGGTGATTGGCCAGGAAGAGCAGCACGTCCAGCTCGCCCCGGGACAGGCCCGTTTGGGTCTGGGCCTCCATCAGGCAGCTTTCGTACAGCTGCGTAACCGCCTGGCGCAGCTCAAAGAGCTCAAGCATGCTGGGACGCCGCCCTTTCTTCCATTTCCCGCATGCAGGCGGTAAACTTTACCCGGAACAGCAGCACCGTAACCGTCACCGCAATGGTGTCCGCCACCGGCTCGGCCAGGAACACCGCCGTCACCTTGTCCGGCAGCAGCGCGGGGAGCAGGTAGATGAGCGGAATGAGCAGAATCAGCTTGCGCAGCACCGCCAGGAACAGGCTGTTCTTGGCATTGCCCAGGGCCACAAAGGTCTGCTGGCAGCTGAGCTGAATGCCGAAGAGCAGCGACGCGGCCATGTAGATTCGCACCGCGGGAATGGCATAGGCGATCAGCTCCTGGTCCGGGGTAAACATGCCGATATACAGCTGCGGGAACAGCATGGTGGTAGCCCATAGCACCCCGGCGTAAATCATGGCGCACCGCAGCAGCAGCCAGAAGGCCCGGCGTACCCGGTCCGGCTTGCCCGCGCCGTAGTTATAGCTGATAATAGGCTGGGAGGCCTGGGTCAGCCCATTGAGGGGCAGCATGGCAAACTGCATGATGCTGGTCAGGATGGTCATGGTGCCCACGGCCAGGGTGCCGCCATAGGTGCGCAGGGACGTATTGAAGCACACCGCCAGCAGGCTTTCCGTGCTCTGCATAATAAAGGGAGAAAGTCCCAGCGCCACACAGGGAGCCAGCAGCTTCCAGTTCAGGCGCAGGAAGGCGGGCCGCAGGCGCAGCAGGGTCTTGCCGCTGGTGAGGAAGCGCACCACCCACAGGGCCGAAATGCCCTGGGAAATTACCGTGGCCAGGGCGGCGCCCTGCACGCCCATATCCAGCGCAAAGATGAAGATGGGGTCCAGCACCGTGTTGATCACCGCGCCGATGAGCACCGTGAGCATGCTGGTCTTTGCAAATCCCTGGCAGGTAATAAAGGCGTTCAGTCCCAGGGCCGCCTGCACAAACAGCGTGCCCAGGGCGTAGATGTTCATGTACTGTTCCGCGTACAGGATGGTATCCTCGCTGGCGCCAAAAAGCAGCAGCAGCGGTCGGTTCCAGATGGTGAGCACCACCGTCAGGATCACGGAAAGGGTCAGCAGCAGCGCCGCGCAGCTGCCCAGGATACGCTCCGCCTCGGCGTTTTCCCCCTTGCCCATGGCGATGCTGGCCCGGGGCGCGCCCCCGGAATATACCAGCGCCGCAAAGGCGGACACCAGCATAATCAGCGGAAAGCATACGCCCACGCCCGTGAGCGCCTGGGTGCCCACCGTGGGAATGTGGCCGATATAAATGCGGTCCACCAGGTTATACAGCATATTCACCACCTGCGCGGTGATTGCCGGAAGGGCAAGGCGCGCCAGGAGCTTTCCCACTGGCGCCGTTCCCAAATCGGGTTGCTTTTGCATACTTCTTCGTCCTCTTTTCCCTATGGTTGATAAACAGTTCGTTTGCGAACCGTTCTATTGTAGCGCAATTCCGCGCAAATGACAACCCCCTGAAAGGAAAAAAGCGGCACGGCGGAATATCCGCAGCCGTGCCGCTCAGCGTGTCGAAAAAGTGGCAGACGCCACTTTTTCGAGGAAGCAAATTCGGTCAACCAGAGGTCGCCCGAATTTGTAAGGAATTGATTTTGCAAGCAAAATCAACGACCCGCGAAGCCGGCAAAGCCGGCTTACACGAAGAAAAGTCAGAGGGGCTGCGGCCCCTCCGACACCTCCTGAAGGTTTTTTGACAGTCTGAAGCGGCACGGCGGAATATCCGCAGCCGTGCCGCTCAGCATGTCGCAAAAGGAGTAACACCGCCTTTGCCAGGCATATCCATGTTTTCCCGGCAGATGCGCGGGCTAGCGTTCCCTTACCCGTGCCAGAGCCGGGGGCCGTGAAGGATCTGCCCGGGCTGGCCGATGGTCTGCGCCTGCATCTCCGCCTGGACGCACAGCTCCGCCGCCTTGAAACAGTGGGCCTGGGTCATGGCGTTTTCCGTGCGGTGGAGGCAGTCCAGGATCAGCTCCCCGAAGAAGGGGAAGCCCACCTGGCCGTGCACACGGAAGTGCTGCTCCCCGTCCTGGTTCACCAGGAGCACGTGATCGCCCTCCCGTTCCTGCTGCGCCAGGTCGATATACTTGCGGATCTCGATATAGCCCTGGGTGCCCAGAATAAAGGTGCGCCCATCCCCCCAGGTGCGAAGGCCATCGGGGGTAAACCAGTCCACGCGGAAATAGTTGGTGGCGCCATTGGCGCCCACAATGGAGCAATCCCCGTAGTCCTCCAGCTCCGGATATTCCGGATGGGCATAGTTGGCCACGCGGCTGAACTGCACCCGCGCGTCCTCCTCCCCGGCAAAGAAGAGAAACTGCTCAATCTGATGGGAACCGATGTCGCAAAGGATGCCGCCATACTTTTCCTTTTCAAAGAACCACTTGGGCCGCCCTGCCGCGCCCAGGCGGTGCGGGCCGAAGCCCGTCACGTTCAGCACCTTGCCAATGGCCCCCTGGGCAATGAGCTGCCCGGCATATACGGCGCTCTCCACATGCAGGCGCTCGGAATAATAGCACATGTATTTGCGGCCCGTTTCCGCGGTGGCCTTGCGGGCGGCAGCCAGTTGCTCCAGGGTGGTCAGGGGCGCCTTATCGGTGAAATAGTCCTTGCCCGCGGCTATCACCCGCAGGCCCAGGGCGCAGCGCTGGCTGGTCACGCAGGCGCCCGCCACCAGCCGCACCTCCGGGTCCTCCAGCACCTCCGCCTCGGAGCGTGCCGCCCTGGCCTGGGGATACATTTTGCAGTACTGCTCCACCTTGGCCGGGTCGGGATCGTAAATCCATTTCAGGGTGGCTCCGGCCTCCATCAGACCGTTGCACATGCCGCCGATGTGGCCGTGGTCCAGTCCCACCGCCGCAAAGACGAATTCCCCCGGCTTGACCACCGGGGCGGGCTTGCCCTTGGGGGCGTAATGCATACCGTCACTGCTTTGCATGGTGATCCTCCTCCGTATAATAAAATTCTTTCAGCGCGTGAAGTAATTTCCCGGGAGCACCGCGTTTTCCCCCAGGTCCGCCAGGCTGGCGCTCTTTTCATAAAAATGGGGCGCATGGGCCTGAATGCCCGCCACGGTATAGAAGGGGTCTTCCGGCGTGAGGGGCAGCTGCACGGGCTGCCGGGTGGCGCCTGCCTTGTAGATGGCGGTAATCAGCTCAATGGTTCTCCGGCCGTCCTCCCCGGTGATGGCGGGAGTGGTCCCGCCCTGCTCCAGGCAGGTGAGCACGTTGTCAATCTGCGCGGTATGGCCCTCGTAGGGCAGGGCGGGCTGGGCCGCATAGAGGCGGTTCAGCTGTTCCTCCAGTTCCGGGTCCTCCCTGGGGAAGCCGGTGGGAAGGCTTTGGGAAGCATATACCTGATGCGGCACGGCAATGCAGGCCTTTTCGCACTGCGCAGTCAGCGCCTGGCGCTCCCCGTGATGCACCACCGAGGCCGTCACCGTGGCCATAGCGGAGGGATACCGCAGCACGGACACGGAGAGGTCCTCCACCTCCGCGTTGTCATGGGCCACGTTACCCAATACGCTGACCACCTCCTGGGGCAGGCCCATCATCCAGCACAGCATGTCGATGTGATGGACGGCGTGGTTCAGGGTGCAGCCGCCGCCTTCCTTTTCCCAGGTGCCCCGCCACCACATGTCGTAATAGCAGTGCCCCCGCCACCAGAAGGAATCCACCTGGAAATGCTTTACCGGCCCGGCCAGGCCGCTGTCCAACAGGGCCTTGAAGGCGGCGATGGGGGTGCGGAAGCGGTTTTGCGCAATGGAGGAAAACAGTTTTCCGCTCTCCCGGGCCGCGGCCAGCACCTGGTCGCATTCCTCCAGGGAAGCCGCCATGGGCTTTTCGCACAGCACGTTCATGCCCGCCCGCAGGCAGTTCACGGAAATTTCCGCATGCACATAGGGCGGGGTGCAAATGTCCACCAGGTCGATGTCCCGGCGGTCCAGCAGCAGGTGATGGTCGTCCAGAATGTCGCAAGAGATGCCGTACTCCTCGGCGCGCTTCCGGGCTTTTTCGGGCACAATATCCACCAGGGCAACGATCCGGCACCGCTCCGGAAAGGTCAGGTATGCCTGGATGTGCGCCGCGGAAATGCCGCCCAGGCCCACAATGGCCACACGAATCATCGCAAGTTTCCTCTCATTTTCTCCCCCGGCCGCCGTGTCCGCAGCGGGGGCGTGTCTGTGTAATTACAAGCTTACCAATTTCTGCCCCGGGATGCCATTGCAAATCGCACTTGATACATTGCAAAATGCATCATGATCCATTGCCCCGCGCGCAGAGCGTCCGGGGCAGCCGCCTTGCGTGGACTTTGGCCAGCTGCGTTTTTTTGAAAAGCATGCAAGAAAAAGTTCGTGACTGCGCATACTGAAGATACGCGCAAGGAGGCGGAAGCGGTGATTATCTGTCAAATGAATCCGCGGATCAAGGTAAGCATGGAGGCGGAGGTCTATCTGTGCCAGGTGGCGCAGGTGGATGGTCCGCCCGGCGCCACTTTCCGCCTGCCGCTGCACTGTCCCAAGCAACCGGGCGTATGGAAAATTTCGGCCCTGGACGCTGCACGGGCGCTGCACCGGGCGCACCCCGGGGAAGAGATCATGCTCCTGGGCCCGGACACCTGCTATGTGCACCGGGTTCATGTGAACCGGCCGGACCCCTTCAAGTGGCTGCGAACGGTGGGGGCATTTTCGGTGCTGTTTTTCGGCAGCGTGCTGGGGCTGGCCTGGTTCCACAGCGACGTGGACATGCCCCGGGCCCTGGCCATGCTTTTCTCGCTGCTCACCGGTTCCCCGCCGGAGGACAGCCGCTGGATCACCCTGCCCTATGTGGTGGGGGTGGCCCTGGGCGTGTGCGTGTTCTACGCCATTCCCCGCAAAAACGCCGTAACCCCCCTGGAGGTGAAGCTCACCGAATATCAGGGGGACATGGAGCAAACGGAGGCCAAGGACACCCATGAATCTACGTGACCTGGCCGGGATACCCCTGGGACTGGTGGCCGGCGCGGCCATGTCCGTGGCGGTGAGCTGCGCCTGGGCGGTGCTGCACCTGCCCGCCCGGCTGCAGGACATGTTCCAGGCAGGCTCACCCCGGCTGTTTTCCCTGGCGCTGCTGCTGGGGCTGCTGGGCGCTTCCCTGGGGCTGACCCCCGGGCTGACCCTGAAGCTGCCGGTCTGGGCGGGGAGCCTGGGGGTGCTATTGGCCGGGGTGTTTGTGGGCATGCTGGCCAGCGCGCTGGAAAAAATCCTGGAGGTGGCCCCGGTGCTGCTCCGGCGCTTTCACATCATGGATGAATCAGCGGGCATCCGTTGGGTTATGCTGGTGGGGAAGACAGTGGGCGCCCTGCTGGGGTGCCTGCTATATACCCTATAAAAAGAAGGAGGCGACGCCGGATGAAGCGGCGCTTTACCGGTCCCATATTCGCCCTGACCCTGCAACCGCGGCCCGGCCAGCGGGAGATTCGCTTCCGGCCGGGCACGCCCCGGGAGATGGGCCGTCCCCGGCAACAAGCAGACTGCAAGGAGGAAAGCCATGTTTGACAAAAATGCCAAGCCAAGCCCCCAGCGGCAACAGCAGCTGGACAAGTACCGCCAGCTGGTGGATCGCTTCAGCCCCAAGTCCAACTTCAGCCAGGGGCTTCTGCGCGCCTTCTGGGTGGGCGGAACCATCTGCGCCCTGGGGCAAGGGCTTACGGAAATCGGCCGCACCTGGCTGCAAATGAGCAACCAGGCGGCAAGCACCTTCTGCTCCACGGCGCTGGTGTTTCTCACCGCGCTGCTCACGGGCATCGGCGTGTTTGACCGCATCGGCCAGTACGCGGGGGCCGGGGCCTTTGTGCCCATTTCCGGGTTTGCCAACGCCATGGTGTCCCCGGCCATGGAGTTCCGCCGGGAGGGCATGGTGCTGGGCCTGGGCGCAAAGCTGTTTACCCTGGCCGGTCCGGTATTGGTGTGGGGGGTATCGGCGTCGGTGATTGCGGGGCTGGTCTACGCCCTGTGGCCCATGTAAGGGGGTGTTCGCCATGAGCAAACGACTGGGACGCAATACGGTGGTGCTTTCCAACCGGCCCGCCATTATCGCCGGCGCGGCGCTGGCCGGAAAAAAAGAAGGGGAAGGCCCCCTGGGGCAGCTCTATGATGCCGTGGTACCCGATGACCTGTTCGGGGAGGAAAGCTGGGAAAAGGCGGAGCAGCATTTCTTCTATACCGCCGCCGCCACCTGCCTGAACAAGGCCGGCGTCACGCCCCAGGAGGTGGACGTGCTGTTAGGTGGTGACCTGCTCAACCAGATCATGGCGGCTTCCATGGCCGCCAGAGAGCTGGGCACGCCCTTCCTGGGCCTGTACGGGGCCTGCTCCACCATGGCGGAAAGCCTGTGCGTGGGCGCCATGCTGGTGGATGGCGGACACATGCGCAACGCCCTGTGTGCCGCCAGCAGCCACTTCTGTACCGCCGAACGTCAGTACCGCTTTCCCCTGGAATACGGTTCCCAGCGCACCCCCACCGCCCAGTGGACGGTTACGGGGGCGGGGGCGGCGCTGATTTCCGCCGAGGTCAACTTCAAGCCCCTGGCCCGGTGCGCCATGGTTACCGTGGGCACGGTGACGGACATGGGCATCGCCGATGCCAACAACATGGGCGCCGCCATGGCCCCCGCCGCCGCGGATACCCTGCGCCGTCACTTTGCGGACACGGGCCGCCGGGCGGAGGATTACGACCTCATCATTACCGGCGACCTGGGCAAGGTGGGGCACGACCTTATGCTGGAGCTGATGCAGGAGCAGGGTATGCCCCTGATCCCTTCCCGGTACATGGATTGCGGGCTGGAGGTATACGCCCCCGAGCAGGAGGTCCACGCCGGCGGCAGCGGCTGCGGCTGTTCCGCGGTGGTGCTGGGAAGCCTGATCTGGAAAAAATTCCAGGCCAGGGAAGTAAAGCGGGTGCTGTTCATGGCCACGGGCGCGCTCCTCTCCACCACTTCCAGCCAGCAGGGGGAGACCATTCCCGGCGTTGCCCATGCCATTGTGTTGGAGGCGGATGATCTATGCAGATAGTCTGGGGCCTGATAAAGGCTTTTCTGGTGGGCGGTGCCCTTTGCGTGGTGGGCGAGGCGCTGGTGCTCAAGACCAAGCTGACCCCGGCCCGCATCCTGGTGGGCTACGTGGTCACTGGGGTGATCCTCAGCGCGGTGGGCATCTATGGGCCCTTTGCCACCTTTGCGGGCGCAGGCGCCACCGTGCCCCTCACGGGCTTCGGGCATGCGCTGTATACCGGGGTCAAGCACGCCGTGGAAGAAATCGGGATCATGGGCGCGTTCACCGGCGGGCTCACCTCCACCTCCGCGGGCATTGCGGCGGCCATCTTCTTTGGAACCCTGACGGCGCTGGTCTTTAAGCCCAGGTCCAAATAAAAAATAAGAAAATTTTCTAAAAAAATTGAAAAATTCTTCAGCGTGTCGAAAAAGTGGCGTTTGCCACTTTTTCGACACGCTGAGAGAACAGGCGGTGAGCCTGCTCTCTTTTTTTATCATTCCGCAGCAAGAGAATCCTCCGAGTTCCAGCTTTCAGCTTCCATGCCGTATGGTAATCAGATGGATTTGCGGCTGCGCAAACAGCCGTATCGGCAGCCCCGAGGTGCCCACGCCATTGCTCACCAGCATGTACGCGCGGTTGGCCTCGTACCAGCCCCGCCAGTACCGGCCGCTGGTGCGGGCAGACTCCAAAATGGGCTGCCCCAGCAGCGTTACCTGTCCGCCGTGGGTGTGACCACACAGGGCCAGGTCAAACCATCCCTTGTCCCCGTCCCGGTCCCGGGCATCCAGCGCCTTGCCCAGAATGGCCGGGGAATGGCTGAGGAATATCACATAGTCATTCCGGTCCACCTGCGCGGCCACGCCCTCCAGGTCGGGCCAGCCGTTGTCCACGTCGTCAATGCCGGCCAGGTAGATGTAATCCGTGCCGATTTTCAACCGGTTTACGCTGTTGACCAGGGGCACAATGCCCGCATCGTACATGGCCTGCTGCAAGGCTTCCAGGTTGTTTTCCGGGGCGGTGCGGTCATGGTTCCCCACCACGGCGGCGGTGAGGTAGCGGGCATGAAAGGAAGGGGCGCTTTGGAAAAACGCAATGGCCTCCTCCGAGGTGTTGGCATAGTCGCCTCCCAGCAGAATAATATCCGGGTTCAGGCTGTTGATTCGCGTCACCAGGCTGCGCACCCGTCCCTGGGAAAAATAAGCGCCCTGGTGGATGTCGCTGACATAGACAATTTTGAGCTGCCCCACGTCCTCCGGCAGGTCGGCGGACGTCAGGGTAACGGACTCCGTCTCCAGCAGAAACGGCTCCAGGAACGGATAAGCCAGCATCAGCAGCGCCAGGCAGCAGAGGATAACAAAAAGGAAGTGAAATCGGGACCTGGCCTTGTGCCTTCCACGATAGCCCATGGGCAATTCCTCCTTCCCGGCATGGGGCGAAAATTCGCGGGCCACGCTTGACGCTCCCGCCCTGACATTGTACACTAGAGCCATAGGTTCTGGCAAGAAAGGAAGGAATATCCATGGAAGAATTTCGTACCCTTGCACCCTGCTGCATGCTCAGCCCCGTGCCCGCGGTCATGGTCAGCTGCCGCGGCGTACAGCCGGGGGATAAGCCCAACATTGTCACCATTGCCTGGGCCGGCACGGTGAACAGCAATCCGCCCATGGTATCCATCAGCGTGCAGAAAAAGCGCTTTTCCTATGAGATGATCCGCGACAGCGGCGAATTTGTGGTGAACCTGGTGGATGAAGCGCACTGCAAGGCCCTGGACTATTGCGGCGTGAAAAGCGGCCGCGATGTGGACAAGTGGGCCGAAACGGGCCTGACCCCCATGGCCGCCCAAGGCATGCAGTATGCCCCCGCCATCGCGGAGTGCCCGGCCTATCTCAGCTGCAAGGTGCGGCAGGTGCTGTCCCTGGGCAGCCATGAGATGTTCCTGGGCGAAGTGGTGGGCGTGTCGGTGCAGGAGAAGTATTTCGCTCCCGACGGCTCCCTACACCTGGAGGCGGCGCATCTGGTGGGCTACAGCCACGGGGTGTATCAGCGCTGCGGCGAGGTGCTGGGGTTCTTCGGCTACTCCGTGGCCAACCCGGATGTTCTGGAAAAGCGCATGGCAGGCTACTGGAAGTAACCCGCCATCATCCTATGCGTGAGAGGAGATCGCGATGCCCATGACGCCCCTTGCCTTTATTGACCAATACCTGGCGCGCTACCAGTCCCATAACCCCGCCCTGTGGAACTATGAGGACGGCTGCGTGCTTACCGGCTGCCGGCAGCTGTATCAGGCCACGGGGGAGGAGAAATACCTGCGCTTTGTGCTGGACTACCTGGATGCCCGGGTAGCGGCGGACGGAACCATCCCCACCTTTGACACCGGCAACTACAATATCGACGCCATCAACTGCGGCAAGGCGCTCTTCCTGGCCTGGGACGCCACGGGGGAAGAGAAGTACCGCAAGGCCCTGGACTTTCACGCCCGGCGGCTGGCGGGCCATCCCCGGTGCGTCTGCGGCTCCTTCTGGCACAAGGAGATCTATCCCTGGCAGGTGTGGCTGGACGGGCTGTACATGGCCCAGCCCTTTGCCATGGAGTACGAGACGCGCTTTGGCGGCCGGGCGGGATACGGGGACATTCTGCGTCAGTTCCGCAACGCCCGGACCTACCTGTACGACCCCGCCAAGGGCCTGAGCTACCACGGCTGGGATGAGCGCCGTCAACAGCCCTGGAGCAACCCGGACACCGGCTGCTCCCCCAACTTCTGGAGCCGGGCCATGGGCTGGTACCTCATGGCGCTCATCGACGCCATCGAGGCCTGCGACCCCGCCATTTACGAGGTCTATCGGGCCCTGTGCGATCAATTCCGGGAGGCCGTGCGGGGCATCCTGCCCTATCAGGACGCGGCCACGGGGATGATTTACCAGGTAATCGACCGCCCCGACGTGCCGGGCAACTACCTGGAGGCCAGCGGCTCGGCCATGCTGGCCTGCGCCATCCTTAAGGGTATACGGCTCAAGGTGCTCCTGGCGGACAAGTACCTGCCCCATGGCCTGCTGCCCTATGAGACCCTGACCCGGGACTACCTGCGCACGGATGCGGCGGGGCAGTGCCACCTGGAGGGCATTTGCTCCGTGGCGGGGCTGGGTCCGGGCAACAAGCGGGACGGCTCGGTGGCCTATTACCTTTCGGAAAAAGTGGTGGCGGACGACCCCAAGGGCGTGGGCGCCTACATGATGGCCACCGCGCAAAAAATAATGCTGCCTTGAACGCTGCCAAAGGAGGAAGGGACCATGGCCTGGACGCTCACCCATGTATCCGCCCGCTATGCCGTCGTAACCCTGGAAGGCGGCGGACTGTATGACCTGCAAGCGCCCCGGGAGCTGACGCTCACCGGCGGCGGAGAAACGCGAAGCCTCACCGCCCGGCAGGTGGTGACCTGCCTGTTCGGCCTGCGGCCGGATACCGCGTACCGCCTGGCGGATGGGGAGGACATCTTGGACTTTTCCACCCTCCACGAGGCCTTTACCCTGGACGTGCGGGATTTTGGCGCCCGAGGGGACGGTACGCAGGACGACACCGCCGCCATTCAGGCGGCCATCCTGGCCTGCCCGCCCCAGAGCCGGGTGCTGCTGCCCGCGGGCGTGTGGCGGGTGACGCACCTGTTTCTGCGGGACCATCTGCGCCTGGAGCTGGCCCAAGGGGCTACGCTCCTGGGCAGCTATGACAAGGCGCATCTGCCCGTGCTTCCCGGCATGCTGCAAAGCTGGGACGAGGAGGCGGAGTACAACCTGGGCACCTGGGAGGGGAATCCCCTGCCCTGCTACGCCGCGCTGCTCACGGGGCTGCACGCCCGGGACGTGGAGATCTATGGTCCCGGCAAGGTGGAGGGCAGCGGCGCGCCGGACACCTGGTGGAAGGATGCCAAGCAGATCAAGGGCGTGTTCCGCCCACGGCTGATGTTCCTCAACCGCTGCGAGGATGTAACCGTAGCGGGGTTGACCTTTTGCAACAGCCCCAGCTGGAACCTGCACCCCTATTTCAGCAGCCGCCTGAAATTTCTGGGGGTGACGGTGCTGGCCCCCTGGGACAGCCCCAACACCGATGGCTTTGACCCGGAGAGCTGCCGGGACGTGCTGCTTTCCGGGGCGCGGTTCTCCCTGGGGGATGACTGCATCGCGGTCAAAAGCGGCAAAATCTACATGGGCAGCGCCTACCGCACCCCCTGCGAAAACCTGCGCATTACCCACTGCCTGATGGAGAACGGCCACGGGGCGGTGACCATCGGCAGTGAAATGGCGGGGGGCGTCCGGGGCCTGACGGTGGAGGACTGCCTGTTCCGGCACACGGACCGTGGCCTGCGCATCAAGACCCGGCGGGGCCGCGGAGAACAGGCAGTGGTGGAGGACGTGTATTTCCACCGCCTGGTGATGGAGGGCGTCAAGGCCCCCTTTACCGCCAACTGCTTTTATTTCTGCGACCCGGACGGCAAATCCGGCTATGTGCAGTGCCGGGAAAAGCAGCCCGTGGACGAGCGCACCCCGGAGATACGCTCCCTGCGCTTTGCGGACATCCGCTGCCGGGACGCCCAGGCCGCCGCGGCCTGCTTCCTGGGCCTGCCGGAAAAGCCCATTGGGCTCATTGAGATGACGGGGGTGGAGGTCTCCTTTGCCCAGGACCCGCAGCCCATGGCCCCGGTGATGTGCTGCGGCGCGGAGCCCTGCGTCCGGGGGGGCATTCAGGCTGAAAACGTCGCCACCCTGCGCCTGACGGATGTGACGCTGCACGGCGTGGCGGGGGAAAAACTGGAGCTGCGCGGGGTGGAAAAGCTGGAAGTTACAGGAGGAAATGTGCAATGAATATCGGTATCCGTCTCCACGACGTGGCGGGAGCCACCCTGGAGGAAAAGCTGCAAAACGCCAAGGCCCAGGGCTTTTCCTGCGTGCACCTGGCCCTGAGCAAGGTGCTGCCGGACTTTCCCATGGAAAAAGCCCCGGAGCTGCTTACGCCGGCCCTGGCCGAAGAATTGAAGGCGCTCTTCGCCAAATATGGTTTGCGGATCGTGGTACTGGGCTGCTACCTGAACCTGGCCACCCCGGATATGGAGGAGCTCCAGCACACCATGGAAATTTACAAGGCGCACCTGCGCTTCGCGCCCCTGCTGGGGGCGGAGGTGGTAGGCACGGAGACGGGCAACCCCAACACGGCCTATGCCCTGGACGAAAACAGCCACACCGAGGCAAGCCTGCGCCTGTTCATGGACCGTTTGGCGCCCCTGGTGCGCTATGCGGAGGAATGCGGCGCGGTGCTGGCCATTGAGCCTGTATGCCGGCACATCGTCTACACGCCCCAGTGGGCGGCCCGGGTATTGGCGGCCTTCCCCACCCCGCATCTGCGGCTGATCCTGGACATGGTGAACCTGATGAACATGGCCAACTACCGCCAGGCGGATCAGATCCTGAAGGATGCCATCACCCTCATGGGCCCGCGCATCCATATGCTGCACATCAAGGATTACCTGCCCCGGGAGGGCGAAGCGGATGTGGCCAGCCTGGCCGCGGGTCAGGGATGCATGGACTACACGGGGTTGCTGGCCTTCGCCCGCTCCCGCGACCTGCCCATGACCCTGGAGGATACCGTTCCCGAAAACGCGGAGGCCGCCCGGCTGTACCTGGAGAACTGGCCCCGCTAAGGCAAAAATGGGAGGCGCGGCATGCTGACGCTGGAACCTGTGGCCCATATCCATAGCGACTTTCCCACCAAGTTTGGCATTCCCCGGCAGAGCGGCCTGGTGGAGGAGCTGGAAGCGCTGGTGGTCTTTGAACCGCCCTGGCGAGACGATAACGCCCTGCGGGGCATAGAAGGCTTCAGCCACCTGTGGCTGATCTGGGAATTTTCCCAGAGTCCGCGGGGAAGCTGGTCGCCCACGGTGCGGCCCCCGCGCCTGGGCGGCAACCGGCGGGTGGGCGTGTTTGCCTCCCGCTCGCCCTTCCGGCCCAATCCCCTGGGCCTGAGTTGCGTGCGCCTGCTGGGCCTGGAGAAGCTGCCGGGCCAGGGCACCGCCCTGCGGGTGGGCGGCGCGGACCTCCTGGACGGCACGCCCATTTATGACATCAAGCCCTATCAGCCCCTGTCGGACAGCCATCCCGATGCCCGGGGCGGGTTTGCCACGGCTGTGGCGGCGCACCACTTGGCGGTGCGCTTTCCGCCGGAGCTGGCCGCGCGGGTGCCGGCAGCCAAGCTCCCCGCGCTCACGGCGCTGCTGGCCCAGGACCCCCGCCCCGCCTACCAGGCGGACCCGGAACGGGTTTACGGTTTCGGATTTGCGGGGCTGGAGATCAGGTTCCGGGTGCAGGGAGAGGAGCTCACCGTGGTGGAAGTCTCCCCCTGGAGCGCACAGCAGCAGCCCTGAAAACGGCCCGCAAAGCTGACTTTCACGAATGAGAATCGGGAGTGGCTCTGCCCTCTCCCACACCTCCAAACGGTATTTCGGCCTGCTGACGGCCCGCCACAGGGCGCCGCATTTTGCGTTTTCCCCGCAGATGTGATATACTGTATGTTATTATCATAAGAAGGGGGCGCGGCCCATGGCGGAGGAAACGAACCTGAACGGCGCGTATTTGCATGTCCATGACCAGGTAGTGGCCCAAGTGCGGGAGACCCTGCCCCCGGAGCAGACCCTCAGCGACCTGGCGGAGCTGTTCAAGATTTTCGGGGACGCCACCCGCATCCGCATTTTGCTGGTGCTGTTCCAGTCGGAGGTATGCGTATACGACCTGGCCAAGCTGCTGAACATGACCCAGTCGGCCATTTCCCATCAGCTTCGCCTATTGAAGCAGGCACGGCTGGTCAAGAGCCGCCGGGAAGGGAAGATCGTCTTTTACTCCCTGGCGGACAGCCACGTGCGCACCATGCTGGACCAGGGCATGGAGCACATCCGCGAATAAGTGCATACGCAAAGGGCCGCGGCGGAAAATTGCTTCCGCCGCGGCCCGGTTTTTTTATGCAATTACAGGATGTAGGCTTCCTGCTCGGCGGGGCGGTTCTTCATTTCCTCCGCCTTCTTCTGGTACTTCTCGCTGGTGTTGCCCAGTACCGCATAGGAGGCAATCTTGCTCTCCTCCACGCCGGGCTGGTTGAAGGCGTCGATGTCCAGCAGCTCGCCGGTGTAGGCGGTGGTCATCTCATAGAAGAAGATCAGCTGGCCCAGGGTGTGGGCGTTGACCTCGGGCAGGGTGATGGTCTGGCTCATGCGGCCCTTCTTGTACAGGGCATACTCGGTGCCCTGGCGCTCGGCCTCGATGAGCTGGTTCAGGCTCTTGCCGCCCAGGAAGGCCACGTCCGGGAACTCCTCGCAGCCGTGGGGGATGGGGCTCTGGGCGCGGAAGTTCTCCACCTTCAGGAAGGTGATGACTTTGTCATAGGGGCCTTCGGTGTACAGCTGCAGCTGGCTGTGCTGGTCGGTCACGCCCAGGGACTTTGCAGGCGTTTGGCCATGGTTGCAGGCCATGCCCTTGCGGGTGACGTTCTTGCCCAGGGACTCCGCCCACAGCTGGCAGAACCAGTCCGCCATGTACTTCAGGCTATCGGCGTAGGGCATGGTCACCTGCACGTTGATGCCCATATCCTCCATGCAGATGTATTGCAGCACGGCCTCCAGCAGGGCGGGGTTGTCCCACACGTTGTCGCTCTTGCAGCGGGCGTCCATGGCCGCGGCGCCCTCCAGCATGGCGCGGATGTCGATGCCGCACACCGCCGCGGGCAGCAGGCCCACGGGGCACAGCTCGGAGAAGCGGCCGCCCACCGTGGCGGGGATATAGAACAGCTCAAAGCCGTGCTCCTTGGCCAGCTTGATGAGGTTGCCCTTTTCGGTGTCGGTGGTGGCGATGATGTGGTCGGCCCACTTGTCGCCCACTTCCTTCTTCAGCAGCTCAGAGACGGTGAGGTACTGGCTCATGGTCTCGGCGGTGGCGCCGGACTTGGTGATGACGTTGAAGCAGGTGGTCTTGACGTCGATGACGTCCAGCAGGGCCTGCATGCGCTCAGGGTCGATGTTGTCCTCCACATACAGGCGGGGACCGCCGCGCTTTTCCGCGGGCAGCTCGTTATAATGCAGGTGGTTCAGGGCCTGCTGCACCGCGATGGGGCCCAGGGCGCTGCCGCCGATGCCCAACACCACAAAGGTGTCGAAGTTCTCGCGGACCCGCTGGGCCGCCTTCTCGATCTTTTCCACGATTTCGCCCTGGTTGTAGGGCAGCTCGGTCCAGCCCAGCCAATTCTTGCCCCGGCCGGCCTGCACCGCCTGATTGGCCGCCGCCGCAAAGGGCGCATATTCCTCCACCTGGGAGCGGGCGATACCATACTGGAAGCCCAGAGTATCGGCCATCATATGGTTTACGTCCAGGGTGATGGGCTTTTTCACCATGTCAGCCATCGTTCGTTCATCCTTTCTATTCCTTGACAACATGTCAATGCATTTCCAAGGATTAGTATACCACGGTTTTGCCCCGGGGAAAAGTGCATTTTCTGAAAATTTGTATGGCATATTGCATACAATTCAAAAAGCGCTCCCCCTGCCGTCCGCAAGGGGAGCGCCTGCATTTATTCGGTTTCCTGGCAATCGCAGTCCTGGTGATGGTGCCCGCAGCAATCACCGTGATCGTGATCGCAGCAGCATTCCTCCTGGTCCAGCTGCTGTTGCAGGGATAGGGCCAGGTACTTTTCAAACACCGTGGACACAATGTCCTCTTCCTCCGCCACCACGAAGGAGAGCTGTCCATCCTCTTCCTCCACGCGGGTTATCAGGATCTGCTCCTGGCCGGTGGGGTCCTTTTCCAGCTCCACCAGCACCACATAGTCCTGCCCCGCGTAGGGGATGGTTGCACCATAGCGGAACTGGAAGCTGCGCCCGTCCGGGGCCGTCAGCTCCACCAGGGCATCGCGCAAATCTTCCCCCACGGCTCAGTCCTCGTCCTCTTCTTCCACGAAGGTTTCCTGCTCCTGCATCAGCTGCAGGAACTTTTCAAAGACGGCCTCCTGCAGGTCCTCATCCTCCACGTACTCGTAGCACTCTTCGCCGCCTTCATCCTTGGCGATTTTCATAATGACGACTTCGCCCTCGTCGTCCTCCTGATGATGGTCCTCGTCCAGCACCATCAGGGCGATATAATATTCGCCCTCGTGCTCCAGGGTGGCCAGATGCTCAAACTGCACGGTTTCGCCGTTTTCGTCCACCAGCTCAATGATATTGTTTTCCTGATTTTCGCTCATTGCGTTTCCCTCCGTTTCCGGGGCGTGCGCCGCCTGGGCGTCCAGCCACGACTGGAGGATCACCACCGCCGCGACCTTGTCCACCACCTGCCGGCGCTCCCGCCTGTGCATGTTGCCATGGATCAGCGCCTGCTCCGCCGACACGGTGGTCAAGCGCTCGTCCTGATAATACACTGTCAGCCCCAGTTTTTCAAGCTGGGCGCAAAATTCCCTAACCTTCTGCGCCTGGCCGCCGGCGGTGCCATCCATGTTCAGGGGCAGACCGCTGAGCACCAGGTGCGTATCGTAGGCAGCGCAAAGCTCCTGGATACGCCGGGTATCCGGCCCCCAGCCCTTGCGCTGAAGCACTTCCACGGGCTGGGCCAGCGTGCGGGTGGGATCGCTCACCGCAATCCCGATCCGCGCATCCCCCACATCCAGGGCCAGTATCCTTTCGTCCATTCCGCTCCTTGCCGGGCAATGTTCAGCGCCGCAGCATGGTTTCCAGCATGCGCATGGAGGCCCGGAGCTCCTCGTCGCTGTTGTTGCTCACCACATAGAATTCGTCGGTCACCGTGGGATCATTCAGGCATTCGGGAATTTCGTAGTTGACCCCGGCGTTGTAGGCGTCCCAGTGCTGCAGCTTCCAGATGTCCCGGTCGCTGTTGCGCTGGATCATCCGCTGATGCACCACTTCGGGGTCGGTCTTGACCCATACCACCACCAGGCGTGCGTCCTTCTTTTGCAGGCGGCGGCGCAGGGCGCGCATATATTCCACGTCCCGCACCTCACGGGTGAAGGGAGCGTTGATCAGGCACAGATCCGCATAGTCCAGGGACTCCAGGGCCAAGTCCACAATGGCTTCGTACTCGTAATTGCGGATATTCTCTTCAAAGAAAGGCGAGCTGCGGTTGTACTCCTCGCCCGCCACCACAAAGATCTGCTTGGACAGCACGATCAGCGTATCTTTATCCATGTAAACAATGGGATTGAGCGCCTTGGCCAATTCCTTGGAAACGTATGTCTTACCGCAGGCTGGCGGGGATGTAACGAGGATGAGCCGTTTCATGATGAAGATCACCTAATCCTTAATCGTATGTAGGCTGGCCGCCTTGCCCTGGGGGCAATACAGCGTCATTTCATTATACGCATTCCGGCCTGCCTCGTCAATGGATTTTCTACATTCTTTATGTACCGGAATAACAAAGTTTTTTACCCCTTGTTTTCATCGGGCCGCCGGTTGCATTCCCGGTGCGTTTTTGTTATAATCTTTGGGATCTTTTCCGCGGCTGTACGCCCCTTCGCGCTCCGTGCCGCGATGATGCAAAGGAGTGGTTAACCCCATGAAGCAGCTTACCTCGGCGCAGCTGCGCGAAATGTTCCAAAAATTCATGGAGAGCAAGGGCTGTGCCCGCATTCAGTCCGCCTCCGTCATTCCCGAAAACGATCCCACGGTGCTCTTTACCACCGCGGGCATGCATCCCCTGGTGCCCTATCTCATGGGCGCCAAGCACCCCGCCGGCACCCGCCTCACCGACGTGCAGAAGTGCATCCGCACCGGCGACATCGACGACGTGGGCGATCCCAGCCACCTGACCTTCTTCGAAATGCTGGGCAACTGGAGCCTGGGCGATTATTTCAAGAAGGAAGCCATTTCCTGGAGCTGGGAGTTCCTGACCAGCCCCGAGTACCTGGGCCTGGACAAGGACCGCCTGGCCTTCTCCGTTTTTGCCGGTAACGAGGATTGCCCCCGGGACGAGGAATCCCACGACCTGTGGCGTTCCATGGGCGTGGCGGAGGATCACATCTTCTACCTGCCCAAGGAGAACAACTGGTGGGGTCCCGCCGGCATCACCGGCCCCTGCGGCCCGGACACGGAGATGTTCATCATCACCGACAAGGAGCCCTGCGGCCCGGACTGCTCCCCCGCCTGCTCCTGCGGCCGGTACCTGGAGATCTGGAACGACGTGTTCATGCAGTACAACAAGCAGGCGGACGGCACCTTTGTGCCCCTGGCCCAGAAGAACGTGGACACGGGCATGGGCCTGGAGCGCACCATCTGCGTGCTCAACGGCAAAAAGACCGTTTATGAAACCGACGCCTTCACCGGCATCCTGGCCAAGATTGCCGAGCTCAGCGGACGGCAGTACGGCCAGGATGAAGCCACGGACAAGGCCTTCCGCATCATTGCGGACCACATGCGCACCGCTACCTTTATCCTGGGGGACGACCGCGGCGTAAGCCCCTCCAACACTGACCAGGGCTATATCCTCCGCCGGCTGATCCGCCGGGCTGTGCGCTACGGCATGCAGCTGGACATGCCCGAAGGCTTCACCAGCGAAATTGCCCGGGTTATTATCGCCCAGTACCAGGATGTTTATCCTGAGCTGGCCCGGAACAGCGCCTTTGTGCTGGAACAGCTTAAGCTGGAGGAGCTCCGCTTCGCCCGCACCCTGCGCCAGGGCAACAAGGAGTTTGACAAGGTGGCTTCCCGGGTGCAAAATGGCGTCATTGACGGCGTAAGCGCCTTCCACCTGTACGATACCTATGGCTTCCCCATTGAGATGACCTGCGAGCTGGCCCGGGAGCGCGGCCTCGCCGTGGACGTGCCCGCCTTTGAGGAGTGCTTCAAGCAGCACCAGGCCACCAGCCACGCGGGCGCCGAGCAGCGGTTCAAGGGCGGTCTGGCCGACCACAGCGAGCAGACCACCAAGCTCCACACCGCCACCCACCTGCTTCACGCCGCCCTGCGCAAGGTGCTGGGGGACGAGGTGGCCCAGAAGGGCTCCAACATCACCGCCGAGCGCCTGCGCTTTGACTTCACCTTTGGCCGCAAGGTTACCAAGGAAGAGCTGGCCCAGGTGGAGAAGCTGGTGAACGAGGCCATTCAGGCCAAGGTACCGGTGGTGTACGAGGAGATGACCGTGCCCGAAGCCAAGGCCAAGGGCGCCATCGGCCTGTTCGAGAGCAAGTACGGCGAGCGGGTGCGCACCTACAAGATGGGCGATTACTCCTTCGAAATCTGCGGCGGCCCCCATGCCGAGAATACCGGCGACCTGGGCGAGTTCCACATTGTGAAGGAAGAGAGCTCCAGCGCCGGCGTCCGCCGCATCAAGGCCGTGCTGAAGTAAGGGGGAGGGACGACGCCATGCGTGCTGAAACCATCATTGCCGAAAAGTACGGTCCCCTGCCCGACGCGCCCGCGCCGGTGGCTGCTTATGTGCCCGTAACCCAGAGCGGACGCATCGTTTGGTGTTCCGGCCAGCTTCCTGTGCGCAACGGTGAAAAGCCCTATGTGGGCCGCCTGGGCGCGGAGGTTTCCGCCCCGGATGGGTACGCGGCCGCGCAGCTGTGCGCCCTGAACCTGTTGGCACAGCTGAAAAAGCACCTGGGAGACCTGGACCGGATCACCCGCATCCTGGATGCGCGGATCTACGTGGCCTCCACCCCGGAATTCACCCAGCAGCCGCAGGTGGCCAACGGCCTGAGCGACTTGCTGGTGGAGGTATTCGGGGAGCAGGGCAAGCATGCCCGCTGTGCCTTCGGGGTAGCCTCCCTGCCCATGAACCTGCCCGTGGAAGCGGAGCTCACCGTGGAGGTGGCCCCGGACTGATCCGGCGCCGGTTCCTCCCGGCATAACCACAGATAGATGCAAAGCGCCCCCGGCGCCAGCCTGTAACGGTTGGCACTGGGGGCCGCGGACTGCTGAAAAAAGGCATGCCTTATGGTAAAGGAGAGCCTCTGGCCCCCTGCCTTGCAAGGCTTTCGCCAAGCATGGGCTCGAAGGTTTCCAAAGGGCGAGCGGAAAGCCCTTTGGTCGCGCCCGCAGGCGCGAATCCCCCTGTGCTTGTACGCACGCAATGCATGACCCGCAAAAATGTTGAGGCAAAATACTTTGTCAGCACTCTGAGCGCTCCCGGCGTCAGCCCGTAACGGCTGGCGCCGGGGGCCTTTTTGCGTGCACCGCGCCGGATCACAGCATGGCGGCGATTTCCTGGATAGCGCGCTCCGCCTGGGGCACCACCGTATCGTTGGACAAAAAGCAGAAGATCACCGGGTCATCCTGATAGATGATGCCCACGTCGTGGGTGATGCCGTCGTCCTCCCCGGTCTTGTGCGCCACGGGAACCCCGCGGCTATGCAGATAGAAGGGCATTTTACCGTTCAGGCGCTGGTTGCGCAGGATGGACAGCATTTCCGCGCTGGCCTCGGGGTTGAGCAGGGTTCCGCGCAGCAGTCCCTCCAGCAGCAGCCCCATGTCCCGGGCCGTGACGTAGTTTTCAATGCCCTGGCGGGAAAGCTCCGGCTGAAACAGCTTGCGGTTCAGCCGCGTGCCTGTCAGCCCCAGGTTATCCACGCTCTGGTTGATGGCGCCCATGCCCAGGCGGTCTATGAGCAGGTTGGTGGCGGTGTTGTCGCTGAGAATAATCATCAGCGTGACCAGATCCCCCAGGGTAACCTCCAGCCCATCGTGCATATAGGTCAGCGCCCCGCAGGAGGGCAGCTTGTCCTCCCGGCGGATGGTCCGCATCTCCTCAAAGCGGATCATCCCCGCCTCCCGCTGGCGGAAGGCCTCCACCAGGATGGGCAGCTTGATGACGCTGGCCGCCACCAGGGGCATGTCCGCCTGATAGGCGAAGCGTTCCCCCGTGGCCGGGTAGTAGATATAGCACCCCACCTGTCCCGGTATCCCGTGCAATATTTCCTCAATCCGCTGGAACATAGCGCGCCTTCCTTTCCCCTTTCGATGTGTGTTGCGGCAGTTCAAGCCTCCGTCTGCGCCGGGCCTGCCAGCCACCGCCGCACTTCCTGCTCCACCAGGTCGGCAGCGGTGATGATGCCATGCTCCTGGCGCAGCCTGGCCCCCAGGGCCTGGGCCGCCCGGGCATAGGCCTCGTGATGGGTCAGGTCCACCAGCGCCCGGGTCAGGCGGGATACCGTGAGGTTTTCCCGGCGGATGGGCTTGGGGCCGCAGCCCAGCGCCCATACCCGGCTCCCCCAGAAGGGCTGATCCCCGCCAAAGGGAATCACCAGGGTGGGGCAGCCCGCCCGCAGGCCCGCGGCCGTGGTACCCGCGCCCCCATGGTGCACCACCGCCCGCATCTGGGGAAACAGCCAGTCATGGGGCGCAAAGCTGCTCAGCGTAAACACGTTGGACGCGCCAGCCAGCCCCGCGCCGCTCCAGCCGTTATCCAGGATGACCCGCAGCCCCGCGGCGCGCACCGCCTTCATCACCACGTCAAAGGTCTTGCGCATGTTCCCCGATACCATGGAGCCAAAGCCGATGTACACCGGCTTTTCCCCCGCGGCCAGGAACTCCGCCAGTTCCCGGGGCGGGACAAAGGGCTTGGACTCCTCGTCCACCCAGAAGCCGGACATGTGGATATTCCTCCCCCACTGGGCGGGGCGTGGCAACACCAGCGGGCTGATGGCATAGATCACCGGGATGGTATGCCCGCCCAGGGTATAGTCCGGGCCCCCGTGGATGCGCGGAACGGTCACATGGTTTTCCTCCCGCCAGGCAGTGAGGTAGCGGTGCTCCAGCAGATGAATCAGCAGATAGCCCAGGCGATAGGTGGCCAGGTTCCAGGCCGGCCCCAGCTTCCACGCCGGCGCGGAGGAAATGGGCATTTGCCGGTTGGGGTCCATGGGGAAATACTGGGTCTGCACCACCGGGATGCCATATTTCTCCGCCACGGAATAATACGTGCTGCCAAAAAAGGTGCAGATCATGGCGTCCGCCCCGCGGAAAGCCTCCATCAGGTCACGCAGCAGCACCGGCGCCACGTCCCGCAGGGATTGCTCCACCTGGCGCAGGAACCTGGCCCCCACCACGCCGGGCTTCATGATGCGCTCCATAAAGTCCATCACATCCCCTGCCAGGGGGTAGAAGCTCAGCCCCGCCTCCTCCGCCATGGCGGCAAAGTTGGCAAAGGCCACAATGGTTACCTCGTGTCCCCGGCGGCGCAGTTCCTTCCCCAGGAGCACATAGGGGCGCACATCCCCCGTGGAGCCAATGGCAACCATATGGATATGCATGGCACATACCTCCTTACACGCCGTCCAGTACGGTAAGCTCCGTGACGGCAAAGGCTACCTGGCGGGTATCCTCGCTCAGCCCCGCCTCCAGGTGGGAAATGGCATCGGGATAGGTGAAGTCCAACGTCAGGGTTTGGTCCTGCACCAGGCTGGCGGGAAAGCTGAAGCGCAGGGTGTAGTCCGTCACCGTACCCTCAAAAACAGTCTGCCCGCCGCAGTCCACCCGCAAACGCTGGCTTCCACCCATGATCGAGAGGAACTTCATCTCCACGGTCAGGGTGTCGCTCCGGGGCGGCCGCGCCAGGGGCAGGCTGATGCGCCCGGATTCCCCCACGGTCCAGGTGCTGTGGAAATCCGCCGAGGAAAATCCACTGACCAGATAGGGCCGGGCCGTGGCCCGCAGGTCAAAGTACAGGGTTTCCCCCAGGGTGTAGGGCGCGGCGGCCTCCAGGCTGTCCCCATGGAACACCCGCCCGGTGGGAATCAGCTCCTCCCAGGACGGAGACAGGGCCTGGGTACTGTATTCATACAGGTTGAAGGCGTTATTCCGGCTGCTCTCGTGGTAGTACAGCCGGGTGCGCGCCTGCCCCTGGGGTATGCTCCACAGCTCCGTGCCGGCCTGCGCGCCGGTGAGCAGGGCCACGTATGTGGCCGGCAGGTCCGCGTAGCTCACGGGAGCGTCGTTGACCGCCATTTCCCCCGTTTCCCCGGGCCGCTTGAGCAGCAGCAGGGGCCGGTGCACCGTGTCCGTGCCGTGGTCCGCCAGGATCAGCACCGCCGACCGGTCGTACACCCCCAAGGCCCGCAGCTGCTCCAGGTAGTCCTCCGCCAGGCGAAGGCAGCCCCGCATCTGCTCCTGGGCGGTAACGCCCTGGGCCTGGTACTGGCAGTCCGCGTCCATGGTGTAGGGAGGATGCATGCCTGTAAGGTGAATCAGCCGGAACGCCCGCTCCACCGTGGCCTCCAGCCCCTCCTCCCGCAGCCGTGCGTCAAAGGCCGGATCGGTAACCTCATAGACGGGTTCCCCCTGGGCCTGGGCATAGGGCAGGAATACGTTGCTGTACATCCACAGCTGTGGCTTGAGGAAGTGCGGCGCATAGCGGAAGGCGCACAGCCGGAGCAGGTCCCGGGTAAGCCCGGCGGGGTCGTTGACGGCCAGCTCCTCCCGGGCCAGGTTGTCCACCACGCCCGCGTCCAGGGATACATAGCGGCTGTCGGTGAAAAAGCGCGCGTCCCACACGTCCCCGGCCAGCATGGTATACAGGGGCGCATCCGCGTAAGCCGCGGCGATGAACCCCGCATAGTCCACCGGCTGGGTATAGGCCTGGCCGGTGAGCAGGGCAGGCAAGCCATATTTGGTGGGGTCGCTGAGCCCCATGGCGTTGCGGTACCAGGTGAAGCCTTCCAGGCGCCGGGACAGGTCGGGGTCCTCCGCCAGGGCCTGGGCAAACTGGTCCGCATCCACGCTGTCCAGCACCAGCACCAGCAGGTTTTCCTCCGTCCCCACGGTATACAGCCCCGCCTGGGAAAGGTAGGTTTCCGTTTGCGGGGTGGGCGCCTGGGCCGCCCGGTAGGCGATCCATCCCCCCTCCCCCACGGCCAACAGGCAGGGCAGCACCACGCACAGCGCCCCAAAGCGCTTCCACTGCCGCAGGGACAGGCAAATAAACAAAATACCCGCCCACAGCGCCGTGTTGATCAGTCCATAGACGGTGTATTCACCCCAGGCGATGGCCTGGCCGTTGAGCGCGCCATAGTCGGCGTTCAGCCCGTTTCCCTGCAACAGCGCCGCCACGCCCAGGCCCAGCAGCACCCCTTGCCCCCAGGGAAAGGCCCGGCGGGGCAGCACCGCCAGCAGCAGCGTCAGCGCCCCCCAGACCCACAGCCCCACCCGGACCACGCCCGGCGCCATCTGCGCCCAGGTGAACCAGAACTCCTCCTGATTATCGCACACCATCTGCGTGGCGGCAAACAGGGTGAGGGTCAGGGCAAAGAAAAGGCAAAGCGGCAGAGCTTGCAATGCCTGCCGCAGCGCCTGACCAAGCCATTTTTTCGCTTTTGTCATGCCCTGGCCCTCCGCTCCCGGCCCCAGTCCAGGATAATCTGCACAATGCGCTGGGAGGTGTGCCCGTCCCCGTAGGGATTGATGGCATGGGACATTTGATGATACAGCGCCGCGTCCGTGAGCAGCCGCTCCCCGGCGGCGGCGACGTTGTCTTCCTCCACCCCGGCCAGCAGGGCCATGCCGGCCTCCACCACCTCGGGGCGCTCGGTTTCCGTGCGCAGCACCACGATGGGTTTGCCCAGGGCGGGGGCCTCCTCCTGCAGGCCACCGGAATCGGTCATGACCATATAGCAGCGCTTGATGAGGTTGTGCATATCCTCCACTTCCACCGGGGCAATGAGGTGAACCCGGTCATGGCCGCCCAGCACCGCCTCCACCACGGCGTGCACCGAGGGATTGGGGTGCACGGGATACACCAGGTGCACATCCGGGTGCTTTTCCACCAGGCGCAGAACGCCCCGGCAGATGCATGCCAGATGCTCCCCCAGGTTTTCCCGGCGGTGGGCGGTCATGACAATCCACCGGCCCTCTTGCAGGGGCAGCGCCGCCAGCTCGGGGCTGTGGAAGCGGTATTGCTCGTGCACCATCTGGTGCAGCGCGTCGATAACCGTGTTCCCCACCACATGCACCCCCTGGGTAATGCCCTCCCGCAGCAGGTTATCCCTGGCCCGGGTGGTGGGGGCAAAGTGGAGCTCCGCCATGCGGCTGGTGAGCACGCGGTTCATCTCCTCAGGAAAGGGTGAGTATTTGTCAAAGGAGCGCAGCCCCGCCTCCACGTGGCCCACGGGAATCTGCTGATAAAAGGCCGCCAGGGCCGCGGCGGTGGAGGTGGAGGTATCCCCGTGCACCAGCGCCAGATCGGGCTTGCACGCCTTGAGCACTTTTTCCATGCCCTCCAGCACGCCCACGGTAATGGTGGTCAGCGTCTGCCCCTGGCGCATGAGATCCAGGTCATAATCCGGGTGAATGTCAAAGCGCTCCAGCACGCTGTCCAGCATCTGCCGGTGCTGGGCGGTGACGCATACCAGGCTACGGATGCCGGGCGTCTGCTCCAGTTGCTTGACCAGGGGCGCCATTTTGATGGCCTCCGGCCGGGTACCAAACACAGATAGAACGGCAATGGACGTGTCCATGCTTAAAACACATTCCTTCCCTTTTCGTCCAGGTTCAGATGAAAGTCCGCCTTCTTGTGGGAGAAAAGCGGCGAATAGCAGGGATCGTACAAGGACGGGCAGGAAGCGGTTATCCTGGCCTCCTCCTGGGGATGGGCCTCGCCGTCGTAAAGCACGGGGGCGCCGTGGGGCGCCGTGGCCCGGCTGAAGGGCGTAAAGGCAAACCATCCCCCCTGCTGCCGCACCCGCAGCGACCACTCCACGCTGCCCAGGTCGCTCTGGTATGCCTCATCAAAGGGTTGAAAGCATGCCCGGCGCATGAGCAGGCAGGCGGCGCTCACCGCGCCCACGTTGTGGGCGGTGTGCTCCAGGCCGTGCCAGCCCCCCGCCGTGCGGGGCAGTCCCTGCTGGCGGCAGGAGGCCACCCGTTCCATGCCCAGGGCGTAGCCCGCGTGCAGGATGCGCCCCCGGCCGTCAAACAGCGCGGGAATGGCCGCCAGGATGTCCTCCCGCTGGGCCAGCATCATCAGCTCCCGCAGCCAGCCGGGGTCCTCCACCACCACGCTGCTGTCCACAAAGGCCAGGTAGTCCCCCGTGGCTTCCCCCGCGCCCAGGTTCAGCGCAGCAAAGCGGCCAATCTCCCCCACGGCGATGGTCCGGCCGGGCAGCTCCTGCCGGTTGGAAAGAATCAGGGTTTCCATCTCCGGCCAGTCGGTGGCTTGCAAGGCGGCCAGGCAGCGCCTGAGCTGCCCCTCCTCCCCGCTGTCCAGCACAATCAGGGAAACCTTTTTCTCCCTGGGAATGCGGTAATGAATGCGCAGGCAGTTGTTTTCCAGGGTAACGTTTCCGCCGGGGCCCACACGATTGATATGCTCCTCCACCGCCCGCCGTGCCGCGTCCACGCAGCGCATGAGGTTTTGGTGGCTCATGGAGCTGCCCACCGAGCGCCAGTGGTACAGCACCCGGGGAATATGCGTCACCCGGGTGGTATGCTCCATGCAGCGCAGGGCCAGGTCATGGTCCTGGGAGCCGTCAAAGGCGCTGCGGAAGCCCCCCGCCGCGTCCATTAGGCTGCGGCGCATGACCATCAGGTGGCAGATGTAGTTCCCCGAGCGCAGGTTGTCCGGGCAATAGTCGGGCTTGAAATGGGCGGCAAAGTACACCCGGCCATCCTCGGTCACCTTGTCCTCGTCCGAGTAGATAAAATCCGGCTGTTCCCGCTCCACGGCGTCCATCACCCAGTACAGCGCATCGGGGGTGTACAGGTCGTCGTGGTCGCACAGGGCAATCCATTCCCCCCGGGCGTGGGTGAGGGCGGCATTGCTGTTGCCGGAGATATGCAGGTTCTCCCCGCTGAAGATCACGCGGAAGCGCCCATCCAGCCCGGCAATCTCCCGGAGCATGGCCGCCGTCTCGGGCTTGGTGCTGGCGCCGTCCAGCAAAATCGCCTCCCAGTGGGGATAGGTCTGCGCCAGGAAGGAATCCGCCAGTTCCCGCAGCATGCGGGGATTGGTGTTGTACACCGGGACCAGAATGGAGATCAGCGGCGTTTCCTTCCAGGCCCGATGGCGCTGCTGTTCCAGGTCCGCAGGGGTGGCCCGCACCCGCCGGTACAGCCGGTCATACTCCCGCAGATACTGGTCCCGGAACTTTTCCACCGCCCGGCGCGCGGTATAGCTGATCCCGTTCAGGCGCACATATTCCCGGACGCGTCCGGCCAAGCCGCCCATACGCTGCTCATCCTCTCCGTTATGATAGCATCATTTTACCATGTTCCCCAGGCAAAGGCAACAGGCCCGGCGGGCTTAGCCGCCGTGGTGTTTCCGCTCGGCCCGGGCGGCAAAAAACATGCGCATCAAAAAGCTGCCCACGCCCAGGCCAAAGGTAATCATCACAATATTGGACATGGCCACAATGCCCGTTTGCAGCCCCAGGGAGGTGTTCCCCTGGGCCAGCAGGGACATGCAGCGGTACAGCCCCAGGCCGGGCACAAAGGCGATAATGGCCAGGGTACCGAAAACGGTGGCAATCATCTTCAGCCGCCGGGCGGCATACTGCGCCAGCACCGAAGCCGCCACCGAGCCGATGAAAATCGCCGCGGTCTCCGGCAGGCCCGCCCAGACCATCAGCGCCCAGTACAGGGTATACCCCACCGCGCCGATGCAGCTGCCGGGAATCCACGCCCGCTGGGGCGTGTGCAGCAGCACCGCAAAGCCCAGCGTGCCAATAAAGCTGGTCAGCAGCGCCGTAAGAAAGTTCACGGGCATCTCAGGCGCCTCCCATCAGCACATGATAAAGCGAGGAAGCAATCAGCGCTCCCCCGGCCACCAGCGTCGCGGTAAGGATGGCGTTCATCCCGTGGGCAACGCCGGAAACAATGTCCCCGCGCATGGTATCCTGCACGGCGTTGGTCATGGCCAGGCCCGGCAACAGGGGCATCAGCGCCCCTGCCACGCAGGCATCCACCGTGCCTACATGGGTAAAGTGATAAAACAGCAGGGGGAGCAGCGTGGCAAAAAAGCTGCCCACCAGGGTGGACACCATGCCTTCCAGGCGGTATCTCCCCAGCAGGCAGGTAAGCGCCTGCACCAGGCCGGCGGTGACCACCCCCACAAAAAAGTCCGCCACTCCGCCCCCGAACATCACCGCAAACCCGCCCGAGGACACCGCCGCTGCCACGCACAGCTGCCACGGGCGAAAGGAAAGGGAATGCTCGATTTTTTCCAGGGCGCGCAGGGCTTCCTCCGGGGTGATCTCCCCGGCCTCGGCCCGGCGGGAAATCTGGTTCACCGCGTCCACACGACGGAGGTTGGTTCCCCGGCGGTGCACCCGCAGCACGGCGGTTTCGTGGGTGCCGTCCTCTTTTTCACAGCTGACAAACACACCGCTGGGCACGGCAAAGCTCTCCACGTTTTTCAGTCCAAAGGCCCGCCCCATGCGGGTGACGGTTTCCTCCACCCGATAGGTCTCGCCGCCGTTTTCCATGATAATGCGCCCGGCCAGCTGCAACGGTTTGATGGTCATGCTCTTTCTCCGGCTCCCTTGCATCAATCGGTCAATGTAAAGCTCACCATGTATTTCCACAGGTCGCGCCGGTGCCGGGCGTATAGCTTGCGCTGGCGGTACAGTCCGCGGTAGCTGACGTAGATCACATGTTTCAGGGAGATGCTGTGGAAGGGATGGCGCAGCACATACAGGGTGGTTTGCAGCGTCAGCCCCTTGGGATTGCGCACATAGTTGTACACCGGCCGCCGGGTATAGGAAACCCGGCGCGCACCCACCAGATAGCGGGTAATGAAGTCAAAGTCCTCGCCCCACTCCAGCTGGCTGTTGAAACGCACCCGCTGCCCGGCAATCAGCTCCCGCCGGAACAGCTTGTTCCACAAAACCCCATAGTAAAAGCTGTTGGGATATTTGCACAGCAGCCCCAGGAAATCTTCCAGGGAGAGCACATCCTCACGCTTGCCCAGGTCCTTTACCTCGGAGATATTACCAATATACATGGTAAAAGCGCCGATGACCAGGTCGCTGTCGTCCTGCTCCGCCCGCTGCACCATGTGGCGCACGGCCTCCGGGGCCAGGCTGTCGTCGCTGTCCACAAACTGGACATACTTCCCCCGGCACTGCTCCAGGGCGCGGTTTCTGGCCGTGGACACGCCATGATTTTCCTGATGCACCACGGTCAGGCGGCTGTCCCGGGCGGCATAGGCCTGCAAGCGCGCCAGCGTATCATCGGTGCTGCCGTCGTCCACCACCACCACCTGCAGGGCGCTATGATTCTGGGACAGCACACTATCCAAACATCTTTGAATGGTTTTGCTGCAATTGTAAGCGGGTATGACCACGCTCACCAGGGGCTGATCCATGCGCAAGTACCTCCGCATCCTTCATCCGGCGGTTATCCATAGTCACTAATTGTAAGGGCTGGGGCAGGGTTTGTCAAGCTGGCGGAAGGCCCTGGCAGCATCTCCCACGCCCCAGGCGGGGAAGCGCGAAAGCGCCCCCTTTGCCGGCCCCGCTCCCTTTGCCCCTCCCCCCATGGGCCCGGGTATTCCCCAAGATTTACATTGTTTTCACCAGAAGGCTTGAGAATCCGTCAAATTTACGCTATAATGAACAGGTATCAATCTGCCCGCGTGCATTAAAGGAGTAAGAGCGTTGAATCAGTATGATCGGGATAACAACCAGCACGCCGGGGTGAATCCCGGAATAGAAGATCAGCAGGCGACCCGGGTGATGCCCTCCCTGGGGGGAGATTCCGGGCGTGTTGCTTCCCCAGCGCCCTCCACGCAAGGGGGGGCCACCCCGGTGCGCCATCGCCGGGCCGCGCGCTATGCCGCGCAGCAACAGGATACGCAGGAAGACGGCCTGCCCCCCATGCCCGCCGCCCCGGAACAATCCTCCGGCGTGCGCCGAGTGCCGCCCGTGGTGCAGCAGCCCGCGGAGCCGCAGGCCCCGGCACAGGGCAGAGTCCGCGCCAACCAGCGCGGCAGCGCATCCCCGCAGGCAGCCCAGGGCGTACCGCGCCCCGCAGCGCTCATGCGTGCGCCCAATCAGGGACAATCCGTACAGACCGCTGGCCCGGTGCAGCGCCCCACGCAGGGCAACCGGCGTGCCATCAGCGATGCCGACTATGCCCAGCAGCCCCCGGTGCAGGAGCATCCCTTTGCCCGCCCGGCGGCCCGGAACGCCCGGCAGCCCGCGGACGACGCTCCCCGGGTGCGCCGCCCCCAGCAGCCCATTTTCGAGGAGGACGATTGGGCCCCCGCCCAGCCGCAGGAAAATCCGCCCCGCCGTGGCAAGCGCCGCGGTTGCCTGATCGGCCTGGTGGCGGCTGTGGTGGTCATTGGCCTGGTGGTGCTGGCCTTCCTGCTTCTGCCCAACGATGACAGCGCGCTGGGCTCCCTGAAGGGGCAGGTACAGGGCGCGCTCACCGGCATGGTGGACAACGTGACCAGTCTGCTGAGCCACGACACGTCCGCCCCCGCGGAGGTGCAGGAATTCTCCGCCGCGCCCACCAAGGGCACCGCGCCCATGGACGTGGTGTTCACCCTGACCACCAACAAGGCGGCCATGGGCGTGCGCGTGGTGGACGCCAGCGGCAATCCCCTGACGGCTACCGCGGCCCCCTATTCGGATAACGCGGAATCCCGCATTTGGATGCTGACCCTGTCCATGGATGGGGCCTGGTCCGGCACGGTGGAAGCGCAGGTGCAGGACGCCCAGGGCGTATGGACGTCCAGCGGCCGTACCCAGGAGCTGGAGATCACCGAGCAGGCCCTGGCAACCATTGCCACGGACGTGTTCAACCAGGCTGAGGAGACCCTGGCGATGGAAACGGCAACGCCCACCCCGGCCATGGTGACCTTTACCCCTGAACCCACGGCCACCGCTACGGCCACCCTGGAGCCCACGGCGACGCCCTCTCCCACGCCGTCGCCCACGCCCACGGCTACGCCTTCTCCCACGCCTACGGCCACACCCACGCCCTCGCCTACGCCTTCCCCCACGCCCCTGCCTGACCTGACGGCGGAAGCGGTGGAGAGCGCCGTGGCTTCCAACCTGATTACCTCCGAAACCGTTTATGAAGGCACCAAGAAAAACGCCGAGTACGCCCGGGATGAGGAAAGCGGCTACAACATGGGCGACCAGAGCAATTACCTGCTGCTGGACTTCGGCGTAACCACCTTCCGCGGCAGCAACTTCCGTCAGAACGCCGCCAGCGGCAACGTGAGCCGGCTGCCCAGCGCCATGTCCGTGGCCTGGACCCAGGAAGCCGGCAGCGTAGAGGGCAGCAGCCGCAGCTACTACGGCATCGGCTGGACGGGACAGCCCGCCATCATCAAGTGGAGCAAGGAAGTGCGCGAGACCACCAACATCGTGGAGGAGAAGCGCAACGTAACGGCCCTGAAGGAAGTCATCCTGGCGGGCCTGGACGGCAAGATCTACTTCTTTGACCTGGCTGACGGCGTGCCCACCCGTGACGCCATTGACGTGGGCTATCCCATGAAGGGCTCCGTGAGCGTAAGCGCCTACGGCATGCCCATCATGACCGTGGGACAGTACGCCCGCAAGATGGCCAGCGGCACCGGCGACATCGGCCTGCGGTTCTTCAACCTCCTCACCCAGAAGCAGATCTATCTGCTGGACGGCCTGGACGACCGGGCCGTGGGCGTGGAAGGTTCCTTTGATACCGCCGCCCTGTTTGACCGCACCAACGATGGTCTGGTGGTGGCCGGTACCAACGGCATGCTCTACACCATCGATATGAACACCGAGTACGACGCCAAGATGGGCAGCATCTCCATCGATCCCGAGGAGCAGCTGCTGGTGGCCAAGGCCTCCGGGCAGAAGAGCAAGACCGTGCAGGTGCTTTCCTCCACGGCCATGTACAGCCACTATGCCTACTACGCGGACATGACGGGCATCCTCCACTGCGTGGATACCGACACCATGAAGACCGTGTGGGCGGTGGAGCTGGGCGACGCCGTGCAGGCCGCCGTTTCCCTGGACTTTGACGAGGACGGCACCCTGTGGGTCTACACGGCCAACACCCTGCAAAACCGTTCCAAGGGCACCTGCGACATCCGCCGCTTCAACGCCATGACCGGCGAAGAAAGCTGGGCGCTCTCCGTGGGTGTAACCAAGGGCGACAGCAGCGCCATTCCCGGCGCCATGGCTTCCCCGGTGCTGGGCGAAGGCAACATTGACCACCTGGCCATCTTCACCCTGTCCAAGCTGAGCAGCGAGCCCGGCATCTCCGTGACCGCGGAAGCGCCCGGGGCGGTGGTAGCGGTGAACAAGCAGACCGGCACGGTGGAATGGACCTACGCCCTGAACGCCTACACCTACTCCAGCCCCGTGGCCGTCTACACCGAAAACGGTGAAGCGCGGATTATCCAGTGCGACAGCGACGGCAACATCTATCTCCTGGACGGCCTGACCGGCAGCCTGGTCTCCACCCTGAAGGTGGAAGGCAACATCGAGGGTTCCCCCGCGGTATACATGGACACCATGGTGGTGGGCACCACGGGCAAGAACACCTCCTACATCTACGGCATCACCCTGCAATAAGGTGATTTCAGCTGCATAAGCAAGCGGCGGGAGCAGGACTCCCCGGGCGGTACTCCCGCGCCGGTGTCCTGCGTCCGCCGCTTTTGCGTTGTATGGGGTTTTCAGCGGGCAAATCCGTCCCGTTTTATAGGATGAAAAGACAGAGGAGGTACTTATGGCACAAAAGGTATTGGTCGCCCTGGATCAGGGAACCACCAGCTCCCGGGCCGTGGTCTTTGACACGGCGGGGCGCATGCTGGCCGCCCACGGCGTGGAATTCCCCCAGATTTTCCCCAAGCCCGGCTGGGTGGAGCACGATCCCCACGACATTCTGGAAACGCAGATCACCGCCCTGCGCCAGGCGGTAAAGCTCAGCGGCGTGGATGTGGAGGACATTGCCGCCATCGGCATCACCAACCAGCGGGAAACCACCCTGCTGTGGGACCGTGAAACCGGCGAGTGCGTGCATAACGCCATTGTGTGGCAATGCCGCCGCACCGCCCACTATGTGGAAAGGCTTATGGAGCAAGGCTACGGGGACAAGATCCGCGAGAAAACCGGCCTGATTCCCGACGCCTATTTTTCCGGCACCAAGCTGGCTTGGCTGCTGGACCGGCTGGACCTGCACGAGCGGGCGGAGCGCGGGGAGCTGTGCTTTGGCACGGTGGACAGTTTCCTGGCCTGGCACCTGGTCACGGGCCGTCCCCACGTCACCGACGCCACCAACGCCGGGCGCACCATGCTCTTCAACCTGAAAACCCAGGATTGGGACGACGAGCTGCTGACCATGCTGGATATTCCCCGGGCCTGCCTGCCCCAGGTGGTGGACACCGCCCAGGTCATCGGCACCCTGGACCCGGCCATCCTGGGCCGGCCCATTCCCGTGGCTGCCATGGCCGGTGACCAGCATGCTTCCCTGTTCGGGCAGGCCTGCCTGACCCCCGGCATGGTGAAGAATACCTACGGCACGGGCTGCTTTATGCTCATGAACACCGGCGAGGAGCTGGTTGCCAGCCGCAGCGGGCTGCTGTCCACCATGGCCTGGCGCATTGGGGGCAAGCCCACCTATGCCCTGGAGGGCAGCGTATTCATGGGCGGCGCCACCATCCAATGGCTGCGGGACGAAATGAAGCTCATCTCCACCGCCGCGGAGAGCGAGGGCATGGCCAAGTCCGTGAAGGACACGGGCGGGGTGTATCTGGTGCCCGCCTTCACCGGCCTGGGCGCCCCCTGGTGGGACATGTACAGCCGGGGCACCCTCATCGGCATGACCCGGGGCACGGGCCGCGCCCATGTGGTGCGGGCAGCCCTGGAGGCCATTGCCTACCAGTCCGCGGACCTGATGGAGGCCATGGCCAAGGATTGCGGCCACACCCCCACGCAGCTGCAAGTGGACGGCGGCGCCAGCGCCAACGGCTTCCTGATGCAGTTCCAGGCGGACATCATGGGCGTGAACGTGGTGCGCCCGCGGGTTATGGAAACCACTGCCCTGGGCGCGGCGCTGCTGGCCGGCCTGGCTACCGGCGTGTATGGCAGCCTGGAGGAAACCGCCGCCGTATGGCAGCGCGACCTGACCTTTGAACCGCAAATGGAGGGCTACCACCGGGCGCAGCTCCTGGCGGGCTGGCACAAGGCCGTGGAGCGTTCCCTCCACTGGGCCAAGGACTAAAGTGACGGGGCGGGAAGCGTCCACCGCGCATTCCTGGCAACGCAAGAAATTCTTCAGTACAGTTCAGCGGCCGCATTTCAGCCGCCGGGCTGTATGTGGGTAATACCTTTTTGAAACACAAAGGCGCAGGGTCACTGCATCGCGTAAGGTTGCGTGGTGCATTAGTCCTGCGCCTTTTGATTTGGCGGCACCTGTGCCATTGCTGTGATGGATGCGTCAACAAGATGAACCCGCATCGCTGTCTTTGAGCATATGCTTCAGCGTCCCTCCGCCCACGATAAAGCAGGCGGCGATCCCCGCCAACAATCCGCTGTAATACTCCGGCAAGAAGTCATACCTGAAATCCAGGGACACAAGCGCCCCCAGCGCAAGTCCCACGTAAAACAGTGCGTGGAACACAGACGCCCATTTCTTTGTATTCACGGCCATTTCTCCTTAATAGATCCTTGTATAAATCAACTTCACCACAGCGGCGACAAGCAGTTGCGCCACGGCCGCAACCACCAGCGTGACGAAAATGAGTTCATTCCAATAGCCAATGACTGTGCCCGCGGCAATCATCACCACCGCGAAATAGAGGGTCAGGGGCATTCCTGCCTTGGCGCGTATAGCCTGCATCCGCTCGTCATGCTCTTTGATGTACTGCTGCCGCAGGATTTTATCGCTGCGCAATGCTTGACTGTATTTCATCACATAGACCAGCGCCATCACCCCCAACGCGCTGGTACTGCCGCACTGAAAGGCAAATACGTTATGCGCCCGTATGGCGTCGCTTGCGAAAAACGCATCATATATGCCCAGCCCCGCCGCAAACAATGCCAATGCTGCCAGCAGGGCCATCCTGGTGATGATTACTTTTCTGTATGCCTGCATGTTCATCCCTCTCCCTCCAGTTCCCCGGATACGTCAAACACTTCTTCGATGGTCATGCCAAAGTATTTTGCTATCCTGTACGCCAGCGGCAAGGAGGCAACATATTTCCCTGTCTCAATGGACGTAATGGTCTGCCGGGTGGTTCCCACGGCCAGCGCCAGTTCCTCCTGGGAAATTTTGTTGGCCTTCCGGAGTTCTTTAATTTTTGTTTTCAAGCCATGCACCTCCGTATTGCAAAGCACGCTTTGCAAAAATAGTATAGCACGCTTTGCATTATTTGTAAAGCAAACTTTGCACTTTCATTTTTCAGTTTCCTGCCTGGACGCAGGCGCCACCGCGTGCAAGCTATTCTCTCACGCTCCGGAAGCAGATGTCCGCCCCGTGGTGCAACTGCGCATTGACTTCTTCCACCCGGGCATGGTATAATAATAAAGTGCGCTGATGTGGTGGAATGGCAGACACCGGGGACTTTTGCAAACGCAGCAAGAGCATGGAGCCGGGAAACCGCTCCGATGAATGCCGGCTAATTCGGCGAATACCCCTCCGGGGCAACGCCGAGCTAATCCAGCGGCCTTCCGCTGGCCATGTGTAGAGACTATACACCGGCGGCCTACACCCGCATTGCGGGCATGGTCAAGACATAGTCCAGACCACAACGCGCCTGGCGCGGCTATGGCAACATAGAGTGGCAAGAAAATCCCCTGCCTCAAAAGGGCGTGCGGGTTCGAGTCCCGCCATCAGCACAAAAAATCCAGCCTTTTACACGGGCTGGATTTTTTTGTTGCAGGGCATATGCCGGGGCACGGTATTTGGCGGGTTGGCCCGTTTACGATACTTCCATGGGCTTATCCAGGGAATTGTCCTCCAGGACCGTACCGCCCATATCCCCGTGGCACTGAATGCTGCTGCCCTGGCTATCGATGAATCGGTTGTCCAGAATGCGGCTGTAGGGAATGTCCCGCAGGTACAGCGCACAGGAACCGCTGCCCTGGAATTGATTATTCCCCAGGGTTACCTCGGCATCCCCATAGGCCATGACATCCACCCAGTTCCCCTCAAAGCGATTGTCCACGGCAATGGTAGGCGATACATCCAGCCGCAAGGCACACACCGTGTTGCCGGTAAAGGCGCAGTTCATCACCAGCATATCGTTTTCCTTCTGCACGTTCATGCCGTTCTCGCAGTCGGAGGCCACGCACCGGGTAACCGTATTATGATTGCCCGCGGCAAAGAAGTAGCCTTGCCCGGTCCCCGTGACCTGGCAGTCCACCATGCGGCTGTTATCCACGTAGGAAAAGAAAATCCCTTGATCGCAGTCCGTGGCGGCGCATTGCTCCAAAAGCAGCTCCCGGGACGCGCGGAAATCCAGGGCGTGATTGGTCTGGTCGGCGCTGGTGTTTCGCATCACCGCGCCGTCCACATAGGCAAAATAGGTGCCGAAGACACCGCAGCGGTCCGCCCGCACCCCTTCCACAGTTACTTCATTGCAGTATGCCACTATCAGCCCCATGCTGCAGTCGGACACATCCGCGCCGCTAATGGTCACTCCGCTGCTGTCCACCACAATGATTTCCCCCGCATCCGCGGGCACGGACATATGCTCCACCCCCACCAGATAGTAAAGGGGTTTGCCGTTCACCAGGTTTTGCTCCATGGTATGGAACGTGAAGAACGCCGTGTCCTCCCCCACTTCAAACAGTCCCGTGAGCACCGGTTTTCCCTGGCTGCTTTCGCTGATGGGCGGGCCGGCCAGGCACACGCCGCAGCCCGTGAAGCTGTTGCCGCTCAGGTTGGCGCGCTTTGCCCCCGCCAGCCAAATACCGCAGGAGGAAACCCGGTAGGTATCGTCATAGAGAAGGAACGTGCAGTCCTTGACCGTGAGCCAATCTTCCAGGCCCACAATGCCCCAGCGCAGCAGGCGAAAATCCACATTCTCCACCGTGACATCCGGGGCCTCAATGCGCAGCAGCGGCGTAAACGGCGGACTTTCCAGCACGGCGCCTTCCGCGCCCACCAGGGTGAGGGGCTTGTCGATTACAATGGGATACAGCTCCGTCTCCTGGGTATAGACGCCTGCAGGAAGGCGAAGCACATCCCCCGGTTGCGCCTGCGCCACCGCCTCCGTAAGGGTCTGCGCGCCCTCCGATCCAACGAGGATCTCATCCGCCTGCGCCAGTGCGCCAAGGGAGAGCAGCATCAGCAGGAAAAGAAATCCCATGGCCTTTTTCATCATATCCCTCTTTTCAGTAAACAAAGAGGAGAGCCCCGCCGCGGAGGCTCTCCTCAAACTATCCAATACAGACTCCGTCGGGGGAGCCCATGCGCCGGTCAGGTCAAACGCCCCCGGCCCATGCGTTACTCAGCAAAGGTCAGGCGGCCCCACAGGCTGGGATTGGTATTGATGTCCAGCGTACCGGTCCATGCCATCTGGGGAATATACTCCGTGCCGGGGCAGGGATAGGAAATGTCGGTAATTGCAAAGTTGAAGTTCACCGTGTCGCCCACCGCGGGGGTATACACGGGGATCTTGGCATTGGAGAAGTTGCTCCAGGGAATCACCGCTTCATAGATGAAGCCGGTGGTGGTGAGCACAGAAGCCTTTTCATAGCCGGTGAGCACGTCTTCGCCGCCGTCCATGCCCTTGGTGGTGAAGCGCTCCAGCAGGTCCTTTTCCACCATGGTGCGGTCAAAGGCGGTATCCCAATAGGAATTGTCCACAATCAGGTACAGGAGGAAGTCATTGGTGCCATAGGCCGTGCGGGCAGGATCGGCGGTGGGATCGGTGGAGATGTACACCTTGAAGTTGTCCTCGCCGTCCAGGGGCAGCATTTCAATGGCGCCATAGGGGGGATCCTCGGTCACATCCGCCGCCAGGTAGAGGTTTTCCTCGTCCCACATCACGTAGACCGTTGCGCTCAGGTCATTTTCGCCCTGCCAGAAGCTCACGTCACGGATGACCTGCGCTTCCTGGTCAATCACGATGGGCGAGGACGTGTTCCAATCGTCCAGGTTACCGTCGATCACAATGGGCGTGGTAGCCTTATGGGCCGTGGCAGTGGGCTGTTCCGCCAGCGCAGAAGCAGTCATCAGGGTCAAGGCCAGGGCAAGAATCAGAATGTGCAGCAGTTTTTTCATCAAAGTTCACCTCATAAATCATGATCGACAGATGGAAGAGGGTGGGAGGGGCGGGCGAACCCGCCCCTCCCCAGGATATACCGATTCGTTATGATTGTAGAGATGTCAGTACCATCGGATGTGATACCCGTGTTGCTCATAATAGCGCTAATGTCCAACGGCCAGTCCAGGCAAACTACTCCATCATAGCCCAGCTCATTGCGCAGAATATCATAGGTATCTTTGTCCATGTATCCCTGCACACCAGGTGTAATACCAACGTTATTGTTGGTCATTACCCATTGAGTACCGGCATCGACTACCGCTTTCCAGCCAACCTTCCAGCTGTCAATCAGGTCAGCCGGAGACTTAGCATTTACATATGCGTTACGACCGCCGCGAG
>MHCFR04200__coassemble_200_pt1 | contig 48683 bp, 40 predicted proteins | sample MHCFR04200__metabat2_low_PE_027 | metagenome-assembled genome bin MHCFR04200 | reverse complement strand
CTCTGCGGAGGCGACCAAAGGGCTTTCCGGTCGCCCTTTGGAAACCTTCGGGCCCCCTGCTGCGCACGGGACTTGCCACAAGAAATAGATTTCTTGCGCAAGGGAAAGAACCTTCCATATTTTTTCCGCATCACAGAAGGTTTCGCCTCAGCGGAGGCGACCAGGGGGCTTTCCGGTCGCCCCCTGGACCCCTTCGGGGGCCTGTATTCCTTGCAGATGGGTGAAATCTGCCACAAACAGCAGTCTCTTTGTGGCAGGCAAGGAAAATGCCTTTCCCACTTTTTCCTGCATGTACAAAACCGTCCTTAAAATACAACAAAAAGAGCCCGATGCGATTGACCGCACCGGACTTTTCCCCTGCCATGGCACAACAGCGCTTACGCGGCCATGCAGGCAAAGCGAATGATAAAGATAATGGACAGCACGGCCGTCAGGGGGCTGATTTCCTTCACCTTGCCGGTGCACAGCTTCAGCAGGGTGTAGGAGATCAGACCAAAGGCAATGCCCGTGGCGATGGAGTACGCAAAGGGCATCATCACAATGGTCAGGAAAGCGGGGATGGCCTCGGTCATGTCGTCCAGCTCCAGGGACTTGATGGAGGAGAGCATCATCACGCCCACAATGATGAAGGCAGGCGCCGTGGCCGCAGAGGGCACAATGCCCACCAGGGGCGCCAGGAACAGCGCTACCAGGAACAGCACCGCCGTTACCAGAGAAGCCATGCCGGTGCGGCCACCCTCGCTGATGCCCGTGGAGGATTCCACGTAGGTGGTTACGGTGGAGGTGCCCATGAGCGCGCCCACGGCCGTGCCGATGGCGTCGCACATCATGGCCTCACGCATGCGGGGCATGTTGCCATCCTTGTCAATCATGCCCGCCTTGTTGGCGGTGCCCACCAGGGTGCCGATGGTGTCAAACATATCCACCAGGGAGAAGCTCAATACAATCATGATAATGGAGAAAATGCCGCCCAGCAGCCCGTTGCTGGTGTCCACCAGACCGGAGAAGTCCAGCTTGAACAGGCCGTAGTTCACCCAGCTGCCAAAGTCCGGCAGGCTCCAGTTGAAGTTGCTTACATTGGTCACGCCCATGGGGATGCCAATGATGGTGCTCAGGATGATGGAGATCAGGATGGCGCCCTTGACCTTCAGCTTCATCAGCACGCCGGTGATGACCAGGCCGATGAGGCACAGCAGCGCCCCGGCGGTGTCGGCGTTCCATACATTGAAGGAGTGCAGCGCCACGGTGGTGGAATCGCTGCCCTGGATCACCTTGGCGTTCAGCAGGCCGATGAGGGTGATGAACAGGCCGATACCTGCGCTGATGGCAATACGCACATTCTTGGGAATGGCGTGATAGATCGCCTCGCGCAGGCCAAAGGCCGTAATCACAATGAACAGCAGGCCGGAGATGAACACAATGGCCAGCGCCTGGTTAAAGGAGTAGCCGCTGCCCAGCATTACCGTGTAGGCGAAGAAAGCGTTCAGACCCATGCCGGATGCCTGGGCGAAGGGCAGCTTGGCATACACCGCCATGAGCAGCGTGCCCACAAAGGCGCTTAAGCAGGTGGCCACAAACACGCTGCTGGCAATGGCAGTGGCCATTTCCGTTTGGCCGGTAATCACGTAGAACTGGTTGAGGATGGTGGGGTTAACAAAGATGATGTAGGCCATGGCGAAGAAGGTCGTCAAACCAGCCATGATTTCCACCTTCATGGACGACCCGGCGGCGGTCACGCCAAAAAACTTGTCCAGACCGCTCACTTTCTTCTGCTGTGTCACGGGAAACTCCTCCAATACATTTTTACCGCTTTACCGCGGCGAAAAGAATAAAAAGAGTATACTACAATTTTTGTAAATTTCCAGACCTTTCATAAAAAATAAAAAATTTTGTTCGGGAATTGTAAGGAAACCGTCAACGGCCAGCGGGCTGCAAAAAAACGACCGGATACTCCTGGGGAGCACCCGGTCGAAAAAGATGCCTTTTGTTGAAAAATCGAGAAGGGAAGAAGATTATCCCACCAGGGCGAGCGCCACCTGGGCCACCGCCACCGCCGCGCAGGCGAATACCGCCACGGTCAGCAGGCTCTTTTCCTTCCAGGCCAGCACCACCGCCACCACCAGCCCCGCCAGGGCCGTCCATAGGCTGCCCGTGGCATAGAAAATGTCCGGCACGGTCATGGCTCCCAGCACTGCGTAGGGCACATAGTACAGGAAGGAGCGCAGGAACGGGCTGCGAATCTCCCGGCGGAATACCGTCAGCGGCAGCATGCGAATCAGGTAGGTCACCCCGGCCATGACCAGCAGGTACGGGTAAAAGGCCTCCGCGCTCATGGGGCATGCGCCTCCTTTACCGGATGCAGCAGCGCGCCCACCGCCGAGGCAATCACCGCGCACAGAATCACCGCGAAGCCGCTGGAAATGCCGCTGAACAGCGGCACATACCGCAGGCACAGGCTCAGGGCCACCGCCAGCAGCACCACCAGGCGCACGGGCTTTTCCCGCTTGGACGGGGGCAGAATGATGGCCAGGAACATGCCGTAAATGGCAATGCCCAGGGCGCTGCGGAAAAACTCCGGCAGCAGCGTCCCCGCCACCGCCCCCAGCAGCGTCCCCACCGTCCAGCCGAAGTACGGCGTCAGGATCAGCCCGAACAGATAGTTCCGTCCCACCTTCTCCGGTTGGCTGGAGGCCACGGCGAAGATCTCATCGGTATTGGCAAAGCTGAACAGCAGCCGGGAGAGGGTGTTCATGGTGCCGTCCAGGCGCTGGCCCAGGCTCAGGCTCATGAGCGCGTAGCGCAGGTTGATGACCAGCTGGGTCAGCGCCATCTCAATCAGGGACGCGCCCCCGGTCATCAGCGGCAGGGCGGCGAACTGCCCGGCGCTGGTGAGGTTGGTGGCGGAGATCAGCAGCGCCTGCAGGGGCGTCATGCCGTCACCCACGGCCTTCATGCCAAAGGTAAAGGATACGGACAGGTATCCCAGAGCGATGGGAATCCCGTGCCGTATCTCGCGTAAAAAGGCGTTGTTCACTGTGTGCACTCCCTTGCGCCACCCGGCGCCTTTGGTGGATGCGCGGCCTGTTATTCCTTTTGCCACAGGTCGTATTGCTTGTCGCTTTGCAGGGCGTGGAGGAAGCGGTCCGGCGCGTCGGGGTAGCGCTTGCGCAGGGCCTGCATAAGCTCCTTCATTTCCTGGCGCTTGGTTTCCCCGTTGGCGGGGCAGGGACTTTTCACCACGGGCAGGTTCAATTCCTGCACCATGTGCCGGACGTGGTACTCGGGCAGATAGCACAGGGGGCGGATGGCCGTAATGCCCGTGCGGCTCAGGTACGTCTTGGGGTGGAAGGTGTGGAACCGCCCCTCGTAAAACAGGCTCATGAGCAGAGTCTCGATGGCGTCGTCCCGGTGATGGCCCAGGGCCAGCTTGTTGCAGCCGTATTCCCGGCACATGTCATTGAGCGCGCCCCGGCGCATCTTGGCGCACAGGGCGCAGGGATTTTTCTCTTTGCGTTTGTTGAAAATAATATCGCCGATTTCCGTCTGCTTCACCACATAGGGGATGTCCAGCTCCTGGCACAGGCGGTGGATACCGCTCAGGTCAAAGGGCTCCAGCCCCATGGAAATGGTGAAGGCCATGAGGGTGAAGTCCTTGTGGCTGAACTTGCGGTACAGGCTCAGGGCGTGGAGGAGCAGCAGGGAATCCTTGCCCCCGGAAACGCCCACCGCCACCCGGTCCCCGGGCTCGATGAGGTGGAAATCGGTGTCCGCCTTACGCAGGCAGCCCAGCGTCGTTTTCACAGCGGCCTCCGTTTTCGCATTGGTAGCAGCGGCCTCACAGGGGCCGGATCAGGATCAGGGGGGTCAGCTCGTCCCCCTGGCCGGAGGGGTTGTCCCGCATGGCGTCCTGGATCTCCTCATCGGTGAGGGGGAAGTCGTCGCACTTGCCCAGCTGGTTTTGCTCAATGTCGTTGGCGTCCATGAGCACCACGGGGATGCCGGTTTCCTTCTCCAGGGCGTTGCACAGCTCCACGGGGTTGGGCGGGTTAATCAGGGCCATCTGCTTGTATACGTCAAAGCTGGAGCGGAAGTAGAACCCGTCAATGCCGCCCACGCCCTGGCCGCACACCTTGTAGAACACCCCATGCACCCCAAAGGGCTTGGTCACCGCGGAGAGAAACGCCGCCAGCAGCACCCGCGGCAGCCCGCACATGTCGATGACCAGCTGCAGCTTGTAGGGTTCGTGCATGCCCACGCCGGTGTGGTTGATGCCCGCGAAGCGCCACAGGAAATTGGCCCAGAAGCCGGGCTTCACCTCGTCCCTGGTCTTGACGTTGTTGGTGCACATGGCCATGACCTTGGCCCCAAAGGACAGCACGTCCCCGGGCAGGGAGATGGGCAGCACATACTTGCGCACCAGCTCCGCCTGGTCCTCTCCCCGCTGCACAAAATGGGTCTGTATGGCAAAGCGGTCGTACTTCCGCCCGTTTTTTCCCTCCAGGGTGCCCCGGTCAAAGTAGACGATGCCGTTTTCTTCCCGGCGCTGCGCTTCCAGGTTCCGCGAAGGAATAATGCCCATGTGGACGCCTCCCTGTTTCTTGTCAGAATTTCCAGCCTATTGTACAACACCGCCGCGGGGTTGTCAATTTAGCTTCCCCCGGAAAGACAGCGGGCATACGGGTTTGCGCGCCCTGGCGGGGCAAAATCTCCCCTTGACAGGCCTTCGCCGATGGAATACCCTTAAAGCAGCTAAAAATAAGGAAGGCGGTATGTTTATGCGGCTGACCGTTCTGGGTTGCAACGGACCCTATCCCGCCCCGGAGGGCGCTTGTTCCGGTTATCTGGTGGAGGCGGAAGGCGCGGCCCTTCAGCTGGATCTGGGCAGCGGGGTGCTGGCGCGCCTCACCGGGCGCATGCCCCCGGAGGAGCTGACGGCGCTGCTGTTCAGCCACTGGCACGGGGACCATTGCAGCGACCTGCTGCCCCTGATCTACCGCCTGGGCAGCGTGGCCCAGCGCCTGGGGGGCGCCTACCGACCCCTGCCGGTCTATGGCCCGGAGGACCCCGCCTCCCCTGTGTGGCAGGAGGCGTCCCGCTGCCCCCTGTTGGCGCTGCATGCCCTTCGGCCCGGGGACACCCTTTCCCTGGGGCCTGTGGCGGTGGAGGCCCTGGAGGCGCGGCACCCGGTGCCCGCGGTGATGTACCGCCTGTGCGCCGGGGGCAAATGCCTGGCCTATACCGGGGACACCAATACCACCGGGGATCTGCCCCGCCTGGCGCAGGGCGCGGATCTGCTCCTGGCGGACGGGCTGTTCCCCAAGGCCGCCTGGGGGGAGCAGAAGCCCCACCTCTCCGCCGCCCAATGCGGGGAGCTGGCCCGGGACGCCGGGGCCAAGGCCCTGGTGGTGACCCACCTGAACCCCGAACATGACCCCGAGACACTGCTGCGGGAAGCCCGGGAGTGCTACCCCGGAGCGGATCTGGCGCGCACAGGGCTGTCCCTGGAGATATGAGGGCGCGGCTGCTCCGCCGCCTGCGGGAGGCGCCGCCGCTGATCCGCCTGATGCTGGCCCTTGTGGCAGGCGTTCTAATGGGACAGTACGCCTGGGCGGGCTGGCCCTATGGGGTGGCGGCTGCCGCAGCGGCGGCGGGGGTGCTTGCCCTGCCCCGGCGCAGGCTGCTGGCAGGGGCCTTGCTGCTGATGGCCCTGGGCGCGTGGCGGAGCCAGGCCGTGTGGCATCCCGCGGTTCCGGCGGAGGGCACCTACCGCATTACCGCCACTGTGGCGGACAACATCCTGCCCGGGGCATCCACCCAGCGGCATACCCGCCTCAAGGACATTGCCCTGGACGGCGTGCCCATGGCCGGTCAGGCCTACTGGAGCTTTTACGGGCAGGAGCTGGCGGGGGTATCCGCCGGGGACCGGGTGACCTTTACCGGGCAGGTGTACGACGGCGGCGAGGAGGAGAATCCCGGCGGGTTCGACTTCCGTGCGTACCTGTACCAAAGCGGCATGTCCTTTGGCGTCTACGGCGTGGAGGACTGGGCGGCGGAACCGGGCCCCTTTGACCTGGCGTGCCTGATGGCGCGGGTACGGAAGTACCTGACCCAGCGCTTGTGCGCCGTCATGGGTCAGGAGGACGGCGCCTACGCTGCCGCCATGCTTCTGGGCGAAAAGAGCCTGCTGGACCAGGAGGAATGCCAGGCCTTCAGCCGCCTGGGGGTGGCGCACATTCTGGCAGTATCGGGCTTTCATGTGGGCGTACTGACCAAGGTGCTGGAGGCGCTCACCCGGCACATGCGCCTGGGCAGGCGGGTGAGATACGCCGTGACCCTTGTTGCCCTGGCCGCCTATTGCCTGCTCACCGGCGGTTCCAGCCCCACAGTGCGGGCCACGGTGCTCTGGGCGCTGTACGGCCTGGGACGCCTGTGCCACCGCCGGGGCGATCCCTTGACGCTTTTGAGCGCCGCGGCGGGGATTATCCTGCTGGCCGCGCCCGCCCAGCTGACGGCGGCGGGGTTCCAGCTGAGCTTCGGCGCCATGGTGGGCATTGGCCTGGTGACGCCCTGGCTGAAACGGCTGCACTGTCCCCAGGGGCGGGCGTCCCGCTGGGTATGGAATGCCCTGTGCCTCACCGCGGGCGCCCAGACCGGGCTGCTCCTGCCCCTGTGCTGGTGGTTCCAGCAGCTGCCTTTGTTGGGGCTGATGGCCAACCTGGTGGTGTTCCCCTGGGCGTCCATGCTCATATACCTGTATCTGCTGACCACGGCGACCCTGGGCATCCCCGGCGTGCGGGAAACTCTGGGCGCCTGGGCCGCGGCATGCAGCCGGGCCACGGTCACGGCGGTGCAGGCGCTGGCGGGTATGCCCGGGGCGTACCTGTGGACGGCCCGTCCCGGCCCGCTGGGATGGCTGGGCGCGGGCGGCATCCTGGCCTCTGTGAGCAACAGGAGCTGGTGGCGCAGGCGTACCCGCTGCCTGGTGGGCGGTACGGCGGCGCTGTGCTTTGCGGTGTCGGTGATGCCTGTGTCACAGCCCATCACCACCTGGACGCAGCTGAGCGTGGGCACCGCCGATGCCGCGGTATTGGAGACCGGCGGCGAGGTTTGGGCCATTGACGCCGGGGAAGGGGACGACCTGGCGGTGTATCTGCGCCAGCGGCGGCTTTCCCTGACGGGGCTGATCCTGACGCACCTGCACAGCGACCACGCGGGCGGCGTGCGTTACCTGCTGGAGAGCGGCATCCCCGTGGAGCGGTGCTATCTGCCCTGGGGCGCGGAGCTGTCCGCGGCGGTGCCCTCCGTGGCGGAGGCGGTGGAGGCGCTGATGGGCCGGGGCGCCGAGCTGCACTATCTCCAGGCGGGGGACGTGCTGGAGCTGCCCACGGGGCGGATGCAGGTGCTCTGGCCCCAGGCGGAGAAGGTTCGCCGGGATGCCGACCTGAATGACTTCTGCCTGGTAACCCTGTGGGAGCTGGGGGAGGCGCGGCTTTTGTCCATGAGCGACCTGCCCGGCATCTACGAACCCTATGTGGCCACGCCCGCGGACGTCCTCAAGGTGGGGCATCACGGGCAGGCGGACAGCACCGGCTCCGCCTTTGCGCAGATTGTCGCGCCCGAGGTGGCGCTGGTTTCCGCGGGGCGGAACCTGGACCTGGCAAAGCTGGCGGACCGCTTGCCGGGGACGGCGCTGTACTGGACCGGGGATTGCGGAGCCGTGACCCTGCAATTTTCCGGCAAACGCTTTGAAGTAAGCACCTGGCTGACCGGCCGGGAAGAATAACCTCCGGGGAGGAAATCATGGATTACAAGGAGTTTTTTGCCCAGGTGAAAGCGGGCGGCCTGCGGGGCGCGTACCTGTTCGAGGGCACGGAGGAGTACGTGAAGGCCTCCGCCCTGGCGGCTGTGGAAAAGGCCCTGCTGCCCCCGGGCATGGAGCAGCTCAACGAGGCCGTGCTGGAGAATCCCGCCGCCGATGCCCTCATTGCCGCGGCGGAGACCCTGCCCTTCCTGGCGGACAAGCGCCTGGTGGTGGCCCGGGAGCTCAGCGCCTTCACCGGACGGGGGGAGGGCGACGACCGGCTGGGGGAATACCTGGCCCGCATCCCGGAAAGCTGCGTGCTGATCCTGTATGTGCAGGGCAAGGCGGACGCTCGTAAGAAGCTGTACCAGGCGGTGAAAAAGCATGGCACGGTGGTATCCTTCCAGCCCATGGATGAAGCGGAGCTGAACCGTTGGCTGGTGCGCACGGCCAAGGGCATGGGCAAGGAGCTGTCCCTGGGGGACGCCGCCTATCTGGCCTTTCTGGTGGGGAGCGACGCGGCCACCCTGAAAACCGAGCTGGAAAAGCTCTCCGCCCTCACCGGGGAGCGGGCGGAGATCACCCGGGCGGACATGGACGCCATCTGCTCCCGGACCATGGAGTGCACGGTGTTCGAGATGGTGGACGCGGTGGTGGCGGGCCAGGAGGGCCGGGCCTTCGCGCTGATGCATGACATGCTGGCCACCGGCGGGGACCGCCTGGGCATCCTGGCCATGCTGCTGAGGCAGTACCGGCTGATGTTCCACGTGAAGGTGATGCAGCGGGAAAAAATTCCCCCGGCGCAGATCAAGAAAAACCTGGGCCTGCCGGGGTTCGCGGCGGACCGCACCCTGCGCCAGGCGGCGGGCTACACCGGCTGGCAGGCCCGCCAGGCCATGGAAACCTGCCTGCGGGCGGAGTATCAGGTGAAAAGCGGCGCCTGGAACCAGGAGGGCGCCCTGGAGGCCGCCATGCTGGAAATCTTCCAGCTGCGCAAGGGCGCCAAGGCGTAACCGGCACAAAGGAGCGGCAGCATGAAACGGGAAAAATACAAGCAACTCTTTGAGGTCACTTGGGAGAAAAGCGAAAAAACCGGCAAGCCCAGGCGCGTGGCCCGCTACGCCGGCAAGCGCTACGCCGTGGACCCGGCGCAGCGGAACCGGCTCCGGCCCTGGCTGCTGGGGGAGGCCGCGGTGGCCGTGGCGGCATTCCTGGCCGGGGGGCTCATCAACAGCATGGGCAGCCACTGTCCGTGGGTGATGCCCTTTTACGGGCTGTCCATTCTGCCAATACTTTATTTTACCCTGGCGGCGGTGCGCGTGGCCCGTCTCAAGCCCGTGGTGGATGAAATCGCCCTGGACGGAAGCGTATTCTCCGCCCGGCGCTGCGCCGCCGGCATGCTGGTCCTGGGCGGACTGTGGACGGCGGCGGATGTTGTTTTTTTGCTGTACTACGGGTCCGCGGGGCAGCTGGGCCGGGAATTGGCCTTTTTGGCCGGTGGACTGGCCATTGCGGTAGCTGGCGGGTTGGCGCTGCGCCAGGTAAAGGCGTTCCAACCCCAGGAAATACCCCAGTGAGGTTCCCGTTTTTGCGCCGCGCGGGGACGAAATTGGATGAAACATGTCGCTTTTACGGACATTGGAAGGGAATTCAGGCTTGACATCTTTTTTCGCTGATTCTATAATGAAATAACCGTTTGTTGCATTGTGCACACGGAAACTGTAGAGGAGGAAAATTTCATGAAGAAGGCGCTTGCTTTCCTGCTCATGCTGTGCATGCTGTTCACCAGCGTTGCCATGGCTGAGACTGAAGCGACGGAGCCCAGCTATACCTACAATAGCGCGGCTTCTGAGTTCCCTACCAACTGGAGCCCCCATTCCAACCAGACCGCTGTAGATAACGACATTTTGCAGTATATCCGTAATGGCTTCTATGATTTCGATTTCAACGAGGACCTGGATGGCTACGTGGTTGTGCCGGACGCCGTCGTTGATTTCCCCGTGGACGTGACTGCGGACTACGTGGGCGAAGAGTGGAACATTGAGGAGGGTGAAACCGCCCGCGCCTGGAAGTTCACCCTGCGTTCCGACCTGAAGTGGCAGGACGGCACCCCCATCACTGCCCAGGACTATGTGACCAGCGCTGAGCTGCTGCTCAATCCCCAGGCCCAGAATTACCGCGCCGACTCTCTCTACTCCGGCAACATGGTGGTGGAGAATGCCGAAGCTTACCTGAAGCAGGGCCTGGCTTCCCCCGTTTCCTTTGGCGCTGTGATGGCCGAGGAAGGCACCGACCTGGAGGGCTTCCTGGCTGCCCATGGCGAGGAGAAGGGCTACATCAACTGGAGCTTCTCCTTCGGCGACACCTATGACTTTGACGCCAAGGCCTGGACCGGCGCTGCCGAGGACGCGGTGGTGGAGACGGCCCTGACCGTGCAGGAGCTCTATGACTTCTATACCACCGGCGAAGGCATGACCATGGCTTCCAGCTGGGGTGCCACTGCGGAGGACATGCTGAGCTATGTTCCCGACGAGCTGTACATCAACTATGTGCAGTATCCCGACGAGATGAGCTTTGACCAGGTGGGCGTGAAGGCCCTGAACGACACCGACCTGGTGCTGATTCTGGCCAAGCCCCTGGAAGGCTTCTATCTGTACTACTCCCTGACCGACACCTGGCTGGTCAACGAAGAAATGTACAAGGCCTGTGAGACCGTCAGCGACGGTGTGTACAGCAACACCTACGGCACCAGCGCTGAGACCACCATGTCCTTTGGTCCCTACATGCTGACTTCCTTCCAGTCCGACAAGGTGTACACCCTGGAGAAGAACCCCTACTGGTACGGCTACAATGACGAGGCCAACGAGGGCCGCTACCAGACCACCAAGATCCAGGTGGACTACGTGGCTGAGCCTTCCACCCGTGTGGAAATGTTCCTGAACGGCAAGCTGGACGTGGTGGGCCTGGATGCCAACTACATGGACGAGTACTCCACTTCCGACTACTGCTACTACGACGAGGGTGACTCCGTGTTCGCCATGGTGTTCAACCCCGACATGGACGCCCTGAAGACCGCGCAGGAGAACGCCGGTGAGAACATCAACAAGACCATCCTCACCGTGAAGGATTTCCGTATCGCCATGTCCCTGGCCATGGACCGTCAGGCCTTCTGCCTGGCTACCTCTCCCACCAATGCGCCCGCCTTTGCCCTGTACGGCAGCCAGATCGTCGCCGATCCTGAGAACGGCGTGTTCTACCGTACCACGGACGTGGCCAAGCAGGTGGTTGTGAACTTCTGGGAGCTGGGCGACGAAATCGGCGAGGGCAAGCTGTACCCCACCGTGGACGACGCCATCGACAGCCTGACCGGCTACAACCTGGAAATGGCCAAGACCTACTTCGATTCCGCCTATGACACCGCCATCGCCGAGGGCCTGATGGACGAGAACGATGTGGTGGAGATCATGATCGGTACCCCCAACGGCACTTCCGACTTCTACAACTCCGGCTATGAGTTCATCGTGAACAACTACACCGAGGCTGTGAAGGGCACCAAGCTGGAAGGCAAGCTGACCTTCAAGCGGGACGATACCCTGGGCAACGAATTCGCCAACGCCCTGCGTACCAACCGCGTGGACATGCTCTTCGGCGTGGGCTGGACCGGTTCCACCTTCGATCCCTATGGCCTGATCGAGGCGTACATCTCCGAGAACTATCAGTATGACCCCGCCTGGAAGCCTGCCGAGACCGAAGTGACCATCGAGCTGAACGGCGAGAGCTACACCACCGATGTGATTACCTGGTACGACGGCATGATGGGTGAGGAAATCACCGTGACCAAGACCGGTACCGAGGAAACCGCGACGCTGGATGTGTACACCGATGCGAACATCCGCATCCAGGTGCTGGGCGCGCTGGAGGGCACCATCCTGCAGAACTACGACTTCATCCCGCTGATGGGCGACTCCACTGCCAAGCTCAAGGGCATGCAGATCGAGTACTACATCGAGGACGAAGTGTTCCCCATGAGCCGTGGCGGCGTGAAGTACATGACTTACAACTATGACGATGCGGCCTGGGATGCCTATGTGGCGGAGCAGGGCGGCACCTTGAACTACAAGTAAGATTCGCCTTCGGTTCAATGTAAAAAGGGAATTCATTTGCCAGGGCAGGGATGCATTGTGCATCCCTGCCTTGGTGAATCCTAAAGAAAAAATACCACGTTCATTTCTTACGCCTGCACCCGGCATGTCTTTCGCGGATGCAGCCGTAAAAAATGGAAAGGGGCAAAGGCATGGGCAAATATATTCTCAAGCGGCTTCTGCTGATGATGATGGTATTCCTGATCATCATCTCCATTTGCTTTGTACTGGTGAAGCTGCTTCCGAACAAACCCGCGGAACAATTTGGCAAGGACATGGCGCTGATTGAAATGCGCCGTGAGGCGCTTGGCTATAACAAACCCATTCTGGAGCAGTATGTGATTTTCCTTCGCAAATCGCTGCTGGGCTTTGACTGGGGGGTCAGCGAATCGCTCTATCTGGGCCAGGACGTATGGACCAAGTTTATGGAGAAGATGCCCGCCACCGTGGCGGTCAACCTGTATACCATGATTTTTGCCGTGCCCCTGGGATTGATGTTTGGCATCTATGCGGCGCTGAAGAAAAACCGATGGCAGGATCACTTTATCTCCACGGCAGTGGTGGTTTTCGTTTCGGTACCCAGCTATGTGTATGCATTTCTGGTGCAGTATTTTCTGTGCTTCAAATTGAAATGGTTCCCGTTCCAGGTGAAGTCAGGGTATGACTTTTTTTCCTGGGACATGTTTGTTTCCATGGTTCCGGCGATTATATCCCTGGGCTTTGGTACGGTGGCCGGGTTGACCCGCTACACCCGTGCGGAGCTGACGGAGGTGCTCACCAGCGATTACCTGCTGCTGGCCCGCACCAAGGGACTTACCCGCGCCCAAACCACCGTGCGCCATGCCCTGCGCAACGCCATGGTGCCTATTTTCCCCATGATCCTGGGCGAGTTTGTGGGCATCATGAGCGGCTCGATCATCATTGAGCAGATTTTCGGAATCCCCGGGGTGGGCCCGCTGTACGTATCCTCCATCACCGCGGCTACCCCCGACTACAATTTCTTTATGCTCCTGTCCGCCTTCTACACGTTGATCGGCCTGCTGTCCGGCATCATTGTGGACATCAGCTACGGCTTTATCGACCCGAGAATCAGAATGGGGAGTAAGAAGTGATGAGTGAAATGAAAAACCTTCCGAAGATTCCCGCGTCCGAATTTGCCTTTGTGGGGGACGAGGGCCGGCTCCATGACAAAAAGCTGGAAACCAAGCCTGTGGGCTATTTTAAGGACGCCATGATCCGCTTTTGCAAAAACAAGAGCTCCGTGGTGGCGGCCTATATCATCCTGTTCCTGGTGCTCTACGCCATCTTTGTGCCGATCTTCTGCGAGACCACCTATTCCCGCGCCCTGACCGATACTACCTACCTGATGTACACCAAGCTGCCCCCCAAGGTGGAGGGCATGGGCTGGCTGGGCATGGACGGCACCGGCAATGTTACCGTCAACGAGGCGGACTACAACACCATGCGCGCCCTGGCCCAGGAGACCGGGCTGGACCCCGTGCTGGAGGTATACCGGGCCGCGTATACCGATCCCACCTCCAGCAGCAAGACCACCTTCTACGACCTGAAGGTGGACAACTACTACCGCATGGGCATGGCGTACCTGACCCTGACCCCCGACGAGTTTGAGTCCATCCAGGCCTGGCAGGACGAGACGGGCATCCAGGTGATCTATCCCGCCATTACCGATACCAGGCAGAGCGACGCCAATATCTGGTACGAGGCCAACCGCAAGGGCGTGGCGACCCTGGACGACGAAGGCAACTTCCAGCCCATCTACAAGACCACCACCCCCACGGATACCACCTACCATTCCCTGCGCATCGCCGCGGATAACGACCCGGAACGTCCCCTGGCCTATGCCCGGGTGGGCGGCACCTCCTCCGCGCCCAGCTATGTGGTGCGCGTGTGCAAGTACACGTATTTCCAGTACCGCTACGGCTTTGAGCCGGCCTTCGTGTTCGGCACCAACGCCAAGGGCCAGGATATCTTCACCCGCCTGGCGGCCGGCGCCCGGTTCAGCTTCCTCCTGGCCATCAGCATCTCCGCCATCAACCTGTTCATCGGCGCCATCTACGGCGCCATCGAGGGCTACTACGGCGGCGCGGTGGACCTGGTGATGGAGCGTATTGCCGACGTAATCAACGGCGTGCCCTTCATTGTGGTGACAACATTGTTCCAGTTGCACCTGGCCAACAAGGTGGGCGTGGTGCCAGCCTTGCTCTTCGCCTTTGTGACCACGGGGTGGATTGGCATGGCGGCCCGGGTGCGCATGCAGTTCTACCGCTTCAAGGGGCAGGAGTACATCCTGGCCGCCCGCACCCTGGGCGCCAGCGACTGGCGGCTGATGTTCAAGCACATCTTCCCCAACTCCCTGGGCACCATCATCACCGGTTCGGTGCTGGTGATTCCCGGCGTTATCTTCTCCGAAAGCTCCCTGACCTACCTGGGTATCATCAACCTGGAATCCTCCACCATGACCAGCGTGGGTACCATGCTGGCCGGCGGCAAGAATTACCTGAGCACCGACCCGTACATCATCCTGTTCCCGGCGCTGTTCATTGCCCTGCTGGAGGTTTCCTTCAACCTGTTTGGTAACGGCCTGCGGGATGCCTTCAACCCGTCTTTGAGAGGAGTGGAGTAAGATGGAAAAGAAACTGCAAGTACGCCATCTGCGCATCTCCTTCCGAACCACCGGCGGCAAGGTCCAGGCGGTGCGGGACATCAGCTTTGACCTGCACAAGGGCGAAACCATGGCCATCGTGGGCGAATCCGGTTCCGGTAAGTCCGTGACCTCCAAGGCCATTCTGGGCATCCTGGCGGGCAACGCCATTGTGGAGGGCGGCGAGATCCTTTACGATGGCCAGGACCTGCTGAAGATCGGCGAGGATGACTTCTACCGCCTGCGCGGGGATAAGATCGCCATGATCTTCCAGGACCCCCTAAGCAGCCTGAACCCCATTATGCGCATCGGCAAGCAGCTCACCGAGGCCATGCTCCTCAAGGGCAAGGCCCGGCAGCGCTCCAGCAAGGAGAACTTCCACGGCAAGCTGAACATGCTGGAGAAGTTCATGACCCAGGCCCCCGGGGCGGACGCCGCGGCGGTCAAGGAAAAGTGCGACCAATTCCGCAAGTTTGAGCTCAAGCACATTGAGCTGGAGCAGGCCTACAACAACGCCGCCGAGGCCGCCCGGGAAGCCCTGGAGGAAGCGGAGAACATCCTCTTCCTCATTGAAAAGAACGCCTTCAAGGATGACTGCGCGGCGCAGCTGCGGCAGGTGAAGGAGTTTGCCCTGCACGCGGAAAACCCCTTTGTGGTGTCCGAGCGGGCGGAGGAGCTGAAGACCGCCGCGGGCGAACTGACCAAGGGCGTGAGCGCCCAGGTGCGCAGCGGCGATTTCTCACAGACCGTACGGTGCCTGCAAAAAATCAAGGACATCCTGACCCAGGCGCTGGACAAGGGCGAGCCGGACTTCTTTGCCCTGGGATATTACCAGACCTTTGGCAGCGGCAGCGCCCCCGCGGGCACCGTGAAGGAGAAAAATGCCTTCTATACCCGGTACCTGGAGGAGCATTTCCTGAACGACTTTATGCGCATGGTCCAGGCGGGCGTCGCCCACGCGGAGCGGCAGTATGCCCAGCACCGGGCCGCGGCGCTCTCCGCCCTGGACAAGGCGGCCCAAACCCTGCGTGAGGGTACGGTGGAATCCCTGATGCCCTCCGTACAGGAGCTGTGCCAGCTGGTGGACGCCTCCGTCAATCCCCTGGCCATCGTCAAGGACAGCGCGGCCTGCACCTTCTCCCGCAGCCTGCGGGATTTCCTGGATACCTACCGGGAGGGCAAGCGCACCAACGGACGCAAGCAGGCGCGCTATGAGCGCCAGGTGCGCAAGGCGCAGCGCAGCCGCAAGGCTGACTACACCGTGGCCGCCGCTTCCACCATTGACCTGGACCTGGTGAAGGAGAACATGCTGGGGCTCATCGACCGTCTCCACACCCATTATGCGGAGCTGGCCCAGCAGGAGGTCACCGACGACCAGACCGTGCGCGCCCAGCGCCTGATGGAATACCTGAAGGAGAACGCCTCCGGCATGGTGATGAAGATCACCAAGCAGGCCGCCAAGAACAAGGCCCTGAAGCTCATGGAGGAAGTGGGCATCTCCGAGCCCCGCAAGCGCTACCGGCAGTACCCCTTCGAGTTCTCCGGCGGCATGCGTCAGCGCATCGTGATTGCCATTGCCCTGGCGGCCAACCCGGATGTGCTCATCTGCGACGAGCCCACCACGGCCCTGGACGTGACCATCCAGGCGCAGATTCTGGAGCTGATCAACCGCCTGAAGGCGCAGCGGAACCTGTCCATTATCTTCATTACCCACGACCTGGGCGTGGTGGCCAACATGGCCGACCGCATCGCCGTGATGTACGCGGGCAAGATTGTGGAATACGGCACCGCGGAGGAAGTGTTCTATTCTCCCGCCCATCCCTATACCTGGGCGCTGCTCTCCTCCATGCCTGACCTGGAAACCAAGGAGAAGCTGGAAGCCATTCCCGGCACGCCCCCGAACATGATCTATCCCCCCAAGGGCGATGCCTTTGCGGACCGCAACCGCTATGCCATGAAGATCGACTTTGAGCAGCAGCCCCCGGCCTTCCCCATCACGGAAACCCACTGGGCGGCCACCTGGTTGCTGCATCCGGACGCCCCCCATGTGGACCCGCCCAAGGTCGTGACCGAACGCATCGCCAAGATGAAGGCCAGAGTGGGAGGTGAAGCGAATGCCTGAACAGGAAGTGTTGCTCCGGGTCGAGCATTTGTGCCAGTATTTCAAGACCAACAAGGCCGTGGACGACGTGAGCTTTGACATCAAGAAGGGCGAAGTTTTCGGCCTGGTGGGCGAAAGCGGATGCGGAAAAACCACCACCGGCCGCTCCATCATCAAGCTCTACGACATTACCTCCGGCAACATCTATTTCAAGGGCAAGCGCATTGCCGCGGGTGTTGGCGCCTACAAGCAGGCCATTGCCCAGGCGCGCCAGGAGATGAAGACCGCCGACGCCCCCCGCAAGGAGGAGCTGAAGCGCTTCATTGCCCAGCAGCAGCAGGAGATGAAGGCCGCCCGCTTTGACCACACCCATTGCGACAAGATCCACGCCGACGACCTGGCCCAGGAAGTGGACCGCAAGTACCAGCCCCTGCTGGAAAAGGCCACCGGAGACGAGCTGACCCGGCTGAAGAAGGAATACGCCGAGCAGCGCCGCATTGCCAAAAAGCAGCGCTACATCACCCAGATTCAGATGATCTTCCAGGACCCCATCGCCTCCCTGGACCCCCGCATGACGGTGCACGAAATCATTGCCGAGGGCCTGGTGATCCGCGGGGAAAAGGACAAAAAGGTCATTGATGAAAAGGTGTTCCAGGTGCTGGAGATGGTGGGCCTGGTGCGGGAGCACGCGGGCCGTTATCCCCATGAGTTCTCCGGCGGACAGCGCCAGCGTATCGGCGTGGCCCGGGCCGTAATCATGAACCCTGAGCTGATTATTGCCGACGAGCCCGTCAGCGCCCTGGACGTGTCCATTCAGGCCCAGGTGATTAACCTGCTCAATGATCTGCGGCATAAGCTGGGGTTGACCATCCTCTTCATTGCCCATGACCTTTCCGTGGTGAAGTACTTCTCCGACCGCATCGGCGTGATGTACTTCGGCAAAATGGTGGAGCTGGCCACCTCCGATGAGCTGTTTGCCCATCCTCTGCACCCGTATACCAAGTCCCTGCTCTCCGCCATTCCGCTGCCGGACCCGCACTATGAAAAGCAGCGCAAGCGCATCAAGTACGAGCCCCTGGCGGAGCACGACTATTCCGTGGACAAGCCCTCCATGCGGGAGGTTGCCCCGGGACACTTTGTGCATTGCAACGACGCGGAGTTTGCCCGCTACCAGGCGGAGCTGAAAGCAAAATAAAGCGTGCCAAGGGTCGCGGCCGCGGAGAATGCGGCTGCGGCCCTTCCCTTTTTGGGAAGGAGGAAATCTATGAAGCGAAAGTGGTCGCGCAGCCTCATACAGTATGGCGCGGCACTGGGCGTGGGCCTGTGCATCAGCGCGCTAACGGCCTGGCACCAGGGCTTTGCCTGGGCGCAACCCCTGGCACTGAACGCGCGCTACCTCAGCGATGGCTGCTTTGTGGCGGCGGTGCTGCTGGTGGGCATAGGGGCACTGGCGTGGATCTCCTGCACGGGCTTTTTCGACATTTTTTCCTATGCGGTGAAGAGCCTGCTGGTGCTGTTTACCTCCCTGCGCAAACCCCAGGAGCAGATCAGCTTTTACGAATTCAAACTGCTCAAGGAGGAAAAGCGCGGGACAGTGCCGCGGTTCATCCTGTACGTGGGGCTGCTGTTCCTGGGACTATCGGTGCTTTTTTTGTGGATCTATTATGGGGGCGGAAGGTAAAATTTTCCGACATATGTCAGAAAAATACTTGTGCACGGAACACAAGAATGATATAATATTAACAGGCTCTAACAAATACGGCGTAAGCCGCTATGTAAAGGGAGGAAACCTGTCATGGAAAATCAAAAACTCCAAAGCCGTCGTGACTTTATGCGCACTGCCGGCAAGATCGTCCTGGGCGCCACCGCGCTGGGTGTTGCCAGCCCCCTGCTGAGCGCTTATGACAGCGCCAAGGCAGAGGCCACCATTGAGGCTCCCGCGCATCCGTTTACCTACCAGAAGCTGGACCCCACCGCGACCCTGGAGCGCGGGTACAAGTCCTTCTTCGAGCTGGGCGGCTGCGCTGCCGGCGCCTTTGACGCCATCATCGGCCAGCTGGCTGATCTGGTGGGCTATCCCTTCAACCAGGTTCCCGCCAAGATGTACGCCAACGGCGCTACCGGCTTTGGCATTGCGTCCCTGTGCGGCTCCCTGGGCGGCTGCGCCGGCGCCATCGGCCTGCTGTGCGAGCCCGCGGACGCAAAGACCATTCTGGCGGATCTGTGCGCCTGGTACCGTGAGCATGAGTTCCCCGCATACGATCCCGACAACCATGCGCCCACCAAGACCGTTGCCAACTCCGTGAACTGCGCGGATTCCGTGACCAAGTTCATGTCCGAGAACGGCATCACTGAGATGAGCGATCCCGTCCGTCTGGCCCGCTGCGCGGCCGTCACCGGCGAGGCTGCCCAGAAGGCTGTGGAGCTGCTGAACGCGCACTTTGGCCTGTAATTTCATTGCGCTATCCCGCGGCGGGAGGTTCGTGCATGCGCCTCCCGCCGTTTTTTAGTACATAGGCCCTGCGGGGAGGAGGAAAAGCCCATGCTGAAGATGGAGCAGGAAGCGGAAGCCATCATGGCCCAGCGCTTTGGCAAGGATACGGTTCTGGCGCTGGCAACCGCCCTGGGGGAGACGCCCCACGTGCGCAGCGTGAACGCCTACTACGAAAACGGCGCCTTCTACATCGTTACGGACAGCCGCTCGCAGAAAATGGCCCAGATACAAAAAAATCCCCGGGTAGCCGTGGCGGGGGACTGGTTCACCGGCCACGGCTACGCCGAGGATCTGGGCCCCTTCGACAGGGCGGAAAACAGGGACATCGCCAATAAACTGCGGCAGGTATTCGCCTCGTGGCTGATGAACGGCCACACGGACCCTTCCGCGAAGGAAACGCATATCCTGCGCGTCACCCTGCGGGACGGCCTGCTGCTGTCCCATGGAACGAGATATGTTCTGGAAGACAGATGAAGTGATACATGTGCAGCGCGGCGGAGGCGAAAGCACCGCCGCGCCTTTGCTTGCCTGGGGTCAGGCGCCCACCAGCTGATCGGACTTCAGCAGCGCCTCCATGGCGTCGGCGGCCGCCGCCTCATCGGGGCCCTCGGCCAACAGGCACAGCCCCGCCTGGGCGTCCGCGCCCAGGGACAGCAGGCCCAGCATGGACTTGGCATTGACGATTTTCGCGTTGTGCTCAATCATCAGCCGGGACTCAAAGCGGCTGGCTTCGCGCACCAGCAGGGCGGCGCTTCGCCGGGTAAGCGGCGAGCGGTTGGGGAAGGAAATGGGCTTGCGGATCATGGGGTATCCTCCTTTTTCAAAACGTCCATGGACGCTACAATTTCATCGTAAATGGCTTCCAGGCGGCGCATCCGGTGATTGACGCCGCTCTTGCCCACGGGGGGGTCCAGCAGCGCGCCCAGGGAGGTCAGGCTCTCCTCCGGGTGCTCCAGGCGCAGCCGGGCAATCTCCTGCAGGGAGGGCGGCAGGGTATACAGCCCCCGCTGGATGGAGATGACCTTGATCATCTCCACCTGCTTTTGCGCGGCGGAGACCTGCCGCTCGGCGTTCTTTTCGTCGCAGTTCATGGCGCGGTTGACCTGGTTGCGTATTTCCTTTTTGATGCGGATATTCTCCAGCTCCATGGTGGCGGCGGAGGCCCCCATGAGCGTAAGCATGTCGGCGATATGCTGGCAACCCTTGAGATAGACCACGTATTTGCCCTTGCGCTGATGCATGTGCACGGGCAGGCCGCTCTTTTCCAGCAGCTTTTCCAGGGTGGCGCAGAGGCTCTCTTCCCCGGCCACCAGCTCAAAGTGGTAGTCCTTCTCCGGGTCGCTCATGGTGCCCGCGCCCAGGAAAACCCCCCGCAGGAAGGAGCGGCGGCAGCACTGCCGCGTCATGGGATGCCGGGGCGTGGTGCGGCGCAGGGTAACGCCGCCGTCCTCGCCACGCTCCATCATGTGCAGGCTCAGCAGCAGCTTCTGCGCCGCCTCATCCTCCAGGGTGAGGACGCAGCTGCGCCGGCCGCCCAGCCGGGCATGCTGCACAAAGTGCAGCCGGGGCGTCAGCTCCAGCCCCGCCCCCAGCAGGCGGAAAATGCGCCGGGCCAGCCCCGCGCTCTCCACCCGGAAGGTAACGCGCACCCGTCCGCCGCCCCGCAGCTGCAGGCTGCCGGAGGTTTGCACCAGGGCGCTGAGCTCGCTCATGACGCAGCAATTCTTGCCCAGGGGCAACCGCAGCAGCTCCTCCTTGGCCAGGGATGAAAAGGACATAGGCGCGCTCCTTTATCAGGCGTTTTTCCAGTGGGCCTGCTCCAGGTCGATGTCGCGGTGGTTCACGTCCACCTGATAGCCGCTTTGGCGCATGAATTCCGCAATGGCCTCCGCAATGGCCACGCTCCGGTGGGCGCCGCCCGTGCAGCCCACGGCGATGACCAGCCGGTGCTTGCCCTCCTCCTGATAATGGGGGAGCAGGAAGGTGAGCATGTCCTTCACCTTGGCCATGAATTCCTGGGTAACGGGGTGATTCATCACAAAGTCCCGCACGTCCGCGTCCAGCCCCGTGTGGTGGCACAGCTCCTCCATGTAAAAGGGGTTGGGCAGAAAACGCACGTCAAACACCAGGTCCCCTTGCCGGGGCAGCCCGCGCTTGAACCCGAAGGACAGTACCTCCAGGCGCAGGGGCGCTTCCCCGCCGTCGCTCTTGACAATTTCCGCCAGCTTGCGCTGCAGGGCCCGGGGCCGCAGGAACGAGGTATCAATGACATAATTGGCCGTCTCCCGCAGGGGGGTGAGCATCTCCCGCTCCTGGGCAATGGCCTCGATGAGGCTGACGCTTTCGCTGGCCAGGGGATGATCCCGGCGGGTCTCCTTGTAGCGGCTGACCAGCACATCGTCGCTGGCCTCCATAAACAGGGTTTCAATCTGATAGCCCAGCCCCCGGGTTTCGGTAATCAGCCGCTGCACGGCCTTGGCGTCAAAGAATTCACCGCTGCGCACATCCACCGCAAAGGCCACCAAGGGGCAGTGCATGGCGGTGCTCTGGCAGGCCTCCATGAGCTTGAGCATCATCATGGGCGGCAGGTTGTCCACGCAGAATACGCCCATGTCCTCCAAATAACGGGTAGCGGACGTCTTTCCCGCGCCGCTGAGCCCGGTCAATAATAAAAATCGCAAGGGGCTTCCCTCCCTCATCCACATTGGTATAAATTATGCCCGGGTTACCGGCGCATCCTCTCCCAGGATGCGCACCTCCGGCTCCAGGCGCACGCCCTTCTTTTCCCATACCACCTGCTGCACGTGGGCCATCAGCGCAAGAAAATCCGCCGCGGTTCCCCCGCGGTTCAGCAGGAAGCCCGCGTGCTTTTCGCTCACCTGCGCGCCGCCCAGGGTGTAGCCCCGCAGACCGCATTCGTCAATGAGCGCCGCCGCGTAAAAGCCTGCCGGACGCTTGAAGGTGCTCCCGGCGCTGGGATAGTTCAGGGGCTGCTTTTCCGCCCGGCGGCGGTTCAGCTCCACCATTTCCTGAAGCAGATCCTCCCGGTCGCCACCGGGCAGCTGAAACACCACCCGGTACACGGCCACATCCAGCTGCTGCAGTACGCTCCGCCGGTAACCGAAGCCCAGCTCCGGCCGGGCAAAGCTCACGGGGCTGCCGTCCCGGTGGAAGGCGTCCACCCGCACCACCACCTGGCTCATCTCCCCGCCATAGGCGCCGGCGTTCATGTACGCGCCGCCGCCCACCGTGCCGGGGATGCCGCTGGCAAAGGTCAGCCCGGCCAGGCTGTTTTCCGCCGCGGCCATGGCGGCGCTGGTCATGGTGGCGCCGGCCATGGCCGTCACCTTGTCCCCGTGGACCTCCACGCCCCGCATGCCGCTGGCGATCCGTACCACCAGCCCGCGTATGCCGCCATCCCGCACCAGCATGTTGCTGCCCTGGCCCATGAGCGTCAGGGGCACCGCCAGGCGGCGGGCTTCCTCCAGCAGCAGCTGCAATTCCTCGGGGTCCCGGGGGGTGGCCAGCAGGTCCGCCGGGCCGCCCAGGTGCAGGGTGGTATAGCGGGCCATCAGGGCGCCGGCCTCCAGGCAAAGCCCCGGGGCGCGTTGCTTCAGTGCATTTTCCAGCTCAGGCATCTGGCGCAGAACGGTTTGGGTGGTCATTTTCTCCCTCCTGATTCTTCCTCTATTCTATCGCAAAAATGGCGCTCCCGCAAGCGGTAAAGGCCCGGCGGCCCTGCAAATCCGCAGAAAAAACCAAGGGCGTTCCCTTGCATTGTACCCTGGGAAGGCGGGGAACATGACGGCGGGCAAAAAGAAATCGCCCCGGGAGGAGAAAACCTTCCGGGACGGAATCATTTACGCTTCCATACCCTCAAAGCGGCGGCACCAGGTGTATTTCGAGATGGCGCTTTGCTGGGCCTGGGGGCAATAGGTGCTCAGCAGGTCGCGGATGTAGGGGGGCATCACCCGGTTGTACTTCACTTCCAGGATGATTTCCCCGTTATCCAGGGGCGGCACCGTGGGCACATAGGGGTCAAACAGCTCGATGGAGTTCAGCCCCGTGCGCAGCTGCTTGTCAAAGGTGATGCGCACCTCCTCCGCCGGGTGCAGGTAGGCTTCCCGCACATAGTCCACCAGCACCACCGGGTGAAGCAGGTTCACGGTCATTTCCCGGTACACATCGTTGAGCAGGCCGGAGCGGGTAGTTTCCAGCCCCGTGGGGTCCCCGGCCATGAGCTGCTCGCACAGGTCCCGGGGAATGGTCTGGGACCGCTTGGAAATCAGGTTGCCCACCTTGGTTTTGCATTCCAGCTTGATGAGCCGGTCGCTGAGGTTGTAGATACGGATGCGGTACTTGTCCCGGTTCTTTTGGCCGTCCAGCTTGTCGTAATAGGCATCGTTGAACACGGTGTCAAAGTACAGGCTGCGGATGTGGTACTCGTTGAGCTCGTCCCCGTTGGGGTCCCGGTGCAGCACCTGGTCCAGTACCCCGGAGAGGACAATATACTGCATTTCGCTGATAAAGAACTTCAATTCATGCCGCAGGGGCATGGAGCTTGCCATGGGCCTCGCCTCCTACCTGGGTCGCGCCTTACGCGCCCGCCAGACTGTCCACCGCCGGGGTGGCGTCGGAGGGGCCGCAGCCCCTCTGACCTGCGTTCGTATCCGCCGGCTTTGCCGGTGGGGCGGGTTGCTGATTTTGCAAAGCAAAATCAATTCCTTGCAAATTCGGACGACCTCTGGTTGGCCGAATTTGTTTTTTCGAAAAAGTGGCGAAAGGCACTTTTTCGAGGCGCCTTACGCGCCTGCCTCGCTCTGGCAGGCCACCAGGGTGGCGTCGTGCACGCCCTCGATGGAGAGCATGGCGGCCACCAGGTCCTGCTTGTCCCCCAGGCGCACTTCGATGGTCATCTCCGCGCCGGCGCGGGTGACGGTCTTGGAGCGCAGGCGGTGCTGCTTCACCGTGCGGCGCAGCAGGCTCAAAATGTCGTGCTCGGCGTCGTCGTCATAGTGGAGCACCAGCAGGTAGGCGTTGGGGTTGCGGAACTTCACGAAGGTCAGCCCAAAGAGGATCACCGCAATGCCCAGGACCACCACCACGGCAATGACGTACAGCTCCGCGCCCAGCAGGATGCCCATGGTCAGCGCCCAGAACATGTACGCCGTGTCCATGGGGTCCTTCACCGCGGTACGGAAACGCACAATGGACAGGGCGCCCACCATGCCCATGGACAAGGCGATGTCGCTCTTGATGCACATGACCACGGGGGTGGTAATCAGCGTGAGCATAATCAGCGTCAGGCTGAAGGTGGGGCTGTACAGCACGCCCCGGTAGCATTTTTTGTACACAAAGGCGATCAGCATGCCCACCGCCAGGCCGAAGAGCAGGGCAATGACCATCTTCATGGGGGTCAGGCTGGCAAACTGCTCGGCAAAATAGGTGGAAAGGCTGCTGTCGTTTTTGATGATGTTGCTTACGCTGAGGCTTTCGGCCAAGGCTGATTGCATGGGGGGTCCCTCCTGTATATGATGCGCTTTTGCTTTTTGATTATACCCTATTCATGGGCGGATTGCATCTGTTTTTCCTGAAAAAACCGGGATTTTGTCATTCCGCGTCGGGCTCCAGGGGCGGCTGCTCCCCGAAATAGTCGATCATCTGCTGGTCGGTGAGCTCAAAGGCTTCCTGGATGTACCCCCACAAGTAATGGGGACGCCAGGTGCAGGTATCCCGCAACCGGTCAATACGGCCTTCCCAGTAGCGGAGGGCGGCATCGGGGGTGTTGGGTACTTCCGCTATAATGGCCGGATCGGTTTCCTCGGCCCAGCGGGCGAAATGCAAGGGCATTTCCGGCTCAAGCTGATCCACCATGGGCTCCAGGATGCTAAGCATGTATTCCGTAGTGAAAGTCTTGAAAATATCTGCCAGCTTGAGCAAGAACTTGTCCTTGTACTCGGGTACGGAGAGCAGCTTGAGGAAGATGACGTTGTTGATGTTTTTATCACCCATGCCGCTTTCCTTAGTATAGGAGCGGGGGCTGTTGAAAGTGGACTTATACATACCGTAGTCCGCGTCATAGAAAATCCACTTCCACTTGGCGCCTTCCTGGTTCAGCTTATAGAAGCGGATGTTACCAGGGTCGGAGTTGCCGAAGAACATCTCGAAGGCCAGGTACTCAAAGTAGTTGTCCACATCCACGTTGTCCAGGATGTATTGCAGGTCCTCGGGATTGTTGGCAGGGTCGCTCTCCTTGATTTTGTTGCGCATTTCCAGGTATTCATCGTTGGAGCCATACACCTCTGTGGAGTTGGCCTCCAGGATGGTCATCTGGTCGGCTTCATCCAGGGACAGCCCCTCGTGCTGGGCCACAAAGAAGCGGTCCACGCGTTCGCGCATGTTGTAGTGCCCCCAGTAGGTACCGTTCAGGTATACTACCACAGGATTCCAGGCCTGGTGAAGCACCTGGGAGCCATAAGCGTCCATCATCCGGGACTGGAAGCCGTCCAGCAGGCGGGTCCATAGGGCGTCGTTACCGCTGATGCGCAGCACAAAGGATTTGTACTCCGTAAAGGGCCGGTCCTCAAACAGCGCGGCTTCAAAGGTCTTGGCTCCGTACAGGGACTTGGCCCGCACCTTAAAGGTCTTTTGCGGTATATCCAAGCTGTTCTGCCCCTGCAGGCCAAATTCCATGCCCTGATTGAGCACCTTGGTGCCATCCAGCAGGTAATATTCCACATTGCCTGCCCGCTCGCCTATGTCGGTTTCATCCTTGATGTAGCGGTACACGGTATTCTTAAAGGGAATGCCGCCCGACTTGTCCACGTTGTCGCCCACGGTGAGGATGCCCGTTTCCGGGTTCCACAGGTCGTCGGGATCGGCCACCAGGGACACAATGGGCAGGGAGTGGTAGGCGTTGATGAAGTAGGTACCCGTCACCGTGTCGCTGGGCATGTAACCATCTTGCCGGAAGGCCCTGGCCCGAATCACGGTGGTGAAGTTCAGTTCGAGGGTTTCCCCCTGGTAGAGGGTATCCTGCTGGGTGGGCACGGAACCATCCAGGGTGTAGTACACCTGCGTGCCTTCGGGGATGGTGATGCCGGCATAGACCGTTTCATAATGCAGCCCCGGTTCCACCGTCAGCTGGGGCGTTTCAGCATAGCCCACAAAGCCCGTGCCGTTGGCCGCCATGGGCGTGGGGCTGTCGTAATAAAAAAAGCCCGATAGGCCCGTGGTGCGGCCATAGGAAATATTGGTGGGGATCAGGGGCAGGATGATCTTATCCAGAATTTTGCCCGTGGGGTCGGAGAGGCACACCACGTCCCCGCCCGCCCGCGCCAGCTTGAAGGAGGTGTGAAGCTCGCTGGTGGTGGCTAAGGCGTCGTTGCCGTCCAGGAGAATCACCTTGTACTCTCCCGGCTGGATCATCGTTCCCGCGGGGAACTGCCACTTCCGCGCGCGGGTAAGCTCGTTGGTCAGCCCAAAACCGCTTAAATCCACCGTGGACTGGGAGGAGTTGTAAATCTCCACCCAGTCCACGTAGTTGCCGCCCAGTACGGCGACGCTATCATTGGAGGCCATCACTTCGGTGATGTATACCCCCGAGGTGTTCATGGCGATCAGGTTGCGGTCCATCTGGTTCATGCCGGACTGATTGTTGGGCAGGCCGGGGGTCGCCGTTTGGAACACCTTCCAATTGTTGTTTTCATCCCGGCCATAGCTGCAATCCTCGGCCAGGTTGTCCACGATCACCCGGTCCACCATACGCCCGCGGCTGTCGGAGAGGATCACCGTATCATGCTCGGCGCTGATGGCAAAGTTGGTGTGGCTGACGCCGGAAGCGCCGTTGTCGCGATCCTTGCCAGAGCAGAACACGATGTAGTACCCGTGGGGAGCGATCACCGCGTCCTCGGGGAAACGCCACTTGAGGGGCCTGTTTTCCTTATCGCTGAGAGCGTAGTTTTTCAGGCTGACCACCTGGTCGGTGGTGTTGTACAGCTCAATCCAGTCGCTGAGCTCCCCGTCCTCGTCGGTAAGCCCCGTGAGGGCGTCCGCCATCACTTCGTTGATGACAATGGCGCCGTCGGTGACGGTGGTGGCTACCCGGTAGCTTTCGGCCCCCGCCTCGGTGTTTTCATACCCGGGGCTGACGTAGGTGACCTCGGCCCAGGTGCCGTCGGGCAGCAGCGCCCAGGAAGAATCGCTGGCCATGATGGGGGTGGTCACCTGGTCGATGGTGTAGGCGCTGGGGTCGAATAGATACACCGTCTCTCCCACGGAGGACAGCTTGAACTTGGCGTGGAAGGCCTTGCCCGCCTCCGCCTGGTTGGTGTCGTCACAGTAGACCACCGTGCGCTCCCCGGCCTTCAAGGTTACGTCGGGGAACAGGAAGCGAATGGAGTCGCCCCGGTCGGACAGGCCCACACCGGCCAGGCTGATGTCCCGGTCGGAACTGTTCCATACTTCCACCCAGTCGGGGTATTCGCCCTTGTCGTCGGGGACGCTGCCCTGGTTGGAGGTCATCAGCTCGCTGATGCGCAGGCCGTCATAGGCGTTGGTGAGCGTGCCCACCTGGGCGGAGCCATCCTCGGAGCCCACGGAGTACATAGCGTGGGAAACCGGTTCCCACGGGCAGACCAGTACCAGCAGCGCCAGGGCCGCCGCGCAGGCGGCCAGCGCCACAATGATCCCGGCCTGGGACTTTTTCTTTTTCCTGGGCGGAGGCATGCCCCTCCGCTGTGCGGATTGTCTGCGGGATGCAGGCGGTATCTGCGTCATCCAGGTTCCTCCTTTACACATGGGCGGCCAGGCCGCGGCGTGTTGCAAATCCAATAACATCATGGGGGTATGACCCCTGGTATTATAGCACGCAGAGCCTTTTCTGGCAATGGCGATGAAAGGAAGGCCCCGGGGAAAAGGGCGGTGTTGACCCCTTTGGCGCGGATTGTTACAACTGTAACGCATGGGCGGCCGGGGGAAATTCTCCGGGAAAATCCACCCCTTTCTGACAGGAAACCCATTGCCCCGCGGCGAATGTTTCCCCCAACGCACAGCCGATCACAAAGGAGGTCTGCTCCATGGCCCTGGTACATAACCCCATATTGCCTGGTTTCCATCCCGATCCCTCCATGCTGCGGGTGGGCGACACCTACTACCTGGCCAATTCCACCTTTGAGTGGTGGCCCGGCGTTTCCATTTACGAAAGCAAGGATCTGGCCAACTGGCGCCTGGCGGCCCGCCCCCTGGACCGGGTGAGCCAGCTGGACATGCAGGGCATCCGCCCCTCGGACGGCATCTGGGCCCCCTGCCTGAGCTACAGCCAGGAGGAAAAGCTCTTTTACCTGGTGTATACCAATATGCACAACAGCGCGGTGATCTGGGACTCGCCCAATTACCTGGTCACCGCCCCGTCCATCGAAGGCCCCTGGTCCGAGCCGGTGTACCTGAACTCCGTGGGCTTTGACCCCAGCATGTTCCACGACGACAACGGCAAGAAGTACTTCTGCGCCATGATCTCCGACCACCGGCCCGGGCACGACCGCTTCGCCGGGGTGGTGATGCAGGAATATGATCCCGTGGCGAAAAAGCTGGTGGGCCCCATGAAGAAGATCTGGCGCAGCCACGAGGAGCTCTCCGAGGGCCCGCACATGTTCAAAAAGGACGGCTGGTACTACGTGTTCCTGGCCTATGGCGGCACGGGAAACAACCACAGCGAGCTTACCGCCCGCTGCCGCACCGTGGACGGCGTGTATGAGCCGGACCCCCGGGGCATGTTCATCACCAGCCGCTTTGACCCGGACTGGCCCCTGCAGCGGGCGGGGCACACCTCCCTGGTGGAAACGCCCCAGGGGCGCTGGTTCGTCTCCTGCCTGTGCGGGCGGCCCATCCGCAACAGCGGCCGGTGCGTCCTGGGCCGGGAAACCGCCTTGGCTGAGGTGGTGTGGACCGAGGACGGCTGGCCCCGGCTGAAAAACGGCGGCCTCACCCCGGAGCTCGCCCTGGATACCGGCCTGGAACCCCATCCCTATCCCCCGGAACCGGCCACCGTGGAACTGCATACCCTGCCGGAGTCCTTCCTGAACCTGCGCCAGCCCTGGACCGCCGAGAAGGAATATTCCGTCACCGCCCGTCCCGGCTGGCTGCGCCTCTACGGCGGGGAAAGCCCCTTCTCCCGGTATAACCAGCGGGTGTACTGCCGCCGGATTCAGCACCACCATTTCGAGGCGGAGACCGAGGTGGACTTCCGTCCCGAGCATTACAAGCACCTGGCGGGGCTGGTGTGCTACTATGAGTGCGCCAACTTCCTGTTCCTTCACGTGACCCGGGATGAAAAGCTGGGCCGCTGCCTGTCCCTGCTCCGGTGCGAGAACGGCAAGGCCTCCGCGCCCTGCGCCTCCGTGCCCCTGCCCGAGGAGGGCCCCGTGCGCCTGCGGGTGCACATGGACATGGACCGCATGCAGTTCAGCTATTCCACCGACGGCGGCCAGCACTGGGAGAAGATGGGCCGGCTGCAAAACAGCTCCTTCCTCTCCGACGAGGCCTGCGTGGACGGCCGCTTCACCGGCGGCATGGTGGGCATTACCTGCTGCGACCTGTGGAGCAACAGCTACCCGGCGGACTTCTCCTACTTCCGCTATGAGCAGCGTCCCCCCTATGAAAACCTGGCGGACATGACCCCCGTGGACGGCGGCTCCGCCCTGGACGAGGGCTAAGGCGCATCCCTGCGCGGCGGCAAGGGACTCCCGGTGCCGCCGCGCATTTTTATGCAAAAAAACCGGCTGGTGCCGGAACAAACCTTTATTCGGAGGCATACATATGCATCTTGACCTGACCCGCGGCAGCGTCCGCGGGGGACTGATCCGCTTCAGCCTGCCGCTGATTGCGGGCAATTTGCTCCAACAGCTGTATAACCTGGTGGATACCTGGGTGGTGGGGCGGTACCTGGGGGCGGCGGCCCTGGCGGCGGTGGGGAGCGCCTTCTCCCTGATGGTGCTGCTCACCAGCCTGTTATTGGGGCTGTGCATGGGCAGCGGCGTGGTATTCAGCAACCTGTGGGGCCAGGGGCGGCGGGAGGAACTGAAAACCGCCCTGGTGAACGCTTTCGGCATGATCGCCCTCATGGCCCTGGCCCTGACGTTGCTCTCCTATGCGCTGCTGGGCGTCATTGCCGCGCTGCTGCGGGTTCCCGCGGAGGCCGCGCCTTATTTGACGGATTACCTGCGGGTGATTTTCGGGGGAATCTTCTTTGTGTTCCTGTACAACTTTTTTGCGGCGGTCCTGCGCAGCGTGGGGAACTCCGCCGCGCCGCTGATTTTCCTGCTGGTGTCCACGGTGCTGAACGTGGCCCTGGACCTGTACCTGGTGCTGGTGGCAGGCTGGGGCGTGGCGGGGGCGGCCTGGGCCACGGTGATTGCCCAGGGGGTCTCGGCCCTGGGCATCATGGGGTATTTCTTCCTGCGCATGCCGGGCTTGTGCCCCGGGCGGCGGCACTTCCGCCTGGATGGGGCGCTGCTGCGCCGGGTGGCGGGGATCTCCCTGCTCACCAGCGTGCAGCAATCCATCATGAACTTCGGCATTTTGATGATTCAGAGCCTGGTGAACAGCTTCGGCATTCCCACCATGGCGGCCTTTGCCGCGGGGGTGAAAATTGACTCCCTGGCCTATTCCCCGGCCCAGGACTTTGCCAATGGCTTCGCCACCTTTGTGGCCCAGAACCGGGGCGCGGGGCAGCACGAGCGGGTGCGAAGGGGCATCCGGGAGGGCGCGGCGCTTTCCCTGGGCTTCTGCGTGGTGGTTTCCGCGCTGGTGTATGTGTTTGCCGAGCCGCTGCTGGGGCTGTTCCTGGAGAGTGGGGAAGCGGAGATACTGCGCATCGGCGTGGGCTACCTGCGCCTGGAGGGCGTGTTCTATCTGCTCATTGGGCTGCTTTTCCTGCTGTACGCCATTTACCGGGGGCTGGAAAAGGCGGGCATGTCCGTGGTGCTCACGGTGATTTCCCTGGGGCTGCGGGTGGCGCTGGCCTATGCCTTCGCGCCCGCCTTTGGGGTTACGGCCATCTGGCTGTCCATTCCCATCGGTTGGCTGATTGCCGATGCGGTGGGGCTGGTGGGCTTGCCCAAGGCCCTGGCGGAGCGGTAATTTCTGAGAAGATCTTCAGGGAATTCTAATCCTTCTTTCCTTGGCGCGTGGGGATAAATGCGCTATAATATCCCCGAACAGGAGGGAAACAACCATGTGGGAACTGATTACATTGCCTTTTCGCCTGGCCTGGTCCGTGCTGACGGTGGCGTGGGATATTGTTTGGGGCTGCGTGTCCCTGGCCTTTGGGCTGGTGGGGGGAATCTTCTCCCTGCTGCTGGGGGTGGCGGTGCTGGTGCTGCTGGTGGCGCTGATTTCCCGGGCTTTCCGGGATTCCGGCCGCGGCCATGGCCATCCCTATCGGGACAACGCCCGGGACGACGACTTTATCAGCTTTTATGACAAGGACGCGGTGAAGTAAGCGCCGCGCTCCGGCTTGGGCGGCCTGCGCATGCCTTCGGGCGGCGCGGGCTTTTTTATGTTTCATACTTTATGCAATTCGATAAAATATTTTTCAAATTGCTATTGACATTAGCACATAGGTAGCGTATGATATAGCTATGGAACCGTTTCCGATACCGTTACCGATAACGTTTCCCCCAAAGCAGAAACAGAAGCGGAGGTATCCTGCATGAAAATCTATACCATCCGCGACATAGCAAAGCTGGCCGGGGTGAGCGTGACCACAGTGTCCCGGGTATTGAACCACCGGCCGGACGTGAACGCGGCCACCCGGGAAAAGGTGGAGCGGGTCATGGCGGAGTGCAACTTTGTGGGCAACGCCAACGCCCGCAGCCTTAAGCAGCTGGATGGGGACGTGGCGGCGCTGATCCTGCGCGGCCGGTCCAATCCTTTCCTTTCACAGTTGGCAGAAACCATGCTGCAATTTGCGGCGGAAACCGGGGTAAGCTTTTTTCTGGAGACCATCGACGAGAAGGACGACGAATTCCAAACAGCCCTGCGCCTGACCCATGAGAAGCGCGCCCGGGGATTCATCTTTGTGGGCAGCCGGGTGGACAGCCGGACCCAGGTGCTGCGGGGGCTGGAGGCGCCGCTGGTGTTTGCCACCGTGCCGGCCCGGGAGCTGGCGCTGCCCCGGGTGGCCTCCGTGGCCGTGGACGACCGGCGCATGGGCCGCCTGGCCATGGAGACGCTGATTCAGACGGGGCACCGGCGCATCGCCATTTTCGGCGGCAGCCGCAACCAGGGCGACGCCCTGGCGGAGCGGTACCTGGGCGCCCGGGAGGCCTGCGAGGCCGCGGGCGTTCCCTTTGACGAAAGCCGCTATGTGGAAACACGCTTTTCCCTGCCCGACGCCTACGGCGCGGCCCGGGCCTTCTTCCCCACCCGGGGGGACACCACCGCCGTGTTCGCCATGAGCGACCTGGTGGCCATGGGGGTCATCCGGGCGCTGAAGGACATGGGCAAGCGCGTGCCCGAGGACGTGAGCGTGTTCGGCTTTGACGGCATTGAAATGGGAAAATATTTCCTGCCCAGCCTGACCACCATCGTGCAGCCCCAGGAGGAGATTGCCCGCAAGAGCGTGGAGGTGCTCCTGGAAATGATGACCGGGGGCGGCACGGGGCGGCATATCACCCTGCCCGCGGTGCTGGCCCGCCGGGAATCCGTGGCTGCGCCCAGGAAATAACGGGCAATGGTTTTAGTATGAACTCCGCGCGGGTAAGCTACCGCGTGAGAATAAAAGGAGGAACTACCATGAAAAAGATCCTAGCATTGGTGCTGGCGTTGGCCATGGCCCTGTCCCTGGGCTCCTGCGCGCTGGCGGAGGACGTCTCCCTGCGCGTATGGGTGGGCGACAACCAGGACATCGACTGGATCAACAAGGTCATTGAGAACTTCAAGGCCGCTCATCCCGAGAACAACTACACCATCGAAGTGGGCGTGCAGACCGAGGGCGATTGCTCCAAGGTGGTGCTCACCGACCCCACCGCCGCGGCGGATGTGTTCACCTTTGCCGATGACCAGTTCAACAGCCTGATGAACGGCGGCGCTCTCCAGCCCGTGGTGGAGAATGCCGAGGAAATCATCGCCAACAACACCCCCGAGTCCGTGGCCGCGGCCACCGGCTCCGACGGCATGCTCTATGCCTACCCCGCCACCGCGGATAACGGCTACTTCATGTTCTATAACAAGGAATACTTCACCGAGGAAGACGTGCAGACCCTGGACGCCATGCTGGCCAAGGCTGCCGAGGCCGGCAAGTACGTGGGCTTCCCCATGAGCAACGGCTGGTACTTCTATTCCTGGTTTAAGGGCGCGGGCCTGGAGATGAAGGTGAACGAGGATGGCGTGACCAACTCCTGCAACTGGAACGCCACCGATACCCCCATCACCGGCGTGCAGGTGCTGGAAGCCCTGCTGGAAATCGCCGCCAATCCCGGCTTTAAGGAAGCCGACTCCGATCCCTTCGTGGCCGGCGTGAAGGACGGCTCCATCATCGCGGGCGTGTCCGGCACCTGGAATGCCAACGTGGCCGCCGAGACCTGGGGCGACAACTATGCCGCCACCAAGCTGCCCACCTACACCGTGGCGGGCCAGCAGGTGCAGATGGCGTCCTTCTCCGGCTTCAAGCTGGTGGGCGTGAACCCCTACTCCGCCAACCTGGGCGCCGCCATGGACTTCGCCACCTTCATGACCAACGAGGAGAGCCAGGTGCTGCGCTTTGAAATGCGCCGCCAGGGTCCCTCCAACGTCAAGGCCCTGGAGGCCGACAGCGTGAAGGCCGAGCCCGCCATCGCCGCCATCGTGGCGCAGGCGCCCTATGCGGACGTGCAGCGCGTGGGCCAGAAGTTCTGGGACGCCGCCGCCGCCCTGGGCAAGATCGTCGTCAACGGCAACCCCGACGGCACCGACCTGCAAACCCTGCTGGATAACTGCGTGGCCGGTATCACCGCCCCCGCTGAGCAATAAAAAGGTAGCATAGTATTTCCATGGCCGCCCTGCCTGCCGGTCTTGCCGCGGCAGGGCGGCCTTTCTTCTCACCAAAGCGGGGAGCCTTCCCTGAAATAAAAACGCTGGGTATCAGCACGTAAGGAGCGCGGGCGCAATGGAACAAAGCAAAGCAATCAAGCAGGCCGCCGCCCCGGCGAAACGACCGGGGATCATCCGGTTTTTTGCCGCAATGGGTCAGTATATCGCGGGGGTAGGCAGGGACTTCGTGCAGGGTGACCTGTGGGTCAAGCTGTCGGCGCTTTTGTGGGGCAGCAGCTGCGTCGCCCGCGGACAGTATGTCAAGGGCGTGCTGCTCACGGTGCTGGAGGCCCTGTTTGCGTATTTCATCCCCGTGGTGTTCTGGCCGTCCATGAGCAAGCTGGGCACCCTGGGCACGGTACAGCAGCAGCGGGTCTACAATCCCGAGACCCGGCAGAACGAGTTCAACGACTACGACAACTCCTTCCTCATCATGCTCTTTGGGGTCATCGGCTGCGTGCTGCTGCTCACAGCGGTGGTGCTGTGGCTGCGCAACATCCGCGCCGCCCGGGCGGTGGAGGTCCGGGCCAAGGCGGGGAAGCATGTGAATTCCTTCCGGGAGGACATTGCGGATTGCTTCGGCGTGAAGTTCCACCGTACGCTCCTCACCCTGCCGGTGCTGGGCGTGGCCTGCTTCACCATTATTCCCCTGATTGTGATGATCCTCATCGCCTTCACCAACTATGACCGTAACCACCTGGTGCCGGCGAAGCTGTTCACCTGGGTGGGGCTGGGCAACTTTGAGCTGCTGTTCAACATGACCGCGGACAGCACCTTTGCCTATGCCTTTGGCCGGGTATTGGCCTGGACCATGATCTGGGCCGTGCTGGCCACCTTCACCTGCTACTTTGGCGGCATCCTGCTGGCCATGTTCATCAACAACAAAAACACCCGGGGCAAGAAGTTCTGGCGGACCTGCTTCATGGTGGCCATCGCGGTGCCGCAGTTTGTGAGCCTGCTGTTGGTGCGCAACTTCTTCGCGGACGCGGGCATCGTGAATACCCTGTGCAAAAACGCCGGCCTCACCGACTGGCTGTACAGCATCGGGGCCATTCCCACGGCCAACTACATCCCCTTCCTGACCCATCCGGCCTGGGCCCGGCCCATGATTATCCTCATCAATATCTGGGTGGGCGTGCCCTATCAGATGCTGATCGCCACGGGCATTTTGATGAACATTCCCAATGAGCTGCTGGAGAGCGCCCGCATCGACGGCGCCAACGCCTGGCAGTCCTTCAAGTCCATCACCATGCCCTACATCCTGTTCATCACCGGCCCCAGCCTGGTGAACTCCATTGTGAGTAACATCAATAACTTCAACGTCATTTACCTGCTCAGCAAGGACGTGTACACCACCTCCGACCAGCTTATGGCCAACGCCAACGCCAACGAGGTGGACCTGCTGGTCACCTGGCTGTACCGTCTGACCCAGGATCAGAGCAACTACAAGATGGCCTCGGTGATCGGTATCCTGGTGTTCATCGTGTGCGCCATCCTCACCCTGCTGGCCTTCAACCGCATGATTCGGGGCGATAAGGAGGAGAATTTCCAATGAAAACCGCGAAAGTTTTCCGGCAGATTGGCCGGCATCTGGTGCTGCTCTTCCTGGCCTGCCTGTGGCTGGTGCCCATCCTGTGGCTGGTGGTGACCTCCTTTGGCGTGGACAAGGGGCCGAACCTCTCCACCTTCTTCCCCTCGGCCTATACCCTGGACCACTACAAGGCCATCCTGCTTCCCGGGTCCGACTCGGTGAGCCAGTTCCCCCGGTGGTTCATGAACACCTTTACCATCGCCATTTTTACCTGCATCATTTCCAGTATGTTTGTGCTGATGGTGGCCTACGCCATGAGCTGCATGCGCTTCAAGGCCCGCAAGCCCCTGATGAACATCGCCATTATCATGAACCTGTTCCCCGGCTTCCTGTCCATGATCGCGGTGTACTTCATCATGAAAAACCTGAACCTGACCAACTCCATGACGGGCATGGTCATTGTGTATTCCGCGGGGGCGGGGCTTGGGTACTTGATTGCCAAGGGATTTTTTGATACCATTTCAAAGTCCCTGCGGGAGGCCGCCTACCTGGAGGGCGCCAACGAGTTCACCGTGTTCTGGAAGATCATCATTCCGCTGTCGAAACCCATTATCGTCTACACGGTGATCAACTCCTTCCTGGCCCCCTGGATGGACTTCATCTTCGCCTCCATCATGCTCAACTCCGGCGTCAGCGCGCAAAAGACCGTGGCCCTGGGCCTGTTTGCCATGGTGGACAAGGTGAACCGGAACAACTACTTCGCCCAATTCTGCGCCGGCGGCGTAATTGTTTCCATCCCCATTTCGGTGCTGTTCATCATCATGCAGAAGTTCTACGTGGAGGGCATCACAGGCGGCTCGGTGAAGGGATAACCGGGTAAGAAAAAGTTCTTCAATGGAAAGGATGAGGCGGCCATGCGCCGAAGCGGTATCCTCATGCACATCTCCTCCCTCCCCGGGCCGGGCGGCATCGGCAGCCTGGGCAAGGAGGCCTACGCCTTCGCGGACTTTCTCAAGGCCAGCGGCATGGCTGTGTGGCAGGTGCTCCCCCTGGGCCCCACGGGCTATGGGGAGAGCCCCTACCAGTCCTCCAGCGTGTTTGCGGGAAACCCCATGCTGATTTCCTGCGCCGCCCTGCGTGAGGCGGGCCTGGTGGCCTACGACGACGGGGAGGAGTTCACCCCCGACGACCCGGAACGGGTGGATTACCCCGCCGTGCGGGAGAACAAGGAAAAGCTCCTGCGCCGCTGCTTCGCCCAGTCGGAGGGCAAGCTGCAAAAGGAGCTGGCGGCCTTCCGCCGGGAGAATCCCTGGGTGGAGGATTTCGCCCTGTTCACCGCGCTGAAGGCCCGCTACGGGGGCGCCATGTGGACCAAGTGGCCCGACCGGGAGGTGCGCCGCCGCCAGCCCGCGGCCCTGGAACGCTGCCGCCGGGAGCTGGATGGGGAGATCCGCTACCATCTGTTCTGCCAGTACCTGTTCTTCCGCCAGTGGTTCGCCCTGAAGCGCTACTGCAACGGCCTGGGCATCCGCCTGTTTGGGGATATGCCCATCTACGTGGCCGAGGACAGCGCCGACACCTGGACCCATCCCGAGGCGTTCCAGCTGGACGAGGAGGGCGTGCCCAAACGGGTGGCCGGGGTGCCCCCGGACTTCTTCTCCGCGGACGGGCAGCTCTGGGGGAATCCCCTGTACCGCTGGTTTTCCCTGCGGCTGCACGGCTACGGCTGGTGGGTGGAACGCATGGCCGCCATGGCAAAGATGTACGATATTGTGCGCATCGACCACTTCATCGGCTTTGCCAATTACTATTCCGTGCCCCAGGGCGCGCCCAACGCCCGCACGGGCAAGTGGATCATCGGCCCGGGCAAGAGCCTGTTCCGCACCCTGGAAAGGAAAATCCCCGGCCTGAACATCGTGGCTGAGGATCTGGGCTGCGTCAACGACCGGGTGCGCCGGCTGCTCACGGCGGTGGGGTACCCGGGCATGCGGGTGCTGTCCTTCGGCTTCGGGGGCGGGGAGGACAATCCCCACCTGCCGGCCAACTATGTGACCAACAGCGTGGTGTACACCGGTACCCACGATAACGATACTGTCCGGGGCTGGATTGACACCGCGGACGATGCCGCCCTGGCCCAGGCCAGGCAGCTCCTGGGCTTTGACAAGCCCGAGGACGGCCCCGCGGCCTTTGTGCGCGCGGTGCTGGCCAGCCGGGCGGACACCGCCATGATCCCCATGCAGGACGTCCTGGGCCTGGGTGGCTGGGCGCGGATGAACCGCCCCGGCACCATCGGGAACAACTGGCTGTGGCGCATGGCCCCCGGGGCCGCCACGCCGGAGCTGGCCCAGCGCCTGCGCCGGGAGAATGAAGCGACAAACAGGAGGATGGACTGACCATGAACGCCAAGGAACTGATCCGCGACACCGAGCGCCTGCTCTTGACCCAGCAGCACTGCACCCTGGAGGAAGCCACCGCGCCCCAGCTGCACAACGCCCTTTCCACGGCGGCCATGGAGGCCTTGACGCCCCTGTGGGTGCGTTCCCAGCGCAAGCGCGCGGGGAAGCGGCAAGCCTACTACCTCTCCGCGGAATACCTCATGGGCCGCATGGTGTACAATAACCTGTACTGCCTGGGGCTGCTGGACGACGCGCGGAAATTGCTGGAAGCAAAGGGCGTGGACCTGACCATGCTGGAGGACATCGAGGACGACGCCTTCGGCAATGGGGGCCTGGGCCGCCTGGCCGCCTGCTTCCTGGACAGCGCCGCCACCATCAACGTGCCCCTCACCGGCTACGGCCTGCGCTACCGCTACGGCCTGTTCAAGCAGAGCTTCGTGGACGGCCGCCAGCACGAGGAGCCCGACGACTGGGCCCGCTACGGCGACCCCTGGAGCATCCGCCGGGAGGAGGAATCCGTCATCGTCCCCATGAAAACCGGGGACGTGCGGGCCGTGCCCTACGACATGCCCATCATCGGCTACGGCGCCAAGAACATCGGCACCCTGCGCCTGTGGCAGTGCGAGAGCCTCCATGAGATCGACTTCGATCTGTTCAACCAGCAGCAGTACGCCAAGGCCAGCGCGGACAAGAACCGCGCCGAGGACATCACCAAGTTCCTCTACCCCAACGATACCCGCCGGGAAGGCAAGCAGCTGCGGGTGAAGCAGCAGTATGTGCTTTGCTCCGCCTCCCTGCAGGATATGCTCCGGCGCTACATGGCCAAGTACGGCCACGATTTCAGCCACTTCGCCGCCCTGCACGCCGTGCAGCTCAACGATACCCACCCCACCCTGTCCATTCCCGAGCTCATCCGCCTGCTGGAAAAGGAGGGCGTGCCCTTTGAGGAGGCCTTCCTCATCGGCCGGGACGTGTTCGCCTACACCAACCACACCGTGATGCAGGAAGCCCTGGAAAAGTGGGACCTGCCCCTGCTGGCCAGCGTGTGCCCGGACATCGTGCGCATCCTGCGCCGCATCGACGCCCGGTTCAAAAAGGAAATGGCCCAGGCGGGCAAGGAAGTGCGCCGGGACCGCTGCATCATCTGGGAAAACCAGGTGCACATGGCCCAGCTGGCCGTGTACGCCACCCACGCCACCAACGGCGTGGCGGAGATCCACTCCCAAATCCTCAAGGACGATGTGTTCCACGCCTGGTACGAGATCTACCCCAAGCGCTTCCAGAACAAGACCAACGGCATTACCCAGCGCCGTTGGCTGGGCCTGTGCAATCCCGAGCTGACCCAGCTGCTCACCGAGGAGATCGGCCCGGGCTTCCTCACCGACCTGTACCGCCTGGAGGCCCTCCGTCCCCGCGTTAGCGACGAACTCTGCGACCGCTTCCATGCGCTCAAGCAGCTGAAAAAGGCGCAGCTCTCCGCGGAGATCCTCCACAGCGAGGGCGTGCTCATCGACCCGGAGATGCTCTTTGACGTGCAGGTGAAGCGCCTGCACGAGTACAAGCGCCAGCTCATGAACGCCCTGTCCATCCTGGCCATTTACCGCCAGCTCAAGGCCGGGGAGCTCCCGGACTTCACCCCCACGGCCTTCATCTTCGGGGCCAAGGCGGCCCCCGGCTACGACCGGGCCAAGGCCATCATTCACCTGATTAACATGATCGCGGACAAGGTCAACGCCGACCCCGACATGGACGGGGTGCTCAAGGTGATCTTCGTGCAGAACTACAACTGCTCCTACGCGGAGAAGATCATCCCCGCCGCGGACGTGAGCGAGCAGATTTCCCCCGCGGGCACCGAGGCCAGCGGCACCGGCAACATGAAGCTGATGCTCAACGGCGCGGTGACCCTGGGCACCTTCGACGGCGCAAACATCGAGATTGTGGAGCAGGCGGGCCGGGAGAACAACTACATCTTCGGCGCCACGGTGGAGGAGCTGAACGCCATCCGCGACACCTACGACCCCAAGGCCATTTATAAGAAGAACCCCCTGCTGCGCCAAACCCTGGACGCCCTGGTGGACGGCACCTTCCCCGACGAGGACGGCATGCTCAAGGAGCTGTACACCGCCCTGCTGGAGGGCGCCAGCTGGCACAAGCCCGATCACTACTTCGTCCTGCACGACTTCGACGCCTATCTCCAGGCCAAGCTCCAAGCCAACGCGGATTACCAGGACATCCGCGCCTTCAGCCGCAAGTGCCTGATGAACGTGGCCGGGGCGGGCAAGTTCTCCTCCGACCGCACCATCGCCCAATACGCCAAGGAAATCTGGAAAGTCAAATAAACCCAAAAGCGCGCCGCAATTTCCTTGCAGCGCGCCTTTTTTCTATGCAACTTGCTCCCAACCGCAGCGGTCCATCCGCCCAAGCAGCAGCCAACCCGCTCGCTTTTCGGGAGAGCGCGAGAGGGGCTTTTCGCTGAAAAGCCGCCTCTCGCCGTTCCCACCCGTATCAGCTTCCCAAATACGCCTTGCGTACGTCGTCATTCTTGAGCAGGGCAGAGGCCTCCCCGGTCATGGCAATGCGCCCGGTCTCCAATACATAGGCCCGGTCGGCAATGGACAGGGCCATCTGCGCGTTCTGCTCCACCAGCAGGATGGTCACGCCCGCCTCGTGCAGCTCCTTAATAATGTCGAAAATCTGCTCCACCAAAATGGGCGCCAATCCCATGGAGGGCTCATCCAGCATGAGCAGCTTGGGCTTGCTCATCAGCGCCCGGGCCATGGCCAGCATCTGCTGCTCGCCGCCGGAGAGGGTGCCGGCAATCTGCTTTTCCCGCTCCTTCAGGCGGGGAAAGCGGGTGAACATCTCCTCCAACGAGGCGGGAATCTCGGACTTGGGGCGGGTGTAGCCGCCCATTTCCAGATTCTCCCGCACGGTCATCTGCTGGAAGATGCGCCGCCCCTCGGGGCACAGGGCCATGCCCTGGGATACGATCCGGCTGGCGGGAATGGTTGTCAGGTCCTTGCCCTCCAGGACAATGCGGCCGGTGCGGGGACGCAGCAGCCCCGCAATGGTGTTCAGGGTGGTGGATTTGCCCGCGCCGTTGGCGCCGATCAGGGTCACGATCTCGTCGGGATACACCTCAAAGCTGATGCCCTTGATGGCGTGAATGGCGCCGTAGTAAACGTTGATGTCCTCCACCTGCAAAAGCGGCTTGCGGTTTTCGCTCACGGAGCATCCTCCTTTTGCTTGCCCAGGTAGGCCTCGATGACCACGGGGTTCTGCTGGATCTCCTCCGCGGTGCCCTTGGCGATGATCCGGCCGTAGTTCAGCACGCAGATGCCCTCGCAAATGCCCATGACCAGGTTCATGTCGTGCTCAATGAGCATCACGGCAATCTGGAATTCATCGCGGATCTTGATGATGTTGTGCATGAGCTCCTCGGTCTCGTGGGGGTTCATGCCCGCGGCGGGCTCGTCCAGCAGCAGCAGGGAAGGATGCGTGGCCAGGGCGCGGACGATCTCCAGGCGGCGCTGGGCGCCGTAGGGCAGGGAACCGGCCTTCACATCCGCCATGTCCTGCATGCCGAAGATGGACAGCAGCCGCAGGGCCTGCTCATGCTGGGCGCGCTCCTGCTTCCAGTAGCCCGGCAGGCGGAAGATGCCCGTGAACATGCCGTAGCGCACCTGGTTGTGCAGGCCGATGCGCACATTGTCCTCCACGGTCATGTTGCCAAACAGGCGGATGTTCTGGAACGTCCGGGCAATGCCCAGGCGGTTGGCCTGCATGGTGTTCATGCCCGCGGTGTCCTTGCCGTTGACCAGCACGGTGCCGGTGGTGGGTTGGTACACCTTGGTGAGCAGGTTGAACACGGTGGTTTTTCCCGCACCGTTGGGCCCGATCAGCCCGGCGATCTCCGTCTTGCCGATGGTCAGGTTGAAATCCTCCACGGCCTTCAATCCGCCAAACTCAATGCCCAGGTGGCGGGTTTCCAGCACGGGGGTCTTGTCCACGTCCCGCTCGGGGACGATGCTGTGGCTGGGCACGGGTACCATTTTCGTGTCCACCATACGCTTGGGACTCATGCGGCTTCGCCTCCTTTCTCACGGGAGCGGCGGTGCAGCCGGGGATAGAGCCGGCCCACCAGGTTGGAAAGGATGGGGCTGTTGGTCAGCAGCATCACCAGGATCAGCACAATGGCGTACACCAGCATGCGGTAATCGCTGAAGGCGCGCAGCAGCTCCGGCAGAATGGTCAGCACCGTGGCCGCGATCACCGAGCCGCGGATATTGCCAATGCCGCCCAGCACCACAAACACCAGCACCAGGATGGAGGTGTCAAACTTGAACTTGCTGGCCGTTACCGTGGAGAAGTTCAGCCCGTACAGCGCCCCGGCCATGCCCGCCAGGGCCGCCGACACCACAAAGGCCATCATCTTGTACTTCGTTACCTGAATGCCCACGGACTCCGCGGCAATCCGGTTGTCCCGGGTGGCCATAATGGCCCGGCCCGCCCGGCTGTTGATCAGGTTGAGCACCACAAAGAGGGTAAAGAGTATCAGCACAAAGCCCATGGTGAAGGTGGAGATTTTGTCAATGCCCGTTACGCCGATGGGCCCGTTGACCATCAGCTCCCCGGGCAGGTTGGGATTCAGGAAGCCCAGGTGCAGCCGGGCGCCGTCCAGGGAGATGTACAGGCAGTTGAGCACGTTGCGGATGATCTCGCCAAAGGCCAGGGTCACAATGGCCAGGTAGTCGCCCCGCAGCCGCAGCACGGGAATGCCAATGAGCACGCCGGCCACGCCCGCGGCCGCGCCGCCCACCACCATGGCCAGGATCAGGCGGATCACTTCGTTTTCCAGCTGGAAGGCGGCCAGCACCCACGCGGAGGCAATGGTTCCCGCAAAGGCGCCCACGCTCATGAATCCCGCGTGGCCCAGGCTCAGCTCGCCGGAAATACCCACGGTGAGGTTCAGGGAAACGGCCATGACCACATACACGCAAATGGGCACCAGCTGGCCCTTCAGGGCGCGGGTCATCTGCCCGTTTTCAATGAGCACCTGGCAGATGATGTACGCCGCAATGACAATGCCGTAGGTAATCAGGTTGCTTACGGCGGATCTGCTTGCTTTTTTCATGGGCGTCACCTCACACTTTCTCCCGCACGGGCTTGCCCAGCAATCCCGTGGGCCGTACCAGCAGCACCACGATCAGCACCGCGAACACGATGGCGTCACCCAGCTCCGTGGAGATGTAGGCCTTGCCCAGAATCTCAATCACGCCCAGCAGAATGCCGCCCAGCATGGCCCCGGGGATGGAGCCGATGCCCCCGAACACCGCCGCGGTAAAGGCCTTGATGCCCGGCATGGAGCCGGTGGTGGGCATCAGCGTGGGGTAGGCGGAGCACAGCAGCACGCCTGCCACCGCCGCCAGGGCCGAACCAATGGCAAAGGTCAGGGAGATGGTCATGTTCACATTGATGCCCATGAGCTCCGCCGCGCCCTTGTCCTCGGCCACCACACGCATGGCCTTGCCCATTTTCGTCTTGCCGGTGAACAGGGTCAGCCCCACCATGATGATGATGTTCATCAGCACCGTGACGATGGTCTCGCCGCTGATGAGCAGCTGCCCGTCAAAAAAGGAGAGGGAACCCAGGCTGACCACGGAGGGGAAGCTCTTGGGGTTGGAGCCCCACAGCAGCAGCGCCACGTTTTGCAGCAGATAGCTCATGCCGATGGCGGTAATCAGCACCGCCAGGGAGGAAGCCTGCCGCAGGGGCTTGTAGGCCAGGCGCTCGATAATTACGCCCAGCAGCGTGCAGGCCACCATGGCCAGCAGTACCGATACCATGGGCGGAAGCCCCAGGTACTGTATGGCGCAAAAGGTGACATAGGCGCCAATCATGATCACGTCGCCATGGGCAAAGTTCAGCATTTTGGCAATGCCGTATACCATGGTATACCCCAGCGCGATGATGGCGTATACGCTGCCCAGGCTGATTCCGTTACACAAATAGGAAAGCAGCGAAATCATATTCCCGAACCTCTCCCTCCGTACAAAGGATGCAGGGTGCCCGCAGGGGCCGTCCCGCGTGGATATAGCAAGCCGCCCGACCCCCGCCATGCGCAAGAGTCGGGCGGAATGTTCACTTGACCATGGGGCCGCGGACGATCCTTCGCCCGCGGCCCTGCATTCCCTGGTGAATCAGGTCATTACTCCATCTTCACGTAGACCCCGCCCTCAATGGTGTATACATTGGGGGTCTTGGTGACTTCGCCGGTGGATTCCCAGGCCAGAGAGCCGGTCAAACCGTCAATCTGCAGGGTGGGGAACTGGGCGATCAGCAGCTCGCAGGCTTCCTCAGGCGTGGTCTCCGGGGTGATGCCGGCGTTCTGTACGGCGGTGTACAGGGCATAGATGCCGTCGTAGGCATCGGCAGCAAACTGGTTGGGGGTCTCCCCGAAGGCTTCCTGATACTTGGTGACGAAGGCCTGGGTCTTCTCATCGGTGGAAGCGGCGGAGAAGGGGGTCAGCAGCTTGACACCCTCGGCCAGGGACGTGTCAAAGCCCTCCAGGGACAGGATGCCGTCCATGCCGTCCACGCCGAAGAACACCGGCGCGTATTCCATGGACTTGGCCTGGGCCAGGATCAGGGAAGCGGGGGTGTAGTAGATGGGCAGGAACACCAGATCAGCGTCGGCGTTCTTGCAGGCGGAGAGCTGCACGGAGAAGTCCGCGTTGTCGTCGGAGGCAAAGGCTTCCGCGGCTACCACTTCCAGGCCCAGCTCGGTGGCCTTGGCTTCAAAGGCCTGATAGATGCCGGTGGAGTAGGCGTCGCTGCTGTTGTAGATGATGCCGATCTTCTGGCCCAGGCCCTTTTCCGCGATCATCTCGGCGGAAGCGGTGCCCTGCGCCGGGTCGGTGAAGCACACCTGGTACACGTTGTCCTTGCCCTCGGTCACTTCCGTGGAGGAAGCGGAGGGAGTGAGCATGAACACGCGCTCTTCATAGGCCTGCGCCGCCACGGCGATGCAGGGAGAGGTGGTCACGGTGCCCAGGATGAACTGCGCGCCCTCGTCCATCACGGTGTTGTAGGCGTTGATGGCCTTCTCGGCGTCGTGCTCGTCGTCCTGCACCAGCAGCTCCAGCTGCACGCCGCCCAGGGCGTTGATCTCGTCAGCGGCAATCTTCGCGCCGTTGGCCACGGCGGTGCCGTAGGTGGCCGCGGCACCAGTCATGGGGCCGATGACGCCAATCTTGATCGCTCCCGCATCCTCTGCCGTGGCGATGGCAACCATGCTCAGCGCCATGGCCAACGCGAGAACAGAAGCAAGCAATTTCTTCATGGAAACATTCCTCCTTGCCAAATCAGGGTAAAAATAAGAATGAAAACAAGAGATGAAGCTCCCTTGTTTCATGTGTGCATTATACACAGTTGTCCCTTTCGCGTAAAGGGCTTGCTTGTTCCTTTTTTGTTTTTGTTCCCCGGGCGCAGCCGCAAGGGGCGCCATGGATTACCGCGTGCCCAACAGGATGCGCTGGGCCTCCTCCAGGGAGTGCACCGTCCAGGTGGGCAGGGGCGAGGACTGGCCCGCCGGGGCCAGCCAGATGCTGTCAATGCCCGCGGCCCGGGCGCATCCCACGTCCGAGGAGAGGCTGTCTCCCATGAGCACCGCCTCACGGGGATCCGTGCAGCCCAGGGCCTCCAGGGACAGGAAAGCCAGGCGCGGGTCGGGCTTGGCCACCCCCGCCTCCTCGGAGATGATCACCGCGGAGAGCATGGGGGTCAGGGGACTGGTAGCCAGGCGGCTGCGCTGAATGCGGCTCAGTCCGTTGGTAATCAGCGCCACGGGCATGGCGGCGCTCACCTGGCGGAGGAATTCCTCCGCGCCGGGCAGCAGAAAGTTGTAGTTGCCCAGGGCCGTGGCAAAGTCCTCGCCCAGCTCAGTCGCGCGGCTTTCATCCTTGCCCAGGGCGGCCAGCAGCTGCCGGAAGCGCTCCACCTTCAGCTTTGCCTGGGTGGTCTCCCCGCGCTCCAGGGATTTCCACAGGGCCTGGTTGATGGCGTGGTACTGGCTGAGAATATCTTCGCTGTCCGGGATGCCGTGGCGGCGCAGGGTATCCCCCAGGGCATGCTGCTCCGCCAGGTGAAAATCCATCAGGGTGTCGTCATTGTCAATCAATAGATAGCGGTACATGGATAGCTTCTCCTATCTCCGACCCGGAAAATGCCCGTCCGCAAAGGAGCGGGCGGGCCATATACGGGCGTTATTTTCCCTGGGATTCCCGGGTGTAGTTCAGTAGGCCGCCGGCCAGGATCATCCCCCGCTGGCGCTGGGTCAGGGGCAGGCAAACGGTGTAGTCTCGGCCCTTGGTGGCGTTGTGCAGGGTCAGCTGTTCCTGGCCCTGGGCGATGGCTTCCCGCACATGGGGCAGGGTCAGCTCATCCATGGGGTAAATGTCGTCGTAATCCCCTTCATTGGCAAAGGTCAGGGGCAGGATGCCGTTGTTGATGAGGTTGTCCCGGTGAATGCGGGCAAAGGACTTGGCCACCACCGCGCGGATGCCCAGGTACAGGGGCACCAGGGCGGCGTGCTCCCGGCTGGAGCCCTGGCCATAGTTCTGCCCGGCCACCAGGATGCCACCATGCTCCGCCTTGGCCCGGGCGGGGAAGGCCGGGTCCACGGGGGTGAGGCAGTAGTCGCTCAGGTAGGGGATATTGCTGCGGTAGGGCAGCAGCTTGGCGTTGGAGGGCATGATGTGGTCGGTGGTGATGTTGTCCTCCATCTTCAGCAGCACCTTGCCCGTGACGGTGTCCGCCAGGGCCTTGCCCAGGGGGAAGGGATGGATGTTGGGGCCGCGGACCACTTCCACTTCGTCCTCGTGCCCTTCTTCCACCGGGGGGATGACCAGGTTGTCATTGACCTCAAAGTGCTCCGGCTGGGGGATCTCCAGGTCCACATCCAGGGTGCGGGGATCGGTGAGCACCCCCGTGAGGGCGGAGGCCGCGGCGGTCTCGCAGCTCACCAGGTAAATGCCCGCGGAGGCGGTTCCGCTGCGGGCGTAGAAGTTACGGTTGTTGGTGCGCAGGGATACCGCGCCTGTGCGGGGGCTTTGGCCCATGCCGATGCACGGCCCGCAGGCGGTTTCCAGGATGCGCGCGCCCGCGGCCATCATGTCCGCCAGGGCGCCGTTGCGGGCCAGCATGGTCAGCACCTGCCTGCTCCCCGGGCCGATGACCAGGGACACATTGGGGTGCACCCGCTTGCCCTTGAGGATGCGCGCCACGCGCATCATGTCCTGATAGCTGGAATTGGTGCAGGAGCCGATGAACACCTGATCCACCGCGATGGGCCCCACGGCCTCCACGGTTTCCACATTGTCGGGCATATGGGGCTTGGCCACCAGGGGAAGGAGCGTATCCAGGCAGATCTCCACGGTTTCGTCGTAGGACGCGCCGGGATCGGCGGCCAGGGGCTGCCAATCCGCCTCCCGATCCTGGGCCTTGAGGAAGGCGCGGGTCACCTCGTCGCTGGGGAACACGGAGGTGGTGGCGCCCAATTCCGCGCCCATGTTGGCGATGGTGGCGCGCTCGGGCACGGTGAGGGTGGCCACGCCGGGGCCGGTGTATTCCATCACCCGGCCCACGCCGCCCTTGACGCTCAGCCGGCGCAGCACCTCCAGGATGATGTCCTTGGCGGCCACGCCATAGGGCAGCTTGCCGGTCAGGTGCACGTTGACCACCCGGGGGCAGGTGAGATAATACGCCCCGCCGCCCATGGCCACCGCCACGTCCAGTCCGCCCGCGCCGATGGCCAGCATGCCGATGCCGCCCCCTGTGGGGGTGTGGCTGTCGCTGCCCAGCAGCGTCCAGCCGGGAATGCCGTAGCGCTCCAGGTGCACCTGGTGGCAGATGCCGTTGCCGGGCTTGGAGCACCAGATGCCGTGCTTGTGGGCCACGGTTTGGATATACTGGTGGTCGTCCGCGTTTTCAAATCCCGTTTGCAGGGTGTTATGGTCAATATACGCCACGGAGCGCTTGGTGCGCACGCGCTCCACGCCCATGGCTTCGAATTGCAGATAGGCCATGGTGCCCGTGGAGTCCTGGGTCAGGGTCTGGTCGATGCGGATGGAGATTTCCTCTCCCGGGATCAGCTGGCCGCTGACCAGGTGGGATGCGAGAATCTTCTGAGTCAAATTCATCATGCAGGTTGCCTCCGACGTATTTTGCCCTTCGCCATTGAAAGGCACATGGATTGTATACAGTAGCTTCATGGTAGCAGTCCGCCGCGTCCGTGTCAAGGTCAGGACAGCGAAAGAACAACCTGTGGAGGGGCACTTGGCTGCCTCCCGCGAAACAAAAAACGCAACGAAGGCTCCCTTTCATTGCTATTCACAAGAAATTTTTTACAGGTTCCCTTCAGCAGCAAAGGGCTCCGAAGGTTTCCAAAGGGCGAGCGGAAAGCCCTTTGGTCGCCTCCGCAGAGGCGA
>MHCFR04200__coassemble_185_pt1 | contig 53420 bp, 41 predicted proteins | sample MHCFR04200__metabat2_low_PE_027 | metagenome-assembled genome bin MHCFR04200 | reverse complement strand
TGACCGAATTTGCTTTCTCGAAAAAGTGGCGTTTGCCACTTTTTCGACACGCTGAGGCCCGTACTCCCGAAGGAGCGCGGGCCAGGAATGCTTGCGAAGGGAGGATTACTTGCCAAGCTTCTCGGCAACAACCTCGGCAACGTGCTTGCCCCAGGTGAGGCAGTTGCCATGGCCCATGCCGCCGATGGAGTTCAGGCCGCCAACGTTGGCCATGCCCACAATCTCGCCAGCAATGTAAGCGCCCTCAATGATGCTGCCGTCGGTGCGCACCACCTGGCAATCCACATTCATCATGGGGCCGCCGGAGGTGATCATCACGTAAGGCATGGTCTGCACCGCGTAGAAGGGGCCATTCTCCATGGGCACCAGCTGCTCGGTACGGCCGAAGGGATCGTTGCCAGTGGCGCAGCCTTCGTTGTAAGCGGTGATGGTCGCCGTGAAGGCATCCACAGGCAGGCCGGCCTTCTCAGCCAGCTCCTCGATGGTGTCCGCCTGGAAGGCAAGGCCCTGCTCGATCAGCTGCGCCATGAAGGTATCAAAGTCCTCGGGAACACTGCCCCAGGCGCCGCCGGAGAACACGCCGGCTTCCGGATTCAGCATTTCCTTGCTGAACACGGTGTACACCAGGTTCTGATCAGCATAGGACCAGGAGTCGCTCTTCACCTTGGAGTCCGCGCCGGTCTCGTTGGCCATACGGTTGCCGTTCACGTCCACCCACAGGCAGCCGTTGGTTACATCGAAGTAGTTGAAGTCAAAGAAGTTGTCGGGGTTGGTGCGGATGCCGCCCGCGTAAGCGGTGCAGAAGTCCATGTTGGTGAAGGCCGCGCCAAGCTCCTCCAGCCAGCGGTAACCGTCGCCGGTCACGAAGGAAGGAGAGGTGGACAGGATGTTGTCGAAGTTGTACTGCTTCAGCAGCTCTTCAGATCCGCCGTAGCCGCCGGTGCAGATGGCGGTGGCAGGCGCGTAATACTCCACCTCGGAGCCGTCCGCCGCCGTGGCCTTTACGCCCACAACCGCGCCGTTCTCATCGGTGAGCAGCCCTTCCACGCGGGTGTTCAGGGCGATGTACGCATTCTTGCCAATGTAGTTGTCCAGCTCGTTGCTCAGGGCGGTGATGAACGCGGAAGCGCCACCGTTGCCGCTGTAGTTACGGGCCACGTTCAGGGGCTGATACACGCCGAAGTAGGGCTCACGGTCGCCGAAGTCGGCGCCCAGATCGTCCAGCCAGTCCACGGCTTCACCGCTGATCTCGGAGAACTCACGGGCGATTTCCTCGTTGAAGGTGCCCGCGCCGCCCAGACGGACAAAGTCCGCGAAGCACAGCTCGGGGCTATCCTCAATGCCGGCCTCTTCCTGCATCTTGGTGCCGCAGCCCAGCAGGGTGCCGCCGGCCACCATGGCAGAGCCGCCCACGCTGCCGGTCTGCTCCAGCACCAGGACGTTCAGCCCCAGCTCCGCAGCACGGGCAGCGGTGGTCATGCCGGCCATGCCGGCGCCGATCACGATGATGTCGGTCTGCTCAAAGGGGATCTCCGCGGGCTCTTCCGCGGTGTCGCCTTCGCCGGTAATGGCGTTCTTCACAGCCTCCATAATACCGTTGGAGGTGAAGGTAGCGCCGGCCACGGCGTCAACTTCCCAGCTCTGGGCATCCACGATAGCCTGGGGAATGGTCTCCAGGGCAGGATCGCTGATGCCAGCGGTCTCGGACTGGGAGGTGACTTCCACCGCGGTGATCTTGCCACCCTCTACGGTAACGGACACCTCGATATTTCCCATCATGCCCTTGCCGCTTCCGGTGTAGGTGCCATCCGTGAAGCTCTCAGCCATGGCCATGGGGGAAAGGGACAGCGCCATAACCAGCGCCATCATAAGGGAAAGAATCTTGCGCATGATTTTGCCTCCTTTTTGTCGTTCCACACGCACAAATTTATTTTATAACAAACAATCTTTTTTTGTCAATGGAGTTTTATCATTTTAACTGTATTGTAGCGGGAGATTCTGCATATTTTTACCATATTTAAAAAGTGGGAAAAAACGGCCTTCTATGGTTCGATAAAAAAATACGTCCTTCCCCTTTTCCGCAAGGAAAAGGGGAAGGACGCATACAAAAACGGGGTTCCGTTATTACTTGTTTTTACCATGTTCCAGGGCGGCGCCCACAAAGTCGCGGAAGAGGGGATGGGGCCGGTTGGGGCGGCTCTTGAGCTCGGGGTGGAACTGTACGGCCACGAACCAGGGATGATCGGGAATCTCGACAATTTCCACCAGGTTGCGCTCGGGGTTCTTGCCTGCCACGCGCATGCCGCCGGCCACAAAGCGCTCCAGGTATTCGTTGTTGAACTCGTAGCGGTGGCGGTGGCGCTCCTCAATTTCGCTGACGCCGTAGGCCTTGTGGCTGAAGGTGCCGGGCAGCAGGGAACAGTGATACTTGCCCAGGCGCATGGTGTGGCCCAGGTTTTCCAGGTTCTGGTCCGGCATCAGGTCGATGACGGGGTAGGTGGTGTTGGGGTCCATTTCAGTGGTGTTGGCATCCCGCAGGTCCAGCACGTGGCGGGCAAACTCGATCACCGCCATCTGCATGCCCAGGCAGATGCCCAGGAAGGGCACCTTCTTTTCCCGGGCGTACTGCACGGCGGTCATTTTGCCTTCCAGGCCCCGGGAGCCAAAGCCGCCGGGCACCAGCACGCCGTCGCAATCCGCCAGGTAATTTTCCACATTTTCCTGGGTGACGTCCTCGGCGGGAATCCACTTGATGTGCACCTTGGCGTGATGGTGGATGCCGCCGTGGGTAAGAGCCTCCACGATGCTCAGGTAGGCGTCGGGCAGCTCCACATACTTGCCCACCAGGCCGATGGTGGTCTCCTGCTGGGGGGTGAGCTGGCGCTCCACCATGGCGCGCCACTCGGTCAGGTCGCAGGTGGTGTCCGCAATGCCCAGCAGACGGCAGACCAATTCGTCCAGCCCTTCCTTGTGGAGCAGCAGCGGCACTTCATAAATGGTGCGGGCGTTCAGGTTCTGGATCACCCGATCCGCGGGCAGGTTGCAGAACAGGCCGATCTTGGCCCGCAGGTCCCGGGGAATCTCGTGCTCGGAGCGGCACACCAGGATGTCCGGGGAAATGCCGATGCCGCCCAGCTCCTTCACGCTGTGCTGGGTGGGCTTGGTCTTGAGCTCGCCGGCGGCCTTGAGGTAGGGCACCAGGGTCACGTGGATGTACAGGCTGTTTTCGTAGCCCACTTCCGCCCGCATCTGCCGGATGGCTTCCAGGAAGGGCTGGCTCTCAATGTCGCCCACCGTGCCGCCAATTTCGGTGATGACCACGTCCGGCGCGTTCTGCGCCCGGGACACGGCCAGGATATTGCGCTTGATCTCGTTGGTGATATGGGGAATGACCTGAATGGTGGCGCCCAGGTATTCGCCCCGGCGCTCCCGGTCGATGACGGTCTTGTATACCCGGCCGCTGGTGACGTTGGCGGCCTGGGTCAGGTTTTCGTCAATAAAGCGCTCATAGTGGCCCAGGTCCAGGTCGGTTTCCGCGCCATCGTCGGTGACGAAAACTTCCCCGTGCTGATAGGGGTTCATGGTTCCGGGGTCTACGTTGATATAAGGGTCGAACTTCTGAATGGATACGCGCAAACCCCGGCACTTGAGCAGCCGCCCCAGGGACGCCGCCGTAATGCCCTTCCCCAGCGAAGATACCACGCCGCCGGTTACAAAGATAAACTTGGTGTGCATGCCGTAAAACCCCTTTCGTGCTTCCAGCCTCCATGCGGCTCCCGCCGCAACCTTCCGGCCATCAAAAAACAGGACGCTTCAGTATAGGCGCATCGGGGCGGTTCGTCAAGGTGCATTCCAGAAAAAATACAATGCTTTTCTCACACAGGGGACCATAGGTCGCCTCCGGGCAGAAATCTTTTCCGTTCCCCCGGGGCAAACCCTTGTATTTCGGGAAAAGCTGTGGTATACTGCCAACGTATGATTTTCCCGCGGGAGGGCCTGTCGTCCGACGGGCATGCTTCCGCGCACAGGCGCAGCGCAATCCGGTGGAAACCGGTTGAGCCTTATGAAAGAAGGGTTCACCGTAGAAGAGTGGCATTTGCTCCAGGCTGCCCAGACGCGGCATGCGGCGGGGACGCGCTCAGCGCCTTCCCTCTAAGCGCTGCGTTTTGGCCGCAGAAGGGGCAAGTGGGGACCACTCTTTTATGTTGTTCTGACGCCGTATACCGGCTACTTTTTGCAAGAAACGGAGATGCAGCATGCCCAAAGCGGAATTGACCACCTTTGTCACCCCCAAGTGTCAGGCCCTGGCCCAGCGCATGGGCCTGGAACTGGTGGATGTATGCCTGGACAAGGAGAGCGCGGGCAAGTACCTGCGCGTCTACCTGGATAAGCCCCAGGGCCTGAGCCTGGACGACTGCGAGAGCTATCACCGCGCCATCCAGCCCCAGCTGGAGCAGTACGACTATGACTTTCTGGAGGTTTCCAGCCCCGGGGTGGACCGCCCGCTGAAAACGCCCCGGGATTATGAGCGGCACCTGGGCGACGAGGTGGAGGTCAAGCTGTTCAAGGCCGTGAACGGCCAGAAGGTTTATACGGGCATCCTGGCCGGGCTGGACGAGGAAAAGCAGATTCTGCTGGATACCCCGGCGGGGCGGCTCATCTTTGCGCAAAAAGCGGCCGCCACGGTGCGGCCGGTGGTGGACATGAGCGGCATTGAAAACGTGGACTTGTCCGAATAAGTCCTGCATAATGTAAAAATCGGAAGGCGGTAAAGATAGCATGCGAGCAGTAAAAACCGAGAAAAAGAACGACAAGTCCGAAATCGTCGAGGCATTGAAAGCCCTGGCCAAGGAAAAGGGCATCAGCGAGGAACTGCTGTTCAACGCCATTGAGGAGGCGCTGAAGGCCGCGTATAAAAAGAACCTGACCAAGGGGGAAGTGGTGCCCGCCAACCTGTCGGTGACCATGAACCGGGAGACGGGAATCGCACACGTCTACGCCCGCAAGCTCATCGTGCCCGAGGTGGAGGAGCCCGCCAGCCAGATTAGCCTGGAGGATGCGCACCGGCTGCGCCCCGATTACCAGATGGGCGACATCGCCGAGGTGGACGTGACGCCCACGGGCTTCCTGCGGGTAGCCGCGCAGACGGCCAAGCAGGTGATTATGCAGCGCATCCGCGAGGCGGAGCGCGGCAAGATCTACGACGAGTACATCGAGAAGGAAAGCGAGATCCTCACGGCCATCGTCCAGCGGGTGGAGCCCAAGGCGGTGTATGTGGAGCTGGGCCGCACCGAGGGCGTGCTGGAGCAGCAGGATATGATCCCCGGCGAGGTGCTCCACGACGGCGACCACATCAAGGTCTATGTGCTGGAGGTGCACCGTTCCGGCCCCGTGGGGCCCCGGGGACCGCAGGTGCGGGTCAGCCGCATCCACCCCAACCTGGTCAAGCGGCTGTTTGAAATGGAAGTGCCGGAGATTGCCGGGGGCGTGGTGACCATCAAGTCCATCGCCCGGGAAGCGGGCAGCCGCACCAAGATGGCCGTCCATTCCTCCGACATGATGATTGATCCCGTGGGCGCCTGCGTGGGCCAGCGGGGCAGCCGCGTGGACCGGGTGGTGGAGGAGCTCAAGGGTGAGAAGATCGACATCATCAAGTGGAGCGCCGATCCCGCCGAGTTTGTGGCCAACGCCCTGAACCCCGCCCATGTGCTCAGCGTCTTTGTGGCCGAGGGCGAGAAGGCCTGCCGGGTGGTGGTGCCGGACAATCAGCTCTCCCTGGCCATCGGCAAGGAGGGGCAGAACGCCCGCCTGGCCGCCAAGCTCACCGGCTGGAAGATTGACATCAAGAGCCAGAGCCAGGCCGCGGCCCTGACGGACATGGTGGACGAGGAAGCGCCGGAGGAAGCCCAGCCGGAGCTGCCGCCCGTGATCAGCCCGTTTGACGGCCTGGAAGGCGTTGAACTGTCCGGCGCGGATGAGGACGACACGCTGTAAAGCATCGCGGAGGGATTGGAAAAAGGATGAAGCCCAAGAAGATTCCCATGCGCATGTGCGTGGGTTGCCGTGAAATGAAGCCCAAGCGGGAACTGATCCGCGTGGTGCGCTCCCCGGAGGGGGAGGTTTCCATGGATGCCACGGGCAAAAAGCCCGGCCGGGGCGCCTACCTGTGCCGGGACGCCGCCTGCCTGGCACGGGCGCTGAAGCAAAAGCAGCTGGAGCGCCAGCTGGAGGTGCAGCTCACCCCCGAGGTGGTGGAGCAGCTGCAACAGACATTGGCCAACCTCCCGGCGCCCGAGACGGAGGACGCATGAGGGAAGAGGACAAAGCGCGGGGCCTGCTGGGCCTATGCGCCCGGGCCGGACAAATCGCCTTTGGCGAGGATGGGTGCCTGGGCGCCATCCGCACAGGAAAGTGCGGGCTGCTCATCCTGGACCAGGGCGCGTCCGCCAACGCGCGCAAGCGCTACACGGATGCCTGCCGGTACTACCGGGTGCCGCTGGCCACGGCCGCGGCGGGGCTGGTGGAACAGTCCACCGGCAAGCGGGGGCGCATGGCCGCCGCCATTGCCAGGGGCGGCTTCGCGGATCAACTGCGTGCCACGCTCGGGGCGCAAATTCCCGGGCAAACGATAGAAGAAACGGCAAATAATTGCGGGGGTGCAAGCGTCGAATGACCAAAGTGAAACTGAAGGATGCAACCAAAGAGCTGGCCACGGGAGCGGGGGCCGTACTAAGCGACGCCACCCGCGTGCGCAAGTCAGCCGATGCCCTGATGCAGTCGCTTCGCAAGCTGGAAGTGAAGTTCACCAGGGAAGAGGAAGAACGGGTGGCCCGGGAAAAGCGGGAGGAGCAGGAGAAGCTGCTCAGCTCCCATTCAAAGGCCTTTACCATGCCCGACGACGACGAGCCCCAGGCTCAGCCCGTCCCCAAGGCGGAAGCCCCCGCCCAGGCGCAGCCCCAGCAGGCCGCGCCCAAGCCCCAGGCGGAAAAGCCTGTGGAGGCCAAGCCCGCGCCTGAGGCCCCCAAGGCGGAGGCCAAGCCTGCGCCCGAAGCCCCCAAGGCTGAGGTGAAGGCGGAAGCCAAGCCCGCCGCCCCTGAAGCGCCCAAGGCCGAGGCCAAGCCCGAAGCCAAGCCTGCCGCGCCCGAGGCGCCCAAGGCGGAGACCAAACCCGCTGAGGCCAAGCCCGCGGAGGAGAAGCCCGCCAAGCCCTACATCGGCCAGCGTATGCCTCAGCCGGTGCCCCAGCAGCCCGCCCGTCCCGTGGTGGGCCAGCGTATGCCCCAGCCCGCGCCCCGGCCTGTGCAGCCCGGCGCGCCCCGGCCCCAGGGCCCCTATGGCCGCCCGGCGAATCCCCAGGGCCCCTATGGCCGTCCGGCAAATCCCCAGGGCCCCTATGGCCGTCCGGCGAATCCCCAGGGCCCCTATGGCCGCCCGGCGAATCCTCAGGGCCCCTATGGCCGTCCCGCAAATCCCCAGGGCCCCTATGGCCGTCCCGCCAACCCGGCTGCGGCAGGCGCGCCCCGGCCTCAGGGAGGCTTTGCGCCCCGTCCCCAGGGCGGTGGTCCCCGGCCCGGCATGGGCGGTCCGCGCCCCGGCATGGGTGGACGTCCCATGGGCCGTCCCAAGGCCCCGGAACTGACCCCTGTGATGGAGAAGGAGCGCGTCTCCAATTACGATCCCAACAAGAAGAATTACATCCGCCAGCACGATCCGGAGCGCGTAACCCGGAACAAGCGCAACGCGGTGAAGAATACCTTCAATGGCTACGATGACGACGTGGTGCGCGGCGGCCGCCGGGCCCGGGTGAAGAAGCCCTCCGCCCAGCAGATGATGGCCCCCATCAAGATTGACCACGCCTACATGACCGCGGATACCATCACCGTGCGCGACCTTACCGAGCGTATTGGCAAGCCCGCGGGCGAAATTCTCAAAAAGCTGCTGATGCTGGGCAACATGGCCAACATCAACACCGAGCTGGACTTCGACACCGCGTCCCTGATCTGCGCGGATTTCGACGTAACCCTGGAAAAGAAGCTGGACAAGACCGCCGAGGATCACCTGGAGGCCGAGGACTTTGCCGATACCGAGGAAAACCTCCAGCCCCGTCCCCCCGTGGTGACCATCATGGGCCACGTGGACCACGGCAAGACCAGCCTGCTGGACTACATCCGCAAGGCGCGGGTAACGGCCAGCGAGGCGGGCGGCATTACCCAGCACATCGGCGCCTATACCGTGGATGTCAACGGCCGCTCCATCACCTTCCTGGATACGCCCGGCCATGAGGCGTTTACCGCCATGCGCGCCCGGGGCGCCCAGGCCACGGACATCGCCGTGCTGGTGGTGGCCGCCGACGACGGCGTGATGCCCCAGACCATTGAGGCCATCCACCATGCCCAGGCCGCTGAGGTGCCCATCATTGTTGCCATCAACAAAATGGACAAGGAAGGCGCCGATCCCGACAAGATCAAGCAGGAGCTCACCAAGTACGACGTGGTGTGCGAGGACTGGGGCGGCGAGACCATCGTGGTGCCCGTCAGCGCCAAGACCGGCATGGGCGTGGATGAGCTGCTGGAAATGATCCTCCTGCAGGCGGACGTGATGCAGCTGCGCGCCAATCCCAACCGGTTGGGCCGTGGCATCATTGTCGAGGCCAAGCTGGATAAATCCCGCGGACCCCTGGCCACCGTGCTGGTGCAGAACGGTACCCTGCACGTGGGCGACAACATCATCGCCGGCCTGGCCGCGGGCCGCGTGCGGGCTATGATCAACGACCGTGGCGAGCGCGTGGAAGCCGCGGGCCCCTCCACGCCGGTGGAGGTCATGGGCTTTGATGACGTGCCCTCCGCGGGCGACGAGGTCATTGCCGTGGGCGACGACAAGCTCAGCCGTCAGGTGGCGGACGAGCGCCGGGAGAAGCTCAAGGCGTCCCGGGAAGCCACCATGGCCAAGATGTCCATGGAAAACCTGTTTGCCTCCATTGAGGAGGGCAAGCAGCTGACCCTGAACCTGATTATCAAGGCGGACGTGCAGGGCAGCGTGGAGGCCGTGAAGCAGGCCCTGGAAAAGCTGAGCAACGACGAGGTGAAGGTGCGCGTGCTGCACAGCGGCGCGGGCGCCATTACCAAGGACGATGTGAACCTGGCCAGCGCGTTCAACGCCATTATCATCGGCTTCAACATCCGCCCCGACGCCTCCGCCCGGGCTACCGCGGAGAAGGAAAAGGTGGATGTGCGGCTGTACACCGTGATCTACAATGCCATTGAGGACATGGAAAAGGCCATGAAGGGCCTCCTGGCGCCCCAATACAAGGAAGTGCTGCTGGGCCATGCCGAGGTGCGCAGCGTGTTCAAGATTACCGGCGCGGGCACCATTGCCGGCTGCTATGTGCAGGATGGCAAGATGCAGCGCAACGCCCAGGTGCGTCTGCTGCGGGATAACGTGGTGATGTTCACCGGCAAGCTGTCCTCCCTGAAGCACTACAAGGAGGACGTGAAGGAAATGGGCACGGGCTTCGAATGCGGCATGAGCCTGGAGGGCTATAACGACATCAAAGAGGGCGACGTGGTGGAGTGCTACATCATGGAGGAAATTCCCCGCTGACGCCGGCCCCCATCGAATCCATATTCCCGGCGCGGCTCCGGCCGCCCGGGCATACCGGGAGGAACGGGGAGGAGGCTTGGGCCGCCTCCCCGGTTTCTTCCCCGGAAAGGAGCAGCCATGAGTTATCAGAGAATCGACCGCATCTCCGAGGAGGTTCGCCGGGAGGTGGACGCCATCATCCGGGAGGAAGTGAACGACCCGCGGGTATCGGGAACCTTTTCCGTGACCCGCGCGGAGGTTACGCGGGATCTTCGCTATGCGAAAATTTACATCAGCGTCCTGGAGGAGGACAAGCGGGAACCCATGATGAAGGCGCTCAAAAGCGCCGCGGGGTTTATCCGCCGGGAGCTGGGCAAGCGGATGCTGATCCGTTACAGCCCGGAGATGAGCTTTGTATCCGATGGCAACATTGCCTACGGCGTGCACATTGCGGAAGTTCTGCGCAAGGCGCAGGAAGCGGAGGAGCGGACAAGCCATGGAGACGAAAACGATCAATGACCGGGAAGGCCTGCTGGAGGACATCCGCCAGGCCCGGAAGATCGTGCTCTGCGCCCATGTGAGTCCCGACGGGGATACCCTGGGCAGCAGCCTGGCCATGCGTCTGGCGCTGGAAAAAATGGGCAAGCAGGTGTGGGTCATCTGCCAGGACGCGGTGCCGGGATACCTTTCCTTCCTCCCCGGCGCGGAGAAAGTGCAGCGGCCGGAAGCCCTGGGGCCCGTGCATCCCGAACTGGTGCTGTGCGTGGATGTGTCCGATCAGCGCCGCCTGGGCAGCTGCATCCGCGTGTTTGAGGCGGCGCAGCATACCGCACAGGTGGACCATCACGGCACCAATCCCTATTATGCCCAGCGGAACCTGGTCTCCCCTTCGTCCAGCGCCACGGGCCTGGTGGTATGGGAGCTGATCAAGCAGCTGGGGGTTACCATTGATACGGATATTGCCCGGTGCCTGTACACCGCTGTGAGCACGGACACGGGCAACTTCAGCTTCAACAACACCACCGCCGAGGCGTTCCTGATGATGGGCGAGCTGATGCTGCTGCCCCTGCCCCTGGCGGAGATGAACCGGATGCTCTTTCGCGTGCGCAGCAAGCCGCAGCTGCTGCTGCTCAGCCGGGCGCTGGACAGCCTGCGCTTTTGCGCCGGGGATCGCATCGCCTATATGTCCCTGAGCTGGAAGGATTTCCAGGACTGCGGCGCTCTGCCCGAACACGCGGAGGCCATTGTGAATTTTGCCCTGGACGTGCACGGCGTGCGGCTGGCATTCCTGGCCCGGGAAACGGACATGGGGGATGTGAAGCTGAGCATGCGCGCCCTGTCCCCCTGCCGGGTGGATGGCATTGCGGCGGACCTGGGCGGCGGCGGTCACGCCATGGCCGCGGGCTGCACCCTGGAAATGCCTCTGGAGCAGGCGGTGGAGCTGGTGCGCGGCCGCATGGAACAGGCGCTGGCGGAAGTTATGGAGCAAGGAGCGACCCTGTGAACGGATTTATCAATATACTCAAGCCCCCGGGCATGACCTCCGCCGCGGTGGTGGCCACCCTGCGCCGCCTGTGCGCCGGGGAAAAGGCCGGCCACGCGGGCACCCTGGACCCGGAGGCCGCCGGCGTGCTGCCCGTGATGATGGGCAGGGCCGCGCGGCTTTTTGATTACCTGGTGGACAAGCAGAAGGAATACGTGGCGGAGGTGGCCTTCGGCACGGCCACGGATACCCAGGACGCCACGGGCCGCGTGATTGCCCGGGGTGAGAACTATCCCACCCGGGCGCAGATTGAGGCCGCGCTGCCTGCCCTGACCGGGGAGATCCGCCAGCGGCCCAGCATGTACAGCGCTATCAAGCGCGAGGGCACGCCCCTGTATGCCTTGGCCCGGCGGGGGGAGGAAGTGGAGGTCCCCGAGCGGGTGGTGCGGGTGGACGCCCTGCGGCTGATGGACGAGACGGACCGCCATGGCTGGATGCTGCACATCCGCTGCGGCCGGGGTACCTACGTGCGGTCCATTTGCCATGATTTGGGTACGCTGGTGGGCTGCCCGGCGCATATGCGGTTTTTGCTGCGGAGCCAGAGCGGCTTTTTCACCCTGGACAGCGCCATGACCCTGGAGGAAGCCCAGGCGGCCGCCGACGCGGGGATACTGGCGCAGCGCATGATTCCCCTGGACGCGCCCCTGGGGCACATGAACCGGGCGCAGGTCCCCGCGCGGCTGGAGAAGCTGGCGCGCAACGGGGGCAAGCTCCCGGCCAGGGCGTTACGCTTTGACGCGCCGCCCGCTCCCGGCGAGGCGGTGCGGATCTACTTATCGGAGGCATTCTGGGGGATTGCCTGCCTGCGGGAGGACCAGCTGGTCTGGCGGGCGCAGATCCCCCCGGAAACATAAGGAGGAACAAACAGTTGCGGATTCTGCGCAATCCTGCCCGGACGTCGCCCTGCGTGCTGGTGCTCGGCATGTTTGACGGGGTGCACCGGGGACATCAACAATTACTGATGACCGGGAACGCCCTGGCCGAGGCGGAAGGCATTCCCCTGCGGGTATGCACCTTCTCCCCCCATCCCCTGGCGGTGCTCTGTCCGGACAAGGCGCCAAAGATGCTGACCACCCTGCCCGAGCGCGCGCGGTTTATGCTGGGCTATGGGGTGGATTCCCTGTGCGTGTTTTCCTTTACCCGGGCCATGGCGGACGAGGCCCCGGAGGACTTTGTCCGGCGGATGGTGCGCACCTTCCAGCCCCGGCATGTGGTGGTGGGCTTTAACAACACCTTTGGCCAGGGCGGGCGCGGGGACGGCGCGCTGCTGACCGCCATGGGGCGGGAGCTGGGCTTTTCGACCCACATCGTTCCGGCGGTGGAGCTGGACGGCGCGCCGGTGAGCTCCACCCGCATCCGCGGTCTGCTGGCCCAGGGGGACATCCATGGGGCGACCCGGCTGCTGGGCCATGCGTATACCCTTTCGGGGCGAGTGATGGATGGCAAGCACATCGGGCGGACCATGGGCTATCCCACCGCCAATGTGGACGTGCCGCAGCGCAAGGTGCTGCCGGCTTTCGGGGTTTATGCCTGCTACCTGACGGTGGAGGGGCATGCCTATCCCTCCGTGGTGAATGTGGGCCGCCATCCCACCCTGCCCGAGGGGGCGGTAACCGTGGAGGCCCATGTGCTGGACGCCTGCCTGATGCTCTATGGGAAAAAGGTGCGTCTGGACTTTTTGAACTTCCAGCGCTCGGAGCGCAAGTTTGACGGCGTGGACGCCCTGAAGGCGCAGATCCAGGCGGATTCCGCCCAGGCGCGGGCGTTCTTCCGCCAGTGGGAACATCAATGAGGCGGCAAACGCCGCACCGGTAAGAGCTCCGCGGGAAACCATCGCGGGGCTCTTGCACTGTCCCGGGGTACCCCATGGGACAGATTTTCGCCCTGCCACTTGTCAGAATGACAAAAAGCGTTTACAATAGTAGGCAAGAAATCCTGCGCAATGGAGGAAGACACGATGAAACAGGTAATCGCAACGGCGAAGGAAAAAATGGGAAAAACCTGCGACGTTTATTTCAAGGAAATGCAGTCCCTGCGCGCCGGCCGGGCCAACCCGCGGCTGCTGGATAAAATCATGGTGGATTATTACGGCTCGCCCACGCCCATCAACCAGCTGGGCAACATTGCCGCCCCGGAACCCCGGATGCTGACCATCTCCCTGTGGGATACCAAGGCGCTGCCCCTGGTGGAAAAAGCCATCCAGAAGAGCGACCTGGGGCTGAACCCCTCCAACGATGGCAAGGTGATCCGCCTGATCTTCCCCGAGCTCAACGAGGAGCGCCGCAAGGAGCTGACCAAGGTGGCCCGCAAGAGCGCCGAGGAAGCCAAGGTGGCCGTGCGCGCCATTCGCCGGGACGCCATCGAGCAGATCAAGAAGATGAAGAAGGATTCCGCCATTACCGAGGATGACCAGCGCAAGGGCGAGGAAGAAATGCAGAAGGTGACCGATAACGCGGTGAAGGAAATCGACAAGATCTGCGCCGCCAAGGAAAAGGAGATCATGGAGGTTTGACCGTGGATTGGCATGCGCTGCTGGGCTTGCCCCTGCCCATGGCCCAGGAGAAACTGCGCCAGGCTGGGGTGGAGGCGGAGATTGCATATTCCCGCAGCCCCCGGCGCCAGGCGCAGGAAGGCACGCCCCGGGTGGTACGCGCCACGCCGGGCCGGTTGACCGTCTGCTTTTTCCCCGACGGCGATCCGGGGGAGACGGAGTAAAGAGATACAATGAGGGCATGCGCGGGCTCCCGTGGGCTGGCGCGTGCCTTTTTTGAAAAAAGAGGAGGAATCCCATGGCGTTTTTTTCATCCCGCCGGCCGCATCATGGCTCCATGAGCCGGAGTGACTTCGCCAAGCTCCCCCGGCACGTGGCCATCATCATGGACGGCAACGGCCGCTGGGCCAAGAAGCACAAGCTGGCCGTGGCCATGGGACACCGCCAGGGCGTGGAGGCCCTGCGGGAAATCATCCGGCACACGGACGACCTGGGCATTGAGGCGCTGTCCCTGTACGCCTTCTCCACGGAAAACTGGAACCGCTCCGCCGAGGAGGTATCGGCGCTGATGGCGCTGATCCTGGAATTCTTTGCTTCGGAGATTGACGAGCTGGACGCCAAGAATGTGCGCATCCTGATCCTGGGGGACAAGGGACGATTGCCCCCAAAGCAGCGCGACGCGCTGATTCAGGCGGAGGAGCGCACGGGAAAAAATACTGGGCTGCACCTGAACATCGCCATCAATTACGGCGGCCGGGCGGAGCTGGCCCGGGCGGCCCGGGAGCTGGCACTGCTGGCCCAGAGCGGGGCGCTGGACCCAGAGCGGATTACCGAGCGCACCCTGGCGGATCACCTGTACACCCGGGGACAGCCGGACGTGGACCTGTTGATCCGCACCAGTGGGGAGATGCGGCTGAGCAACTTCCTGTTGTTCCAGTGCGCGTACGCGGAGTTTGTGTTTCCCACGGTGCTCTGGCCGGATTTCACCGTGCGGGACTATGACCAGGCGCTGCAAACCTTCGGGGGACGGCAGCGGCGCTTTGGCGGGCGGGTATAATCCACCCCCCGGGAAAAGGATACTGATAGAGAGAAGAGGTTGACCATGGGACAAAGAGTGGCCACAGGCGCGATGCTGATCGTGTTTCTGATTATCCTGCTGTATTTCGGCGGGGTTGTTATGGGCGTTGGGGCAATCGTCTGCCTGTGCTTCGCCATGCAGGAGGAATATCATGCCCTTGCGGTGGCGGGACACAGGCCTGTGGCCTGGCCCACCTGGCTGGGCATGGTGCTGGCGGTGCCCCTGGTGGCGCTGTACGGGTCGGAGATGATCGTGCCCCTGCTGGGCGGTGTGTGCCTGCTCACCATGATCTGCGTGGTCTTCCGGGATGAACCGCGCCTGGAGGATGCGGTGCTCAGCGTGCTGCCGCTGTTTACCATTGTGCTGCCGGGCATGTGCATTGTGGCCCTGGCCCAGGTGCAGCCCAAGGCGTTGCAGGTGGTGCTGCTGAGCCTGGTGTTTGCCATTCCTGTGCTGGGGGATACCATGGCCTTTTTCGTGGGCAGCCGGGTGCGCGGCCCCAAGCTGTGCCCGGCGGTCAGCCCCAACAAGACCATTTCCGGCGCGGTGGCCGGGCTGGTGGGCAGCCTGGTGGCGGCGGCGGCGGTGGGCGTGGTCAGCCTGATATTCTGTGACCAGGTCACCCTGGCGCAGCTGCCCACCTGGTGGCAGTATGCGCTGCTGGGCCTGGTGGGCGGCGTGGCCGGACAGATGGGGGACCTGTTTGCTTCCCTGGTGAAGCGGCATTGCGGCATCAAGGACTTTTCCAACCTGTTCCCGGGGCACGGGGGCATGCTGGACCGCCTGGACAGCATCCTATTCATGGCGGTGGTGATGATCTGCTACCGGCTGCTCCAGGGCATTTGAGTGAAAAAAACGCTCCGGGACGGTTCCCGGGGGATAAGGCAGGGAGATAGGCCATGCGTTCGTTGAATATACTAGGCAGCACAGGGTCCATCGGCACCCAGGCGCTGCAGGTGGCGGCGCTTCACCCGGACCGCTTCACCGTGCGGGCGCTGACAGCCCGGCGGAACAAGGAGCTGCTCTTTGAGCAGGTGCGGACCTTCCGCCCGGAAATGGCCGGCCTGGTGGAACCCATTTCCGCGGAGGAGATCCCCGCGGATTGCCGCTTCTGCCGCTGGGTCATGGGGCCGGAGGCCCTCCATGCCGCCGCCGCGGAGGTGGAGGCGGACATGGTGCTGGTGGCTGTGGTGGGCATTGCCGGGCTGCAGAGCGTCATGGATGCCCTGGCGGCCGGGCGGCAGGTGCTCCTGGCCAACAAGGAGGCCCTGGTCACCGGTGGCCACCTGGTCATGGACGCGGCCCGGCGGGCGGGTAAGCCGCTGCTGCCCGTGGACAGCGAGCACAGCGCCATTTTCCAGTGCCTGCAGGGGACGGGCGGCAACCGGCCACGGCGCCTGCTGCTCACGGCTTCGGGCGGGCCTTTCCGCACCTGGTCCCGGGAGGAAATGGACCGGGCCACCCCGGCCCAGGCCCTGCGCCACCCCAACTGGAACATGGGCGCGAAGATCACCGTGGACTCCGCCTCCATGTTTAACAAGGCCCTGGAGATTATGGAGGCCCGCTGGCTCTTTGACATGCCCGCGGAGAAGATCCAGGTGGTGGTGCATCCCCAGAGCATCCTGCATTCCGCGGTGGAGTTCGAGGATGGCGCGGTCATTGGCCAGATGGGCACGCCGGACATGCGCCTGCCTATCCTGTATGCCATGAGTTATCCGGAGCGCCTGCCCACGGGGGGCGCGGCATTGGACCTGTTTGCCCTGGGCACCCTGACCTTTGAAAAGGGCGATCCGGAGCGCTTCCCGGCCCTGCGCCTGGCGGGGGAATGCCTGCGGGCGGGGGGCGCGGCCTGCGCCGTGCTCAACGGGGCCAATGAGGCGGCGGTGGCCGCCTTTCTGCGGGAGGAGATTCCCTTTGGCGCCATCGCGCGACTGGTGGAAGGCGCGCTGGAGGCCCTGCCGGGGTTGCCCGCCACAACCCTGGAAGAAATTTTCGCGGCGGATCAGGCCGCGCGGCGGGCGGTGGACGCCCAGCTGCGCCGCATGAAAGGAGCAATATGACGGTATTGTATGTCCTGTTGGCCATTTTACTATTGGGCATTCTGATTATGGTGCACGAGTGGGGGCACTTCATCGCCGCGAGGCTTACGGGCATTGAGGTGATGGAGTTCTCCATCGGCTTCGGGCCGAAGCTCCTGGGCTGGAAGGGCAAGAAGCACGAGACGGCCTTCTCCCTGCGGGCCATTCCCATGGGCGGTTACTGCGCCTTCTACGGAGAGGACGACGCGGAGGGCAAGACCCTCGACGATCCCCGGGCATACAGCAGGCAGAGCGTATGGAAGCGCATGTTCACCGTGCTCATGGGGCCGGGGATGAACTTTGTGCTGGCCTTCGCGGTGCTGATGCTGTATTTCTGGATCGGCGGGGCGCAGGTGCCCGTGGCGGCCCATCCCTACATCAGCCAGGTGGAGAGCGGCCCGGCCCAGGAGGCGGGGTTGCAGGCCGGGGACGTGATCACCCGCATTGATGGGGTGGATGTGCTGGACGGCACCACCGATACGCTCATCAACGCCATTGCCGCCTATGACGGCGACGGCCCCATGCTGGTAACCGTGCAGCGGGGGGACACCACCTTTGACACGGAGATCACGCCTTTCTATGACGAGACGGAGGGCAAATACCGCCTGGGCATCACCGTGGGCGCCACCTACGACATGGAGCGCCAACGCCTGGGCTTCCTGGCTTCGGTGCAAAACAGCTGGGCCAACTGCGTCTACGCGGGCGGTGCTATCTTCAACGCCCTGAAGGACCTGGTGACCACCGGCGCGGGCCTGGACCAGACCGCCGGCCCCGTGGGCATGATCTCCATGATATCCGATCAGGTGCAGCAGGGGGGCTTTGACAGCTACATCAACCCGCTGGTGGTGCTCTCCATCAACCTGGGCATCATGAACCTGCTGCCCATTCCCGGGCTGGACGGTTCCCGCTTCCTGTTCATGGTGGTGGAGGCCATCCGTCGCAAGCCCGTGCCCCCGCGCCGGGAGGCCATGGTGCACTTGACGGGCTATGTGCTGCTGCTGGGGCTGATGATTTTCTTCACCTATAAGGATGTGCTCCGGCTGTTCCAATAAAAATCACTCACACAAGCGGAGGGATACGGGATGTACGAAACGCGCAAGGTATCCGTGGGCCGGCTGGTCATGGGTGGCCACAACCCGGTATGGGTGCAGTCCATGACCAACACCGACACCCGGGACGTGGGAAAGACCCTGGCCCAGATCCGCGCCCTGCACGCCGCGGGCTGCGACCTGGTGCGGGTGAGCGTGTACGACGTGGCCTGTGCCAAGGCTGTGCGCGACCTGGTGGACGGCTCGCCCTGCCCCCTGGTGGCGGACATTCACTTTGACCATACCCTGGCCATCATGGCCGCGGAAAACGGCATCAGCAAGCTGCGCATCAACCCCGGCAACATCGGCGGGGAAGCCAACGTGCGCATGCTGGCGGACTGCGCCCGGATGCACCGCATTCCCATCCGCATCGGGGTGAACAGCGGCTCCATTGAAAAGGATATTTTGGAAAAGTACGGCGGGCCCACCGCCGAGGGCATGGTGGAAAGCGCCCTGCAGCACGCCCGTATGCTGGAAAAGGCGGGCTTTGAGGACATCGTGCTGTCCATGAAGGCCAGCGACGTGCGCCTCACCGTGGAAACCTACCGCCTGACCGCCCAGCGCTGCGACTATCCCCTGCACGTGGGCGTCACCGAGGCGGGGCTGCCCGGCCAGGGCACCATCAAGAGCGCCATCGGCATCGGTTCCCTGCTGCTGGACGGCATCGGGGATACCATCCGCGTGAGCCTCACCGGCGATCCCCTGCCCGAAGCCCAGGCCGCCTGGGACATCCTCCGGGCCATTGGCCTGCGCACCCAGGGGGTGCAGCTGGTTTCCTGCCCCACCTGCGGCCGCACCTGCATAGACGTGGCGGGCATCGCCGCCCGGGTGGAGAAGGAGCTGAAGGACATCCGCGTGCCGCTGAAGGTGGCGGTTATGGGCTGCATTGTCAATGGCCCCGGGGAGGCCCGGGAAGCCGACGTGGGCATCGCGGGAGGCAAGTCCGGGGGCGCGCTGTTTGTCAAGGGGCAAACGGCCCGCCGGGTGGACGGCGACCTGGCCCAGGCCCTCATCGACGCGGCCCGCGCCATTGCGGCCCAGCGGGAAAAGGAAAGCTGAACAGCACCGGTAAAGCAACGCAAGGGAGGCGGCGCGAAGCCCCTCCCTTCCGTTGCCTTTTTGGACGGCATATCCCAGTACAAAGGCAGGAGGGATACCCATGACGCAGCTGCGCTACGCCCCCGCCCGGGAGGAGGACATTCCCGCCATCTTCGCCCAAGCCAAGGCGGTGATTGACGCCTATGAGGATGTGGAGCATATCCCCTATGACCGGGTCATGGACTGGATGCGCCGGAAAATCGCCGGGCATTTGACGGAATACCGGCGCATTTACCGCGGGGAGGAGCTGGCGGGCTATTACCGCTTTGCCCCGGCGGAGGGGAAGATGGAGCTGGACGACCTGTACATCCTCCCGGCGTACCGGGGGCAGGGCATCGGAAGCGCGGTGCTTCGGGACTGCCTGGCCGCCACGGAAAAGCCGGTATTTCTGTACGTGTTTACGCGAAATGTCCGCGCCCGGGCGCTGTATGAGTGCCTGGGCTTCCGGACGGTACAAGAGGTAGGCGCCACCCGGCTGATCCTGGAGCGGGCTGGCGGAAGGGAGGCTCCATGAGCTACGAGGATTTATTGACGAAGATTTACAACGAGCTGCCCCAGCTCAAGGGGCAGCTGCATACCCCCCACGTGGTCTACGTGAAGCCCCAGGGGAAGGTGTACATCACCTTCCAGAGCGACGTGCTGGTGGAGGAGGCCGCCTTCCTGAAAATGGAACGGGTGCTGCGGCAGGTGTTCTCCCAGTGTCCTCTGGCCCTGCGGGTGGTCAGCCCCTCCCTGGCTCAGGATTTCCTGGCGCATATTGAGAACTACAAGCAGGTGTTTGTGGACTTCCTCAAGCGGAATTATCCCGCCTCCATCAGCTGGATGGATCAGATGGACTGGCGCTGCGACGGGGAGCGGATCACCCTGACCTTCCCGGACCCCTTTTCCCTGGAATTCATGGGCCGGCAGGGGGTGTCCGCACGGCTGGTGCAGGCGGTGAAGGACATCTTCGGCATCGAGGTGAAGGTGGAGCTGGCCGTGGCCGGGGATCAGGAGGCGCGGCTGGCCGCCCTGCGGGAGGAGCGCCGCAAGGCCCAGGAGCAGGCCTATACCCTGGCCCAGCTGCAGCAGAGCGCGCCCGCGGAAAAGCAGCCCCGGAAGGAACCCGCCGAAAAGCGGGAGCGCAAGCCCGCCGAGAAGCGCGACAAGCCCGAAGCCGAGGCCAAGCCCCGGGCGCCCCTGGCCCCCATGATGACCGACCATGCCCTGGGCAAGCCCATCCTGGGCCGGGCCATCGCCGAGCGCCCCGTGGAGATGAAGGAGCTCACCAGCGACGCGGGCCTGGTTACCGTGCAGGGGGACATCTTCAAGCTGGAAACCAAGGAGCTCAAGGGCGGGGAGCTGCTGCTGCTGACCTTTGCCATCACGGACTATACCTCCTCCATCCTGTGCAAGACCTTCCTGCGCTACCGCAACCGCTTTGGCCGCAAGAAGGACGACGACGCGCCCCCCGAACCCATCACCGCCGAGGAGCGCAAGGCCGTCATGGACAAGGTGGAGCAGATCAAGGTGGGCATGAACGTGAAGGTGCGCGGGGAATGCCTCTATGACAACTTCGCCCATGAGCTGTCCATTTCCGTGCGGGACGTGGTGCCCATGGAGCGCGTGGAGCGGGAGGACACCGCCGAGGAAAAGCGCGTGGAGCTGCATATGCACACCAACATGTCTACCATGGACGCCCTGACCCCCGCGGGAGACCTCATCAAGCGGGCCATCAAGTGGGGGCATCCCGCCGTGGCCATCACCGACCACGGGGTGGTGCAGTCCTTCCCCGCGGCCTTCAACGCCGTGAAGGGGCAGAATATCAAGCTCATCCCCGGCTGCGAGGGCTACCTTATCGACGAGGCGGAGATCGTCCAGGACCCCGACGACCGGGACCTCGATGAACCCATCATCGTCCTGGACTTTGAGTCCACGGGGCTGAACACCAACACCGCCCGGGTCATTGAAATCGGCGCGGTGAAGCTGGTGGGGGGCACGGTGACGGACTCCATGAGCATCCTGGTGAACCCCAAGCAGCCCCTCAAGCCCAAGATTACCGAGATCACCGGCATCACCGACATGATGCTCGCCGACAAGGAGACCGCGGAGACCGCCATCCCCAAGCTCATGGAATTTATCGGGGATTGCCCCATCGCGGCCCACAACGCGAACTATGACGCTTCCCTGCTGCGGGCGGAGCTGCGGCGGCTGGGTAGATCGTGGCAGGCGCCGGTGCTGGATACCCTCACCTTTGCCCGTAAGCTCTACCCGGAGATGAAGAGCCACAAGCTGGGCAGCGTGTGCAAGCACCTGGGCGTGAGCCTGAAAAACGCCCACCGGGCCGTCCACGACGCCACCGCCACCGCCCTGTGCCTGGCCAAGATGTACAAGGAGGCCCGGGAGCGGGGCATCAATACTCTGCGGGGCCTGAACGAGGCCCTCAAGGGTGGGGCCATCGGGGAGAGTTTCCACATCATCCTGCTGGTGAAAACCCAGAAGGGCATGGAGAACCTCAACCGCCTGGTGTCCATTGGGCACCTGGACTATTTCCGCCGCCGTCCCCACATGCCCCGGCGCTTCATCCAGAAGTACCGGGAGGGGCTCATCGTGGGCAGCGCCTGCGAGGCCGGGGAGCTTTTCCGCGCGGTGCTGGCCGGGGAAAGCTGGGACAAGCTCAAGAAGATCGCCCGGTTCTACGATTACCTGGAGATTCAGCCCATCGGCAACAATGCCTTCCTGGTGCGGGAGGGGCAGGTGGCCGACGACGAGGGATTGCGGGAGCTGAATCGCACCATTGTCCGCCTGGGGGAGGAGCTGGGCATTCCCGTGGTGGCCACGGGAGACGTGCACTTCCTGGACCCCCACAACGCCATCAACCGCGCCATTATCCAGGCGGGCCTGGGTTATGAGGACTGCGACCAGCAGCCGCCACTGTACTTCAAAACTACCAACGAGATGCTGGAGGAATTCGCCTACCTGGGGGAGGAAAAGGCCCGGGAGGTGGTCATTACCAACCCCCGCAAAATCGCCGACCAGGTGGAAGCCCTGCGCCTGTTCCCCAAGCATCCCAAGGGCGAGGATACCTTCCAGCCCTTCTGGCCCGATGCCGCGGACAATATCCAGAACATGTCCTGGGGCACGGCCAAGGAATGGTATGGCGATCCCCTGCCGGACATTGTGGTCAAGCGCCTGGAAAAGGAGCTGGGCTCCATCATCGGCTACGGCTTTGCCACGCTGTACAACATTGCCGAGCGGCTGGTGAAGCGCTCCCTGGATGACGGCTACCTGGTGGGTAGCCGCGGTTCCGTGGGCTCCAGCTTTGTGGCCTGCATGTGCGGCATCACCGAGGTGAACGCCCTGCCGCCCCACTACCGCTGCCCCCACTGCCACAAGGGCTTTTTCGACGTGGACAAGAGCAAGTACAAGGTGGGCGTGGACCTGCCGGACAAGGATTGCCCCCTGTGCGGACGCCCCCTGGTGAAGGACGGCTTCGACATCCCCTTCGAGGTGTTCCTGGGCTTTGCCGGGGACAAGGTGCCCGACATCGACCTGAACTTTTCCGGGGAATACCAGTCCAAGGCCCACCACCAGGTGGTGGAGCTCTTCGGCGAGGGGCATGTGTTCCGGGCCGGCACCGTGGGCACCCTGGCGGACAAGACCGCCTATGGCTATGTGAGCAAGTACCTGGAGGAGCGGGGCATCCAGTGCGGCAACACGGAGAAGGAGCGCCTGGTGCAGGGCTGCGTGGGTGTCAAGCGCACCACAGGCCAGCACCCCGCGGGCATGGTGGTGGTGCCCAAGGAATACGAAATCTACCAGTTCACCGCCGTGCAGCATCCCGCCGATGACCTGAACAGCGAATTCATCACCACCCACTTTGACTTCAACTCCATGCATGACATCCTGGTGAAGCTGGACTGCCTGGGCCATGATGACCCCACCATGATCCATGAGCTGTGCGGCCTGACGGGCATCGACTTCCGGGACATTCCCCTGGATGACCCCGCCGTGCGCAGCCTGTTCCACTCCCCGGAGGCCCTGGGCGTTACCCCGGAGCAGATTGACTGCACCACCGGCACCTTCGGCATCCCCGAGTTTGGCACGGCCTTCGTGCGCGGCATGCTGGACGACACCCAGCCCTCCACCATGGAGGAGCTGATCCGCATCTCCGGCCTGAGCCACGGCACGGACGTGTGGCTGGGCAACGCCCAGGATATCATCCGCTCCGGCACCGCCAAGCTGAACGAATGCGTCTGCTGCCGTGACGACATCATGAATTACCTCATTGACAAGGGCGTGGAGCCCAAGCTGGCTTTCACCACCATGGAGGCAGTCCGCAAGGGCAAGGGCCTCAAGCCCGAGATGGAGCAGGCCATGCTGGACCATGACGTGGCCCCCTGGTTCATCGACAGCTGCAAGAAGATCAAGTACATGTTCCCCAAGGGCCACGCCGTGGCCTACGTGACCATGGCCCTGCGCATCGCCTGGTTCAAGGTGCACTATCCCCTGGCGTACTATGCCTCTTACTTCACCGTGCGCGGGGACGGCTTTGACGCTGCCACCATGCTGGTGGACCCGGAAACCTGCCGGGCCAAGATCCGCGAAATCAAAAACATGGACAACGCCACCGCCAAGGACAAGGATGCCCAAACGGCCCTCGAGCTTGTGCTGGAGATGAACATGCGGGGCATTCGCTTTCTGCCTGTGGACCTGTACAAGAGCGACGCCCGCAAGTTCCTTATCGAGGACGGCGCCATCCGCTGCCCCTTCACCAGCCTGGGCGGTCTGGGCGAGTCCGCCGCGCTGCCCATTGTGGCGGCCCGGGAGCAGGGGCCCTTCCTCTCTATTGAGGACCTAAAGGAGCGGGGCAAGGTGGGCAACGGCGTCATCGAGCTGCTGCGCACCCACGGCGCCCTGGAGGGCATGAGCGAAACCAGCCAGCTGTGCATGTTCTAAGCAAACCAGATGAGAGGGCGGCTTTACCTTCCCCTCCTGTGACAGTCAAAAACCCTACGGGAAGAAGAAACTTTCGGTACCTCAGCTTATAAAGGATTCAACAAGCATGGGCCGAAGGTTTCCAAAGGGCGACCGGAAAGCCCTTTGGTCGCGCCCGCAGGCGCGAAATTCCCTGTGTGTGCAGGAACGTATTGCGCAACTTGCAAAAATGATAAGGAAAAAGCCTTTGTCAACGGTATGCGTCGGAGGGGTCGAACCCCCTCCGACTTTTACTTTGCATCAAGTTCGGGCGGTCCGTGATTGAGCGAACCTGCCTCCTGGGGAAAGAGAGTTCCATTGCTTTTCTTCCCATGCTAAAACCCCCTGTCTTCTTGAAAAGGCAGGGGGTTGCTTTCTATTTTCGGGAGGGAACTTACTGAATCTCCACGCCCTTGACCACGAACATCAGCTCGCCCGCGATGAAGGCAGGGGTGATCGGCTCACCGGCCTTGGCGCTGGTGCCCTCGATGTCCGCCACAAAGCAGCTGTTTTCATCGAGAATCTGGTTGCCTTCGTTGTCGTACAGGGGGCCTTCGAACACGTCGAACTCACCGGAAACAATCTTTTCCCGGGCCGCCTCGATGGCTTCGGCGGTACCCTCGGCGCAGTTCTTGCTCAGGGGAGAAATGTCCACCAGGCCGTCCGCCATGGTCAGGAAGATGTTCTCGGGCTTCCAGGTGCCGTCGATCACTTCCTGCACTTCCATGGTGTACACAGCGCCCCAGTTCCACACGGGCGCGGTCAGGTGCGCCTCGGGAGCGTCCACGGTCATGTCCGCGTTATAGCCGCAGCCCCACACGCCGCGCTCCTGGGCGGCAATCTGGGGATTGGCGGTGTCGCAGTGCTGGGCGATCACGTCGCAGCCCATGTCCAGCAGGGCATCGGCGGTCTGGCGCTCCAGGGTGGCGTCGTACCAGCTGTTGGTGTACTTCACATAGACCACCGCGTCGGGGTTCACGCTCTGCACGCCCAGGGCAAAGGCGTCAAAGCCGCCGATGACCTCGGGGGTCTGCATGGCGGCCACGTAGCCGATCTTGTTGGTCTGGGTCTTCATGCCCGCGGCGATACCGGACAGGTAACGGGCCTGATAGATGGCGCCGAAGTAGTTGTTGAAGTTCACGTCATTGCTCATGTAGCCGGAGCAATGGGAGAAAATGACCTCGGGATATTCCTCGGCCATTTCCGCCATGTAATTCATGTAGCCGTAGGAGTTGCCGAAGATGATCTGGCAGCCGGCCTCGATGAGCTCCAGCATGGCGGCGTCACAGGCGCTGTCCTCGGGCACGTTGGTCTTGATGATGATCTGGTCATCGGTCAGGCCCAGGGCTTCCTGCATGGCTAGCAGTCCCTGATAATGGGCGTAGGTGTAACCCTTGTCGCTCACGTCACCGATGAAGATGAAGCCAACCTTGACGTCTTCCTTGGCCACGGGAGCAAACTCCGCGCTGGCCGCGCCGACCATCCCCAGGGTCAGCATGAGGCAGAGAACCCAAGCGAGCACCTTTTTCATGTTTCTTTCTCCTCCGCTTTCGTTCCGCAGGTGTAAATAATATTTCCCAATCAATCGTCCCGCAGGCGGATGTTTCCATCCTCGATGGCGTCCACGATTGCTAAGGACACAACCTTCACGCCTTCCTCCCGGAGCTTTTTGCCCCCGGGCTGAAAGCCCTTCTCCACGCAGACACCGGCGCCTACCAGCTCGCAGCCCGCCTGGCGCAAAATGTCCCGCAGCCCTTCAATGGCCTCGCCATTGGCCAGAAAGTCATCAATAATCAGCACCCGCATGCCCTTTTGCAGATATTTGCGGCTCACCCGCACGGTGTTCATCTGCTGATGGGTGAAGGAGTATACCTGGGCGGTGTATACATCCGGGCCCACGTTCCGGTGATCGCCCTTTTTGGCAAAGACCACGGGAATGCCCCCGAAGGCCTGCGCCGTGGTGATGGCCACCGCAATGCCGCTGGCCTCCACCGTGAGGATGCAGTCCACCTGCTCCCCCTGAAAGGCCTGATAAAATGCCTGACCCATTTTTGTGCACAGGGCCACGTCGATGCGGTGATTCAGAAAGCTATCCACCTTCACAATGTCGGAACCGATCCCCACGCCTTCCCGGCGTATGGCTTCCTTCAGTGCCTCCATGCCTTCACCTCAAAAATACGAACATTCACAGGGAATACGGCCATATTGTACTGCATTTTTTCGAACTGCGCAAGGGCTTTTTCAACGTTTTTTCGGGGAAAATGGAAAATCCTGCCGATTTTTTCACGAAGGTATGCCTTAGCCCCGGCGGTGGCGGTTCACCCGCTGCACGGGCTTGGCCAGGGTGCTGCGGCCCTGGGGACGCGGCGCCGGCGCTCCGCCCTGCTTGGGTGCGGCGGGATGCATGCGGCCATCCTTGCCAATGGTAATGGGCTGTCCGCCATGGGGTGCCTTGGCCTTGGAAGGCATTCTGGGGGAAACCTGGGGACGGGCGGGCTTGGCGGGCAGGGCGTTGCCCTGACGGTCCACCTTGGCGGGACGGGGCGTACGGGGCTTGGGCTCGGAAGGGGTGGTGACCTCCATGGGCCAGGGGCTTTCCTTCACGGGCAAGCGGCGGCGAATGAGCTTTTCAATTTGCCCCAGCTGCTTGATCTCGTCAATGCAGCAGAAGCTGATGGCCTTGCCCGTGTGGCCCGCCCGGCCGGTGCGGCCAATGCGGTGCACGTAAGCCTCGGGCTCGTTGGGCAGGTCGTAGTTGACGACGTGGCTCAGCCCGGCAATGTCGATGCCCCGGGCGGCAATGTCCGTGGCCACCAGCACCTTGCTCGCGCCGCGCTTGAAGCTGTCCAGGGCGGCTTGCCGGGCGTTTTGGCTTTTGTCCCCGTGAATGGCGGCGGCAGCGATGCCCGCCCGGGCCAGGTCCCGGACGATGCGGTCCGCCCCGTGCCGGGTGCGGGAGAACACCAGGGCGTTTTCCACCTCCGGCTCCCGGAGCAGCTGGGCCAGCAGGTGCTTCTTATTGGCCTTGTCCACGTAGTACAGGGTCTGCTCAATGGCCTCCACCGGGGAGGAAACCGGGTCCACCTTCACCGTTTCCGGGGCGTGGAGCAGCTGCATGGCCAGGGTCTCCACCTCGGGGGGCATGGTGGCGGAGAACAGCAGCGTTTGATGCCTGGGGGGCAGCTTGGCCGCAATGCGCCGCACATCGTGGATGAACCCCATGTCCAGCATGCGGTCCGCCTCGTCCAGGACAAAGGTCTCCACATAGTCCAGGCGTACGTACCCCTGGTTCATCAGGTCCATGAGCCGTCCGGGGCAGGCCACCACAATGTCCGCCCCCCGGTGCAGGGCCTCCACCTGGGCGTTTTGGTTTACGCCGCCGAAAAGCACGCAGGAGAACAGGGCCAGTTGCTTGCCATAGGCCACAAAGTTGTCCTGAATCTGCTGGGCCAGCTCCCGGGTGGGGGTGAGAATCAACGCGCGGATGGGCCTGGGCGCGCCGGGCCGTACCGGGCGGCGGGAAAGGTTTTGCAAAATGGGCAGGGCAAAGGCCGCGGTTTTGCCCGTGCCCGTTTGGGCACAGCCCAGCACATCCTTACCGGCAAGCACCAGGGGAATGGTGGCCGCTTGGATGGGCGTGGGGGAGGCATAACCGCTCTTGGTCACGGCCTGCAACAGTTGAGGCATTAGGTGCAAGGATGCAAACGTCATGTTTCTGTTTCCTATTCTGAAGTTTTGCGCCCGTGGGCGCCAAGCATTGATTGTACCACATTCTCCGCCGTCTCACAAGCGCCGGGGAGAAGTTGCGCGCCGGCGCGCTGCAAGCAAGGGGGATGGGGAACCAAAGGCGCCCCCGCCGCTTTTCCCCAGGACGGAGCCCGCCCCTGCCGCGCATTTGCCTGGACAGGCTTTTCCGCGTATGCATTCCACCTCCCAGGGGATGGATGGGCCCCCATGTGACCAAACGCTTCCCCGCGGCATAGCCTGAACTGTGCACCTGCATCAACGCGGAAAAGCGAGGCGATTCCTTTATGAATTTTACTTCCCTGGGCACGTGCGTGCTATACGCCGGGCTGGCGGGACTTTTTACATGGGGGGTTACGGCCCTGGGGGCGGCAATGGTGCTGCTTACCCGCCGTTTTTCTTCCCGGGGCTTGGATTGCATGCTGGGGTTTGGCGCGGGGGTCATGTTGGCCTCCTCCTTTTGGTCGCTGCTGCTGCCGGGCCTGGACCAGGCGGAGGCGCTGGCCATGAACGGCTGGCTCACCGCGGCCCTGGGCCTGCTCTGCGGCGCGGCGGCGGTGGACCTGGGCGGGCGGCTGTGCCACCGCCTGAATCTTGCCCGGCACAACAGCAGCTCGGTCAGGCGGTGTCAGCTGCTCATTGGGGCCATCACCCTGCACAATATCCCCGAGGGCATGGCTGTGGGCGTTGCCTTTGGCGCTCTGGCCGGGGGCGGCGGCATGGCGGCCCTGAGTGGGGCGTGCATGCTGGCCCTGGGCATCGGGCTGCAAAACTTTCCTGAAGGGGCGGCGGTTTCCCTGCCCCTGCGCCGGGAGGGCATGAGCCGCGGCCGCGCCTTTTTCTTCGGCCAGCTCAGCGGCTTTGTGGAGCCACTGAGCGCCGTGCTGGGCGCGCTGCTGGCGGCCACGCTGCGCCAGGCGCTGCCCTTTCTGCTCTGCTTTGCGGCGGGGGCCATGCTCTGGGTCATTCTCACGGAAATGGTGCCCGAGAGCCAGGCATCCTCGGCCCGGGTCCCCGCGGCGTGGTGGACCATCCTGGGCTTTTGCCTGATGACCATTCTGGACGTGGCCCTGGGGTAAGGCAGATGCTCCCGGAGCGACACCGGGCCGCTTCGGGAATTTTGTATATTTCAATCATCAATTTTTCATATTTGGGCTGAAAAAAGCGGGATTTTACAAGAAACTGCTGACAATTTCCAAAAATTGTGATACGCTGTCAGCGGAACATCAGCGGGGAGGCGCCCCGCAGGAAAATCCGCTTGCATGGCGCAGGTATATTTATGGGAGGTGGAGACATGTTTTTCTGGGAGGATTGGTATACCTATGCAATTGTGGGCGTGGTGGCGCTGATTGTACTCATTGCCTTCTTCCGCAATTATGTGAAGGTACCCCCCAACGTGGCGCTGATCGTCTCCGGACGGCGGCACAAGTACAAGGTGAAGGACGAATCGGGCCGGGACGTGGTCAAGGTATTCGGTTACCGCATCGTCCGTGGCGGAGCGACGTTCATCATTCCCTTCTTTGAGCGGGTGGACAAGCTGAACCTGGGCATCATGCAGGTGGACATCAAGACCACCCAGCCCGTGCCCAGCCAGGAGTACATCGGCATGATGGTGGACGGCGTGGCCAATATCAAAATCGGCAGCGACGACGTATCCGTGGCCACGGCGGCGGAGCAGTTCCTGGGCTGGAAGCAGGCGGACATCGCCGCGGTGGCCATGCAGGTGCTGGAAGGCAACATGCGTGAGATCATCGGCCGGATGACCATCTCCGACCTGGTGCAGAACCGGGACAAGTTTGCCCAGGAAACCCAGCGGGCCGCCACCGCCGACATGAAGAACATGGGCCTGGAGATCGTCAACCTGACCATCCAAAATTTCTCGGATAACGACGGCGTGCTGGACACCCTGGCGGTGCGCAACATTGCCGAAAAGAAGCGGGACGCGGACATCGCCCGGGCTGAAGCCGAGCGCGACACCCTGATCCGCCAGTCCATCGCCGACCAGGAGGGCAACAAGGCCCGTGCCGAGGCCGATGCCCACATTGCCGAGCAGGACAAGGAGCTGGAGCTGCGCCGGGCCGAGTACCGCGCCGCCCAGGATCGTGCCAAGGCCGAGGCGGACCTGGCCTACAAGGTGCAGCAGGAAAGCAGCCGCAAGGCCCTGGAAACCGAGCGCGCCGCCGCGGAGATGATCCGCCTGCAAAAGGAAACCGAACTGCAGGCCCAACAGGTGCAGATTGAGCGCGAGCGCCTGTCCGTGGAGGTCCGCGAAAAGGCGGAAGCCGAGCGCGACGCCAAGATCGCCGAAGCCGAAGCCGAAAAGCAGGTGATCCAGGCCCGGGCCGACGCCGAGCTGTACAAGCAGGAGCGGGAAGCCCAGGCACAGCTGGTCATGACCGAAAAGGAAGCCGAAGCCATTCGTTTGCGGGGCCAGGCGGAAGCGGACGCCGCCTTCATCCGCGCCCAGAAGGAAGCCGAGGCCATCCGCCTCAAGGGCGAGGCCGAAGCCGAAGCCCTGCTCAAGCGCGCCGAGGCCATGAAGCAATACGGCCAGGCCGCCATGCTGGATATGCTCATTGAAAAGCTGCCTGAAATGGCCCGTGCCGTCTCCGAGCCCTTGAGCAAGACGGAGAAGATCATCCTCTTTGGGGAAGGCGCGGCATCTTCGATGGTACGGGATACCACCGGCACCATGATGCAAACCTTCGAGGCCATGAAGTCCGCCGTGGGCGTGGATATTCCCAAAATGCTGCGGGACGTAACCACCGGCGGCATCATTGGCAAGGCAGCCGCGGAGGAAGCACCCGAGACCCCGGCTCAGGCGCCGGACGCGCAAAAGACGCCTGCCGAAGCGCCGGAAACGGCACCGGAAACACCGGAGGAACCAGAGGCACCCAAGGCGTAACACAAGCATAAACCAAGGGCCAACCCACCAGAAGCAAAGGCGGGTTGGCCCTTTTGAATGCATGCTTGTTTAGCGGTAGCTGGGCAGGTAATCCCCGTGGGCGGCGATGAGGTCGTCCACCATCTTGCGGATGGTGTCCACGTCCAGCTCGCTGCCGGTGTGGGGGTCCAGCATGGCGGCCTGGTAGATGTGCTCCTTCTTGCGGGTGCGGGCAGCCTCAATGGTGAGCAGCTGCACGTTGATGTTGGTCATGTTCATGGCCGCGCACTGCACGGGCAGGGCGCCCACGGCGCAGGGCTGCACCCCGTAGCCGTTGACCAGGCAGGGCACCTCCACGCAGGCTTCCTCGGGCAGGTTGGAGATCAGGCGGTTGCGGTTGAGCACGTTGCCGCCAATCTCCTCGGGCCGCCCGGTGACGATGGCCTCCAGGATGCGGGAAGCGTATTCCCGGGAGCGCTCGTGCTCCTTGACACCGTTTTCCAGAAGCTCGGCGTATTCCTTCTTCCAGCCGTTGATCTGGTTGACGCAGCGGCGGGGGTACTCATCCAGGGGGATGTTGTAGCGCTCGATGAGCTCGGGGTACTTGCTCTTGATGTAGAACATGTTGTACTCCGCGTTGTGCTCGCTGGACTCGGTGCAGTAGTAGCCGAAGTGCTTGATGTACTCCAGGCGCACCTTGTCCTTGCACTCGGGGTCGGCCAGCTTGGCGTCCACCCGCTCCTTGATGGCGGGGTACAGGTCCTTGCCTTCCCGGTCCATGATCTTCAGCAGCCAGCCCATGTGATTGATGCCCGCGATGAGCTCCTTGCGGCCGGGGAGCTTGTCCTCCATGCCCAGCTCCTTGAGCAGGGTCTCGGAGCAGACCTGCACGCTGTGGCACAGGCCCACGGTCTTGACCCCGGTATAGCGCAGCATGTACCCGGTGAGCATGGCCATGGGGTTGGTGTAGTTCAGGAACAGGGCGTCCGGGCAAACCTCCTCCATGTCCCGGGCGAAGTCCGCCATGACGGGAATGGTGCGCAGGGCGCGCATGATGCCCCCAATGCCCAGGGTGTCGCCGATGGTCTGGCGCAGGCCGTACTTCTTGGGCACCTCAAAGTCGATGATAGTGCAGGGGTCGTACAGGCCCACCTGAATGGCGTTGATGACGAAGTCCGCTCCCCGCAGGGCATCCTTGCGGTTTTCCACCCCCAGGTAGCACTCGATTTTGCCATAGCCGCCCTTGGTCTGGCGCATGGCCTCCAGGATGGTCTGGCTTTCCTTGAGCCGCTCCCCGTCGATGTCGTACAGGGCAAAGGTGCTGTCCCGCAGCTCGGGCACGCACATGCAGTCGCCGATGACGTTGCGGGCAAAGACGGTACTGCCCGCGCCCATAAAGGTAATCTTCATAGGAAGGGAACCTCCTCAGCTTGTTTTTTTGTAATCTCAAATTACCAGAAATCCCCGGAAAATAACATAGCTTTTTGTGGTGAAAACTTGTTATAATGTTGGGTGAACGCAATCCACATCATCAAGGAGGCGAACGCCCCATGCGGGTGGAATGGATCGTCAACGAGCATCTGCCGGGGCTGAACCCGGTGCAGTTTGGCAGCGAGCGGTGCGCGCCCTCCCACGCCTTCGGCCCGGCGGTGCGCACCCATTGGCTTTTGCATTACGTGATTTCCGGCCAGGGGCGCTTCACCCGGGAGGGGGAGACGCACCCCGTGCACGCGGGGGACATCTTCGTGATTCCCCCCTACCTGGAAACCTATTACCAGGCGGACGCCCAAACCCCCTGGCACTATGTGTGGATCGGCTTCACCGCCGACGCCCGGCTTCCCGAGGCCCTGCGGCGGCCCGTGCTCCACTACCGGGAGGCTGGGGCCATCTTTGAGGAAATGCGCCTGTGCGCCCAGCGGGACAGCGGCCGCAGCGCGTACCTCGCCGGGTGCTTGTGGAAGCTCATGAGCCTGCTGCAGGAGGAGCACCCCGGGGCGGACTACCTGGAAAAGGCCCTGAACCTCATGCAGTCCGAGTACATGAATGGTATCACCATCCAGGAAATTGCCGGGCGGCTGGGGCTGAACAGGAGCTACTTTTCCGAGCTGTTCCGCAGCCGCATGGGCGTGGCCCCGGGGCAGTACCTGCTGCGCCTGCGCCTGGAAAAGGCGGAGCGGCTCATGACCGTGTACCACGAGCCGCCAGCCACCGCCGCGGCCTCCGTGGGCTATGGGGACATCTGCCAGTTTTCCCGGAGCTTCAAGCGGTTTTACGGCCTGGCGCCCCGGGAATACTGCAAGCGTCACGGAGGCTGACGCGGCCCTGGCGCGGGGGCGCAAAGTGTGGTATACTGCCTGTAACCGGGACGGAAAGGAAGAACCAGATGAAGGACACATTTTTGCTCATTGACGGCAACAGCCTGATGCACCGGGCTTTCCACGCCCTGCCCCTGATGGGCTACGGCGGCGTGTATACCAACGCCATCCACGGCTTTTTGACCATGCTGCTCAAGGTGGTGCGGGAGGAGGACGCGCGCTACTGCGCCGTGTGCTTTGACGAGCACGGCCCCACCTTCCGCCATGTGGCCTACGCGGATTACAAGGCCGGGCGCACCCCCACGCCCCCGGAGCTGGTGAGCCAGTTCAAGCTCATTCGGGAATTGCTGCCCCAGCTGGGCATCCGGCAGTATTCCCTCCAGGGCTACGAGGCGGACGACCTGCTGGGTACTCTGTCCCTGCAAGGGGAGGGCATGGGGGTCAAGCCACTGCTGCTCACCGGGGACCGGGACGCCCTGCAGCTGGTGGACGGGGTGACGGAATTGATGTTCACCCGCAAGGGCATCACCGACACCATCCGCTTTACCCCGGAGACCGTGCGGGAGACCTACGGCTTCGGACCGGAGCAGGTCACCGACTGGAAGGGCATGGCCGGGGACTCCAGCGACAACATCCCCGGCATTCCCGGGGTGGGGGACAAGACCGCCGTGCGCCTGCTGCAAAAGTACGGCACCCTGGAAAACACCCTGGCCCACGCGGCGGAGGAAAAGGGCAAGCTGGGCGAAAAACTGCAAACCTACGCCGATCAGGCCCGCAGCTGCAAGGAGCTGGCCCGCATCCACCGGGACGCCCCCGTGGAGCTGCACCTGGAGGAATGCACCCTGGACGGGCTGAAACAGGGCGTCCCTGCCCTGGAAAAGCTCCAGCTGCGCAAGGTGGCCGCCATGATCGCCGGCAAGGACGCACCCGCCGGGACAGCCCCGGCGCAAGCGGTCCCCGCCGCGCCCGTGGCACAAACCGCGCAGGCGCCCGAACAGGAGGAAGCCGACGCGCCCCTGGCCCCCCTATCCTATCCGCCCCTGACGGAATTGGCGGGGCTTCCCGCCTGGGAAGGCTTCCTGCAGGCCCTGACCCCCGCGGCCTATCCCCTGGCCCTGTGCCTGGAAGGGGACTGCACCCTGGCCACCGCCGACGGGCAATGCTGCCGCCTGGCCCTGGGCGGGGATCTGCTCTCCCCGGGGGTGGACCCGGCGGAGGCCCTGCGGGCGCTGGCCCCGGCGCTGCTGGCCGGGCCGGTGGTGGTGCACGACGGAAAGAAGCTCCTGCACACCCTGCGCCGTCACGGCCTGCCCCTGCCCGAGAGCTTCCACTGGGACACCATGCTGGGGGCTTATGTGCTCAATCCCCAGGAAAAGAGCTACGCCTTGGGGGCGCTGCTGGGGGGCCTCCCCGCGGACGCCCGGGGCCTGATGAGCCTGTTCCGCTGGCAGGAAAAGCGCACCCGCCGGGACGGGGTGGAAAAGCTGCTCAAGGAGGTTGAGCTGCCCCTGAGCCACGTGCTCTTCCGCATGGAGGAGGCGGGCTTCACCGTGGACGGGGACGCCCTGCGCGCCCTGGGCCAGGGCTATACCGCCGAGATTGAGGCCTGCCGGGAGCAGGTGTATCAGGCGGCGGGGGTGCGGGACTTCAACCTGAACAGCACCCAGCAGCTGGGAGAAGTGCTCTTTGACCGTCTGCAGCTGCCCCACGGGAAAAAGACCCAGAAGGGCTATTCCACCTCCGCGGAGGTGCTGGAGAAGCTCCGGGACATCGCCCCGGAGATCATCGACCCGCTGCTGCGCTACCGCCAGCTCACCAAGCTCAACGGCACCTATATCGAGGGCCTGCTGCGCCTGATGGGCCCCGAGGGGCGCATCCATTCCACCTTTGACCAGGTGGCCACGGCCACCGGGCGCATCTCCTCCAGCGAGCCGAACTTGCAGAACATTCCCGTGCGCACCGCCCAGGGCCGGGAGATTCGCCGGGCCTTTGTGCCCCGGAAAGGCTGGGTGCTCCTGGACGCGGACTACAGCCAGATCGAGCTGCGGCTCATGGCGCACTTCTCCGGGGACAAAGCCCTGGTGGAGGCCTTCCGCACGGGGCAGGACGTCCACGCCCGCACCGCCAGCGAAATCTTCGACGTGCCCCTTTCGGAGGTGACTCCCACCCTGCGCAGCCGGGCCAAGGCGGTGAACTTCGGGCTGATTTACGGCATCAGCGGCTTTGGCCTGGCGCGAAACACCGGCGTCACCCAGAAGGAGGCCAAGGAGTTCATTGCCAGGTACTTCGCCAAGTATCCCGGCGTGAAGCGCTTCATGGACGAAGCGGTGCGGCTGGGCCAGGAGCGGGGCTACGCGGAAACCCTGCTGGGGCGGCGGCGCTACCTGCCCGAGCTCAGCTCCTCCCGCAACGTCATCCGGGAGTTTGGCCGCCGGGCCGCCATGAACACCCCCGTCCAGGGCACCGCCGCGGACATCATCAAGCTGGCCATGGTGCGCGTGGATGAGGCCCTGCGCCGGGAAAACATGCAGGCCACGCTGATTTTGCAGGTGCACGACGAGCTGCTCATCGAGTGCCCGCCGGAGGAGGCGGAGCGCGCCGCGACGCTTTTGCGGACATGCATGGAGCAGGTGATGACCCTCTCCGTGCCCCTGGCCGCCGAGGTGCATCAGGGCGCCAACTGGTACGAAACCAAATGAGCAAAAAATTGCCCCCGCCGCGGGACTGTGCCGCGGCGGGGGCGGTTTTGTATGTTCAAGGGGTCGCGGTTTCCCCACGGTTCAGGGCCACCTGGTGGGCCAGGGCTGCCTGCATCTCCGCTGAAAACATATCTTCTTCGGCCAAAGTCTGTTTCAATTCCTCACAGGCGGTAGGAAGCGTATCTCCGGGCTGATAGAGAAGCTGGCGGTCTCTTTCTGAACCCTTGTAGATTTCCATTTCCTGCCATCCCTCCTGGTATGTGATGAAATACCGGTACAGGCTGTCCGCCTCATCCGCAGTCTCCTGGGGCTGACGCGACAGCGCGGAGAAATAGATATGGTCATAATAGTCCCCGTTCAGTGCCGGTGTCATGGAAAAGCTGTAACTGTGCCACACGACCGGCTCGGAAACATGGAAAATCGCCATCACGGCATCGCTCTCCAGCTCCAGCTCCGTCAGGATCTCGCCCTTCAGTTCCACCAGAGAAACCTCGTAGGCCTCCAGGGGAAGGGTAACGGAGGACATTGCGTACAGCGCTTCAGCGCCATCCTCCGGCGGCATGACCACAAAGCCTCCAGGCGGCATCTGGGACTGTACGGGCGGCGGAAAGAGCGCCATCCCCAGTGCAAACAGCACCGCCGCCACCACGATGCCCAGCAGGATGTACCTGGCTCGCCGCTTTGCGCGCATTTTGCGCAGCTGCCCCAGGGAAACGGCAAAGCTCATGTCTTCCTCGTCCGGGGCAGGCAATGGGGTGGGCGCGCGCATATCCTGCAAAGCACGGCGGCACTCGTAGCAGGTGGCCACATGCGCCTCCACTGCGCGGGCGCTTTCCTTGCTGGCGGCCCCGTCCACGTACAGTGGCAGCAGGTCACGAATCAAATCACACTTATTCATGTTCATCCCTCCTGATGGCTTCCTGAAGCTTTACCTTCGCCCGGTAAAAGGTCACCCGCGCCCAGGTATCGGACTTGTGGAACAGCTCCCCCAGCTGGCGGAAATCCAGCTCCGCGAACACCCGCAGGGTGAAGATTTCCCGATAAGGCTCGGGGAGCGTATGCAGCAGGCGATGGAGCCGGGCTTCCCCCTCCCGGGAAAGCAGCAGCTCCTCGGGGCCGGACTGCGCGTCACGGCTATCCTGGGGCAGGGGGCGGGTATTCTCCCGGCGGCAGCGGCTGAAATACAGCCGCTTGGCAATGGCGCACAGCCAGGTTTCCACGGCGCAGTCCCCGCGAAAGTCCCGCCAGTGAATCATGGCCTGCACAAAGGCCTCCTGGCACAGCTCCTCCGCCAGGGGCGCGCTGCGGCACAGCCCCAGCAGAAAGCGGTACACCGCCTGAAAATGCGCCGCGTATACCGCGTCAAACTTCTCCACCTCCCTCGCCTCCTTTCATCTGTTGGACGCAAAAAGACAACGTTCGTTACAGCCCGCACCGCTATTTTTCGCTTTTTTCTGTGGGCCAGGCAAAAATCCCAGGGCTGGAAACGCAGCGAGGAACAAGGGCGGCGGCCGGTGGGGAAAGGGTTTTTCCACCGTGCCGCGAAGCATCATGGGCATGTGCTGGGCGTTTGCCAGGCATGAGACCTGTGTTTTTCACTGGGGGCCATATAATATGTAACTATACCAGATGGGCGCTGAAGTTTCACGCTTTTTTTCACAAAGTTGCCATACCCCGGGGAAACCGTTTGCCTACACCGCTTGACAGCGGCTGCGGATGCTGTACAATAGGAGTCAGCAATCAAGCGCTCATAGCCACCCAAGGCATTCAACCACACGGAAAGGAAGGCTATACCATGGCTGTGCAATTTCAAGGGCTGGGCGTTACGCCCACCAACCTGCTGCTGCCCCGGGAGGGCATCCATCCCACCACCTGGGCCGTGCTGGCCTGTGACCAGCATACCTCCGAGCCCGCCTGGTGGGAGGAGACCGCCCTGGAGGTGGGGGACGCCCCCTCCACCCTGCGGCTAATTCTCCCCGAATGCTATCTGGGGGAGAGCGATACCCGCATTCCCGCCATTCATCAGGCCATGGGGGAATATCTGCGGGAGGGCATCCTGACCCAGGCGGTGACGGAGGGCATGATCCTCACGGAGCGGTACACGGCCTCCGGAGCCCGGGTGGGCCTGGTGTGCGCCGTGGACCTGGAGCAGTACGACTATGCCCCCGGCAGCAAAACCCTGGTCCGCCCCACGGAGGAGACCATCGCCCAGCGGATTCCGCCCCGGCAGCGCATCCGCGCCGGCGCGCTCCTGGAGACCAGCCACATCCTGCTGCTCATGGACGATCCCCTGCAAACGGTGGTGGAGCCGCTCTACGACGCCCGGACGGAGCTGCGGCCCCTGTATGACTTCCCGCTCATGCGCGGGGGCGGACACCTGCGGGGCTGGGCCGTGGAGGACGATGCCCGCCTGGAGCAGGTGCGCCAGGCCCTGGTAAAGCTGCTCAGCCGGCAGACCGACGGCGCGCCCCTGCTCTTTGCCGTGGGGGACGGGAATCACTCCCTGGCCACGGCCAAGGCGCACTGGGAGGCGGTGAAGGCTACGCTTTCCCCCGCGGAGGCGGCGGTGCATCCCGCCCGGTATGCCCTGGCGGAGATTGAGAACATCCACGACGACGCCCTGACCTTTGAGCCCATCCACCGCTTCCTCATGGGCATCAACGGCTATGAGCTCATGCAGGACTGGACCTATTACTGCGAGATTCACGGCATGGACCTGAGCGAAGTCACCCAACAGGGCGACGCGGAGCAGGCCCTGCAGGTGATTTACGGGGGCAGCCAGGTGATTGCCGCCATTTCCAAGCCCGACGGATGCATGGCCGTGGATACCCTCCAGCGCTACTTGGATGATCTCATGGCCCGGCGGCCGGGCCTGACCCTGGACTACATCCATGGGGAGGATACCCTGCGCGCCCTGTGCGGGGACGCGTACGACCGGGTGGGCTTCGTGCTCCCCGCCATGGACAAGGAGCAGTTCTTCCCCACCCTGCGCCGGGTGGGCGTGCTCCCGCGCAAGACCTTCTCCATGGGAGAAGCACACGAAAAGCGGTACTACATGGAGTGCAGAAAGATCCGGTGAGGCGTGCTTATGCGCCCACCAAACAGGAAAGGAAGCGAAGTATTTTTCATGGATATTCAGCAGATTATCAGCCAAATGACCCTGGAGGAAAAGGCAGCCCTGTGCCAGGGACGCAGCTCCTGGTTTACCCGGGCGGTGGAGCGCCTGGGCGTGCCGGAAATGATGATGTCCGACGGCCCCCACGGCCTGCGCAAGCAGGACCTGGAAAAGGAAAACGGCGGCGTCAACGACGCCATCAAGGCAGTGTGCTATCCCACGGCGGTGGGTACGGCATGCTCCTTTGACCGGGCGCTCCTGGAGGAAATGGGCTCCCTGCTGGGCCAGACCTGCCAGGCGGAAAAGGTGGGCGTGATCCTGGGCCCGGCGGCCAACATCAAGCGCACCCCCCTGTGCGGCCGCAACTTTGAGTATTTCTCCGAGGACCCGTATCTCTCCGGGGAGATTGCGGCGGCGCACATCCGCGGCGTGCAGTCCCAGGGGGTGGGTACGTCCCTGAAGCACTTTGCCGCCAACAACCAGGAGACCCGCCGCATGACCGTTTCGGCCAACGTGGACGAGCGGACGCTGCGGGAAATCTACCTGGCCAGCTTTGAGGGCGCGGTGAAGGGCGGCCATCCCTGGACGGTGATGTGCGCCTATAACAAGCTCAACGGCGTATACTGCAGCGAGAATCCCTGGCTGTTGACCCAGGTGCTGCGCAAGGAATGGGGCTTTGACGGCCTGGTCATGAGCGACTGGGGCGCGGTGAACGACCGGGTGAAGGGCGTGCCCGCGGGCCTGGAGCTGGAGATGCCCGAGAGCGGCCCCGCCCACGACCGGGACCTGGTGGCCGCGGTGCGGGAAGGCCGCCTGAAGGAGAGCGACCTGGACACCACCTGCGAGCGCTTGCTGACCCTGGTAAAGAAATACCTGGACAACCGCCGGGAGGGCGAGGTCTTCGACCGGGGCATGCAGCATCACCAGGCCCGGAAGATTGCCCGGGAGGCCATGGTCCTGCTCAAGAACGACGGCGCGGTGCTGCCCATCCGCGGCAACAGGAAGGTGGCCTTCATCGGCCGCTTCGCGGAAAAGCCCCGGTATCAGGGCGGCGGCAGCAGCCATATCACCGTCAGCGAGGAGCTCTCCGCCCTGGAAGCCGTGCGCTCCGTGTGCCCGGTGACCTATGCCCCCGCCTTCTCCCTGGAGGAGGACGTGGTGGACGAGGCACTCCAGGCCGAGGCGGTGGAGGCGGCCAAGGCGGCGGACGTGGCGGTGCTGTTCCTGGGCCTGCCGGAATTCATCGAGAGCGAGGGCTTCGACCGCAAGGACATGGCCCTGCCCCGATGCCAGCTGGAGCTGGTACAGCGGATTTTGCAGGTGCAGAAGAACGTGGCCGTGGTGCTGCACAATGGCGCCCCCGTGGAGCTGCCCTTTGCCGACGATGTGCCCGCTATCCTGGAGGCGTATCTGGCCGGCCAGGCGGGCGGCGGCGCGGTGGTGGACCTGCTCTTCGGCGCGGTGTCCCCCTGCGGCAAGCTGGCGGAGACCTTCCCCCTGCGCCTGGAGGATACCCCCGCTTACCTGAACTTCCCCGGGGATGGGGACAACGTGAACTACGCCGAGGGCATCTATGTGGGCTACCGCTACTACGACAAGCGCAAGCTGCCCGTGCGCTTCCCCTTCGGCCACGGCCTCACCTACACCACCTTCCGCTATGACAACCTGCGCCTGAGCGGGGATGTGTTCCGGGGCGAACCGCTGAAGGTGGAGGTGGACGTGACCAACACCGGCGCCATGGCCGCCAAGGAGATCGTGCAGTTCTACGTCCGGCCGGATCATCCCGGCAAGGACCGCCCGGTGCGGGAACTCAAGGGCTTTGACAAGGTATTCCTCCAGCCCGGGGAAACCGCCACGGCCTCCTGCACCCTGGATGCCCGTTCCTTCAGCTACTGGGAGGAGCGCATCGGCGACTGGTACGCCGAACCCGGCCTGTACCAGGTGGAAGCCGCGGCCAGCAGCCGGGATATCCGCCTGAGCGCCCCCGTTACCGTGGAAAACAAGCCCCTGCCCGTGCGCGTCACCCTGGATACCCCCCTGGGGGACATCTGGAAGATCCCCGGCGGCAGGGAAGTGCTGGGCAAGCTCATCAGCGGCGTGAACGAAGCCTCCAACGACGACAACCTGGGCGCGGCCAGCCAGGCTATGATGGAAGCCATGCTCCGGGATACCCCCCTGCACAACCTGATCGGTTTTTCCTGGGACAAGCTGACCCTTCAGCAGCTCAAGGACACGGTGCGCCAGCTCAACCAGATGCAGGGCCTGCAAGACGAAGAATAATATACCTGATATAAACCACGGCCCCCAGCGGTATGCGCCGGGGGCCGCAATCTGCTCCCAAAGACTAGGAAAGTACCCCAGGGCCCGCAGTCCCTCCGCCCCCACTCAAACCACAGGCTTCCATTCCCCAAGCGTTCCACCAAGTATGGGCCCGAAGGTTTCCAAAGGGCGACCGGAAAGCCCTTTGGTCGCGCCCGCAGGCGCGAAACACCCAGCGCAGGCAAAAGCGCACTAAACAACGTGCAAAACCAAACATCCAAAAAGCAAAAAGATGCCGGAGGGCCCGCAGCCCCTCCGGCATTCCTTCATCCTCGGAGGTTTTACCCACCAGAAAAATTGCCTCACAGCAGCTCCCGGGAGACCAGGCTCATGTCCGTGTCCACATCCCGGCCAGTAAAGGCGGGCGCATCCGGACTGACGCGCTCAATTTCCCCGGACTGATTGTCATAGGGATCGATGCGCAATTTCTCCATCCGGGGAAGCAGCTCCGCCTGATAGCGGCGGTTGGCCACCATGCGCATGGGGTCCAGGTTGCCAAAGTAGAAGGCGTGACGCTCCAGGTTGCCCGCGCGCCAGGCGCTGCCGCCATAGCTGGGATCGGCAAAGAGCCATCCCCAGCCCTCCAGATAGAACTGCGCCCAGTCGTGGCTGCCCACATAGTCCGCGTCAATGCTCAGCCCGCTCTGCCACCGGGCCGGGATGCCCGCAATGCGGCACAGCAGAATGAACAGCAGCGCCTGAAGCCCGCAGTCTCCCTTCAGGTTCACGGCGCAGTACTCGCCCAGGTCGTCAATCTGGAAATAATCCCGCATGAAGGAATACTTCACCTGCTGGGTGACAAAGTCATAGAATTTCTTGGCCTTGCCCACGGGGGTGGATTCGCCCGCGGCAAGCTCCGCAGCCAGGCTGCGCAGGTAGGGGGTAAAGCGCAGGTACGGCGCTTCTTCCGCCAGGTCATTTTCCTCCACGGGGCCCGCGGCGGGGTACAGGGGCGCGGCGGGCGCGGGGGCGTGCAGGGGATCGGCATACCGGATCTGGCTCACATAGGTGTAGCGCAGGGGTACGTCCTCCCAGACCGTCATGGGCTTTTCCCAATAGGCAGTGCGGGCCAGCGCGTCCTCGGGACCAATCTGCGCCCCGGGGGCGTCGATGACGATGTCGCGCTGCTGGGCGCTGGGGGCGGGCACGGGAATGTGTATGCGGTAGGTGTCGGGGACAAAGGCGCCCTCGTCCAGGTGCATGGCCCCTTCCAGGGTAATGCGGTAGGCCAGGCTGCCCTTTTCCTTGATGGTGGCAATCATGGGGTCCAGCCAGGGGCTCTTGCCATCGGTGCGCCCGCCGGAGCGCGCCATCAGCTCGGGAATGGTCTTGACCAGGGTGCGGTGGAAACGCACAAAATAACGCTTTTCCCCGTTGATGTAGAGAAAGTCAACCTTCCCTTGCAATTCCAGGCTGTCAAACTCCGCTTCGGTGATGTCCGGCACCAGGGCGCGGAGCTTTTCAAAGGCCTGGGCGCGATTCCAGGGGTACTGGGTGGGCATGCGGCGCAGACGCTCCCGCTCCACCCGCAGCCGCCAGGCCAGCATTTCCGGCAGCTGCTCCTGCAGCCGCAGGTCAATGGCCGCTATGGCGCCCGCGAAGTCTCCGGCCCACTTCCGCTTGAGGATGTCCTCCGGCAGCGGCATGGCCAGGGAACGGACGGCTTTTTCAATATCCATGGGGGTACCTCCTTCATCCTGTGGGTTCATACTGCTTGCATTATAGCACAGCCGGGGCACAGGCGCATCTCCCGGGGAATCCTCCGGATGCTTTTTTGCTGTTTTTCGGCAAGGCTGCGGGCACGCAATACCGCATGTATGTTCCCTTGACGCGACCCACCGCATTTGTTATAGTATAAGAACCGGATATGCCTATCCGTGCAAGCAGCCGTCGAAAGGAGAGCCATGACCGTGCAAAACGACCAGCGCAAAACCTACGAGGCGCCCAAGGCGGAAGTGCTGCTGGACAAGCGTGCTTCCCAGGGAAAGTAACAAAAGCAAGGCCGTACCCTTGTGGGGCCGGCCCATCAATCAGCGCCACCCGCCGTCATTTTTGCGCGGGTGGCGCTTTTCTATTACGGTGAAATAATACGCCGTCAGGTCTTGGGGGCGGGAATGTTGTGCACATTCAGGTGCGGATAGGTGATCTCCACCCCGTGCCGCTGGAAGGCGTCGTAAATCCGTTCGTTCAGGGCGTAACGCATGGAGAGGTAATTGGTGGCGGGAACCCATACCTGCACCAGGTAATTGATGGAGGAATCCCCGTAGCTGTCCAGGTAAACCGCCGGGGCAGGGTCCGCCAAAGTGCCCTCCAGGGTGGATATGGCGTCCAGGGCCGCGGCGCGCACCTGCTCCGGGGTGTTGTCGTAGGAAACGCCGATGGGCACCTCAATGCGCCGGGTGCCGGAGTAGGTGTAGTTGATCATCTGGGAGCTGTACAGCACATCGTTGGGCACGTAGATGGTGCGCCCGTCGGGGGTGGTCAGGCGGGTGTAGAGCAGGCTGATTTCCTCCACGGTGCCGGCCACGGTCTCCGCCTCAATGTAGTCGCCCAGGGAAAAGGGCTTGCTGGCCAGGATAATCATGCCGCCGGCAAAGTTTTTCAGCACCCCCTGCACGGCCAGGGACAGCGCTAGACCGATGACGGAGAACACCGCCAGGAACGAGGAGATGGGCACGCCGATGATGTTCAGCGCAATCATCACCGACAGGAAGAGCAGCAGAATGCGCATGATCGTGCGCAGAATGGAGTGCATGGCCGGGGCTACCTTGGGCATGCGGTGCAGCAGGCGGTCAAAGGCCAGCAGCAGATAGCGCCGGGCCAGCAGGCACAGGGCCAGGGCCATAATGGCCGTGAGAATCTTCTCCACGGGAATGTTGCTGCTCAACACCTGCAAAAAGGTGGATTCGTCAGGCAAAAAGGTGGTCTGGTCAGGCATGGGGACGCCCCCTTTCGTATTTGCCGGGGCATTTGCCCCAGATGACAGCAGGCCCGTACGGAAACGCATACTCCGCACGGGCCGCTTTTTGTTGAAACCGGAAGGGTTACATCCGTTCCGGGGCCTCGATGCCGATGAGGTACAGCCCGGTCTTGATGACGTTCTTCATGGCCCGGGTCAGGGCCACGCGGGCCGCCGCCGCTGCGGGGTCGTCATCCAGGATGCGGTGCTCATAGTAGAACTTGTTGTACGCCTGGGCCAGGTCGGTGACCGCCCGGGTAATCATGGAGGGCTCGTACTTGTCCGCGGCCTCCTGAATGACGTCGGGGAAGCGGCCCAGCTTGCGCAGGCAGTCCTGGGCCTCGTCGTCGGTCAGGGCGTTCCAGTCGGGATCGGGCAGGGACATTTCCGCGGCCTTGCGCAGCACGGAGCAGCACCGGGCGTGGGTGTACTGCACATAGGGGCCGGTCTCCCCGTCAAAGTTCAGCGCCCGCTCCCAGCTGAAGTCGATGTCCTTGATGCGGTTGTTGCTCAGGTCGGCATACACCACCGCGCCGATGCCCACCTGCCGGGCTACCTCGGCCTTGTTGGGCAGGTTGGGGGACTTTTCCTCGATGATGGCCAGGGCCTTCTGCTGGGCCTGCTCCAGCAGGTCCTCCAGGTAGACCACGTAGCCCTTGCGGGTGGACAGGGACTGCCCCTCATAGGAGATCATGCCGAAGGCCACGTGGACGCAGTCCTTGGCCCAGTCGTAGCCCATCTTTTCCAGAACGCGGAAGAGCTGACGGAAATGCAGATCCTGCTGATAGGCCACTACGTACAGGCATTTGTCAAAGTGATAGGTATTGTAACGGTATACGGCTGCAGCCAGGTCACGCGTATGGTACAGGGATGCGCCGTCCGAACGCAGAATGATGCAGGGAGGCATATCATCCTCCGAGAGGTCTACAACGGAAGCGCCCTGGGAGAGAGTCAGAAGCCCTTTTTCCTTTAACACATTGATCACTGGCTCCATTTTGTCAATGTAAAAGCTCTCTCCGGCATAGCTGTCAAAAGAGACGCCCAACAGATCATATACGCGTGCGGTATCCCGCAGGGTTAATTCCTTGAACCAGTTCCAGATGCTGAGCGCCTCTGGGTCACCATCTTCAATCTTCTTGAACCAGGCGCGACCCTCATCCTCCAGGGCGGGGTCCTTCTCGGCCTCCTCGTGGAACTTCACGTACAGGCGCACCAGCTCGTTAACGCCGCCCTGTTCCACGGCTTCCTTGTTGCCCCAGCGCTTGTAGGCGCAGATCATCTTGCCGAACTGGGTGCCCCAGTCGCCCAGGTGATTGATGCCCACGGTGGTATAGCCCAGGTGCTCGTAGATGCGCTTGAGGCTGTGGCCCAGCATGGTGGTGGACAGGTGCCCGATGTGGAAGCGCTTGGCAATGTTAATGGAGGAATAGTCCAGGCAGATGGTCTTTCCCTCGCCCTGACGGGTGGCGCCATACTTCTCCCCGGCGGCAAGCACGCTTTCAAGGGCGTCCCGGGCGAAGTTCACCCGGTTGAGGAAGAAGTTCAGGTAGCCGTTCACCGCCTGCACGCTGGCGGTCTCCGGGGCGTCGAAGGCCTCGGCCAGGGCCTGGGCAATCTTCGGCGGGGCCATGCGCAGCGTTTTGGCAAAGCGGAAGCAGGGGAAGGCGTAATCCCCCAGCTTGGGTTCCGGGGGAACCTCCAGCAGGGGACGCAGCTCCTCCGCCTGGGGAAGCTCCCCGGCCTGGGGCCAGGCCTTGCGCAGGGTGTCCGCCAAGAGCTGGGCGATGCGGGTTTTCATATCCATGGAAAATTCGCTCCTTCTTCTATGCAATAGCGTGTGTTATTGTACCACATTCCGCCGGGGGGAAACAAGGGGCGGCGGGGGATTTTCCCCAGGGGCTCAGCCCTTTCGCCGGGCGGTGCGCACCAGCTCCCGGGCCTGGGCGGCCTCCGCTTCCCCCACGGGGTGATGGCTGTAACGGGCGCGGTCGTAGCTCTGGGCCAGGGGAAGGGCCAGGGGGGAGTCCTCCGCCAGGGGCGTGAGGCTCTCCCGGGCGGTTTCGCTGGGGGCGGACTGCCGCACCCGGCGCAGCCAGCCCACCGCCAGGCGCACCTGCTGGGCCGGGGGCAGCGCTTCCCAGTGCCGGGGCAGGCGGGGACGGCGGCGGCTGGCTTTGCGCAGGCGTTCCTGGGGCAGGGAGACGGTTTCGTCCACGTAGCCCCGGTCGTCCCCTTCCAGGCGGTCCAGGTAGCCGTGGAGCAGGGCGCGCACCCAGGCGCTCAGCTTCCGCATCCACCCCGGCAGGCGGCGGATGACCACCACCAGCAGCGCCGCGGCTCCCAGGGCCAGGGCCACGCCCGCCACAATCTCCATGATCTTCCAAAATAGGCTGCTTTCTCCCTGGGGGAGGCCGCCCAGCATGCCGCTGTCCCCCGTGGGGGTGGGGGTCACGGTTTCCTCCTCCGGGGACAGCAGGGCAAGCAGCGCGGCGATGGCCTGCGCCACCCAGCGGATGGCCGCCTCCAGCCAGGCCCACAGGGTGCGGATGTTCCCCAGGGCAAAGGCCAGGACAACCACCCCCGCCGTGAGCAGCAGGTTGGCCGGGAGCATCCCCCGGGGACGGCCCGTGCGCTGCATCAGCACCTGCTCCCGCAGCTGGCGCTGGTTGACCACCAGCAACAGCAACGGGAAGAATACCAGCCCCAGCGTACCCACCAGGGGCGCGGCCTGCGCGGTGGTTCCGCCCAGGGTGAAGACCCACCCGCCCAGCAGGAATACCGTGGCGGCGATACCGGCCCCGTGGAGTCCGGCTTCCCCCAGGCAGGGAGCCAGGCACAGGGGCAGCGCCAGCCCGTAAACCGCCAGCAGCAGCCGCTGCGCAGTGATCCCGGGCCAGGGCAGGGCGAACCACCCCAGCGCCGCGCCAGCCAAGCCCAGCAGCAGCGCGCCCATCCCTCGCTTCCAGGGGGCCAGTGCCCGGCGGGTCAGGGGCAGAAGCAGCAAGGGCAGGGTAACCAGGCAGGCGGCAGGGCTGCCCGGCGCCTGGCTGTATGCCCCCAGCAGCGCTGCGGGGCCGCTGAAGCCCAGGGCCAGCACAAGCATGGACGCGTAGGTCAACAGCGTTCCCAACCGATCCTTAGCCATGGCTTTCGCCCCCTTCCAGCAGATGGCACACCACCCGCGCCCCTTGCTCCCGGAAGCGCTCCGCCTGGGCGGTAATGGCCTCATCCTCGTAGCAGGTGAGAATCAGCACATCCTCCACCCCCGGGGGCAGGGTCAGCTGCGCCAGGAAAGCGGGGAAGGTGCGGTGCATTTTCAGGGTCATGCGGGCGCACAGGGAGAGCACCGCGTCCTTTTGCTCGGTGGAGCGGTCCGGGAGCAGCAGGGCTTCCTCCTCTTCGTCCGTGAGGGTGGTGTTGGCGGCCAGCCCCGCCGCCGCGCCCCGGTCAATGGCCAGGAGGCACACCGTGGCCGCCAGGGACAGGGCGTCCTCGATGACCTGCGTTTCCTGCTCCCCCAGGTCCGCCCACTGCCGGGCGGAGCGGGCCACGTTGAGCAGCACCAGCATCTTGGGGTCGGCGGAGGCGTCGCAGGTCTTGACCTGCCATTGCCCCGTGCGCAGGGAGGCGGCGTAGTGGAGCATCCGGGGCGGGTCCCCGGGCTGGTAGGGCCGCGCGCCGTTGACCAGGCAGGGGTCGGGATTGATGAAGCGGCGCACCAGCACATCCCCCAGGAAGCTCTGGCAGGGCAGGGGAATCTTCTCCGGGTCCATGAGCCGGGGATAGACCAGCAGATGGGCGTCGCAGTCGAGGGTTTCATCCAGGGCGGAAAGCCCCAGCAGCTCCCCGGCGGTGAGGGCCACGGTGGTCAGCCGGTAATCCCCACGCCGTAGGCAGCGCACCTGATGGCGGCGGGTGAGCCGGGTGCGCGGGGCCAGGAAAAAGAAGCTGCGGTGGTACAGCCCGCCATTGATTTCCCGCATGGACATGCGGCTGAACCCCAGCCCCGCGGGCATCCGGGACTGCACCCGCACCCAGGGCAGGGGCAGCCGGGAGGGATTGGCCAGCACCTCCACCATCTCCGCCTGCTCCCCGCAAAAGGCCGCCGCCCGGGAGAAGCTCCGGCGGTAGGTCATGCGCCGGGCCGCCCGGCGCAGCAGCACCCCCTGGCCCAGGCCCGCCAGCACCACCGCCAGGAACAGCGTCAGCAGCGACATCAGGCGTCCTCCGTGGGTACGCTCACCCGGGCCAGGACCTCCTCCACCGCCGCGCGCTGGGCCTGCGCCCGGTCCAGGGCGCTGCGCACCACCAGCCGGTGGGCCCACAGGGGCACGGCCAGCTCCTTTACATCATCAGGGGTGACGAAGTCCCGCCCCGCCATGAGCGCCCAGCTCTGACAGGCCCGGGACAGGGCCAGCACGCCCCGGGTGCTCACCCCCAGGCGCACGTTGTCCATGTGCCGGGTGGCCTCCGCCAGGTCGGCCATATACGCGCATACCGGTGCGGAAAGAGTCACGGCATATACCGCCCGCTGCCAGTCCTCCAGCTCCTGGAGGGTGACGCAGGGGGTGAGCGCCTCCTGGGGCGCCTGCCCACGCTGGGCCAGCACCCGCGCCGTTTCCTCCGGGGTGGGATAGCCCAGGGACAGCCGCATCATGAACCGGTCCAGCTGCGCCTCCGGCAGGGGGAAGGTGCCCGCGATTTCAATGGGGTTTTGCGTGGCCAGCACAAAGAAGGGCCGGGGCAGGGGATAGGTGACGCCCCCGTCGGTGACTTGGCATTCCTCCATGCATTCCAACAGCGCCGCCTGGGTGCGGGGCGTGGCCCGGTTCAATTCGTCCACCAGCAGGCATTGGGTGAACACCGGCCCCTTGCGGAACACAAAGGCTCCCGTCTGCATGTCCGGCACGCTGACCCCTGTCACGTCCGAGGGCAGCAGGTCCGGTGTGCCCTGAATGCGGCTGAACTGCAGCCCCATGAGCTGGGCCAGCGCCCGGGCCAGGGCCGTCTTGCCCGTGCCGGGCACGTCCTCCAGCAGCACATGCCCTCCTGCCGCCAGGGCGCACAGGAGCAGGCGCGTTTCCTTTTCCTTGCCCGTGAGCGCCCGTGCCGCGCCCTTCGTCAGGCGCTGGGCCAGCGCCGCGTATGCTTGCGTATCCATAGGTCTTTCCCCCTGCATGCGTTTTTTCCCAGTATAGCACATCCTGGCCCCGGACGCACGGCCGCGGGGACCCCATGGCGCTTTTTTTTCTCCGCGGAAGTGGCGTTTTTGGCAAAAATTCATCCACTCCTCACAATGTCAAAAATATAACGTTAAAAGTTTATCAAGACCATTGACAAAGGCATTTGCCCTTGTTATACTTTTGTCAATCCCGGATGGGGACGCCCGGAGGGGAGAAAAATAACACAGACACCCAACGAATATCCACAGGACAGAAGGAGAGAAAAACCATGACCGCGAACTATCCCCTTGTGGACAGCGTAGAATCCTTCGAGAAAGCCCTGGCCCAGGTACGGGCGGCGCAGAAGACCTTCGCCACCTATACCCAGGAGCAGGTAGATCATATTTTCCAGGCGGCGGCCATCGCCGCCCAGCAGGCCCGCATTCCCCTGGCCAAAATGGCCGTGCAGGAAACGGGCATGGGCGTGGTGGAGGACAAGATTATCAAGAACCAGTACGCCGCCGAGTACATTTACAACGCCTATAAGGACACCAAGACCTGCGGCGTCATCGAGCAGGACGACAACTACGGCATCACCAGGATTGCCGAGCCCATCGGCGTCATCGCCGCGGTGATCCCCACCACCAACCCCACCTCCACCGCCATCTTCAAAACGCTGATTGCCCTGAAGACCCGCAACGGCATCATCATCAGCCCCCATCCCCGTGCCAAGGGCTGCACCATTGCCGCGGCGAAGATCGTGCTGGAGGCCGCGGTGAAGGCCGGCGCCCCCGAGGGCATCATCAGCTGGATTGACGTGCCCAGCCTGGAATTGACCAACATGGCCATGAAGGAAGCGGACATCATCCTGGCCACCGGCGGCCCGGGCATGGTGAAGGCCGCTTATTCCTCCGGCAAGCCCGCCCTGGGCGTGGGCGCGGGCAACACCCCCGCCATCATTGACGACAGCGCCGACGTGCAGCTGGCGGTGAACAGCATCATCCATTCCAAGACCTTTGACAACGGCATGATCTGCGCCTCCGAGCAGAGCACCATCGTGCTGGACAAAATCTACGACCAGGTGAAGAAGGAATTTGCCGCCCGGGGCTGCTACTTCCTGAAAAAGGACGAGCTGAACAAGGTGCGCAAGACCATCCTCATCAACGGCGCCCTGAACGCCAAGATCGTGGGCCAGAAGGCCGCCGCCATCGCCAAGCTGGCGGGCGTCACCGTGCCCGAGGAAACCAAGATCCTCATCGGCGAAGTGACCAGCGTGGATCTGAGCGAGGAGTTTGCCCATGAGAAGCTCTCCCCGGTGCTGGCCATGTACCGTGCCGCGGATCTCGAAGACGCCTTCGCCAAGGCCCAGCAGCTCATCGCCGACGGCGGCTACGGCCACACCTCCTCCATCTACCTCAACGCCACCACCCGGCAGGACGTGGTCGCGGACTTCGCCTCCCGGATGAAGACCTGCCGCATCCTGGTGAACACCCCCTCCTCCCAGGGCGGCATCGGCGATCTGTACAACTTCAAGCTCGCTCCCTCCCTGACGCTGGGCTGCGGCTCCTGGGGCGGCAACTCCGTGAGCGAAAACGTGGGCGTGAAGCACCTGATCAACATCAAGACCGTCGCCCAGAGGAGGGAGAACATGCTCTGGTTCCGCGCGCCGCAAAAGGTTTACCTGAAGCCGGGCTGCCTGCCTGTGGCCCTGGACGAACTCAAGCACGTCATGGGCAAGAAGCGGGCGTTCATCGTCACCGACTCCTTCCTGTACCACAACGGCTACACCAAGACCATCACCGACAAGCTGGATGAGATGGGCGTGCAGCACACCACCTTCTTCGACGTGGCGCCCGATCCCACCCTGGCCTGCGCCAAGGAAGGCGCCAAGGCCATGAACAGCTTCCAGCCCGACTGCATCATCGCCCTGGGCGGCGGTTCCGCCATGGACGCGGGCAAGATCATGTGGGTGATGTACGAGCATCCGGAAGTGGACTTCCTGGATATGGCCATGCGCTTCATGGACATCCGCAAGCGCACCTATGTGTTCCCCAAGATGGGCGAGAAGGCCTACTTCATCGCGGTACCCACCTCCGCGGGCACGGGCTCCGAGGTGACGCCCTTCGCGGTCATCACCGACGAATCCACCGGCGTGAAGTATCCCCTGGCGGACTATGAGCTGCTGCCCAACATGGCCATTGTGGACTCCAACCTGATGATGACCATGCCCAAGGGCCTGACCAGCGCCTCGGGTATCGACGCCCTGACCCATGCCCTGGAAGCCTACGCCTCCATGATGGCCACCGACTACACCGACGGCCTGGCCCTGAAGGCCATGCGCAGCATTTTCGATTACCTGCCCCGGGCCTATACCAACGGCGGCAGCGATCCCGAAGCCCGGGAGAAGATGGCCAACGCCTCCACCATGGCGGGCATGGCCTTCGCCAACGCCTTCCTGGGCGTGTGCCACTCCATGGCCCACAAGCTGGGCGCCTTCCATCACCTGCCCCACGGCGTGGCCAACGCCCTGCTCATTGAGGAAGTGCTGCGCTTCAACGCCGCGGAGGTTCCCGCCAAGATGGGCACCTTCCCCCAGTACGACCATCCCCACACCCTGCGCCGCTACGCGGAAATCGCCGAGTTCCTGGGCCTGAAGGGCAAGAATGACCAGGAGAAGCTGGATAGCCTGGTTGCCGCGGTGCATACCCTCAAGGAGCAGGTGGGCATCAAGGACAGCATCCGGGCATACGGCATTGAGGAGGAGAAGTTCCTCTCCACCCTGGACGAAATGGTGGAGCAGGCCTTCGACGACCAGTGCACCGGCGCCAATCCCCGCTATCCCCTCATGAGCGAAATCAAACAGATGTATCTGAACGCCTACTACGGCAAGAAGGAGGAGGCTTGAACATGAAGCTGGAGAAGATCATCGCCGTCCGCACGGACAAGACGGTCTACCGGGACGGGGACCTGGCCGTGAAGGTATTCGGCGCCCGCTATAACAAGGCGGACATCCTCAACGAGGCGCTGAACCAGGCCCGGGTGGAAGAAATCGGCCTGAATGTGCCCCGGGTGGAGGAGGTTTGCAAGATCGACGGCAAGTGGGCCATCGTCACCGACTACATCGAGGGCAAGACCCTCCAGCGCCTCATGGACGAGAACCCCGACAAGTTCGACGAATATTTGGAGCAGTTCGTGGACCTGCAGCTGGAGGTGCAGCGCAAGACCTGCCCCATGCTCAACAGCCTCACGGAAAAAATGCAGAAGAAGATTTCCCAGGCTGACCTGGACGCCACCTGCCGCTATGAGCTCCATACCCGCCTGGCGGCCATGCCCAAGCACAACAAGGTCTGCCACGGGGACTTCAACCCCTCCAACATCATCATCACCGAGGAGGGCAAGGCGTACATCCTGGACTGGTCCCACGTGACCCAGGGCAACGCCTCCGCCGACGCGGCCCGCACCTACCTGCTCTTCTGGCTGGAGGGCAACATCGAGGGCGCGGAGAAGTACCTGAACCTGTTCTGCAAAAAGAGCGACACCGCCAAGCAGTACGTGCAGAAGTGGATTCCCATTGTGGCGGCCAGCCAGTCCGTGAAGGGCAAGCCCGAGGAGAAGGAATTCCTGCTGCGCTGGGCGGACGTTGTGGACTACGAGTAAGGGGAGGGCCACGGCCATGAAGGTAACCATCTGCATCGGCAGCTATTGCCATGTCAAGGGCGCGCCCCAGGTCATCGCCGAGCTTCAGCGCCTGGTGGAGGAAGCCGGCGTAAAGGATTACGTGGAACTGGCAGGCAAGTTCTGCATGAAGCGCTGCCAGGAGGGTAATGCCCAGGGCGTCAATATTGACATCGACGGCGTGCCCTACGATCTCAAGCCCGAGAATGTGGAGAGCTTCTTCCAGCAAGAGATTCTTCCCCGGGCCAGGGGATAATGCGGAGCTCTCGGACTCCGTAAAGAGAGGGGCCTCCCGTGCCGGTATCGCGCGGGAGGCTCCTTTTGTGCCTGAAAATTATGGCCGCAACCGCCGGTTGACAGATTGACAGCCCTGCATGGTGGCGGCGCAACCGTGCCGCATGGTACAATTCCCACATCCAAAGAAAGGAGCGACGGCAATGAACATGGCGGACAGAATACAGTACCTAAGAAAAGCGAAGGGGATTTCCCAAGAGGAGCTGGCCGAAAAGGTGGGCGTTTCCCGGCAGGCTGTTTCCAAGTGGGAGAGCGAGCAGAGCATGCCTGACCTGGAGAAAATCATCGCCATGAGCGATTTCTTTGAGGTTACAACCGACTATCTGCTAAAGGGCATAGAACC
>MHCFR04200__coassemble_178_pt1 | contig 57393 bp, 56 predicted proteins | sample MHCFR04200__metabat2_low_PE_027 | metagenome-assembled genome bin MHCFR04200 | reverse complement strand
TGACCGAATTTGCTTCCTCGAAAAAGTGGCATCCGCCACTTTTTCGACACGCTGAAACGCCCGCCAAATGGCTTCTATGCCATCTGGCGGGCGTTTGCTTATTCGGTTGGCATGGTTCCTGCCGCCAGATGCAGATCCAGGGTGACGGTTTCCGCCGGGTGCGCGGCCAGCGCTTCCTTCTGCGCGGGGGCAAGGTCCTGGTTCAGCGGCGTCATCCACACAAAGGCACGCCACAGTTCCGGCGTTACGGGCACATGTACATGCACATGCTGCCGGGCTTCCACATGGCAATGGGCGGAGAGGTATTCTCCCACCTCGGCGTCTTCATACAGCGGCATATGCCGCGCCCGGCGTATCTCCTGCAGGTATTCCGGCCCCGGGTATACCTTCACCAGACGTCCTCCGGGAGCCAGTACCCGGCGGAACTCCCCATAATTGGCCGGGGTCAGCACATCCAGCACAGCCGTAAAGGCTTCCTCCGCAAAGGGAAGGCGTCCCAGGTCTCCCACGCACCACACGGCCTCGCATGGCCAATCCGTAGCCTTCTCAATGGCTTCCTTGCTGATGTCCACCCCCGCGCCCTGCCACGCGGGATGGCGTGACAGCAGCTGTGCCAGGTAGTACCCCTCCCCGCAGCCCGCGTCCAGGATGCGCTGGGGACCCTCCGGCAGGAGTTCCTCCACGGCCTCCACCACAGGCAGGTAGCAGCCCGACGCGAACACCTGGCGCCGGGCCTGAAACATCTCCTGATCGTAATAGGTGGGATGGGAGCGGCTCAACAGGTGCACATATCCCTTCCGATTCACGTCCCGGGTATGCCCCTGGGCACAGGCCAGGCATTCCCCTTGGCGTGCCAGCCCTCCGCCGCACACCGGGCACCGCAAGGCATGCAGCCCCTCCGCCGCCTGAAAGAACCGTTCCCGCTTGGATTGCATGGTTCAGCCTCCTTTTGCTCCCAGTATACCTGTTTTCCCGTGCAAAGTCTAGACAAAGCCCCGCGCAAGGAGTAAACTATTGCCATGCCGGAAAAGAAAGGATGAGCACAATTGTCTAAGATTGATACGGTTCGTGCCGCTATGATGCAAGCCATGAAGGATAAGAACAAGGAGCGCAAGGAGTCCCTTTCCATGCTCCTGAGCGCCCTGAAAAACAAGGCCATTGACAAGCGGGCCGACCTCACCGAGGAAGAGGAAAACGCCGTGGTGCTCAAGGAGATCAAGCAGTGCCAGGAAGCCATCGACACCGCCCCCGCGGGCCGGGAGGACGTGATCCAGGAAAACACCGCGCGCATTGCCGTGTATCAGGAATTTGCGCCCCGGATGATGGGCCGGGAGGAAATCGCCGCGGTGGTGGATCAGGTGCTGGCGGAGCTGAATCTCTCCGCGCCCACGGCCAAGGAAAAGGGCCTGATTATGAAAACCCTGATGCCCCGGGTCAAGGGCAAGGCGGACAGCGCCCTGGTCAACCAGGTGCTGACCAGCCGCCTGCAGTGAGGTGAAATGCCATGAACATTCGTGAAGCTTCCCTGCAAAAACACTACGAGTGGAAGGGCAAGATCGAGGTCATCTCCCGGGCGCCCATCCGCAGCCGGGAGGACCTTTCCCTGGCCTATACCCCCGGCGTGGCCGAGCCCTGCCTGGAGATCCAGAAGGACGTGGACAAGTCCTATGAGCTGACCCGCCGGGCCAATCTGGTGGCCGTGGTCACCGACGGCACCGCGGTGCTGGGCCTGGGGGACATCGGCCCGGAGGCGGGCATGCCCGTTATGGAAGGCAAGTGCGCGCTATTCAAAGCTTTTGCCGACGTGGACGCCTTCCCCCTGTGCATCCGCTCCAAGGATGTGGACGAGATCGTCCGCACGGTGAGCCTGCTGGCCGGCAGCTTTGGCGGTATCAACCTGGAGGACATTGCCGCCCCCCGCTGCTTTGAGATTGAGCGCCGGCTCAAGGAAGTGTGCGATATTCCCGTTTTCCACGACGACCAGCACGGCACCGCCATTGTGGTGGCGGCCGCCCTGCTCAACGCGCTGAAAATCACCGGCCGGGACATTGCCCAGGCGCGCGTGGTGCTCAATGGCGCGGGCTCGGCGGGTATCGCCATTGCCAAGCACCTGATGAACCTGGGCGTGCAGGATCTTACGCTGGTGGACCGCTTTGGCGTCATTGACGAGGGCATGGCGGAGTTGAACCCCGCCCAGGCGGAAATGGCCAAGGTAACCAATCGCGGCCATCTGCGCGGCACCCTGGCGGACGCCCTTCGTGGGGCGGACGTGTTCATCGGCGTATCCGCTCCCGGGGTTGTGAACCAGGAGATGGTTCGCTCCATGGCCGCCGATCCCATCGTCTTTGCCATGGCCAACCCCACCCCGGAGATCATGCCCGATCAGGCGCTGGCCGCAGGGGCAAAGGTGGTAGGCACAGGCCGCAGCGACTTCCCCAACCAGATCAACAATGTGCTGGCCTTCCCGGGCATTTTCCGGGGGGCGTTGGATTGCCGCGCCCGTTGCATCAACGAGGAAATGAAGATGGCTGCCTCCCATGCGCTGGCGGAGCTGGCGGAAGCAGACGGGCTGTCCCAGGAGAATATTCTCCCCGACGCCCTGGACAAGCGTGTTGCCCCCGCCGTGGCGCAAGCCGTCATGGCCGCTGCCCGGAAAACCGGCGTAGCCAAGAAATAAAAACATACTATGCACCCTGGAGCCGGAATTCCTTCCGGCTCCCTTTTTTGCGTTCCGCTTCCGGCTTCGCGCCGCACCTTTGCGCCCGGGAGGCATATCCTGCTGGTGAAGGCGAGGCGTGCAATCGGCCTTGCCCGGGAAGGAAGTGTGACATGTCCGGCCTTTCAAAAGTGGAGGTGCAGGGCGTAACAAAGGCCTTCGGGGACGGCGAAGGCATGGTGCCCGCCCTGGAACAGATTACCTTTCAGGTACCCGGAGGCGGCTTTACATCCCTGCTAGGGCCCAGCGGGTGCGGAAAATCCACCCTGTTCAACATCATTGCCGGACTGATGCGCCCAGACTGCGGCGACGTGCTGCTGGACGGCCGCTCGGTGATTGGCAAGCCCGGTCAGGTGGGCTACATGCTACAAAAGGATTTGCTGCTGCCTTGGCGCAGCATTCAGGATAACATTATTCTGGGGGCACGGCTACGCCATGTGCCCAGGGAAGACGCCTTGCAGCAAGCCCGGGCGCTCATGGAGCGCTACGGCCTCAAGGGCTTTGAAAAACGCAAGCCCCATGAACTTTCCGGCGGTATGCGCCAGCGCGCCGCGCTGCTGCGCACGCTGCTGACCGAGCGGGAAGTGCTCCTGCTGGACGAACCCTTCGGCGCGCTGGACGCCTTAACGCGCTTGCAGCTGCAGTTGGGTCTTACGGATGTATGGCAAACCTTTCATAAAACCATTCTGCTCGTCACCCACGACGTGGAAGAAGCCATTTTTCTCTCCGACCAGATCCTGGTGCTTAGCCCACGGCCGGGACGCGTGCGCAGGCAGCTGACCGTGCCGTTGCCCAGGCCGCGGACCGTGGATATGCTTGCTTCTCCCGAGGTAATGGGAATGAAAAAAGAATTGCTGGAGCTCCTGCTCCAGGAGGAGGGTACGGGCCATGAAAGCAACGGGTGAAACCCCGTCCGGGGTACGGGATCAGCGGGTGCGCCGTTCACCGGTGGTGCAGCTGTGGCGCTGGGGCATCCTGCTGGCGCTGCTGGTGCTGTGGGAGGCGGGTGCACGGCTGGGATGGATTGATGGTTTCTATTTTTCCAGTCCCACACAAATTTTTCAGACCGCAGTGGTGAAATGGCAACAGGGCAACCTGTGGGCGGACATTGTGTATACCGGGGCGTCCACACTGCTGGGCTTTGTGCTGGGCACGGTGGTAGGGTCGGCGGTGGGGCTGCTGTTCTGGTTCTCCCGCCGTGTGGCGCTGGTATCCGAGCCCTACCTGATTGTGCTCAATGCCTTGCCCAAGCTGGCGCTGGCGCCGGTGCTGGTGATCCTCTTTGGTATTGGTTTTCCCTCCAAGGTGGTGCTGGCTTTCCTGATGACGGTGGTCACGGCGGCCATTTCCGCCTATGGCGGCGTGCGCAGCGTGGACCCTGCCCTGGAAACGCTGATGTTCTCCCTGGGTGCGGGACGGTTGCGGGTCTTCTCCCATGTGGTAGTGCCCTCTGCCATGCCGTGGATCATCTCCGGCCTGCGGGTAAACATCGCGCTGAGCATGGCGGGAGCCATTGTGGGAGAATTCATTGCATCAGATCGGGGCCTGGGGCGTATGATCGTTTATGCCGGCACCACCTTTGACCTCAAGCTGGTGTGGGTAGGCGTAGTGGTGCTCTCCCTGCTGTCCATCGTCATGTACGGCAGCGTGGTGCTACTGGAAAAGGCTCTGGGCAAAAGGTGGTCGGCACAGCGTACCTAAGCATGCCGGAATCAATGCAAGGGAGGTCTTGCACATGAACTGGAAACGTCTGCTCTGTCTCTGCCTGGCGCTGGCCCTTGCCCTGACCCTGGGTATGGGGGCCGCCTCCGCCCAGGAGCTGAAAAAGCTCACCGTCTCCGAGCCGGTGCACCTGATCGGCTATCTGCCGCTCTATGTAGCCATCCATGAAGGCTACTTTGCCCAGGAGGGCCTGGAGGTCAACGTAGTGCAGGCCACCGGCGGCGCCCATGTGACCGCCGTGGTCAGCGGCGATGCCTTTGCGGTCATCGGCGGCGTGGACTCCAACTGCCTGGCCAACCAGGGCAACAGCGACCCGGTGGTGGGCATCGTCAACTGCGTCAACCGGGCCAATGTCTACCTGTTTGCGCGCAAGGGCCTGGCGCCGGCCTCGGACAGTGATGAGGACATGGCCGCCTTCCTCAAGGGCAAAACCATCATCGCGGGCCGGTACGGCGGCAGTCCCAATCTGCTCACCCGGTATCTGCTGCAAAATGTGGGGCTGGACCCCGATAAAGACGTAACCCTGTTGGAGAACGCCGACGCCTCCACCGTAACCTCCATGCTCCAATATGGCCAGGGGGACATCGGCAACGGCGGTGAACCGCAGATCAGCGAAGGCGTCACCGCGGGCATCTGGGAAGAGCCCTTCGTGAAATTCCCGGATCTTGGGGACTACTCCTACTCGGTCATCGGCGTGCGTCGCTCCACCATTGAAAACGATCCGGAGACCTGTCTGGCCTTTGTACGGGCCATGATGAAAGCATTGGTAGCCGTTCAGGAAGACCATGAAATGGCGGCCCGAGTACTGGAAAAGGAATTCTCCACCCTGACCCAAGAGGGGCGCGACGCAGCGCTGAACCGCGCCTGGGAAGATCAGCTCTGGAGTGTGGACGGTTGGATTAGCCGCCAGGCCGTGGAAACCAACATGGATGTGCTGGAAAACAGCGGTATTTTCCAGGGGGAATGGAGCTATGAGGAACTGGTAGACATGCGCTTTGTGAAGCAGCTGGCTCCGGAGCTGGGCATTACGCTGCCCGAGGAAGCCGCAGAATAACCCTTTACCCCAAAGCGGCGGCGTGCGGCGTACCAAATCAGTGGTTCCACCACTTTTTCCTGGAAGAGAGCTCAGCACACCAGCGGTCGTCCACATTTGTAAGCAATTGATTTTACTTGCAAAATCAGCAACCCACTCCGCCAGCAAAGCCGGCGGATACGAATGAAGGACGGAGGGGCTTCGGTCCCTCCAGCATCTTCCCCGGAGTTTTTTGCGGTCTGCGCGCCACGGCCAAATATATGCCGCGGCGCGCTTTTTTTCGTGGAACAAATAGCAGCGGAGTGGAGTGCTTGTGGCTGCTCCACTCCGCTGCGCAGGAGACCAAGGGAAACTTAGCAGACGAAGGGTTTCAAATCCGCGCGAATCATATAGCCCTGGTCGTGGCTGCATACGGGACAAACCTTAGGCGCTTCGGGGCCAAAGTGCACATGGCCACAGTTCAGGCACAGCCAGGCCGTTTCTCCGCGGATGCTGAACAGCTCCCCGGATTCCAGGGCGTCGGCAAAGCGTGTGAAGCGCTGGGCATGGGTGCCCTCAATGGTGGCAATGGCCGCAAAGGCGTCCGCAATACGTCCAAAGCCTTCCTCCCGGGCAATCCGGGAAAACTCCGGATAGGCTGTGTTGCACTCCTCCGTTTCGTTGTGCACCGCGGCGCGCAGCTGCGCGGGAACATTCTGTTCGGTGTTCACGGGGAAGCCGGCATCCATGAGGATATTGCTGCCATTCATGGGTGCGAGAAATTGATAAAAGATTTCCGCATGCTCCTTTTCCTGACCGGCAGTAAAATCAAAGGTGCGTGCCACAACCTCCAGGCGGTTTTGCCGGGCCAGCGCAGCGGCAAAGGTGTAGCGGTTTCGGGCCTGACTTTCCCCCGCAAAGGCCCGCATGAGGTTGATGCGTGTTTTGCTCTCTTCAAAGGCGATCAATGGTGTCGCTCCCTTCCACATAGACATTTGGAACAAAGGCTTCCAGGAAAAGTATGCCCTGAAAGTTCCACGCCCATACCGGGCGCAGGCTATATTCTATGCCCAAGCGCGTATAATGGTGCGCCCATCAAAAAAGGCGCCCACCCTTCACAGTGGAAAAGGTGGGCGCAGTCCTTACCCTTGAAGGAGAACATAGCGGAAGATGGTTTCCGTTTTTGCCGGGTTCCAGGGTGCGGGCGCCGCATCCACCGGAACAAAGCCGTACTTCTCATACAGCCCCTCGTGATCGCTAATGAGGTATACGGCCGGATACCCCAGGCGCTTGGCCTCCTGGAGTGCCGCCTGAATCAGCCGCTGACTCAAGCGATGGCCACGATAGCCTTCCTCCACAAACACATAGCCCACAAAAGGCGTATACGTTATTCCCGGGATGCAGTCCCGGGCGGCCAGGGTACAATAGCCGCAGATTTTCCCCTGATCCAGAGCGGCAAAGGCCCGTTCCCAAGGCAGCGGCTCCTGGGAGCGCATCCAGGCGGCCATGCTTTTCCCGGCGCCCCAGGAGCATTGCTCCCCATAGGCAGCCAGAGCTTCCCATCCCGGTTCCCCGGGGGCGAAGGTGCAAATTTCCATGGTATATTCTCCCATGGATGCTCAGGCAAACAGCGCCCGGATATCCTGCTCGGTCAGGCCTGTCACCAGTTCCTCCCCGGGAGTGATCAGCTGGTCAAACAGCGCCTTTTTCCGTTGACCCAGCGCGACCACCTGTTCTTCAATGGAGTCATGGGTCACCAGCCGAATCACTTCAACCTTGCGGGTCTGGCCAATGCGGTGGGCCCGGTCGGTGGCCTGGTCCTCCGCGGCGGGATTCCACCAGGGATCGTAATGGATGACCATGTCCGCGCCGGTGAGGTTCAGTCCCGTACCGCCGGCCTTGAGGGAAATGAGGAAAATTTGCGTATTTCCTTCGTTAAACTCCGCCGTCATCTCCATGCGGCGGCTGGCCGGGGTTTCCCCATCCAGATACATGCAGGAATAGCCCGCTGCCTCCAGCTGCCGTCTGAGAATTTTGAGCATGGAAGTAAACTGGGAAAACAATAACACCCGGCGGCCGGCAGCCATGGCCCCGGGCAGGATCTCCAGCAGCAGCTCCAATTTGCCAGAGGCGCCGGAGTAGTCTGGCAGCACCAGCACCGGATGGCAGCAGATCTGCCGTAGCTCGGTAATGGCCGCCAGCACTTCCGTGCGTCCGCGCCCCAGTCCCTTTTCCTCCATAACATGGTCCACGCGCTCCCGCAGGCGGATCATGGCCGCCTGGTAAACCCGTTGCTGCTCCGGGGTCATCTGCGCTGTGAGCACGGTTTCCAGCTTATCCGGCAGTTCGGTGAGCACGTCCTTTTTCAGCCGCCGCATCAGGAAGGGGCGGATGCGCCGGCGCAGGTCCTCCGCGTCCTGTCCATCCTGGTAGCGGCGGAGGAATGCGCTGTAGGTGTTCAGGTATCCCGGCAGCACAAAGTCAAACAGGCTCCACAATTCCCCGGCACTGTTCTCCATGGGGGTACCCGTCAGGGCAAAGCGTGTCCGGGCCTGCAGCTGCTTTACGGCCACAGCGCCCACGCTGCCCGCGTTTTTGATATGCTGCGCCTCGTCCAGGATCACCAGCCGGAAGGGAATATCCGTCAGCTGGTCGATGTCCCGGCGGATCAGGGGATAGGACGTGATGAGCACCTCCACATCCCCCACCTCTTTCACATGGCGGATCTGGCTGGCACGCTGCGCACTGGAGCCGTTGAGCACCATCACCGACAGATCCGGTGCGAAGCGGTTCAGTTCGCTGAGCCAGTTATACGCCAGGGAGGTGGGCGCCACCACCAGGGACACCCCGTGATCCTTCTCCCGGTGTACATCCAGCATCAGCGCAATCACCTGCACCGTTTTTCCCAGACCCATGTCGTCGGCCAGGATGCCGCCCATATGAAGCCTGTCCAGCGTTTTCAGCCAGTGATAGCCACGCTGTTGATAGGGCCGCAGCGTCAGCCCCGCGGGCAAGGCCACATCGTCCTCCCCGGGCGCTGTCAGTGCCGCCACCGTCTGGCTGACGCTTTCGTCAATCTCAATGGGCAGATGGCAGTTTTCCAGCAGGCTGGTAAGGTAGCAGGTACGGTAGGCATTCAGCGAAACGGTGTTTTCCCCTACATAGACCTGATCTGCGCCTTCCAGGCCCGCGGCCTCATAGACGCTGTCCGCCAGCTCCTGCCACGCTTCCATATCGCTCAGGTCCAGGAAGGAACCATCCTTGAGGCGGAAATACTTGCGCCGCTTGGCCAACGCCTCCAGTATGCCCATCACTTCCTGCACGGGTTCGCCGTTCTCCGTGAAGGTAATTTCCAGGTGGTTTCCATGCAGACCCATGCGTCCGCGAAGCACCGGCCTGCGTGGGGTCATCTTCTTGAAATCCTTGCTCAGGTATACCTCGCACTGCGCTTGCAGCTTGCCAACGCCCTGGGAGACAAAGTCGTAAATGGCCTCCTGTCCGGTGAGGTATACGCGTCCCTTGCGCACGTAAAATCCAGCATTGGCCAGGGTATCCAGCACCTGTCTCTCCGCTGCCGCGTCCCGCAGCAGCAGCTTTTCCCCCTTGGCCAGGGGTTTATCCTCCTCATGCTCGTCGAAGGGATCAATTTCTTTGTCCCCATAGCACAGGAGTGTGCGGGCGACAACCTCCTTGCCTTCCTTGTCCAGGTAAATACGCGGAACCAGGGGCAGCTTCACCAGCTGTTTTTCCAGCTCGCTGTCCATGTCCACCACACCCGTAAGCTTGAGGAAGGGGATCAGCTCTCCAATGACCCGTGCCGTCTCCCTGGTGGGATAGTCAAAGACGCTCTTCCCGTCATACTGCTCTGCCAGCAGCACCCGCAGCACGCTGTGCTGGCTATGGTCCACCGCCACCACGCCACCGGAGAGTATCCCGTAGGCGCAGCTGGATGTCAGGGGAATAAAATCTTTGGGGAAGCGCGCCGTCACCGTAAGGCCCCGCAAGGAGCCTGTGACGCGATAATACAGCGGAAGCTTGGTCTGCCGTACCCCCTTAACATGGTAGGCCTTTCCATCCACCGCCATGCGGAAGGGCAAATGCTGCATGGCGTCCAGCATCGCCGCCGCAAAAGGTTCAGGCAGTGCCATGACCCGCAGCTCAGCCCCCCGCAGGCTGATACCGGCGTCCTTCTGTGCCAGGCACAGCGTGCGCAGAATATCCAGCACACGGTTTTCCGCAGGGGTAAAGTGCATCCATTCCGGTTGGAAGGTAAAGCCCTTGCCAAAGGGCAAGGCCACGCCTGTATCCATGCTCTCTATAAATTGCGGAATGCTTCGCACCACGTACAGCCGGTCTTCCCCCACACGGATGCCCACGCGCAGCTGAGGTTTCTCCCGGGAAGCCTCGCTGTCATACATCAGGGTTATCTCCATGTTCAGGGTGCCATCCTCAGGCAGCGTGCGTTCCATGGCGTTCATCAGCCTTGGAGCAGCCGCGGCGGCCTTGCGCCGGAGCAGTTCCTCCAGCGCGCCTGTTTCCTGTGCCAGCAGCGTGGCAGCCACCACATGGCGGCATGCCCCGCTGCGCTGATATACTTCGCAGTTGCAGCGGGCAGGCGCATCCTGGGTAAAAATAACCTCCTGGCGCGGCGTGCCTGCCACCACATAGCGCAGCACATGTGCTCCAGTTTCCAGCACCCGCACGCCTCCACGTTGGTACATGGATTCGCCGGCCTTCCATTCTTCGTCGCCCGCCAATATTTTTAGGCGATAGGGTCCCTGCGTCATCAGGTTTCTCACTCCATAAGTCACAAGGTTTCATGCCGAAAAAAAGGCATCCTTATTACCTTCTCCACAGTCGGGGAAAAACCCTGCAAAAAAGCGAAAGGTTTTCGTCGTCTTTCTGGCCATCTCTATGCACCCTTACCCAAAAGCACGCACGGAACCGGCGAAAGGACCGGTTCCGTGCGCTGAAAAAAACGGTATGGCAGCATCACGCTTTTCGGACCATCTGCATGCCGCAGTCATGTCAGATGGATGCTTAGCCGATGCTGTATTCGCCATCCTCCACCATATCCATGGGCATGGTATAGAAGGCATGCAATGCGCGAATCATGTATTCCACATCCTGCACCCCGGCTGTTTCATAGGCAGAATGCATGGCCAGCTGCGCCAGGCCAATATCCACGGTGTTCATGGACACCTGCGTATTGGCGATATGCCCCAGGGTGGAACCACCAGCAACATCCGACCGGTTTGCAAAGCGCTGTACCGGCACCCCCGCCCGCTGGCATACCAGGCCGAACAGCGCCTCGGAGACACCGTCGGTGGTGTAGCGCTGGTTGGCGTTGTACTTGATCACCACGCCTTCATTCATATATACGCGGTTTTCCCCGTCAAACTTCTCCTGATGGTTGGGATGCAGCGCATGGGCATTGTCCGCGGAGACCATCATGCTGCGGGTTATCAGCGCGCGCAGCTGGGCGTCATCAATCCCCAGCGCCCCCGCGATGCGCGTGAGCGTATCCCGAAGGAAGGTAGAAGCGGCGCCCTGCTTGGTGGAGCTGCCCACTTCTTCATTGTCGAACATCGCGTAAACATTCACCTGCTGCTCTGCCGGAGCATCCGCAAAGGCCATCAGCGAAGTAAACGCGCATTCCAGGTCATCAATGCGGGAGCTGGAGAAGAAACAGTTGTTTGCCCCCCATACGCATCCCGGAGTGCGGACATACAAATACAGGTCGCTGCCCACGATGTCTTCCGGTGCCACGCCGCCAGCCTGAGCCACTTCCGCCAGCAAAGCGCCCTTCCCGTGCCCATCTCCATACAGGGGAAGCATATCCAATTGCGGGTTATATTGATAACCATCATTGATGTTCCGGCAGAAGTGGATGGGCTGGTTGGGGATCATCACGGCATCCCGCCCCAGATCCACCAGGCGCGTCTGAATACGCCCTCCCTGACGGACCAGTATACGCCCCGCAATGGACAGCGGACGATCCAGCCAGCTGGGCAGAATCATGCCGCCGTACATCTCCACGTTTAGCCTGAGGTATTTGTCCCCCACCGGGCTTTCCGCCTGCGGTTTCAGCTTGAACGCCGGCGAATCGCTGTGGCTGGCTACAATACGGAAGGGATGAACGCCCTCCGCCGGCAGCACAAATGCCAACACGGAAGACCTGTTTCTGGTTACATAATATTTTCCCCCAGGAGTCAGGGACCATACAGCAGCCTCATTGAGCGCCACAAACCCCTTCTCTCTCAACAGCTTGGAAACTGTATCCACCGCATGAAAGGCGGTGGGAGAAGCCTGCACAAATTGCAAAAATCCCTGTGCATCACCAGTATACATGATCCATTCCTCCTTGAGAATGATCGCTTTCTACGAATACAGTATACCAGTATGCACAGGGATGTTCAAGCGTCGCAGCAGGTTTCATGGTCCATTTTTCCCTGCATGCCTTTTTCCCCGATTCACCGCCTCCCTCAGCCTTTAGCCCCTACGTTCCAGTATGTCTCATATCCCTGGAAGAACGATGCACATTGTGTGCAAATCATCCAGTGCTTTTCGCTACCTTTCCGCATACTTGTCCAGCACCGCCAGCACCTCCGGGGTGAGCAGCTTCTTCAGCTGCCCCGGCGGCAAAGCCAGCAGCGCCGTGGCAATCACGTCCATGTCCTCCGCCTTCTCCTTGCGCTGCGCCATGGCCCGGTTATAGGCCAGTATCCTCTCCCGCAGTTCCGCCTTCATCCTCCGTCACCTCCGTTGCGCCGGACAACAGCAGTTCCAGCGCCTCCTCCAGCTCCTTCACCCGCTCCTCCGGCGTAGGCTGGTTCCTGTCCGCTTCCATCTGCGCCAGTTCCTCCTCCGTGTAGGGGATGTACAGCCAGTAGGTTTCCTCCTCGTCCCATGCCTCCCGGGCTTCCACCCCCGGCACATCCACGACCCATTGCACATCCTTGCCGCCCGTCTCCGGGTACTCCGCCACCGTTTCCCAATGCCCTTGCTCCTCCACGGCTTCCACCGCCTCGTGGTGATGGATGCGCTTTTGCATCTCCAGCCGTCCCTTGGCCGGATCGAAATCCGTTACCGGATTGCCCTGCCCGTCGTATATGTCCATGGTTTCTTCCTCCCTTACGCCGTCCTGCGCCAGATGTATACCGCATAGTAGGGCGGCCGGTTCTCGTGGGCCGCGCCTCCGCCCACGGCCGTGGTGGCCACCGTGTTGCCCTTGGCCGTGCCGCTGGCTCCGTACCATTCCCCACCCGCTTCATAGCCCGGATAGGAATAGTTGTGGCTGTGGCTGGGCAGTTCATCAACTGTCAATTTATGAGTAGCTTCTCCACCAGTTGCACCAGCCGCATAGCTGCTGCCCACGCCCACCAGAAAGCGGTTCTGTATCTGCGTCCATGTCCCCCCAAACAGCGACGCCGGGGACGTGGCCGCGTAGGATTGATAAATGGCCCCCACCGGAAAGAACGTGTTCCGTATCCAGTCCCGCACCGTAGTCGTCTTGGCCTGCGCCTGAATATAGGCCGCCAGGGTGCTGTCCCCCAGGTACAGCGTCCGTCCCGCTGCAATCTCCACCGCGTTGCTTCTTTCGCAAGCCTTTCCGAAGGCAATGCTGTTTCCTGCCGCGTTCAGATGCATGGCAAAAGCCGCCGAGGACAGGCTGCCCGTCACCGATACCGTGCCATACTTGTCCGTCAGCGCCAGGCGCAGTATGTACCGCGTGGTCACCGTCAGGGTCATGTTTCCCGCCGCGGTGGCCACCCAGTAGTCCACGCCGCTGGCCATGGCCGCGTTCAGGGCCGTTTCGCTGCCCCCTGCGGGCTTGATAAACGCCTTCACCGTGCAGGTGTTGGCCCCGCCCAGGCTGGTGTAACTCCATACCGCCCGGCACTTGCCCAGGGTGCCCGCGGGCGCGGCTGCTCCCGCGCTGTCCACCCGCCAGCCGGTGAGGCTGCTCACCTGGGGCGGCGTGTACGCCAGCACGGTTATATTCACGGTCTTTTCTGTATACATGCCCCGGCTGTCCGTCACCCGGAACACAAAGGCCACCGTCCCGGAACCGCCCAGCAGCCCCGTTTGCAGGGTGGCGCTTGTCCCCGAGTACCCGCCCCCGCGAATGCTGTACCCCTTCACTGTGGCCCCGTACTTCGCCACCGCCCCGGTGATCTTCGCCGTACAGCCGCTCTTGCTCTGCACATATACCCCGTCGCCCATGCTGGGATAGGTGGTCCCGCCCACAGTGAGCAGCGGCGCGCAGCTGGCCGAGAAGGTGGGCGCAGCGCTGGCCGGTGCCGTCACCGTCAGGGACGCCGCCACCGCGCCCACATACACGCCCGCGGAATAGGTAATCAGCGTCACCCGCGCCGGGCCGGACTGCGCCGTGGGGATCTGGTCCAGCCATCCCACGGGCACGGTCACCGCCTGGGCCGTCACCCCCGCCGCCACGTCCCAGGTCTGGGCCTTCGTGCCGAATTCCAGCCGCACCTGGTGGGAAAACGCCGGGTCATAGGCCCCGATGCTGGCCGTCACGGTTCCGCCCGCGTCCACGCTGGCGGCCGAGAGCGTCAGCCGGGACGTATTGGGCGTATAGTTTACCACCAGTTGCGCATGATCCTGTCGGGTCTTGAAAAACTTGTCCTGGTTGTTGTTATGCACAAAGATTTGAATCGCCACCTCTCCCGTGGCCTGAGCAAACGCAGCCAGATTTGCGCCGGACAGGGACGCGCTCAGGCTGGTATCCTCCCGCCCCGGAAGTTCCCCGGTGGTCATCAGTACGCCTCCGCGGGTTATCCGCAGTATAATCCCCTCATGATTGGAGCAATACGGGAACACCACGGATGCCCCATGGATGGTACAGTCCTTGAGCGCGGGGCCGCTGGAGTCCGCGTACATGGTAGCGTTCAGCCCATACCAGCTATCCACGGAGCTGCTACCGCTGGAGGAGTGAAATCCGCTTAGCTCATAGATTGCCTGCATGCCGTTTTCTCATCCTTTCCGGTGATGTTTTTTCATTCAGAGCATACGCCCGGAAAGCCTTTGTTTTCTCCCTGAAAATGAAAATATCATTCCCCGGAAAAAAGACGTAAAAAAAGTTGAAAATCCCCCTTCCAAAACCGTGCAGGAAGGATTACAATACCCACGACGCGACTCTTCATTACAACCAGAGCAGGAGGCAACCATGCAACCAATCCGATGGCTATGGGGCTGCGCAGACCACAAATCCCATGTCCGCATCATCACGGCAATGGTGATCTCGGCGGTCACCAGTTTGATGCTGCTCGTCAACCCTTCCCTGACCGCAACGTTAGTGGATGAAGTCATCATTGCGGAAAATCCCGAACCGCTGTTGGGCATTCTGGCAATCATGCTGATTGTAAAGCTGGCTCGGGAAGGTGCGCGTTACCTGATGATCGTATTGCTGGAAACGGCTTCCCAGAATACGGTCTACTCCCTGCGGCGGACGTTGTTCGCAAAGCTGCAGTTCCAGGACACCCGTTTCTTTGACCGGAACCGTACGGGCGATCTCATGACCCGTATGTCCGCCGACCTGGACTGGTGCCGGCACTTCATTTCCTACATGGATTACGCCGTGGTGGATTGCGTGTTCATGTTCCTGGGCACGCTGATCCTCTTTTTCTGCGTCAGCTGGAAGCTCACCCTGTGCCTGGCAGTGGTGACGCCCATTCTTATGCTGATTACCAAGCTCTACTCCAGCAAGGTTCGCCCGCTGTTCGTCGCCATGCGCGAGCGTCTGAGTGAGATGAACACTGCCGCCCAGGAAAACATCGCCGGCAACCGCGTGGTGCGTGCCTTTGCCCGTGAAAAATATGAAGAGGAATCCTTTGAGCGGCGCAATGCCGCCTTCCGGGATAGCCAGCTGGCCATCAATAAAAAGTGGCTGAGCTTCTACCCCTTCATCGAGCTGCTGGCCAATTCCATGACGGTGATCACCGTTTTTCTGGGCGGATACTTCATCATTCTGGGGGAAATTACTCCCGGTGAATTGACCATCTTTACCCAGCTGAGCTGGGCGCTTTCCAATCCCATGCGCCAGCTGGGCAACCTGATCAACGATACCCAGCGCTTCGCCACCAGCGCCACCAAGGTCATGGAGCTGTACTACGGCCGTCCCCATATTGCCGATCGGTCCGATGCGGTGGATCATGATGACATGAAGGGCGCCATTGCCTTCAAAAACGTCACCTTCCACTTTGACCGTCAGGAAGTGCTCCATGATATTTCCTTTGCGGTAAAGCCCGGGCAAACCCTGGCCATCATGGGGCCCACGGGTTCAGGCAAAACCACCATCATCAATCTTCTTGCCCGCTGCTATGACGTTAGCTCCGGCAGCGTGGAAGTGGACGGTTGCGACGTAAAGAATTGGAAGCTCCAGCAGCTGCGACGTCATCTTGGCGTCGCCACGCAGGATGTATTTCTCTTTTCGGATACCGTGGACGGCAACATTGCCTTTGGCAACCAGGCATTGACCGAAGCTCAGGTGCACGAATATGCCCGCATTGCCGACGCAGACGAATTCATCTCCAAGCTCTCCGAGGGGTATGACACGCTGATCGGCGAGCGCGGCGTGGGCCTGTCCGGTGGGCAGAAGCAGCGTATCGCCCTTGCACGGGCACTGGCCATGGAGCCCCGCATCCTGATTATGGATGACACCACTTCCGCCCTGGACAGCGAGACGGAGCGTTATATCCAGGAGCAACTGCGGCACTTGCCCTTCCCTTGCACCAAGATCATCATCGGCCAGCGCATCAGCGCGGTCAAGGACGCGGATCAGATTTTGATTCTCCAGGAGGGGAAAATCACCGAGCGGGGCACCCATGAGGAGCTGCTCAAGAACCACGGCTATTATTGGGAAACCTACGCCCTGCAAAACGACCTGCCCGTGGAAGGAGGCGCAGCCTGATGGCCCGCAACAAGTTTGACCAGGACGAGGTACTGGAGTCCCCGTTTCAATGGAAACATCTCAAGCGTGCTTTTCAGTATATCCGCCGCCACCGCACCCAGATGCTGCTGGCCCTGGGGCTGAGCATCCTTGCTTCCATTGCCAGCCTGTACACGCCCAAAATCATGGAGTGGGTATTGGATGTGGCCGTCCCCAACAAGGACGTGAAAGCCCTGCTGCACTGGGCGGTCATCTTTACCGTTCTCATCGCCATCAGCATTGTGTTCACCCTGATTCGTTCCCGGATCATGGCCTATGTGAGCCAGGAAATTATCTACGACATCCGCAAGGACCTGTTCCATCACCTGCAAAAGCTGCCCTTCAGCTACTATGACAGCCGGCCGGCCGGCAAGATCCTGGTGCGGGTGATCAACTATGTGAACTCCGTGTCGGACATTCTCTCCAACGGTATTATCAACAGCATTCTGGAAATCATCAACATCGCGGTCATCGTGGTGTTCATGTTCAGCCTGGATGTGACGCTGGCCACGGTCATCATTGCGGGATTGCCCATTTTCATTGCCATCGTGTGGATTCTCAAGCCCCGGCAGCGCAAGGCCTGGCAGATGCAAAGCAACAAAAACTCCAACTACAACGCCTACCTGGCCGAGAGTATCGACGGTGTACGCCTGAGCCAGATCTTTGCCCGGCAGGAGGAAAACTGCTCCATCATGAAGCGCCTGGCCGAGGCTTGCCGCGTGGCCTGGATGCGCGCCATCTATGTGTCCAACGCTGTATGGCTCTCCTCTGAGACCCTCACGCAGATTGTTTTCACCTTCCTGTATATTGCGGGTGTCTACTGGATGGGCGGCAAAATCGTCTCCTTTGGCGTCATCCTGGCCATGGGCTCCTACGTCAGCCGCTTCTGGCAGCCCATTACCAACCTGGCGAATATCTACAACTCGTTTGTGAATAACATTGCCTACCTGGAGCGTATTTTCGAAACCATGGATGAACCGGTGGAGGTGGCCGACGCCCCCAATGCCACGCAGCTCCCTCCCCTCACCGGCGAAGTGCATTTCGACCATGTGAATTTCGGCTATGAGGAAGGGCAAACCGTGCTCAAGGACCTGAACCTGCACGTCCGCCCCGGCGAGCGCATCGCCCTGGTGGGACCCACGGGCGCGGGCAAGTCCACGGTGGTGAATCTGCTCTGCCGCTTCTATAACCTGCGTGGCGGCAAAATTACCCTGAAATGCGCCGACGGCACCGAGCAGGATATTTCCCAGGTAACGCTGGAATCCCTGCGCAGCCAGCTGGGCATCATGCTCCAGGACAGCTTCATCTTCAGCGGCGATATTCTCAGCAACATCCGTTATGGACGGCTGGACGCCACCGAGGAAGAGGTCATCGCCGCCTCCAAGGCTGTGTGTGCCCATGAGTTCATCGATCAAATGCCCATGCGCTACCATACGCCGGTAAACGAGCGGGGCAGCGGCTTAAGCCAGGGACAAAAGCAGCTCATTGCCTTTGCCCGTACCCTGCTTTCCGATCCCAAAATCCTCATCCTGGACGAAGCCACTTCCTCCATCGACACCAAGACCGAGCGTCTCCTCCAGCAGGGCATCGAAGCCTTGCTCAAGGGGCGCACCAGCTTCATCATTGCCCACCGTCTTTCCACCATCAAGAGCTGCGACCGCATCCTCTTTATTGGTGAGGGTGGCATCCTGGAAGCCGGCAATCACGAGGAGCTCATGGCCAAAAAGGGCCGCTACTACGATCTGTATACCGCCCAGATGCAGGCGGCGTAAAAGCAAGGGGCGCTTTCCCTACGGGGGAAGCGCCCTACAATATGTCAAGATTCTAAAGCGCCGTTGCAGGGAGCCATCCTCGCAACGGCGCTTCTATGCATGCAGCCAGCGCGGCAGCGTTATCCGTCAATCAATCTCCACCACGCCGGGATACTGGGCCATCACCTCCTGCGCATCGTTCAGGAAGGTTTCGGTGGTTTCTTCTGGGGGCTGGAAATCCTGCCCTTCCACGGTAAAGTGAACCTTTTGCACGCCGGGGAACTGGCTGGCGGTGAACAGTACTGCGCGAACCGCCTGCTTGCCCCCGTCGCTGTTATTGGTGATATCCAGGAAGGATTTGGAAAAATCAATGGTGGCCACGCCATCCTTCACGGTGACCGAACGGATGCCGCAATCCTCCGGCAGCGGGCGTTCCAGGCCGCTGTCGCTGCGGGGTCCCTTGGCCAGTTCCAGCAGAGCGGTGGTCAGGTCCGCGGTGGAGAATACCGTCCGGGTCACGGGCACCAGCATGCGCCCCGTCTGGGAGGGGAAGTACAGCTGTACCTGGGAGGCATACTCGCTGCTGCCGGTGGCCATGGTGGTTACCGCCTCCACGTTGACGCATTCCGCGTCAAAGGTGCCGCTCACATCCGCGCCATGGGTCAGCTTGCTGCGCTTCTGCCCGTCAAAGAGGAATTCCACCTCCTGCACGGTGTCAAAGCAGCATAGCGCCGCCGCGGTGCCCTGGACCATCAGCAGTTCGTCCTCCATGCTGGCGCAGTTCAGAGCTTCCTTGCTCATGTCCACCCGGGCCTTGCCGCCGGAAATGTCAATGTCAAAGCTGGTCCCCTCGGGAATGATGGTACGCAGGCCCATGCGGGCAGCGTCCATATCATTCTGGCTGGACTGCACCATCAGGGCCAGGGTAGCCTTGGCAATGCCGTCCTGCTTTTCCACCTGCCGGGTAACAGGCACCAGGTAGCCGTCGCCATCCTGATAGTAGCATACGGTGCTTTGCGTCTCCACCGCGGGGGCGGAGGTCTCCGCCGAGGTCTGGGTCACGGTCAGAGGAGGCTCCTCGTAGAGGGTTTCGGTAACGGTATTGCCGCCGCCCTTCAATGCCAGCGCTACCACCAGCGCCGCCGCGCATACGATCAGGATTCGCTCCATATCCGCCCGCTTCATTTTCCATTTCACCGCCGTCGTCACTCCTTGCCGCTTAGTCAGTTGATCGCTCTTCGCAAGCAATGTATGACTTTGCCCTCCCGGCTATGACGCTTGAAACCAAAGAATATTGCGGGTATAATAAAACGGGTGTCGAAAAAGCGGCGCCCGCTGGAACAACCTATATGCCCGCTGCGGTGTAGGCCGCCGCGTGAGAAAGGAGGCGTTTCCCATGCCCATGGACGGACTTACCCTTGGCTTCGTGGCGCGGGAAATGGAGCCCCTGTTGCTGGGCGGACGGATTGATAAGGTCACCCAGCCGGAAAAGGATACCTTGATTTTATGGATTCGCGCCGGGAGCGAGAACCGCCGGCTGCTCCTGTGCGCCAGCCCGAACAATGCCCGCTGTCACCTGACGGCGCAAAATTTCCCCAATCCCCTGGAACCGCCCATGTTCTGCATGCTCCTGCGCAAACAGCTGCTGGGCGGGCGGGTGCTGTCCCTGAAGCAGATTGGCGGCGACCGCGTGCTGCATCTTGCCGTGGACACCGTCAACGAGCTGGGCGACCATGTGCAGCGGTTGCTGATTCTGGAAGTGATGGGCCGGCACTCCAACCTGATCCTGGTGGATGAGCAGGGGCGCATCATCGACGCGGCGCGCCATGTAAACCAGGATATGAGCCGCGTGCGTCAGATCCAGCCCGGGCTTGCCTATGCGCCGCCGCCCGGGCAGGATAAGCTGGCCCCGGAAGAGGCTACCCCCGAGCGCCTGCTACCCTACCTGGAGAAATATGCAGCCCTTCCCCTGGCCAAGGCGCTGGGACAGTCCCTGACGGGTTTTTCCGCCCCCGCAGCCCGGGAGCTGTGCTGCCGGCTGACCGGCAGCGTCCAGGGCACGCTGACGCCTGAGGAGCTGCCCCGGGCGGCTGAACGTCTGGCAGACTTTCTCCGCCGAATGAAGGACCTGCAGCCGCCGGTGGTGCTCCTGGATGCCCAGGGGGATCCGGCGGACGTATTCCCCTTCCCCTACGTAAGCTGCGACACAGCCCGGCAAAAGCCCTTTCCCAGCCTGAGCGCCGCGCTGGAAAATTATTTTGGCGTGCGGGATCAGAAGGACCGGCTGGAGCAGAAATCCTCCTCCATGGTCCGGCTGCTGAAAACCCACATCGAGCGGTGCGAGAAAAAGCTGGCCCTGCAAAACGAGGAGCTGGCCAACGCAGCCCGCATGGAAGAATACCGCCTGATGGGCGAGCTGCTCAACGCCAACCTCTGGCAGCTTCATCGTGGCCAGGAGGCAGCGGTGGTGACCAACTACTATGACGAAGCAGGCGGACAGGTGACCATCCCCCTGGACAAGCAGCTGACCCCTGCCCAGAACGCCCAAAGGTATTTCAAAAAATACCAGAAGGCGCGCTCCGCCCAGGAAACCGCCGCCGAGCAGAAGGAAAAGACCCTGGCGGAATTGTCCTTTCTGGAAAGCGCGCTGCTGGACGTGGGCAAGTGCGTGGGTGAAAGCGAGCTCAACGAAATCCGCAGCGAATTACAGCGCACGGGCTACCTGCGTACCAGCATGAACCGCCGTCAGCTCAAGCAGCTTCCTCCCAGCCGCCCCTATCGCTACCGCTCCCAGGACGGCATTGAGATCTGCGTAGGCAAAAACTCCCTGCAAAACGACCGGCTTACCGGCTCGGCCCGGGGAGGCGAAATGTGGCTTCACGCCAAGGACATGCCCGGCAGTCATGTCATTATCTGCACGGAAGGGGAAGTTCCCCCCACTACCCTCAAGCAAGCCGCGCAGCTGGCCGCCTGGTACAGCAAGGGTCAGCGCTCCAGCAGCGTACCCGTGGACTATACCCTGCGCAAATACGTCAAAAAGCCCGGCGGGGCACCGCCAGGCTTCGTTCACTACACCAACCAGCATACGGTTTACATGACCGTGGAGGAAAGCGACATCCGCGCCATTACCCTGCTGGAAGAATAAATGCTAAGCGCAAAGGAGAAAGAAACATATGGTATATTTTCGCGCCGTTCGCGAAAGCGACGCTGCCGCCCTGGCGGAGCTCCGCCGCCCTTATGCGGAAAAATATCCCGCCAAGGCCCCCGACGCCGGAAGCATCCTCCGGGAAATCCGCCGCTTGACCACCGCCTATCCCTACCTGGTAGCGGAAGTCAACGATCAGGTGGTGGGTTGCGCCTTTGCCGCTCCCCTGCGGGACGATCCCGCCTACCAGTGGGATGCGGAAGTACGTATCTATTGCGCTGAGGCATTTCACGGGCAGGGTTTGGGGTCCGCGCTGATGCTGCGGCTTATGCGGGTGTTGACGGTTCAGGGCTTTGTGCATGCATGTGCCACGGTGGCCCTGCCCAACGATGCGGCGCTGGCTTTCCTGAAGAGCTTTGATTTTGCCTCCGCCGGGCGGCTTCCCGGCGTTGCCTTCCACCAGGGTGCGTGGCAGGATATGCTCTGGCTTGTACGTCCCCTGGCCCAGCTGCCGGAGTTCCCCACCCCGCCCACGCCCTTTGAAGGTTTTGAGCGTGAGGAACTGGCTGCACTGATTCTGTAAACCTGCAAACAAAACGGGCTACCGCTGTGCATGCGGCAGCCCGTTTGCTTATGGTTTTACCGACCGTGTGGCCCAGAAGGTGGCCACGCCAAATTGATGCAGATTTCCTTTGCCCTCGGTGTCCTCATACACGTCTTCCAGCCGGAAGCCTGCCCGTAGCTGGCCGCCGATTTGCTCCTCGATGCCATGGGAAAACTGAATGCCGTCCCCCGCAGCCATCGCCTGCCGGTACAGCTCCTCATCCTTTAAGGGATTGTAGGGGAGCTTTTGCACCAGAGCGGTGCCTTCTTCGTTGAAGGCATAACCCAGGCCGTTATCCAGGCCCGCCAGCAGGATGCCGCCCGGCTTCAGCACCCGGAAGCATTCCCGCCACACGTGGAATACATCCTCCACATAGCAGTTGGACACGGGGTGGAAAATCAGATCAAAGGTTTCATCCTCAAAGGGAAAGGTCTGGGTCATGTCCGCCCGCACCAGCTCGATGGCGTAGCCCTCTCTTTGAGCCACCATTGCATCCGACGCCAGCTGGGCCTTGGAATAATCCAGCAGGGTGCATGCAGCCCCCGCCGCGGCAAAAACCGGCATCTGCTGTCCGCCGCCGCTGGCCAGCCCCAGCACCCGTGCCCCGCGCAATTCCCCAAACCAGGAGCGGGGAACCGGTTTGGTGGGCGTCAGCAGCACCTGCCAATCCCCTTGCTGTGCACGCACATAGGTTTCATGGTCAATGGGTGTCCCCCACTCCCAGCCGTCCGCCACCCATTGGTCAACGGCCTGGGCGTTGATATCCGTGTATTTCATGATCCATCTTCCTCCGAAATAAGGTTCAGCAATGCCAGTCCAGCCGCGCTGGATGTTCCTCTTTGGGAACGGACACCGACTGCAAGCTCGCCAGCATACCAGCAAACAGTTCCTCCGCGCAGGCGTCATAGGCCGCTGCGTCCGCGCCTTCGCCCAAGGTCTGATAGGCCAACGCCGCCGCGGCATAAAAGGTCATGCCCAAGGCGTTGGTGGGGGTTTGCATCACGGCCGCCGCCGTACCGATGGCCCGCAGAGCCGCCTGCACCGCCGGGGCTGTCTCCTGCCGGGCGGCATCCCGCAGGGGGGCAAGCAGCGGCCTCACCATTTTGCCATCGCAGCGGCCCTCGGCCCAATCCATCGCCAGTGCCAGCAGCTGTGCCGGAAGTGTATCCTGAGGATGGGCAGCCAAACAAATCGGCAGCAAACTTTCCCGGGCATATCCGGCGCTCCAGCGCGCCAGGGTTTCCCTGGACTGGGTTTCCATTTGCCGCATCAGCGCAATAACCCCTGGAGCATCAGCACTGCCCAGCATTTTACGAAGCTTTGCCATGCATTCTCACCCTACCATTTCAAGCATTGGGATCTTCCGTCATCAGCCCCCAGCGAAAGCCGTAGCGGTCCACCAGCACGCCAACCTGGGAGCTGTAGGTTGTGCGATGCAAAGGATAAATGATTTGCCCGCCGGATGCAAGGATCTCAAAGGCACGCCGCACATCTTCCGCCGTGTCAAAGGTTACGGTAAGCGAAAGCGCCAGGCTGGTCTGAAAGGGTACATCCAGGTTATCGCAGAGCATGATCCGCTGCCCACCGATATGCATCTCCGCATGATAGACATAGTCCTCCTGCTCCTTGGTCAGGGTCATGGAAAGATCCTGCGGGTCAGCGTCACGGTAACGCAGCACATAATCCACCTGGGCGTGAAACGCCTGCTCGTAAAGCGCAATGGCGTCGGCGCATCGTCCGTCAAAATTGAAGTTCGGGGTAATCCGTGTCATGGATATTCTCCTTTCTCCTGAGGCATTGCCTGATGGCGCCCCGTCTTCCAACGGGCGATGAAGCATGCTGTTTCACAGCAAGGAAGCCTCCGCGGCGGCCACATTATGGATCAGGGAACGCAGGCGGATCAGCCGAGGGTTCTCCCGGGTGGGGCAAACGCGGTTGGTCAGCAGCACCACGAACAGCCCGGGTTCCGGGTCCACGGCAAAGCTGGTGCCCGTAAAGCCCGTATGCCCATAGGCCCTGGGGCTCATCAGGTCACCCAGAAAGTTGGCGGGACTGCCTGCCAGGTGAAAGCCCAGGCCCCGGAACTCATGGTCAGGCCCTGGGGTGCGGTTCAGGAGCGCCGCGCGCATCGTGGCCGGGGACAGGTACGCTCTCCCGTCGGGCAGTTTTCCGCCGCAGGCCAGCATCTGGGTAAAGCGGGTCATGTCCTCCAGATCGCTGAAAATGCCCGCATTGGCAGAAATACCGTGCTGAAAGCGGGCGTTTTCATCGTGCACCACGCCGCAGAGCAGTGTTTTCGTTTCCGCGTCCCATTCCGTGGGCGCCACGTCGCCTGTGGGGCGATAAGTGGTGTGCTTCAAGTCCAAAGGATCAAAAACCCAGCTCTGCGCCAGACGGTCCAGGGGTTCGCCGCCGATGCGCTCCAGGATCTTGCCCAGGAGGATGTACCCCATGCAGCTGTAAATGGGCACGCCACCAGGCCGCTGAACCAGCGGATGGCGCAAAATGGCCTGCGTAACCTTCTCGGGGCTGCCGCATTCCTCTTGCAGCAAAAAGTGATCCGGTATGCCGCTGGTGTGGGTCATCAGTTGCAGTATGGTAATGTCGGCCTTGTCCGCCGGGGCATCCAGGAAAGCGCCCACCCGATCGTACAAGCGCAGCTTGCCCTCCTCCAGCCAGCGCAGGGCAATCATGGTAGCGCCCAGTATTTTGGATACGCTGGCCATATCGTAGAGGGTGTGCCCGGTGACATGGCCGAAGGTGCGGCGGCAAAGCACTCGGGGACCGATGCCCGCGCTCAGGCATGCGGAGGGATACGCGCCCTGCTCCAGGCCTTGCTGCACCAGGGCGGCTGTTTTGGCAAAGGGTTCCATGGTCATGCGCTTCCTTCCTTTTGTGGCGCGGGAAACGCCGCGTGCGTAGCGTTGCCCTGGGTCATTCTTCTGCCAAGTCAAAGGGGACGATTTCCCCGCATTCGGGATGTTCTTTTCCCGTAACCGCCTGGATCATCATGCCGTGACAGGCCACGATCACCTGTGAATCATGGGCATATTTTTCCAAGACCCGGAGGACCCGCGCCCTGATGGCGTCAGCATCCTCCCACTGCTTTTCCTCGCCGGAGGGATAATGTCCACCGCATGCCTCGTACTCCGCATAGGCACGTTCCGCGACGGCGTCGTCCTCGTAAATAAAATCCTTGTTGGCCAGCCACTCGTGCAGGTCTGTTTCAATGACAATCTCCGCTCCCAGTGCTTTGGACAGGATGGCTGCCGTCTGTACCGCGCGGGTGTATGGGGAGCTGAGGATCAGTTTCGTCCCCCGCAGCCGCGGGTCCCTGGCGGTCTCACGGATCTGCTCCACGCCTTTTTCGGAGAGCCGGGCCAGATTCACCCCAAAGCCCTGGTACACCTTGGTGTTGCGCTGGGAGTAGTCTGTTTTTCCGTGCCTAACGAAGTAAAACATGCGCATCCTCCTTTTGGATACTGGGATGGATGCAGCGCGTCCCCTTCCGGGGAAAGGGGAAGCGCCGTTCCGAGGTTTTCCACTACGGAACGGCGCTCCTTTGCTGCCATTATGCGCTTTGCCCGCGCGGGAATCACTCCACCGTCTTGGTGGCAATCACGTCCACGCCGCTGCCGCATACATCGGGCACAATCACCGTGCCGGCCTGTACAGGCGGGGTCACCTTAACCTGGGACAGCTGGCGCATACAGTTGAAAATGTCTTTCTTGGGTATGGGTGAACGGGTCTTGACGCTCACGGGCATGGTACGGCCCTCCACGGGAATTACCGCGGTCACCATCCGTTCGGGCGCGATGCACTCCTGGTGGGCATACCGCTCGCCCCGCTTGCAAACGTTGCCGCTCACGGAAACCACCTGGCCGTTTTCCACTTGCACGGTCATGCGGCAGCCCATGGGGCAGTTGATGCAGGTAATCGTCTGTTCCATCGCTGCCTTAGCTCCTTTCCATGGTTACGGTGATGTCCGAGCCGTCCAGGGCGGCCACCACCTCAGGCTTCAGGGTAAGCTCCACCATTTCGCCAGGGGCGAAGATGGGCGCCTTTTTGCGGGCAATTTCCTTGTCGCCGCTGCGCACCACCACGGTGGCGTTTTTGAACACGGCGCTGGGCCGGAACATCAGCTCCACGCTCTGGCTGTCTTCGCCCCGGAGGTGAATCTGCTGGGGCACCACGCCGCGCACGCCGTCTCCATCCTTTACCTGGGCCACAGGCGTATCCTGCAGCTGTCCACGGGCATAGGCCGCCGCCGCGTGCCCCGCCTTGAAGCTCTCGTTGCTCACAAAGTCCACCAGGTCATGCACATGCAGCACATTGCCGCAGGCAAAAATGCCGGGCACGCTGGTTTGCAGCTGATCGTCCACCACGGCGCCCTGGGTCAGGGGGGATAGCTGGACGCCCGCGCCGATGGAAAGCTCGTTCTCCGGGATCAGGCCCACGGAGAGCAGCAGCGTATCGCAATCGAAATGGATCTCCGTTCCGGGAATGGGCTGGCGGCGCTCGTCCACCTCCGCCACGGTAACGCCGGTAAGGCGCTCCTTGCCCTGAATGTCAATGACCGTATGGCTCAGGTACAGGGGAATATCATAGTCGTTCAGGCACTGGACGATGTTCCGGTTCAATCCGGAGGAGAAGGGCATCAGTTCCACGCAGGCCAGTACCTTGGCCCCCTGGAGCGTCATGCGCCGGGCCATAATCAGCCCGATGTCGCCGCTGCCCAGGATGACCACCCGCTTACCGGGCATGTAGCCCTCCAGGTTCACAAACTTCTGTGCGGTGCCCGCGGAATAGATACCCGCGCACCGGGTGCCCGGGGTGCCCAGGGCTCCTCGCGGACGCTCCCGGCAGCCCATGGCCAGCACAATGCTCCCAGCCTCGAAAATCTGCACCCCGTGCTCCGCGCTTACGCAAGTGACGCGATGGTTCGCCTCCACGGAAAGCACCGTGGTATCGCACTGGATGTTGATGTTCAGCTCCCGGGCCCGGTCAATGTCCTTTTGCGCATATTCGGGGCCGGTGAATTCTTCCTTGAAGCGATGCAGTCCGAAACCGTTATGGATGCACTGGCGCAGAATGCCGCCGGGGGTATGTTCCCGCTCCAGCACCAGCAAATTGTCAATGCCGTCCTCCCGGGCGGCGATGGCGGCAGCCAGGCCCGCCGGACCCGCGCCGATGACCAGCACGTCCACCCACTGCACGCCGTTTCCTGCCTGTGTCATGTCATCATTCCTCCTTCAGCGCATCCAGAATGGTGCCCGTCAGCAAATAGCTGTTGCCGCCATTCTTCGTGACCTGAGTCATGGGAATGCCCAGTTCCTCGGAGAGGATCTCCGCCACGCGGGGGCTGCAGAAGCCGCCCTGGCAGCGGCCCATACCCGCCCGGGTGCGGCGCTTGACGCCGTCAATGCTCCGGGCGCCCACGGGGCGGCGAATCGCCGCGCGGATCTCCGCCTCGGTAACCGTTTCGCAGCGGCAAACCATGCGTCCATACAGGCTATCCTGCTCCACGGCCGCTTTACGCTCAGGGGTCGTCATGGCATAGAAGGGCTTGGGCAGCGGTTGCGCCGGCTGGTAGTCGGTCTTGAGGGTGAGGCCCATTTCCTCCGCGATCTGCTTGCCCAGCATTTCGGCAATGGCGGGCGCAGCGGACAGGCCGGGGCTTTCAATGCCCACGGTTTCATAGGCGTTCTTGGCCCCGGAAACGGCTCCGATCACGAAGTCGCCCTTTTCCTCATGGGCACGGATACCGGAGAAATTGGTGATGGAGCCCCGCACGCTGAGGTTGGGCCAGGTGAGCCGCGCCTTGTCCAGCACGAACTTCAAGCCCTCCGCGGTGGTGGACACGTCGGTATCGTCGGGGATATCCTCGGCGCTGGGCCCCAGCAGGGTGTTGCCATGCACCGTGGGCGAAACCAGCACGCCCTTGCCCATCTTGGTGGGGCACTGGAACATGGTCATGGTAAAGGGCAGGGGCGTCATCCGGTCCAGCAGATAATACTGGCCCCGGCGGTAGATAATATTCAGCCGTGTGTCGGAGATCATATTATGGAGCTTGGCAGAGAACACGCCCGCGCAGTTCACCAGCACCTTAGCGGTAAACTCACCGCGGTTGGTCTCCACCTTCCAGCCTGTTTCCGTGGCGCTAACCGCCTGCACCTGCGTATCCCGCTCAAAGCGTACGCCGTTGAGCGCCGCGTGATCCGCCAGGGCAAAGGTCATTTCGTAGGGGCTGGTCAAGCCGCTGGTGGGCGCATACAAGGCGCAGAGCACCGCGGGATTGGTCTGAGGCTCCATTTGCAATATTTCGTCCCGCTCCACCAGCCGCACGCCGGGCACACCATTGGCCTCGCCCTGACGCACCAGATTTTCCAGGGTAGCGCGGTCCTCTTCGCTAAAGCCCAGCACAAGCGCGCCAGGCTGACTGTAGGGAACACCCAGCTCCCGGCAAAGCTCCGGGTACATTTTTGCGCCTTCCACGTTCAACCGGGCCTTCAACGTTCCCGGATGCGCGTCAAAGCCCGCGTGGACGATGCCGCTGTTTGCCTTGCTGGCACCCTCGGCCACGTCCCCGGCCTTTTCCAGCACCGTAATGCTACCGTGATAGCGGCTCAGCACACGCGCCAAGGCACAACCCACGACACCGGCACCCACGATGATGATGTCGCTTACCAAATCATATTCCCTCCCTCAAAACCGCACACATGCGATTCTTGTTCTTTACTTGATATTGTACCATGCCGCAGGCAGAAACGAAAGAGAAATTTCTCTGTTTTTGTCAATGTATCCAATCTTTCCCCCCAATATGACCATGAATTTTCGCCTGCACCCGGGCAAAGAAAAAAGTTGCAGAAAAAAATTGCCGCGTGCCTTGCCAAACGCCGCGCAACGTGCTATAATTTGCCCGATTACGCACCTTTGCTTCGCGAATGCTTGTGCCGGGGATTTTCCCGGTGGCTGTCGCCCGGAAGCAAAGGGTGGAAACAACAAGGGAGGAAACACAAAATGGCAGTCATCTCCATGAAGCAGCTGCTGGAGGCCGGCGTTCACTTCGGCCACCAGACCCGCCGCTGGAACCCCAAAATGGCCCAGTACATCTTCACCGAGCGCAACGGCATCTACATCATCGACCTGCAGAAGACCGTCCGCAAGATCGACGAAGCCTACGCCTTTGTGCGCGACATCGCCATGGAGGGCAAGAGCATCCTGTTCGTGGGCACCAAGAAGCAGGCCCAGGAGTCCATTGAGTCCGAGGCCAAGCGCTGCAACATGTTCTATGTGAACAACCGTTGGCTGGGCGGCATGCTCACCAACTTCCGCACCATCCGCAGCCGGGTGGAGCGCCTGAACCAGATCGACAAGATGGAGCAGAGCGGCCAGTTCGACGTGCTGCCCAAGAAGGAAGTCGTCAACCTGTGCCACGAGCGTGAAAAGCTGGAGGCCAACCTGGGCGGCATCCGCGAAATGAAGAAGCTGCCCGGCGCGCTGTTCGTTGTGGACCCCCGCAAGGAGCACATCGCCGTGACCGAAGCCCGCATCCTGGGCATCCCGATTGTGGGTATCGTGGACACCAACTGCGACCCCGATGAAATCGACTACGTGATCCCCGGCAACGACGACGCCATCCGCGCCGTGAAGCTGATTGCCGGCAAGATGGCCGACGCTGTGCTGGAAGGCAAGCAGGGCGAGCAGATGGACGAGGGCGCCGCAGCAGCCGAAGAGGCCGAAAAGGTTGAGGAGACCGTGGAGGCCTGAGCCCCGATCCCCTGAAACAAGTTCATGTGGAGGGGGAGCTTTTCCTGAAAAAGCTCCCCCTTCTTTCATCCAAACAATAGATTTTGAGGGAGGTTTTTCCAATGGCAGCTGTTACCTCTGCAATGGTAAAGGAACTGCGCGAGCGCACCAGCGCTGGCATGATGGACTGCAAAAAGGCCCTGGTCGAGAGCGACGGGGATATGGAAAAGGCCATTGAGTGGCTGCGCGAGAAGGGCCTGAGCCAGGCCGCCAAGAAGGCCAGCCGCATTGCCGCCGAAGGCGTGGTGGCCCAGTACATCTCCGAGGACGGCACCGTGGGTGTCATCGTCGAGGTCAACTGCGAAACCGACTTCGTGGCCAAGACCGACAACTTCGTGAACTTCTGCAACAACGTGGCCAAGCACATTGCCAAGGCCAACCCCGCCGACGTGGACACCCTGCTCACCCAGGCCTTTGTGGACGACGCTTCCAAGACCATGTCCGACCTGGTGAGCGAGGCTACCGTGGCCATCGGCGAGAAGATCAGCATCCGCCGCTTCGCCCGCTATGAAACCACCGGCGTGGTGTCCACCTACATCCACATGGGCGGTAAGGTAGGCGTACTGGTGGAGGTTTCCACCGACAAGCAGGACGACGAGATCAAGGTTTTCGCCCACGACCTGGCCCTGCAGATTGCCGCCGCCAAGCCCGAGGCTGTGCGCCGCGAAGAAGTGGACGCTGCCAAGCTGGAGAAGGAAAAGGAAATTCTCCGTGCCCAGGCCATCAACGAAGGCAAGCCCGAGAAGATCGTGGACCGCATGGTGGAAGGCCGCATCGAGAAGTACTACAAGGAAGTCTGCCTGCTGGAGCAGCCCTTCGTCAAGGATGGCGACAAGTCCATCAAGGGCCTGATGGCCGAGGTTGCCAAGGCCACCGGCGCGAACCTGGACGTGGTGCGTTTCGCCCGCTTCGAGCGTGGCGAGGGCATTGAAAAGCGCCAGGACAACTTCGCGGAAGAGATTGCCGCGCAGATGAAGAAGGCGTAAGCATACCGTCACAGGGAGGAACGCGCAAAAAGCCGTTCCTCCCTTTTTTCAGGAATAAGGAGGAATGCACCCTATGGCTACTGCCTACAAGCGGGTTTTGCTCAAGCTCAGCGGTGAAGCGCTGAAGTCCGGGAGCGAGCTTTTTGACTTTCCCATGGTGCAGCATGTGGCCCAGGTGATCCGGCAGATGCACGAGCTGGGCACGGAAATCGGCATTGTCATTGGCGCGGGGAACATTTGGCGGGGACGACAGGGTCCCAGCGCCCACATGGACGCGGTAACCGCCGACCAGATGGGCATGCTGGGCACCATGATCAACTGCCTGTGCGTGGCCGACGCCCTGCGCAAGGAAGGCGTGGACGCGGTGGTCATGTCCGCGGTGGATATGGACCGCTTCGCCCAGCCCTTCAACGCCATGATCGCCCGGGAATACCTGGCCCAGGGCCGTGTGGTGCTCTTTGGCTGCGGCTCGGGAAATCCCTTCTTCTCCACGGACACCGCCGTGGCGCTGCGTGCCATTGAGATGCAGGCGGACGCCATCCTCATGGGCAAGAACATCGACGGGGTCTATACCGCCGATCCCCGCACGGACAGCTCCGCTACTCTCATCCGTGACCTGACCTATGCCCAGGCCCTGGCCCAGGGGTTGAAGGTCATGGACGCCGCCGCCTTCGCCCTGTGCGCGGAAAACCACGTGCCCATGGTGCGGGTGTTTGGCCTGGACAAGCCCGAACGGCTGCTGGAGGTCCTCCAGGGCAGCGACGCGGGCACCTTTGTGCACCCCTGACCTGCTTGATGAAAGCGTAAAAATACGCCGTGCGCATTCCCTTAGAATAGCGCGCGGCGTGTTTTTTTATTGAATTGCTTGCACCTGCTCCAGCAGAAACTCATAGGTCACCGAGCCCACCGCATTGTAGCACACCTTACCCTCCGCATCCAGGATCACGGTTACGGGCAGCATGGTGGAGACCCCCAGAGAGGCCAGGATCTCCCCGCTCTCGTCCAGCGCCATGGGCAAATGCGCGTATCCGGCCTTTTCCAGCCAGGCCTCCACATCCTCAGTAACCAAATTGGAATGGATGGCCAGCACGTTCACCTGATCCCCCATTTCCTCCGCCAGGCGGTCGAAATACGGTAGCTCCGCCACGCAAGGGGTACACCAGGTAGCCCAGAAATTCAGCACGGTGGCCTTCCCACGGTTTTCCCACAGGTGGAATTCTCCGCCTCCATACAGGGGCATCGTGAAATCCGGAGCCGTCATGCCCACTTGGTAGCCCGTTTCCACCGCTTCCACCGGAGCGGCGGATTCTTGTCCGGGTTGGTTGGCAACCCACAGCGTAACCCCCAACAGCGCCAGCATGCCGGCAACCGCCAGTCCCTGCCAGGGCACACGCCGCTTGGGCGCGTCCTGCCGCAGGAGCACTTGAGAACCCTTCCAGGAAATAGCGCCGGTGGGACACACAGCCTTGCAGGCGCCGCAGTGGACGCATTCATGGTCGCCCACCCGGCGGATGTCCACCGGGCAACGGCTCAGGCACAAGCCGCAGTGGGTGCACTTGTCCTCCTCCACCCGGATGCCCAGCAGACTGACCCGGGCAAAAAATCCGTAAATCGCCCCCAACGGGCACAGGAAACGGCAGAAAGCCCGGTAGCAAAACACGCACAGCGCCGCCAGCAAAATCAGGATAACCATTTTTTGCGTGAACAGCCCATGCAGCATGGAAAAGAGCGAGTCGTTTTCCGGGTGCGTCAGCAGCGCCACCGCACCCTCCAGCGTTCCCGCCGGACAGATATACTTGCAAAAGGCAGGCAGCGGCAGCTGCTGCGCCCCAAAATAGATGGGAAGGGCCACCGCCAGCAGTCCCAGGGTCACATATTTGCCATAGGACAGCACCCGGGTTGCTTTTCCTTTGGGGATTTTGGGAGTGGGCACACGGTGAATCAGCTCCTGCAGCAGCCCCATGGGGCACAGGAAACCGCAAACCGTCCGTCCCAGGGTCAGCCCCAGGAGCATCAAAATGCCCAACACATACCAGGGACCGCGCACCGTGGAGGCCGCCAGGGCGTTTTGCAGGCTACCCAAGGGGCACGCGCCCACGGCCCCGGGGCAGGAGTAGCAGTTCAGCCCCGGCACACAAAGGTTCTTCAGGGGGCCGGTATAGATCTCCCCCTGGATAAAGCCCTTCAAATGCGCGTTGTACAAAAGCGCCGCGTATAGCTGGATCCAGCGCCGCCGGGTGGGAGCATGGCAGCGCAGCCAGTTCATCACCTTACCCAAGGCCGATACACTCCGTGCAAATTTGGATGGCCTTCACCAGTACATCCCGCATGCCCTGGTTTCCCACCCCCAGGATCAGCAGAAGCAGGGCCAGGGCGTACAGCGCCGCCCGCAAAAGCCCCAGGCGCCGCACTGGCCGCTGTACGTCGGGCCGCCGTGGCGGTATCCGCAGCTGCGCCGGGCGAAAGCGGCGCCCGACCATCGCCAGCACCACCCACAGGGCTGCTCCCCAGCCCAGCCGCCCCAGGGCACGGCCGGCCAGCTCCCGGGTATAACCGCCGGTAGCGAAAATGGCCAGGGTCTCGCACACGGCCCAGGCAGCCAGCAGCACCGTGGCCGCCGCCAGCATCCAGGGCCAGTATTGGTAAACGGGATGCTTTCCCTTCTCCATGGCGTCTCCTCCTTGCAATACTTGGAAGTATCATACCATATCCCGCAATCGATGGCAATGCACCGTAAAGATTAGAAGCTGATGAAACCTGTACGCAGGGACTTTGCAAATCCCCGCGGAGGTTGTTATAATACCGGAAGGGAGGGGAAACATGTATCGCATTTTCATTGTGGAGGACGATCCCATCATCGCCCGGACAGTCCGGCAGGGGCTGCTCCAGTGGGGATACGATGTGCGCTGCGCGGAGGATTTCAGCCGCGTGACCCAGGAGTTTGCCGCCTTTGATCCCCAGCTGGTGCTGCTGGACGTATCGCTGCCCTTTTTTAACGGCTATCACTGGTGCGGGGAGATCCGCCGCCTATCCAAGGTGCCGGTGATGTTTCTTTCCTCTGCGGCGGACAATCTGAATATCGTCATGGCCATGAACATGGGCGGGGACGACTTCATTCCCAAGCCCTTCGACCTCCAGGTACTGGTTGCCAAGGTACAGGCACTGCTTCGGCGCACCTATGATTTCAGCGCTCCGGCGCATCTGATCGCCTGCGGGGACGGCTCCCTGAACCTGGAAAGCGGACAGCTTACCTATGCCGGCGCCACCGTGGAGCTCACCCGCAACGAGCTGCGGATTCTCCAGCAGCTGCTGGAACGGCGGGGGCAAGTGGTCTCCCGGGGCGAACTGATGACCCGGCTGTGGGAGTCCGACAGCTTCGTGGACGAAAACACCCTCACGGTGAATATCGCCCGGCTGCGCAAAAAGCTGGAGGACGCGGGCGTGCACGCGCTGGTCCGCACCAAAAAGGGGGAAGGGTATTGGATAAGCGGGGAATGATCCGCGCCTGGCTGCGGCGGGAGATACGCACGCTGAGCCTGGTGGGGGGGCTATGCCTCCTCTTTGCCATGGTTTGCCTGCTGTATGGCCTTCCCTGGGAAGCCGTAAGCTATTGCGTGCTTTTGGCCCTGTGCCTGATGTTTTTGGCGGAATGCGCGGGGTATTTCCGCTACCGGGCCAAGCTGATGGAGATAGAGCTGCTGCTGGCGCATCCGCCGGAGAACGCGCCCCCCTTGCCCGCCCCCCACGACCGCCTGGAGCATGACTATCAGGCGCTGATACAGTCCCTGTGTAACGAGCGGTCCCGGCAGGCCGCTCATGCGGACCGGGCCCGCCGGGAGATGATGGATTACTACACTCTGTGGGCGCATCAAATCAAGACCCCCCTGTCCGCCATGCGCCTGATGCTGCGTTCCCCTGCCGGAGCCACCGGACCGGAGATGGAAGGCGAGCTGATCCAGGTGGAGCGCTATGTGAGCATGGTGCTCTCCTACCTGCGCCTGGACAGCGAAAGCAGTGATTTCGTTTTTGCCCGCCAGCCTCTGGAACCCATTGTGCGAGGTGTGGTGCGGAAACTGGCGCGGCTGTTTGTGCTGAAAAACATCTCCCTGGACCTCCCGCCCCTGGAGCTGACCGTGCTGACGGACAGCAAGTGGCTGGCCTTTGTGCTGGAGCAGTTGCTGACCAACGCCATCAAATATACGCCGGAGCGTGGGCGCATTGCCCTGCGCCTGGAGGGGCGCACGCTCATCCTTCAGGATAGCGGCATTGGCGTCCGCGCCGAGGATCTGCCCCGAATTTTCGAAAAGGGGTTTACCGGCTGCAACGGCCGGGAAGAGCAGCATTCCACCGGGTTGGGATTGTACCTGTGCCGCCGCATACTGGACAAGCTGGGCCACCCTATCCGCATTTCCTCGACCCCTGGCCAGGGTACAAGGGTGGAGCTGGATTTCATCGACGAACACCCCGTGTACGAGTAAGCGCTGCCGCTGCAAAAAATTGCAAAATGGCCAGGGGGGAAGCCTTGCTTTTTCCACAGGCTTATGCTATAATCCGTAATTGGCACATCCTTGCGCCGCACAAGCTGCGGCGCCATATGTCCATGAGGAGGTGAAAGGTAATGAATAGGTATGAACTGACCTACATCATCGACACCGGGCTGGAGGAGACTGCTCGCAAGGAGCTGATCGAAAAGATTTCCCAGCTGATTGCCGCCAATGGCGGTGAGGTGGAGAAGATCGACGAGACCTGGGGCAAGCGCCGCCTGGCCTACGCCATCAACTACAAGGCAGAGGGCTGGTACGTGCTGGTAACCCTGAAGGCTCCCGCCGCGCTGCCCCGCGAGATCGAGCGTAACCTGGGCAACATGGAGGCCATCCTGCGCTATCTGTTCGTCCGTCTGGAGGAAAAGCGCAGCAATGTGAAGCCCCGCCCCGTGCGCGTGGCTCCCGCTGTGGAGGCACCCGTGGAGGCTGCTCCCGCCGTTGAGGCCGCTCCCGCTGTGGAGGCTGCCGAGGCTGCTCCCGCTCAGGCTGAGTAAAGCCGTGAGGTAGATGCATGAATAAGATCATTCTGATCGGCAACCTGACCCGGGATCCTGAGCTGCGCACCACGCCCAATGGCTACACCGTGTGCGACTTCACCATCGCGGTGAATCGCCGCCGCTCCGGCCAGCAGCAGGCCGGACAGCAGGGTGACGCGGATTTCTTCCGCATTACCGCATGGCGTCAGCTGGGTGAAAACTGCGCCAAGTATCTGTCCAAGGGACGCAAGGTATTCGTAACGGGGCCGCTGAGCGCCCGTACCTACCAGTCTCAGGACGGTTCCACCCGGGTTTCCCTGGAAGTAACCGCCGATGATGTTGAGTTTCTATCTAGCCGTGCCGATGCTGAGGCGATGGGTTCCGCTCCTGCCAATACTGCGGGCGTTACGGCCACGAGCAGCGGTTTCACCGCTGTGGAAACCGACGAACTGCCGTTTTAACGCTTGAACGTAAGGAGGTAATCCCATGTCTGAAGATCGTGGCGAAAGGAAGCCGCGTCCCCGGGGAGGCCGTCGCCCCCGCCGGAAGGTGTGCAGCTTCTGTGTGGATAAGATCGAGTATATCGACTACAAGGACATCAACCGTCTGCGCCGCTTCACCAACGAGCGCGGCAAGATCCTGCCCCGCCGGATGAGCGGCAACTGCGCCAAGCATCAGCGTCAGCTGAGCGAGGCCATCAAGCGCGCCCGTGCCATCGCGCTGCTGCCCTTCACGGTGGATTGATGCCACACAAAAAAGTTCCTGGATGCACAGCATCCAGGAACTTTTTTACGCCGGTCTTGTGATACCCAGTGTCCAGCTTAAAGGCGCAGGCCATAGTCCGCCACGCAGCGCGCGAATCCTTCCGCCGTGGTGTCAAAGCAGATGCCATGCTGCCGTATGCGGGCACAATCCATCCATAGGTTGCGCCGCTGCTGTTCTGTTCCGGACAGCAGCGCTTCCGCCCTGTCCTCCAGTCCCAGCGCCCGCAGCAGTGCCAGCGCGGTATCGTACATGGGCAGGCTGTTTTCACTGCCATAGTTGTACACCCCGCCGGGCAAGCGCGCCGCCTGCTCCATGAACTCCGCCACCTGACGCACATAGGTAATGCCCCGAAACTCCCTGCGGGAGTACGTCTGCCGCTCCCCCCGCAACGCTGACCGCAGCACATTGACCAGAAAATTGCCACGGTTGGGTTGGCCATATTGGGGCATATCATACATCCATGTGGCCCGAAGCATTACGGCCTGGGGCAGAATGTCCAGCACGCGCTTTTCCGCCTCCAGCTTATGGCGAGCATAAACATTTGCCGGTTCAGGCAGGGAAAGATCCTCCCCAAAGGGACCGCCATCCGCACGGCCTGTGTAAACCTGGTCCGAGCTGAAAGCCACCAGCTTGGCACCGGTAGCCTTTGCCGCCTTGGCCAGCGCCACGGGCAGCAGCACATTGGCCTGATAGGATGCCTGCGGATCTTTTTCGCATGTACCGATGTCCGAAATGGCGGCGGTGTGAAAGATAGCCGAAGGATGCACCTGTTCCACATGGGCGGCTATCCCTTCCGCGTCCGCCGATCTGCTCAGCTCGCAGGGCAGCGCTGCCGCATCCGGGAATCGTTCCATGATGCGGCGGCCCACAAAGCCTCTAGGCCCGGTAACCAGTATCACGGCTGCATTCGCCTCCTGTTTGGAATCCGCATGTCCTGCGCTGCGGGGTGTAGGGTTGTGTATACCTTGGGGACATTGCTGCGAAAGTCAGTTGCCGCATTCAATGCTAATGGCGTTGAACAGGCCCAGGATATCGTCCAGCTGGGTGGCACGCTTCTCCTCTCCCTGGCGGTCCAGTACCACTTGCCCCTCGTGGAGCATGAGCAGCCGGTCCCCGTAGGTAAGGGCATGGCGCAGGTTATGGGTAACCATCAGGGTGGTCAGGTGCTTTTCCTTCACAATCTTTGCGGTAAGCTCCATAATGATCTCCGCGGTCTTGGGGTCCAGGGCAGCGGTGTGTTCATCCAGAATCAGGAAATCAATGGGCGTCATGGTAGCCATGAGCAGCGCCAGCGCCTGCCGCTGTCCCCCGGAAAGCGAACCCACCGGAATACCCAGCTTATCCTCCAGGCCCAGGCCCAAGGGCGCCAGCATATCCTTATACGCCTGGATACGCCGCTTGTTGGTACCAAAGCCCAGGTTGTAGGGGCGGCCCTTGTTATCCGCCATGGACAGGTTTTCCAATATGGTCATGGTAGGGCAGGTGCCCATGGCGGGATTCTGATACACCCGTCCCATGCGGCGGTAACGGCGGAACTCCTTTACCTTGGTGATGTCCACCCCATCCATCAGGATGATGCCGCTTTCCACGGGAATGGAGCCGCAGAGGATATTCAGCAGGCTGGTTTTGCCCGAGCCATTGCTGCCCACCACCGAAACAAAGGAACCCTGGGCAATTTGCAGGGTAAAGTCCCGGAACAGGCAGGTTTCATGCACGGTGCCGGGATTGTAAATCTTCGTGATATGCTGAACCTCAAGCATGGATGCGCACCTTCTTCCGCCGGACGGAGCCCGCCACCAGAATCAGCAGGAAAAGCGCCGCCGTCACCAATTTCATATCCTGGGAATCCAGGCCCAGGGACAGGGCAATGGAAACGCAGGCCTTGTACAGTATGGAGCCGATGAGCACCGCCGTGGTGGACCTGATAAAGGAAGCCCGCTTGAACAGGTTGGTGCCGATAATCACCGACGCCAGGCCGATGACCATGGTGCCCGTGCCCATGGAGATGTCGAAAAACCGCTGCTGTTGGCACAGCACCGCACCTGCCAGGCTCACCAACGCGTTGGCAATCATCAGTCCAATGATTTTCACGCCGCCTTGATCCCGGGCCAGGGTGGTCACCACTGCCGCGTTGTCCCCCGCCGCCCGCAGCAAATACCCAGCCTTGGTTTTCAGAAACAGATCCAGCAGCAGCTTGGACACCAGAGCGATAAGCAGAATCAGGATCAGCGTGGCATAGGGCGCGATCCATTCCGGCAGCGCCTTGGTAAAATCATTCTTGAACAAGGTATCGTAAGCGAAAAGCGGCACGTTGGCCTTGCCCGCAATGCGCAGGTTCACCGAATACAGGGCGGTCATGGTGATAATGCCGCTGAGCAGGTCCCGCACCTTGCACTTCACATGGATCAGCCCGGTAATCAGTCCCGCGCCAGCCCCTGCGGCAATGGCCGCCAGCAGGGTGAGGCCCGGGTTTACGCCGTTGACCGTGAGGATGGCGGAAACCGCCGCCCCCAGCGGGAAGGAGGAGTCCACCGTCAGGTCGGGGAAATCCAGAATGCGATAGGTAATCAGCAGACCCAGGGCCAATATACCATAGATCAGGCCCTGCTCCAGTATGGTCATCAACATTGTTCCATCACACTTTCCTTGGTATGGTGGCGCATCCAGGCCGGGACGCGCACGCAAGGGGAAGCGGATGATTCCGCTCCCCCCGTGGCAAAGTTACCGGCTTATTCCGCGCTTTCCGCATCCACCACGATGGCGCGGGCCTGAAGGTCTTCGGGCAAGGTCAGGCCAAACTCGGCCATGACGCCTTCATTCACATACAAGTAGCTGTCGGCAATGATTTCAAAGGGAATCTCTCCGGCATTTTCGCCGTTCAGCACCCGGGCAGCCATACGGCCGGTCTGCTTGCCCAGCTCCACATACTCGATGCCCTCGCTGGCGATGCAGCCGTTGCGCACCTGCTCCACCTCGCTGCCGAACACCGGCTTGCCGGCTTCCCCGGCCATTTCCAGCACCATGGTCAAGTAGCTGACCACCGTGTTGTCGGTAAGGTTGGTCAGGCAATCCACCTGGGGCAGCAGCGCTTCCAGGGCCAGGGGAATATCTGCGCCGGTGGAGACGCCCTTGCTCACGATCTCAAAGCCATAGGTGGCCGCCAGCGCATTGTAGGTGGCCAGGGTGCTTTCGCTGTTGGTCTCGCTGGTGGTGTAGAGAATACCGATCTTGGTAGCGTCGGGCATCATGGCACGGATGAGCTTGAGCTGGGCCTCCACGGGCAGCTGGTCGCTGGTGCCGGTGATGTTGCCGCCGCTGGTGCCGTCCTCCTTGGCCAGCATGGCGGCCACGGGATCGGACACGGCGGTGTAGATCACGGGAATGCCCTTTTCCTCACAGGCGTTGAAGGCCGCCATGGCCGCGGGGGTGGCGATGGCGCAAACCAGATCGCACTGCTCCGCCATGGAGGCGGCAATCTGGTTCACGGTGGCCATATCCGCCTGGGCGTTTTGCTCGATAAAGTTCACGTTTTCACCCGTCACATAGCCTTCCTCAGCCAGTCCGGCGATAAAGCCTTCCCGGCAGTTGTCCAGGGAGGAATGCTCGGCAAACTGAATAATGCCGATGGTCAGCTGCTCTTCCGCGCCGGCCCAAGCCGCGCCAAGGGACAGAGTCATCAGGGTTGCCAGGAACAGGGCGGTGAGCTTCTTCATCAGGTGCTTCATCACAGGTACCATCCTTTCAAGTAAAAATGTTTCGGGAGAAATAAAAAACGCCTCAAACAGTTTCCTGTCTGAGGCGGTATCCCGCGGTGCCACTCAGCTTCGCCCCATGGGGCGCGCTTTCATCGCATACTAGCATATGCGCCGCCTTTGTAACGGGTGCGGTACCCGTCTCTCCCTACTGTAAGTTCGGGAAAGCCCTCGGAAGCCCATTCGCTCCCACGCCCTGTGCCGCCGTTCCACTATCGGCGGCTCCCTGCGACAGTTTCCATGGGAGGTACTCTTCTTCCTCAACGGTTTGGTATGAGGTTGGATGCATCATAGCACGGTTTTTTTCTGTCGTCAAGGGGTATTTTTGTTTTTTGGTTGTATTTCAGCCGAACCGTTGAAAAAGTTACAAGCAGGAAACACGGTTTTTATTTGACATTCCCGCCCCTGTTTGTTATGCTTAAGGGCGCAAACACGCACCTATACTAAGGAAGAAAAAAGGGAGGCAACCGCGCCATGGCCAAGCAAGCAATTCCTGAACTGCCCCGTTGGGACGGGCCCTTATCCCATCCCTTTTATAGCAAAGTTGTCAAGCGGGCGCTGGATTTCCTTCTGGCCCTGGTACTGCTGATACCCGGAGTAATCCTGATGCTCCCCCTGGCGGTATGGGTCAAGCTGGATTCCCCCGGCCCGGTGATTTACAAGGCCGTGCGGGGCGGCTACCACAACAAGCCCTTCCTGATCTACAAGTTCCGCTCCATGGTGGTGGACGCGGACAAAACCGGCGGCTGCACGGCCCTGAACGACAGCCGCGTGACCCGCGCCGGCCGCGTAATGCGCCGGCTGAAGCTGGACGAGCTCCCTCAGCTGTTCAACATTCTCAAGGGGGAGATGTCCTTTGTGGGTCCCCGGCCGGAGCTGCTGCTGTACACCACCCAGTACACCAAGGAGCAGGAATGCATCCTGTGGGTGCGTCCCGGCATCACCGACCGCTCCAGCATTGTTTATATCAGCCAGGATGAAATCGTCGGTGAGGAAAATCCGGTGGAAAACTTTGAAAAGTATATTCTCCCGGAAAAGAACCGCCTGCGGGTGGAGTACGCCCGGAATCAGTCCTTCAGCCTGGACTGCGGGCTGTTCTTTGAGACCATCGCCAGCGTATTCCGTAAGGCGGAACGGGTGGCCCGGGAGAAGTAAGCGCCCGCGTGCGCAACGACAAACAAACCGAGGCGATGCATATGACGTATACGGAGAAAACCCATCAGGGGTTTACCCACCCCATTGACGCCACCGACCCCCGCACCCTGGCCTGGCTGATTCGCCGCCATGGCCTGGAAATGACCCACCTGAGCCGCGGCAGCCACATTGGCGCCATCTTCTCCCTGGCGGAGATCATGGCCACCCTATACGCCCGGGTGCTGCGGGTTCGCCCCCAGGAACCGGACTGGCCGGAGCGGGACCGACTGATCCTCAGCAAGGGCCACGCGGGGGCGGCGGTGTATGCCGCCCTGGCAGAGCGTGGCTTTTTTGACGTGGAGGAGCTGAAAACCCATTATGCCAATGGTTCCCGGCTTTCCGGCCATGTGAGCCACAAGGGTATCCCAGGGGTGGAATTTTCCACGGGTTCCCTGGGGCACGGCCTGGCGGTAGCCGCGGGCATGGCCCTGGCCGCCCAAAAGGACGGCAAAGCCCACCGGGTGTATTGCGTTCTGGGAGACGGAGAGTGCGACGAGGGCTCCGTATGGGAGGCGGCCCTGATCGCCCATCAGTTCCGCCTGGATCACCTGATCGCGGTGGTGGACCATAACAAGATGCAGAGCCTGGACTTCTGTGAGAACACCCTGTCACTGGCCCCGTTTGGGGAAAAGTGGCAGGCCTTTGGCTGGAACGTAATTGAGGTGGACGGCCACGACGTGGACGCGCTTCAGCGGGCCTTTGCGCAGGCCCAGGCCAACGCGGGCACCAAGAAGCCCACGGTCATCATCGCCCACACCATCAAGGGCAAGGGCGTATCCTTCATGGAGAACAACATCCTGTGGCATTACCGCACGCCCCAGGGCGAGGAATACGACGCGGCACTGAAGGAACTGGAGGCGCAGCGGCCATGAGAGACGCATTTACAAGGGTATTGCAGCGCCTGGCGGCGGAGGACCCCAACCTGCTGCTGGTCACCGGAGATCTAGGATTCGGGGTATTGAAGCCCTTCTGGGAGGCGTACCCGGACCAGTTTATCAACGCGGGAATCGCTGAACAGGCCATGACGGGGCTGGCGGCGGGCCTGGCCCGGGAAGGCAAGACCGTGCTCACCTACTCCATCGGTAACTTCCCCACCCTGCGCTGCCTGGAGCAAATTCGCAACGACTGTGCCTATCACAATGCCAACGTGAAGATCGTCTGCGTGGGCGGCGGCTTCGTCTACGGCTCCCTGGGCATGAGCCACCATGCCACCGAGGACATGGCTGTTCTCCGCGCCCTGCCCCAGGTAACCGTTTTCACCCCGGGTGATCCGGCGGAGGTGGAAGCCGTGGTGCCGGTAATGATGCAGACTCCGGGCACCTGCTACCTGCGCCTGGGCCGTGGCGGCGAACCCACCCTGCATCCGGCGCCCATTAAAAATTACCGGCTGGGCCAGGGCCTGACCCTCCGCCAGGGCCGGGATATCGCCCTGCTATCCGCGGGCGGCATTCTTTCCCAAACCATGAGCGCCGCAAACATGCTCGCGGAAAATGGGATTGAGGCCGAGGTGGTCTCCTTCCCCACTTTGAAGCCCATCGACCGGGAGTTGATCCTGTCCCTGGGGAAGCGCTTCCCCTGGCTGATCTGCGCGGAGGAGCACACGGTCATCGGCGGCCTGGGCAGCGCGGTATGCGAAGTGCTGGCGGAAGAAGGGGCCACTTGCCGGGTATGCCGCATGGGCATGCCGGACATTTACTCCAGCATCGTGGGCACGCAGCAATACCTGCGCAGCCGCTATGGCATGGACGACGTAGCCATCGCCCGCCGGGCGGAGGAACTTGTGAAACATGCAGAGGAGGCGCGGCCATGACCCAGGCGCATAATCCCATTGACGTAATCCATCAGGAGCTGATGGGTCAGCTTCACGACATTGTGCGGGTATGCAACGCCCATGACATACCCTACAACCTCATGTGCGGCACCCTGCTGGGCGCAGTGCGTCACAAGGGCTTTATTCCCTGGGATGACGACGTGGATCTGCTCATGACCCGGGAAGCCTTTTCCCGCTTTGAAAAGGTGTACCCCACCGAGTGCGACCCGCAATATCTGCTCACCTACCTGAACACCTGGACCCCTCGGGTGATGAACCGCAACCCCAAGGTGGCCGATGCCTTCACAGATTTCTTCATCCTGGACTACCTGCCCCCGGCGGGCTGGCGGCGCAAGCTGCGCATCCTGCACCTGCGGCTGCTCCAGGGCATGCTCAAGGAAAACGTGGACTACTCCCGCTTCAACCTCAAGAACAAGCTGCTGATTTTCGTTACGCACCTGATGGGCCTGCCCTTCACCCGGCAGTGGAAGGTGAACCGCTATTTCCGCGTGTCCTCCGCCACCCGGGAGGGTACGGACATGCACATGAGCAACGGCGCCTTCGGGCTGCTCACCCAGGTGTGGCGCAAGGATCAGTTCGAACCCAAGGTGCTCGCCCCCTTTGAGGACATGGAGTGCCTGATCCCGGTCCACTACGACGAGGTGCTCACCACCCTGTTTGGCCCGGACTACATGACCCCGCCGCCGGTGGAGCAGCGGGTTGCCAAGCACCTGGACCTGTGATCCCCGCCCATGAAGGAGGCAACTGAAAACTTGAGCCATGCATGCACCCTATGCCATATTGACCTGAAGGACGTGTCCGTGGTGCGGGGTGGACAAACCCTGCTCAAGGATGTGTCCATGCACATCCACTGCGGACAGATCACCGCGCTGATCGGACAAAACGGCGCGGGCAAAACCACGCTGATCCGCGCGCTGCTGGGCCAGCTCCCCCACGGGGGCAGCATTCACCACCTGGACGGCCAGGGACGGGATATTCCCCACCTGCGCACGGGCTATGTCCCCCAGCACCTGGACTTTGACAAGGAGATGCCCCTGACGGTGGAGGACTTTCTGGCCGCGGCCTTCTCCCGCCGTCCCGTGTGGACGGGCATATCTAAAAAAACCCGCGCCCAGGTGATGGAAGCCCTGGCGGGGGTGGAGGCCGCGTCCATTGCCCGGCATCCCCTGGGGCGCTGCTCCGGCGGTGAAACCCAGCGGGTGCTGCTGGCCCTGGCCACCCATCCCGCCCCGGATCTGCTGGTGCTGGATGAGCCCGTTTCCGGGGTGGACCAAAAGGGCCTGCAGCTGTTCCTGGACACGGTGCTGCGGCTGAAGGAGAAGCACCATATGGCCATTCTGCTGGTGAGCCATGACCTGCGCCTGGTCCGCAAATATGCGGATCATGTGGTGCTGCTGGACAAGACGGTGCTTGCCCAGGGAAGTCCCGCGGATGTGTTTGCCACGCCGGAATTTTCGGCGGTATTCGGCACGGGCGAGGAGGCGGAAGGCTGATGGAAGGCATCTATGCGGTGTTGGACGCGGTGCTGCCCCTGGAAGCGCTCCAGTTCAGTTTTATGAAAAACGCCTTTCTGGCCATCCTGCTGCTGACGCCCCTGCTGGGGCTGCTGGGCACCATGGCGGTGCAGCAGCAAATGGCCTTTTTCTCCGATGCCCTGGGGCACAGCGCCCTGACGGGCATCGGCTTGGGCATTGTGCTGGGGTTGAGCAATGATCTGCTGAGCATGCTGATTTTCGGGGTGGTGTGGGCCATCGCCATCAGCCGCATCAAGCAGACGGGCGCCACCTCCGCGGACACCATCATCAGCGTGTTTTCCTCCACCAGCATTGCTTTGGGCCTGGTGATTCTGGCCCGGGGCGGGGGATTTGCCAAGTATTCCTCCCTGCTCATTGGCGATGTGCTGGCCGTTACGCAAAACGACCTGATTTACCTGGCCGTGGCGCTGGTACTGGGAATCATTGCCTGGGCCGTGATGTACAACGCCCTGCTGTTCACGGGCATTAACGCTTCCCTGGCCCGGAGCCGGGGCATACCCGTGCGGCTGACGGAATACGCCTTTGCGGTGCTGCTGGCCGTGGCGGTTATGCTGGCCATTCGCTGGGTGGGCGTGATGCTCATCAATGCCTTGCTCATCCTGCCCGCGGCGGCAGGGCGCAACCTGGCCCGCAATGCCCGGCAGCATGCGGCCATCAGCGTACTCATCGCCCTGGTCTGCGGCATTGCGGGGCTGCTCAGCGCCTACTACTGGGACACCTCCGCGGGCGCGGCCATTGTGCTGTACGCTGCGGCTTGCTACGGCATATCCCTGGGTGTCCGCAGCCTGTGCAACCGGTAAGGAGGAACCTTTGCATGAGTGACTTTACCTCCATCAAGCAGTGGCTGAAAAGCACGGAGGACGAGCCTTTGGAAACCATGGGCGGCTTTTTCGACCGCCGGGTGGATTCCTATGAGGATCACATGCGTCCCTGGCGGGCCTACTACCGCTGGCTTGGGGAGCTGATCCCCGCTCAGGCGGAAACGCTGCTGGACCTGGGCTGCGGTACCGGCCTGGAGCTGGATGAAATCTTCCGCCTGCACCCGGACATCCGGGTAACCGGAATCGACCTGGCGCCGGGCATGCTGGCTCGATTGCGGGAGAAGCACCCGGAGCGGAAGCTGACCCTTACGGTGGGAGATTACCTCACCGTTCCCCTGGCCCCCTGCGCCTTTGACGTAGCCGTGGCATTCGAAACCCTGCATCACTTCCCTCCCGAAACCAAGCTGGGGCTCTTCCGGCGTATCTTCGCCGCCCTGCGCCCCGGCGGCATGCTGCTGGAGGGGGACTATATCGCCGAATCTGACGAGATGGAGACGTACCTTTTCCAGGAGCTGGCCCGGCGGCGCGCCCGCCAGCATGTACCGGAGGGTACGTTTGTACACTTTGACACGCCGCTGACCCTGGCGCACGAATTGTCGCTGCTGAGCCAGGCCGGCTTTACCGCGGAGGTACTGGGCTACCGTGGCGAGGACAACACGCCCATGATCCGCGCCATCAAACCTTAAGGCATTACCGCACAAATGCGTTGGTACGCTGGCAAATGGTGCGGTATTGCCTTACATCTGTGAAAGGAGCACATTCCATGCGCTGGATGATTGCCTCGGATATTCACGGCTCGGCCAAGTGGTGCCGCGCCATGCTGGACGCCTTTGACCGCGAGAGCGCGGACCGCCTGCTGCTGCTGGGGGACCTGCTCTATCACGGTCCACGCAACGATCTGCCGGAGGAATACGCTCCCAAGGAAGTACTGGCGCTGCTTAATGCCCGCCGGGAAAGATTGATGTGCGTGCGGGGCAACTGCGACACAGAGGTGGACCAGATGGTGCTCCACTTCCCCATCATGGCCGACTACGCGGTATTTCCCGCGGGACGGCACCTGCTGTATGCCACCCATGGCCACCACTTCGGCGAAGATTGTCCGCCCCCCCTGTGCACCGGGGATTTACTGTTGTGCGGCCACACCCATGTACCCAAGTGCGCCCCTCGCGAGGGATACACGTACCTGAACCCCGGTTCCGTATCCATTCCCAAGGAGGGGAGCGCTCACGGCTATATGCTGTGGGAGAACGACACTTTTATCTGGAAGGATCTAGCGGATGGAGCGGCCTATCGCGTTTGGCGCGCCGAATAAATCGCATACACAAAAAGCCGCCGGCAGGAGCAGACGCGCCCTGCCGGCGGCTTATTTTTGTTTTTTACGAAGAAGCCCCTTCCCGCGGTAGTGCCTGACCGGAGCTCTCCTTCTCTTCCTCGTTGCGCCTGCGTGGTTTCACGAAGCGGGATACCTGAATGCCCAGCTCAAAGAGCAGGTACATGGGAATCAGCAGCATAATCTGCGAAACCACGTCCGGCGGCGTCAAGATGGCCGCAATAACCGCCAGTCCCAGAAGGACATATCGGCGGGTCTTGGCCAGCTTGGCATAATTGGTCCAGCCCATGCTGGCGGCAATATAAATCGCCACCGGCAGTTCAAAGGCTACGCCAAAGGGCAGCAGGAAAGAAAACTGGAACCCCACATACTTGTCAATGGACAGCATGGGCGTAGCCAGGTCCTCCCCCGCAACCAGGAAAAAGTCCACCGCGAGCCCATACACAAAGAAGTAGCAGAACACCACGCCCAGCAGGAACAGAAACAGCGCCACAAAAAACAGCGTACGGAAAATGGCGATTTCATGCTCATAGAGCGCGGGCTTGAAAAAGCTCCACAGCTTGTAGAAAATCACCGGCGACGCCAGCACCACGCCTGCCATCAGGGATACCTTCAGCTGCGTGGTAAGCGCCTCGGACACGGCGGTGTAAATGATGACAATCCCCCGGTCCGTAATCGGCTTGGTGATGAAGTTCATCAACGGCGTCAGGAACGCGTAATACGCAATGAGAAAGCCCACCGCCACCGCGCCCAGGCTGACAATCAGCACGCTGCGCAAAGCCATCAGGTGGGAAAGAATCGGCTGCTTCTCCGCGTCCACTTGCCTGTTGTGCTTTTGATGCTTTTCCTGGGATGCTTGCTTTGCCATAGGAAACCTCAATCCTTTGGGTTACAAAGTAAGGTGGCGGCCGCCGCCGACCGCCGCCTTCGCCTTATTCGCTTTTCTTTTCCTGGTCCGCGCTCGCTCCGGCGTCCTCAGGCTTTTCGTCATCCTTGACTTCCTTCTTGAACTCGCGGATGCTCTGGCCCAGGGCCTTGCCCAAACCGGCAATCTTGCCGCCGCCAAACAGCACCAGCGCCAACACCACAATCAGGAAAATTTCCATCGTACCCAGTCTCATCACTTTGTGCCTCCCTTTTTCAGCTGATCCTTGAAATCCTTAAAGCTCAGCTCCTGGTCAATTTTTTTGAATTCCTTGTTCATTTCCAGCTGTGTCTTTTGTAGATCCTGGCGGATATCCAAATCCTTGACGGTATCCTTAACCTCTCGGTCCAGCGTTTTGAGGTCCGCCTCGACATTTTCCACGCCCAGTTCGCGCTTGACCTCCTCAACCATTCCCCGGATATACTTGACGAACCGGCCCAGCGCCCGGGCAACCTTCGGCAGATCCTTAGGTCCCACAATTACAAAGGCGACCAGCAGGATCAGGATAATCTCCGCCGCGCCGATATTCATGGCATCCTTCCTCTCCCGTCCATGGTTTGCGACGCTATTATACACTATCCTTGCGAATTTTGCAAAGCCTGCCGCAAGCCGGATGGCATAATCATACAGAACCTGTCGAAGTCTGTCAAGGGGGGATTGCCTGCCTTTCATCGCCTGGTCTGAAAAAAACTGTTTGGTGGGCGGCAAATCTATTGACGGCGGCGGGAAATATGTTAAAATATAGTCAGAGTTCATGTCATCCATGTAGGGCGTGACTTCTCAGTCTCCGAGCCATGGGTACCCACCGGGTACCCATGGCCAATGGGCGACACGGGCAACTGGGCCGCCTGCCTTCGCAAAGGAGTGCTGCAAAACGGAAACGAGGCATCCAGGAAGATGCGTTGTTTGTTTTGCGGTACTCCGTTTTCATTTACAGGTTTTCCTCCGGCGCTTTAGCGACGGGACGGAACAAGTAAGGAGGAGAGAAAACAATGTCTGACCAGAAGCGTTTCTTAGACAAGGACTATACCCGCCGTCAGTTCCTGAAACTGTCGGGCAAAAGCCTGGTGGGCGTAGCCATGTCCAGCGCCATGCTCTCAACCCTGGGCGTAACTGCCGGCGCTTTGGCTGAGGATCAGGTACGCGTATGGGCCTTCCCCCAGGGCCTGCTGGTCGTCAACGCTGACCGTTGCGTGGGCTGCCAGCGCTGCGAGATCAACTGCACGCTGACCAACGACGGCTGCTGCTCCAGCTACATCTCCCGGGTAAAGGTGACCCGCAACCTGTACTCCAGCCGCAATGGTAACGGCCTGTACACCGAAAACAACTGGACCTACTTCCCCGACACCTGCCGTCAATGCGAAGACCCCGCCTGCGGTAACGCGTGCCCCATGGGCGCCATCGTGGCCGGTGAAGACGGCATCCGCCGTGTGGATCAGGAAAAGTGCGTGGGCTGCGGCGCCTGCGTGGAAGCCTGCCCGTGGCATATGCCCACTGTGAACCCCGTTACCAACAAGTCCTCCAAGTGCGTCATGTGCGGCGCTTGCGTGGAAGGCTGCCCCTCCGGCGCGCTGTCTATCGTGCCCTGGGATAAGATCACCGCGGCCGCTCAGCAGATTTGACGAGGCGCTTTACCACCATATAAAGGAGGAAATAGAAAATGTCTGTTAAGAATGGCATCAACGGCTGGGCAGGTTCCGTGCTGCGTGTTAACCTGACCACCGGCGCTATCACCACCGAAGACACCCTGCCCAAGTATAAGCCCTACATCGGCGGCATGGGCCTGGGATACAAGGTCATCTGGGACGAAGTGCCTCTGGACACCGATCCCCTGGGTCCGGATGCAAAGGTTGTGTTTGCTGTTGGACCGCTGACCGCTTCCGGCGTACCCTGCTCCGGACGTATGAACGTCTCCTGCCTGTCCTGCTGGTCCAAGGGTGATTCCATTGTGGACGCTCATATGGGCGGTCACATTGCACACGCCTTCAAATATGCCGGCTATGACGCCCTGATTGTGGAAGGTCAGAGCGATAAGCCCGTATATATCAAGATCGACGACGAGAAGGTAACCATCGAAGATGCTTCCGAAGTATGGGGCAAGGGCACCTTTGAAACCAACGCTACCCTGACCAAGGCCAATGGCGATGAATTCGACGTAGCGTCCATCGGCCAGGCTGGTGAAAACCTGGTTCCCATGAGCTGCATGGTAACCTCCTTCGGCAACTCCGGCGGCGGTGGCATAGGCGCTGTGCTGGGTTCGAAGAAAGTCAAGGCTCTGGTAGTTCGTGGTACGGGCGCTGTGAAGATTGCCCGTCCCCTGGAAGTGAAGCTGCTGAGCAACTACATGATCAAGGATCTGGTTGGCGGCAACAACAACCACAACGTGCCTACCGTACCCCAGACCTGGGCTGAGTACTCCGCTACCACCAAGAACCGCTGGCAGGGTGCTCCCGGTGTTACCTGGGATAAGGCCCCCAATGGTCCTATCGACATGGGCGAGCAACCCAGCGGCGTAATCAACGTGGCTGCGCTGCGCTGCAACAAGGGTGTGTTTGACTTCGGCGAAATCGCTGAAAAATACACCGTAAAGCAGGGCGGCTGCTCCTCCTGCCCTGTGCGTTGCTACACTGAGTACGACATGGATCCGCTGGCTGACTACGACCTACCCACCCATGTTTCCAACACCTGTATCCCGATTACTGGACAGACCGGTATCTACTGCGAAGGCACCCATGATTTCGTGGACGAAGGCGATGCAAAGATTATCTTGGGCGGCGCTGGTTCCCGTGCGCAGGATGACTTCGGCGTGTGGTGCAACTACGGCAACCTGAAAACGGACTTCATCCGTGCATACAAGGACGGCATTCTTAAGGAGCACATGACCGAAGAGGAATGGAATGCTGTGCCGTGGGATCTGATGAAGGACGGCGATCCTCGCTGGGCGGTTGAGTTCTATCGTCTGATCGCAGAGGGCAAGGGTGCCTGGGGTGTCATTGGCAAAGGTTCGTACTATATGTATAAGGAGTGGGGTCTGGACGACGCTACCAAGAATAGCGCCGGAAAGAACTACTATGATGAAGTCAGCGGCCAGAACACCAACGTTACCTACAACGGCTACCCCAAGCATCACTCCTCCGAGGATGCCTGGCAGAGCGGTCTGCTGTATAACGTGCTGTACAACCGTGACTGCATGATCCATCACTGCACCAACTTTGTTCGTTCCGGTTCACCTTATGAAGAGGTTATCAAGCCGGTGCTGGAGAGCTTCTTCGGTGAAGGTTGCGTGGATGCCCCCAAGGCCTATACGCCCATCAACGAGAACAAGATCAAGCTGGCCAAGTGGGCTTTCAATGGCAAGCAGTGGCATGACTCTGCCACCCTGTGCAACTGGATGTACCCCATGACCCTGTCCACCAGCAAGAAGCGCGGCTACAAAGGCGACCTGGATCTGGATGCCAAGTACATGAGCGCTGTGGTTGGCGAAGACTATACCCGCGACAGCATTGATTTTGATTGCGAGCGTATTTCCAACATGCTGCGCGCCATGACCGCCATCTCCTTCAAGCTCCGCTTGGACAGCAGCAACCTGCGCAAGGATCACGACGCAGTTCCTGCCTGGGTGTTTGACAAGGAGCCCGACTTCAAGGCGTTCGAAGAGGGCACCGTGAAGATGGACCGCGACGACTGGGAGAAGTCCCTGGATATGTTCTACGAGGCCATGGGCTGGGATAAGGAAACCGGTATTCCCACCCGCGAGACCCTGGAAAAGTTCGATCTGGGCGACATGGCTGACAAGCTGGCCGAACTGGGCTTGATTTCCTAAGGCGCAATGTGATACCATCAAGGGGAGGCCTCCCGATGCTTTTCGGGAAAGCCTCCCCCTATTTTTCAATAAAGGAGATGATCTCCATGGCTCTGTTTGGACGCCGTAAACCCGGCTTTTCTAAGGAAGTAACGTTGAAGCCTGAAGATATTAGCGATGAATTCAGCGACCGAAACGATCCTGCCATGATGCGCAACTCCAATCCTAAAACCGAAAAAGCCGAGATGGCCGCGCGAGCGCAGGCAGTAATGGATGGCACCGCCAAGCGGGCCAGAGAAGAATCAGACGTCGCAAGTATACCGGAAGACCTGGCGCAGGCTGCTGCGGCCCGTGGAGAAACTGTGGATCTGTTTGATTATCTGGACTCTTTGCCTGATGTGGAAGATCCTTTTCCCCCCAGCGAACCTGAACCCGAGTCTGCACCCGAACCCGAACACAAGCCCGCAGAAATGCTGGCTGATTACATCCGCGAACGCACCAAAGCCGCTAGCTTGACAGGACGTAAAAAATTGGCTGAGGAAGAGCCTCACCTGGATGAAATGCTGGAAGAACTGCATGGTCTAGAATCCTGCAAAGATATCTGCACTGTTAAGGGCAACAAGGACGAATATTTTTACTCCGATGAATATATGGCTCATAACTATGCAAGAATCGCCATGCTTGTATTGGAAAAAGATTTGCCCTTGACCATTGCAGAGATGGTTCGCTTCAACAGTAAAACCTATCCGTCGCCTACGCCGCTGAGCTATTTTGAGCGGCATCCATACTACTATACGAAGCCGCAGCTGCAGCATGCGCTAACCGTTCTTGCCCGCACACCTGACTATTCGGACGTAAAAACCTTAGTAACAGAAAATAATCACGTTACCTACCTGTACTCTGAACGTCACATGTCTTTCAAGTATGCCCGGGCATTGGCTGAGGGCGTAGAGTCCGGAGAAGCAGACGGTTAAACTTCTGATACAAAGAAAAGCGGTCCATTTCCCATTGCGGAAAGGGCTGCTTTTTTCCCGTCTGCGGGACTATCAACTCGCTGCGCAGGCCTGTCCCGCCCTTAGCTGGCTTGCTTTTAGCCGCTTCCTTGTAAATAACTGGTTTTTGTGCTATACTAAAGCGCTGACAATTACAGCCCATGGGCTGTGCACAATAGCAAGGAGGAACTCCCATGCCAACCACATCTTTCGATAAGGAGTCCATCAAGCAATCCATCATCGGAAAGCTTCAGCGGTACAATGGCCGCACCATTGCCGAAGCCACTCCCCAGCAGATCTACAAGGCTGTTGCCTCTACCGTCCGTGACCAGATCATGCAAAAATGGATGATTGCCCGGGAAGAGCGCAAAACCAGCCATGCCAAGCGGCTGTATTACCTTTCCGTGGAATTTCTCATGGGCCGCAGCCTGTACAACAACATGCTGAACCTGGTTTCCACGGACGTTTATACGCAGGCGCTGAAGGAGCTGGGCATCGACCTGGATAGCATACTGAACGAGGAGCCGGAACCCGGCCTGGGCAATGGCGGTTTGGGCCGGCTGGCCGCCTGTTTCCTGGACAGCCTGTCCAGCCTGAACCTTCCTGCCATGGGCTGCACCATCCGCTATGAATACGGGCTTTTCCGTCAGAAAATCGTGGACGGACAGCAGGTGGAGCTTCCCGACAACTGGCTGGATAACGGCAACGTATGGGAAATGCCTGTGATGGAGGATGCCTGCGAGGTACACTTCAACGGCTATGTGGATCAGGTAACGGAAAACGGCGTGCAGAAGTTTATCCATCGTGATTATCACACCGTGGAAGCCGTTCCCTATGATATGCCCATTGTGGGCTATGACACCGCTACGGTGAATAGCCTGCGCATGTGGTCCGCCCGCAGCCCCAAGCATATTGACCTGACCGCCTTTGGTCAGGGCCGCTATGTGGAGGCCAGCGAAGAAAAGGAGCTTGCCGAGGTCATTTCCAAGGTGCTCTACCCCGAAGACAACAACTACGAGGGCAAGCGCCTGCGCCTGAAGCAGCACTACTTCTTCACCAGTGCCACCCTGCAGTACATCCTTAAGGATTTCAAGCGGATGTACGGCACGAACTTCCGCCTGCTGCCGGAGAAGGTGGTCATTCATATCAATGACACCCATCCTGGCCTGGCCATTCCCGAGCTGATGCGCCTGCTGATCGATCAGGAGGGCCTGGGCTGGGATGAAGCCGCTCAGATCGTACAGAATACCATAGCATACACCAATCACACCATCATGGCGGAAAGCCTGGAAAAGTGGCCCGAGGACATGATCAAGCAGCTCTTGCCCCGGATCTATCAAATTCTGGTGGAGCTGAACCGCCGCCTGTGCGCGAAGCTGTGGAATTATTTCCCCGGTCAGTGGGAGCGCATTGGTTCCATGGCGATTATCGCCTACAACCAGGTGCATATGGCCAACCTGTGTGTGGCCATGTCCTTCTCCGTGAACGGCGTTAGCCAGCTTCACGGGCAGATCCTGAAGGAAGACACCTTCCACGACTATGCGCAGATCATGCCCGAAAAGTTCTCCGCCATTACCAACGGCATTACCCATCGCCGCTGGCTCATGGGCTGCAACCCCAAGCTCACGGACCTGATCTGCCAGGCCATTAGTGACAAGTGGATTCACAATCCTGAATCGCTGAGCGATTTGAAGCCCTTTGCCGATGACAAGGCCTTCCGGGAAAAGTTTGCCCAGATCAAGCACGAGAATAAGGAACGCCTGGCCCACTTTGTTCAGCAGAACCAGGGCATTCAGGTGGACCCCGCCTTCATTTTTGACGTACAGGCCAAGCGCCTGCACGAGTACAAGCGACAGCTGCTCAACGCCCTGCACATCCTGGTGCTTTACAATCGCATTGTGAACGATCCCAACTATACCATGGAGCCGCGGGTATTTTTCTTCGGCGCCAAGGCCTCTCCGGGATATTACCGGGCCAAGCTGATTATCCGCTTCATCAATGCCCTCAGCGACCTGATTGCCAAGCATCCCCGGGCGTCCAAAATGCTGCAGGTGGTGTTCCTGGAGAACTACAATGTCTCCACCGCGGAAGTGCTGATTCCTGCGGCAGAAATTTCCGAGCAGCTGTCCACCGCCTCCAAGGAGGCCAGCGGCACCGGCAACATGAAGTTCATGATGAACGGCGCGCTGACCATTGGCACCATGGACGGCGCCAACGTGGAGATCAGCGAGCAAGTGGGCATGGATAACATCTACATCTTCGGCATGCGTGCAAACACCGTGCAGGATATGTATCGCGAGCACAACTACAACCCCATGCAGATCTATGAAACCAACCAGGAGATCCGCCAGGCCATGACGCAGATGATCGACGGCACCCTCCTGCCCAACAGTGCCACGGTGCTCCAGCCCCTGTACCATACGCTGCTCCTGGGCGACTATGGTTCCATGCCCGACAGTTACTTTGTGCTCAAGGATTTCGGCTCCTATTCCATGGCACAGCGCCGTATCAACGAGGACTACGCCAACCGGGACAAGTGGCTGAAGATGGCCGTGATCAATACGGCCATGTCCGGCGTGTTCTCCTCGGACCGCACCATCCGTGAGTACAATGACCGCATTTGGCACCTGGAACCCCTGAAGACGAAAAAGTAAACCTTACGCTACGGGCAGGCCGCTTTCTCCCTGCCCGTGGCCCTCTCCCCCATTTCAAAGCGCCCGGCGGCAGCGCTCAACCGGGCAGCTCCCATCCGCCACGGTTCTGTCCGGGTTCCATCCCGGTTCGACAATAACAAGCAGCAAGGATGATCGTATGTTTCTGCACAATTCCCATCAAGCCCTTTTCCGTACTCCCGCAGGTCCTGCTCCCGCAGGCAGTGAAGTGACGATTCGTTTCCTCTCCGATGAAAGCGACTCGGTGGTGCTTCGTACCTGGAACGGCGAAGAAAGCACCTACGTGATGCACAATGATGGAGACAATCTCTGGAGCGCTACCATCACCCTGCCCCAGGAACCCGGCTGGCTCTGGTATGACTTCATCCTCTACCAGAAGGATGGTCATGCGGTTCGCTATGGCAATGCCTACGATCAGCTGGGCGGCGAAGGCGCGGTGTATGAGTCGGGGGACGTATCCTCCTATCAGATTACGGTGTACAAGCCCGGCTTCAAAACGCCCGGGTTTTTCCAGGGCGCCAATGTCTACCAGATTTTCCCGGACCGCTTTTTCAAGGCGCCCACCAAAGCTGTGGATGACCGTACGGACCGCCTGATGCACAAGGATTGGGGTGAGGATCTTCTCACCGATAGCGATCCCCGCAGCGGCGATTACATGGCGCTGGACTTCTTCGGCGGTACGCTCAACGGCATTGCCAAAAAGCTGCCTTACCTGGAAAAGTTGGGCGTCACGGTCATTTACCTGAACCCCATCTTCCGCGCCCGCAGCAACCACCGTTACGATACGGGAGACTATACGCAGATCGACCCCTTGCTGGGGACCCAGGAAGAATTTGAGGCGCTGTGCCGGAAGGCGGAAGAAAAGGGAATCCGTGTGATTCTGGACGGCGTATTCTCCCATACCGGGGAGGACAGCCGCTATTTCAACCGTTACGGCCACTACGATACCGTGGGCGCCTATCAGTCCAAGGAATCCCCCTGGTATGATTGGTACACCTTCCGCACCTACCCCACGGACTACGCCTGCTGGTGGAACATTCCTTCCCTGCCGGAGGTGAAGGAAGATCATCCCGATTACCAGCGCTTTATGTTCCAGCCCAAGGAGGGCATTGTCCCCCGGTGGCTGCATGCCGGCGCTTCCGGCTGGCGGCTGGATGTGGCCGATGAGCTGCCCATGGACTTTCTGCGTGCCCTGCGCACGGCAGCCAAGCGTGCCCGCCGGGATGCTCTGGTGCTGGGTGAAGTTTGGGAAGATGCCAGTAATAAAATCACCTATGGGCAAATGCGCAACTACTGCCTGGGCGATACCCTGGACAGCGTCATGAACTACCCGCTCCGGGAAGCCATTCTGGATTTCGTGACCGGAAAGCACGATGCCCCTGCGCTGGTCCGACTGATTAACCACCAGGCGGAGGTTTATCCCGCGCCCTTCCGTTATGCGCTGATGAACCTCATTGGCAGCCATGACCGGGCCAGGACGCTGAACGTGCTTTGCGGACGGGACGGCGTGGGCCTGAGCAAGAAGGAGCAGAAGGAGCTCCGCCTGACGGAGAAAGAGTATGCCCTGGCGGTGGCACGCTACAAGCTGTGCGTGGATATTCTCTGCGCCCTGCCCGGCAGTCCCACCATCTATTATGGGGACGAGGCCGGCCTGACCGGCTGCCCGGATCCCTTCTGCCGCCGCCCCTTCCCCTGGGGCAAGGAAGACAAGGAGCTCCAGGACTACGTGGCCAGCCGGCTGAATCACCGCAAGGGCTCCGCGCTGCTGAAATACGGGTACTGTGAAGTAACCGCCGAAGACCCGGATACCCTGCGGGTGGTGCGTTACCTGAACGGTACGGATGGGCTTGGCCGCAAAGCCGGCAAGCAGCGGGAAGAGATTGTGCTCACCCGGAAGCTGTGATTTCTAAGTACCTTGGATCGGCAGCGGACCAGGCCTCAATGGCCTGGGCCAGACTGTCAAAAAACCTTTGGAAAGTGTCGGAGGGGCCGCAGCCCCTCCCACTTTCATTCGTGTAAGCCGGCTTTGCCGGCGGACGGTTGGCTTTTCGAACGAAA
>MHCFR04200__coassemble_176_pt1 | contig 57628 bp, 55 predicted proteins | sample MHCFR04200__metabat2_low_PE_027 | metagenome-assembled genome bin MHCFR04200 | reverse complement strand
GTATCCTTTCTGATTCAGCTCATTGTTCAGCTGATGAATCAGTTTATATGCATAGGAGGTGGATACCGCTAACTCCCTGGCTACTTTACTTGCTTTCATCCATTGCATCATCAATCTCATCCATCCTCTCATTTAAATTGAAAATAAACGTATTAGTTTAATTCCTAGAGCAATTATACTAACTAAATATGCTTATGTCAATGGCTTTGAAAAATAAAATTAAATTATTTTGTTAAATATCTTCTTGCCATACTTAAACAGCTTTGCTATAATGAAAATACAATCCTGTGAGGGAGGCTGAACGTATGGCTACAGGGGAAAGAATCCGCTTTTTTCGCAATTTACGGGGGATGACACAGAAGGCTTTGGGAATGCTTCTGGGTTTTCCACCGAGTTCCGCGGATGTGCGGATGGCACAGTATGAGTCGGAGGACCGAACGCCCAAGGCGGATCTGACGGCAGCGATGGCTGAGGTGCTGGACGTTTCGCCCCGGGCCATCGCGGTTCCGGACATCGACACCATGGATGGCTTGATGCACACGCTGTTCACGCTGGAAGACCGCAAATGGATCCGAATTCAGGAGATCGACGGCGCAATTTGCCTTCGTGCGGAGATTGCCGAAGGCGGTACACAGGCCGCAGATCTGGATCAGCGTCTTCGTGCGTGGCAGGAGCAGGCGACCAAGCTGCGCGCCGGGGAAATTGCTTTGGAAGATTATGACCGTTGGCGGTATCATTACCCTGTATATGACGAGTCGCGCATCCATGCGGCGGTTCCGCCGGAAGCACCCATGCGTGCCAAGCGTGGCAGAAAGCCCAAAGCGAAAGGATGAAACGGGAAAACAAACCATGAAAAAGCCCTCCTCTGCGGAACCCAATGTCCACAGCGGAGGGCTTTATGACAGGTTTTTCAGAGACTGGAGATCACGCGCCGGGGGAATCTTCCCGTTACCTGCAAGCCAGTGGCGGCAGGCGCAATTTCGGCATAAAACCGGCGCGTTATCATTTTGTTATCAGAGCCATCCTAAAGCATGAAAAATCTTTGAAAAAATATGGATTTTTCTGATGAGTGGGCTTATTCCCACTCAATGCTCGCCGGGGGCTTGGTGGTGACGTCCAGAACCACACGATTGACGTGGGGCACCTCGTTGACAATGCGGGCGGAAATTACCCGCACAACATCATAGGGAATGCGCGCCCAGTCGGCGGTCATAAAATCGTCAGTGGTCACAGCACGCAGGGCAACCGTGTAGTCATAGGTACGCTCGTCGCCCATGACACCTACGCTGCGCACACCGGTGAGTACGGTAAAATACTGGTGAATGTCCGCATCCAGGCCGGCGTTCTTGATTTCTTCGCGTAGGATAGCATCGGATGCGCGGACAATCTCCACCTTTTCACGGTCCACCGCACCAATCACGCGAATGGCCAATCCCGGGCCCGGGAAAGGTTGGCGCCATACCAGGTCGTGGGGTAGGCCCAGGGTTTCCCCAAGGGCGCGTACCTCATCCTTGAAAAGCATGCGAAGCGGCTCGATGAGCTCGGTAAAGCCCAGCTCCCTGGGCAGGCCGCCCACGTTATGGTGACTCTTGATGACCGCCGCGCCGGTGGCTTGGCCGCTCTCAATCACGTCGGGATAAATGGTTCCCTGGGCAAAGTAGTCCAGCTTGCCCAGCTTCTCCGCCTCGCGCTTGAATACACGAATGAAGTCCCGGCCGATGATCTTGCGCTTCTGCTCGGGATCGGAAACATCCTGCAGATCCGCATAGAATTCCTCGGAGGCATCCACAGGAATGAAGCGCACCGGGAAGGTTTTGCTGAACACCTCCGCAACCTGTTCGCTCTCTCCCTTGCGCATGAAGCCATGATCTACATATACGCAGGTGAGCCGGTCTCCAATGGCCTTGTAGATCAGCGCCGCGGCCACCGAAGAGTCCACACCGCCGGACAACGCCAGCAGCACCGTGCCCGTTTCCCCCACGGCTTCCCGAATGTTCCGCACCGCGGTTTGCGCATAAGCCTCCATGGTCCAGTCGCCGGCGCAACCGCAAATATCCCGCAGGAAGGTATGCAGCAGCACCTTGCCTTCCTCGGAATGGGTTACCTCGGGATGGAATTGCACGCCATAGAACTGCTTTTCCGGGTTGGCCATGGCCGCCACAGGACAGTTTTCCGCATGGGCAATGGCATGGAAGCCAGGCGGGCAAACCTTCACCTGGTAGGTATGGCTCATCCAGTTGCTGGAGGATTCACTCATGCCCTTGAGCAGGTTCTCCCGGTCTTCCATGGTCACACGGATGCGGCCGTATTCCCGCTTGGCTGCTTTTTCCACGGTACCACCCAGCAAATGCGCCGTCAGCTGCATGCCATAGCAAATGCCCAATACCGGCACACCCAGTTCCCAAATGCCCAGATCGCACCGGGGTGCGTCCTTTTCCAGCACACTGGCCGGTCCGCCGCTCAGAATAATCCCCTTGGGCCCGATGGCGCGTATCTGTTCCACCGAGGCGTGATAGGGCAATACTTCGGAATAAACCTTGCACTCCCGAACCCGCCGGGCAATCAATTGCGTATACTGGCCGCCAAAGTCCAGAATCACAATTTTCTGCGTTTCCGCCATGACTTTACCCCCTTGTTGTCGTACCTCTCCTATTGTGCCACATTCCGCCATGTTTCGCAAGGGGGAATTGCACAAGCTGCACCCAGAAAAGGGATGCTTACGCCCTAATTCCAGGGTTAACCCTCCGTCACCATCGTCATACCTGCCCGCAGGGTTCCCTGCACACGCCAGGGTCTGCGATGCGCCGTCCAGAAAAGCAAGGCCGCAAGCTCCACCGCGGGAAAGGCCGCCCACAGCCCCACCCTGCCAAAGCATATGGTAAACGCCGTTGCCGTTGCGATGATGCCCACACACCCGCGAAAAACCGATAGATGCAGCGCACTGCGAACGCCCTCCGTGGCGCTGAGGAAAGCCACCGTCATGTAGTTGCACCCCACAAACAGGAAGCCTGTGAAGTAAATGCGCATACCCTCTTCGGCCAGGGTTTGCAGCAAAGCATCCTTTGTGCCGTTGAACCAGCTCACCAGCGTGGGCGCCGCAGCGCACGCGGCAATCCAAACGCCTGCCCCTGTGAGCAGCACCAACCCTTGTCCCATTTGATACAGGCGTGCGGCCTCCCCATGCCTGCCGCTCCCGTAAGCCCGGCTAATGAGCGGCTGAATGCCCAGGGATATGCCGGAGAAAACAGCCAGCACCATCAGCGCCAGGTTTGCCACAATCCCATAAGCGGCAACCCCGGTATTCCCGGCCACCTTCAGCATCAGCCAGTTCAGCACCGCCAGTACCAGTCCGCTGGACAATTCATTGATGAAGGCCGACAGCCCTGGTCCCATCAGCAAGCGGAGTTTTCCCGGCGCCCATGTTGGGCGGGCAAGGTGGAATCCCTGTTTCCCCCGCCGCAGGAAAACGGCGGCAACGCATAGGCTGATCACCGGCGACAGGCCCGTGGCCAGCGCCGCGCCAAACACCCCCATATTCCATGGGAAGATAAACAAATAGTCCAGGACCACATTGGCCGCGCTGCCGCAAAGCATCATGAGCATGCTTTGCTTTGGCTTGCCGTCGTTGCGCAGGAACGCCATCAACAGATGATTCAGCAGGAAAAACGGAGCAAAGCACAGGATGGTTTTCAGGTAAACGGCGCACTGGCCAAGGAGCTCCGGCCCGGCACCCAGCGCCTGCGCCAAATAGGTGGCTCCCCAAAGCCCCGTCAGAACAAAAACGATCCCGAACGCCAGCTCCGCCCACAGCGCCTGCATAAACGTTTGATGGGCATGCTCCTCCTGTCCCTGCGCCTTCAGCACCGCATAGCGTGTGGCGCCGCCCACGCCAAACAGCATGCCCACACCATTGATTAGTCCAAAGACCGAAATGGCAATATTCAGAGCCGCCAGTCCTTCTGCCCCCAGCTTGTTGGATACAAACATGGTATCCGCCAGGATGGTTCCCGCCGATCCCAGCATGCCCAGGATACTGAACGATACATACCGGATAAACGCTTTTCCCATGGTGCCCATGGCCGCCTCCCCTTTCTCATGATCCGTGAGCCAAAAAAAGGTGCTCAAACGCCTTCCTTCTACGATCTACGGAAAGCGTTTCAGCACCTTACGGAATACTCATCCGATGACAAGTACTCGCATGCTTCTATGCAATTGACGTCGATATCATATCACATCCATGCAGGGCAGTCAACAGGGAAATATTGCCCGCATCCGTGAAAAAGCGGATGAACGGCAGCGCCCGGCCAGGCGCCGGCGTCTCCCCGCAGGGTGCCCCGGTTGTTTGCCTGGCCGCTTGCGCGGTCCATGCCTTGGCCCGGCACGGTTACCAGTTGACTTGCCACCGCTGGCTGTACTGGCCGCTGGCGTCCTCCCCGGCCTGTGCCGCATCGTGATAGGTGGAGGTGGCGGCCCGCTGCGCCAGCAGGCGGTCGAAAGCCGCCCCATCCAGGGGCAAGGTCACCGGTACGTTTCCCTGCCACTGGGACAGATAGGCCGCGTTGGACAGGGTCAGCTCGTTGATGCCGTCCTCTCCCGGGGACAGCAGCGGCTCCCCCTCCAAAATGGCGTTGGCAAAATTTTGCAGGATGCCCGCGTGGGCGGTTTCCTTTTCCTCCGGGACAATCTCCGTATAATCCATGTCAATCTTGGCAAAGTCCAGCTGGGAGCCAAAGCGTACCTCCCGCTCATTGTGGCGAAGTTTCCACCACTTGAGCTTGCCCTCCTCCAGCACCAGCTTGCCAAGCTCGCCGGAAATCTCCAGGCGGTTGGTACCGGGAAATTCCCCCGTGCTGGTGATGAACAATCCCGTGGCGCCGTTGGCGTAGCGGGTAAAGAGGGTTGCCTCGTCCTCCACCTCGATATGGTGATACTTGGCCACTTCGCACTGGGCGGTCACCGAAACCGGCATGCCGCAGATCCACTGCCACAGGTCCAGGTTGTGGGGCGCCTGGTTCAGCAGCACGCCGCCGCCCTCCCCTGCCCAGGTAGCCCGCCAGGAGCCGGAATCATAATAGTGCTGGGTACGGTACCAGTTGGTGATGATCCACACGGTACGCTTCATTTCCCCCAGCTCACCCCCCTGGACAATCTCCCGGGCCTTGCGGAACAGGGGGTTGGTGCGCTGGTTGAGCATGATGGCAAATACCTTGCCGCTTTTCCGTGCGTCTTCCGCCAGCCGGCGTGCCTTGGTAACGCTGACCTCCATGGGCTTTTCCACCAGGGTATGCAGCCCCGCTCCCAGGGCAGCGGAGGCAATTTCCCCATGCAGGGGATGGGGCACCGCCACCACCGCGGCCTGCGCCCCCCCGGAAGCCAGCAATTCCCGATAATCCGCAAAGCGGGCCACGCCCGGGAAACGACGGCGGCTCTCCGCCAGCCGCTCCGGGCGAATGTCGCACACCGCTGCCAGTTCCAGCCCGCGGATTTTGCCCTCCGCCAAGCAGGTGGCATGGGCAGTACCCATGTTGCCAAAGCCGATTACCGCTACCTTGATCCCCGACATATGCCTTCGCTCCTCACTGCTCAGCGGTTTCCGCCGTAGGTGCTGCTGGTGTCGGCAAACACAGCCTGGGTATCCGCCTTGCGGCGGGAAGTGGCCACCCGCTTCATCAGCTCCGTATAGAACAGGTCCTCATCCAGGGGAAGCTCCACCTTCTTGCCCAGGAAGGCGGAAAGATGCATGGCGTTGGACAGGGTAAGGCCATAAATGCCCTCGCTGCCGTGGGCCACCAGGGGCGTTCCCCGCAGGATTGCCCCGCCCCAGGCATTGATGACGCCCACGTGCTGCTCGTTCTTGCCGTCGGTCTCCACCGCCACCTCATGGGCGGGCATGGTGGCAAAGGGCGCCTTGTTGGTGCGGCTCCACTCCGGCTCGGACACCTCAAACTCCAGCACGTGCAGCTGGCCATCCTCCACCACCAGCTTGGCGCGGTCCATCTGAATCTCAAAGCGGTTGGTGCCGTGGGCATCGCCGGTGGTGGTCACAAACACGCCCGTGGCGCCGTTGGCATATTCCACGTAGGTGGTTACGTCGTCCTCCACCTCAATGTCGTGCCATTGACCAAAGCGCATCTGCGACAGTACGCTCACAGGCATACCGCAAATCCACTGCCACAGGTCCAGCTGGTGGGGGCACTGGTTCAGCAGCACGCCGCCGCCTTCCCCGGACCAGGTGGCACGCCAGGCCCCGGAATCATAGTACGCCTGGGGACGGTACCAGTCGGTGATAATCCAGTTGGTACGGCGGATCTGGCCATACTGGCCGGACTGCACCAGCTCCCGCATTTTGCGGTACACATGGTTGGTGCGCTGGTTGAACATCATGCCAAACACCACGTCGGGATGCTTGGCGGCCTCCTCGTTCATCTCCCGCACCTGCTTGGTATACACCCCCGCAGGCTTTTCCACCATCACGTGGATGCCCCGCTGCATGCAGGCCATGGCGTAGCGGGGATGATCGTAATGCGGTACGCAGACCATGCAGGCGTCGATGCACCCGCTGTCCAGCATGGCCAGGGCGTCATCGAAATAGCGGATGTTCCCGGCCAGGTTGGCCTTGCCCCATTCCACCCGGGCGGGGTTGATGTCCGCCACCGCCACCAGGTCAAAATCCGGGCACTTGCCCTCCATAATGCTCCGGGCGTGACCGGAACCCATGTTGCCCAAACCGATGATACCCAGACGAATCTTCTTATCCATGCTGCTTACACTCCTTTTTTCTATGCGTAAGGTTGTTTACCGGAACCCGCGGGAAACCAAATAGTCATAGCTGCGCTTGAGGCAGACGAAGGGGTCCTCGCCGTGGCAGTCATCCTGCTCCACCAGCATGGTTTGGGTGCCGCCCGCTTCCGCCTTCTCAAACACCCGGTCAAAGTTGATGTTTCCCTCGCCAATCACCGCCATGGACCGGCCGTAGGCGAAGTCCTTGAGATGAATGCAGGGAATGCGCCCGGCCAGCTTTTCCAGCCATTCAGCCGGATCTCCGCCCCCTGCCTGCACCCAGAAGGTATCCAGGGTAAAGCCCATGAGATCGGCGGGCATATCTTCCATGAGTTTTTCCAACACCAGTTTATTTCCAAAGCGCTGGAACTCCTGGTCGTGGTTATGGTACATGAACAGCTTGCCCGCGTCCCTGATGCGCTGGGCAATGGGACGGTAGGTCTCCAGAAAATGCGCATAGCAGTCGGGATCCTTTTCCCGGTCAAAGGGGTACCACCCCAGGCCGATGTAGTTGCAGCCAAAGGTATCGTGGTCGGCGATTACCTGCTCCAGTTCCCCGGTGAGCCTGGGTACGGGGGTATGCGTCAGTACGCACGTCAGACCGTTCCGGTCCAGCTGCTGCTTCATCCACGCGCCTTCAAAGGGGCAGGTACCAGAAACCTGCACAATCCGGTAGCCAATGTCCGCAATGCGCCGGAGGGATTCCGCAAACCCCTCCAGGGTCTGGCAACTGTCCCGGACCGTATACATCTGTGCGCCAATTCTCATGTGCATTTCCGCTCCTTTCACGCTGCGACGTTACGAGCCGCTTTCCTCGCCGGGCTTGATTTCCGGCAGGCGCTCCCACAGGCTTTCCGTCCCCGTCCCTTGGGATGTCCTGCCTGCCGCGGGGGGCATATCCGTCATTTCCCGCAGCAGCAGGCTCTGCTCCCGGGTCAGGCGGCTGTAATCCCGGTTGGGCGACCGTCCAAAGTGCTTGACATAGTGCCGGTAAAAGCTGGTATAGTCCCCGAACCCCGCCGCTTCCGCCGTCTGGGCGGCTGGCAGCCCATTGATCAGCAGCTGCTGGGCATAGGTAACCCGCTTGTGCGAGAGGTATTCCATCACGGTGGCGCCCATGGCCCTGCGGAAAATCATGTTCAGGTGGCTCTTGGAAATAAAATATTTTTCCGCCAGGCCGTCCAGGGTGATGCGCTCGGTAAAGTGTTCGTTCAGGTATGCCGCCACTTGCTTGACCACGTCGGAAGGCCGGGTATTGGGCCGGGCAGGCAGGGGCAGGTTGCGCCGGTACACCAGCAGCCGCCCCAGCAGCGCCTCGGTAAACAGAGGGATCAATTTCCGCTGGAGCCCCTCCTCCACCCCCGCCAGGCTGTCAAACCCGGCGAAGGTCTCCTCCAGGCCCCATGCCCCTGCATCCTCCAGAAAGCGCAGGGCCGGGTCACCCTCCGCCGCCTCCAGCAGCAGATCCCTGCGCTCCACGCCCAGCATATCCGGGTCAAAGTGCAGGGTCCATCGCTCGTAAACCGCCGCGGAATGCACCCGCACGCCATGGAATTCGTTGGGCAGAATCACCAGCATCGTCCCCGGCCGGAGCTGCCGCTCCACCCCGGAAAGCAGGTAGTCCACCTCGCCGCGCACAAAGTAATACAGTTCATAAAAGGGATGCGCGTGGATCATGTACCCCTGGGACGCCACCTGGCTCCTGGTGTGGGAAAAGCTATACAGCGCCGAATCCATCCTACAGCCGTTCATGGCCGCGTCCTCCTCCATGCGCGTCTATTATAGTGCATGCATCCTTCTTCTGGCCACATTTTACATGAAAATCAGCATATTTGCAATGTTTCGGTGTTCTTTTGCAATGGGATGTCCCTTTCTCAAAAAATTTTTGCCTGCGCGCAACACGCACCCCTGCTTTCCCCCTGGACAAACCTTGCGGGGTATGCTATAAAGTGTGCTGGAAGATATGCAAAGGAGCATGAAAAGGCTATGTTCAACAAGCGTCGTCCCGCCCAAGCCGCGGCAGGGAACAGCATCATTGACGGCGTCATCTGGAAGCAGCTGCTGATCTTTTTCTTTCCCATTCTTCTGGGCACGTTTTTCCAGCAGCTGTACAACACCGCGGATGCCATCATCGTGGGCAAGTATGTGGGCAAGGAAGCCCTGGCGGCGGTGGGCGGCGCCACCGGCAACCTGATTAACCTGATTGTCGGCTTCTTTGTGGGCCTGTCCTCAGGCGCCACGGTGATTATCTCCCAGTTCTTCGGCGGTCGCCGGGAGCAGGAAGTCAGCGCGGCGGTGCATACCGCCGCCGCCCTGGCGCTGGCTGGCGGCCTGGTGCTGTCGGTGCTAGGGATTATGTTCTCCCCCACGCTGCTGCGCTGGATGGGCACCCCCGAGGATGTCATGGGGCACGCGGTTACCTACATTCGCATCTATTTTGCAGGCATGATTCCCAACCTGATTTACAACATCGGTTCCGGTGTGCTTCGTGCCGTGGGAGATTCCCGCCGGCCCCTGTATTTCCTGATCTGCGCGTGCATGGTGAATATCCTGCTGGACGTGCTGCTGGTGCTGGGGCTGGAGATGGGCGTGGCCGGCGCGGCCCTGGCGACCATTTTCTCCCAGGCGGTGAGCGCGGTGCTGGTGGTGCTGACCCTGGCGCGCTCCAACTACGCCTACCGGCTGGAGCTGCGCAAGATCCGCTTCCACATGGACCTGCTGGGGCGCATTGTGCGCATTGGCCTGCCCGCCGGGCTGCAATCGGTGATGTATTCCCTTTCCAATGTAATCATTCAGGCCAGCGTGAACGGTTTCGGCACGGATATTCTCGCGGCCTGGACCGCCTATGGCAAGCTGGACGGCCTGTACTGGATGACCGTCAACGCCTTCGGGGTGGCCATCACCACCTTTGTGGGGCAAAACTTCGGCGCCCAGCGCTATGACCGGGTCAAAAAGAGCGTTCGCGCGTGCCTGGGCATGACGGTCCTGGCCACGGCAATCATCAGCACGGTGCTGCTGCTCTTTGGGGAAACGCTCTACCGGCTGTTCTCCGACGACTCGGAGGTGATCCGCCTGGGGCTGGTGATTCTGCGGCTGCTGGTGCCCACCTATCTGACCTATATCTGCATTGAAGTGCTGGCCGGCGCTGTGCGCGGAGCCGGTGATTCGCTGATTCCCACGCTGATCACCCTATGCGGCGTCTGCCTGCTGCGGGTGGTGTGGGTCATGGGCATCGCCCCGGCATACAACAGCATCACCTTCATGCTGCTCAGCTACCCCATCACCTGGTCCATCACTTCCCTGCTTTTCATCGGCTACTACCTCAAAGGTGGCTGGCTCAAGCGCTGCGTCCGTAAAGCGGGATTCACCGAGCCGGAAAGCGCATCATAACCGGCGTTCTGACCTGGGCGGCTTTTGTACCGTCCAGGTTTTTTTGCGCTTTTTTTGTCCACGTGCAGGGATGCGCACCGCTGCCGCGTAATTTTACACCTATGAAGAATTCCCGGGCTGTACAATTCGGGCAGTTTCTAGTAAAATAATGCTGGTGGTTTTTCACCTGCCATGAACCATGTAAGGAGAATAAAGAAAATGATGAAAAAATGCGTTGCTCTTCTCCTGGCGTTGATCATGACGCTGTCCTTATGCCCCGCCCTGGGGGAAAGCGCCGCCGAAGCGCTGGACTATGAGGAGCTTACCGCCTGGGTACAGGGCTACAAGGACCGTGCCCTGGCCGCCGGCGCACCCCTGAACGATCCCACGGAGGAGGCAGCCCACACCGAGGATGGTTACGCCTTTATTTATGATTTTGCTACCCTGTACATGGATCGTCCGGAGATGACCCAGGACAGCGTGGTGCAGGCCCTGGTGATCACATCCTCCGAAGAAGTCGGTCCGCGCAATACGCGCATTGATAACCTCTCCAGCGAGGTTATTGACGCCTTCTACCAGGAAAACCCCGACCTGGTGGGCGACAGCAGCTTTGCCGCGCTGTATCTGAGCGACACCATGCCCGCCGGGGCCATGTGGGGCTGGGTACAGCGGGATGGCCAGCGGATTATGACCATTCAGTACGCGGTGCACGAGCAGCTCTCCTCCGGCGGTGACGGCTATACCGATTGCGGGCTGGTCTACACGATTCAGAACAACCTGGTGGCCGCCATACGGGCCTATGGGCTGAACGTAACCATCAGCGCCGATCAAGTGCGCAGCAACCTGGACGCTGTCCAGGAGGTTTGCGAAAAGAAGGACTATGCCCAGGTGCCCACCAGCGTCAACGGTGCTGAGCTGGAAGTGTTTGGCCGGGATGACCTGGTGTTCTCGGGCATGGATTTCCTGTCCCTGACCCCGGAAGCAGCCCAGGAGCGTTTGGGCGCGCCCCAGGAGGATAACTGGATGCAGGACGACGATGGCAGCTATCTGCGCGCCATGGAGTTCACCACCTGCGCCATGACCTTTTCCTATGACGCGCAAAAGGCCAATCCCAAGCTGGAGGTGCTGACCATCGACATGGACGGCCTGGAAGGCCCCCGCTGCGTGCGGGTGGGGGACACCCTTTCCAGCGTCATCAGCCGCTTCCGCAATGGGGAAGGGGCCTATGACGGCGTAAGCCGCGAGGTGCTCTATGGCGACGGAGAAAACGCTCCCTACGGCCTGGCGGAATATGGCAGCGACGCCTCCGCCAGCCTGTGGTATGCCCTGAAGCTCGATGATGGTCAGGTCATTGTGCTGTACATGGGCTTTGTGCAGATGTACCTCAACGACATCACCCTCTACATCGACGGCTGACCGCCCGGTTCATTCCCAAGAAAAACCCAAGAAGGGGGCATGACTTACGAAGATCGATTTAACTTGCCCGGTGGAAATGTGGCGCGCTGAACTCCCCCGGGAGGATTATCCGGCATGCGAGTTGATCATGTACAATCTTTCGGATAAACTGGTTATTTCCTGCGAAGTGACCCTGCTGCTCCAGGGCCAGGACGGAGAGGAGCTGGAGCGGCTGATTTATCGCGCCCATGCCCTGGAAGGCCGTCCCCGCAGCGTGTTCCCCATGGTGGTGCCCGTGGAGGAAAGCCTCCACCCCACCGGGCTGGAAGTAATTATCGAAAAAGTATGGTATGACGATAACGACGTGTGGCGCCGGGGAAAGGGCTCCCTGTGCGAATATACCTCCAATGCCCTGCCCAACGGGCGCAACCTGGAGCTGCTGCGCTTTGTGGCGGGAAGCAACGCCGTGGGCTACCCCGAAAATCAGGACGGGGTATGGGTCTGCGTCTGCGGCCGGCCCAATCCGCCCTATCTGCACACCTGCGTGCGTTGCCAACGCTCCCGGGAGCAGGTCTTTGCCCGATACAATAAGGAAGCCATTGAAAAAATCGCCGCGCAACGGGATCAGCAGCTGGCCCTGAAAGCCAAAGCCGCCCGGGAGGACGCCTCCCGCCTGCAGCTGGAGCGGGAACAGGAATACGACAAGAAAAAGAAAAAGCAGCGCCGTGCCATGAAAATCACCGCCATTGCCGCGGCGGGCGTCGCGGTGGCCTACGGAGTCGTGTTTCACGGTATCCCGTACCTGCGCTACCAAGGCGCGGTAAGCGCCTTTGAAAACGGGGACTATGCCGGGGCGCAGAGCGTGTTTGCCGACATGGCGGGTTACGCGGATGCCGATGCCTATGTGCTGCGCTGCCGCTATGAAGCCGCCCAGGACCAGCTGGACGCCGGGGATGAGGAGAGCCTGACCCAGGCCGCCGCAACCTTCCGGGAGCTGGCAGACTATGAGAACAGCGCCGCCTTTGCCCAGGAGGCGGATTACCGCCTGGGCAAGCTGCTGCTTTCCCAGGGAAAAGCCCAGGAGGCCGCCGACATCTTTACCGCCCTGGGGGATTACGCTGACTGCGCCGATCAGCTCAAGGCCTGCGATTACCTGCTGGCCAAGGAGATGCTGGACCAGGGCGATTATCTGGAGGCTCAGGTGGCCTTTGAGGCTCTGGGAGATTACAGCGACGCCCCCGACCTGGCCAAGGAAGCCATTTATCAAAGCGGCAAGGCCGCCCTGGAACAGTCCGACTGGGACAACGCCATTCTTTACCTGAGCCAGTCCACCGGCTACCAGGATACCGATACCCTGCTGCCCCAGGCCCATTACGGCAAAGCCCTGGCCCTGCAGGAGGAGGGCGACTATACCCAGGCCGGTGAGCATTTCCTGGCCGCCGGGGACTATCAGGACGCCCAGGACCAGGCCATCGCCTGCATCTACGCCCCCGCCAAGGAGGCCATGGACAGCGGCGACTATGCCACCGCCGCCGAGCTCTTTGGCAAGATCCCCGACTATGAGGACAGCAGCGAGCTGTACATCACCTGCACCTATGAGGTGGCCCAGACCGCCATGAAGGATCAGGAGTACAACCGTGCCCTGGGCCTGCTGAACACCATTCCCGAAACCTATGAGGATGTATTCGACCTGAAGATGGACTGCCTCTATCTGCCGGGCGTGGCCGCCCTGGAAAAGGGTGAGTACGACACCGCCGTGCAGTACCTGAGCCAGGTTTCCACCTATAAGGACGGCGCGGACAAGCTGGATGAAGCCCGCTTCGGCCAGGCCGTGGCGCTCACCGATGCCGGAGACTATGACGGGGCCATTGCCGCCCTCACCGCCCTGGGCGAATACAAGGGGGCGGAAGAGGAGCTGCAGCGGGCCAAGTATCTCAAGGCCGGGAAATTGCTGGAGGCCAAGGATTGGGCCTCCGCCGCGGCCCTCTACGCGGAGCTTGGGGATTACAGCGACAGCGATATCCGCTGGCAGGCCGCCGTGTATGGCCAGGCGGATGCCGCCTATACCAGCGGGGACGTGGCCACGGCCCTAACCCTGTTCACTTCCCTGGAGGATTACAGCGACGCGGCGGAGCGCACCCAGCAATGCGGCTATGAGCAGGCCCAGGCGCTGGCAGACCAGGGTCAAGGGTTGGAAGCCGCCGAGCTGTTTGCCTCCCTGGGCGACTACAACGACGCCCAGGCGCAGGCCCAGCAGCTGTACTACCGCTTGGCCACCGAAGCGGCCAATAACAACCAGGTACTCAGCGCCGCGCGCCTGTATGCCAAGGCAGGCGAGTACCAGGATGCCGCCGTGCAGAGCCGCGCCTACTATGACGCCTATTACCAGACCGCCTCCGTGGAGGCCTCCGACGCCATGAGCAACGGGGAATACGCCCTGGTGGCAACTCTGCTGGGACACATGGACCTCACCGACCTACCCGAGTTTTATGAGGGTCTGGACGACATGTACCAGGAAGCCAATTACCTGCAAGCCAACCTGCTCTACAATGAGGGCCAGCCCTATGCGGCGCTCCCCTACTACCAGGCCATCCCCGGCTACAAGGATGTGGACAGCCGCCTGGAGCGCAAATGCTACATGATCCTGGGCACCTGGCGCAACGACGACGGCGTAACCTTTGTGTTCCGGGAGGACGGCACCTGTGATCTGAACGGGGAGAAGCTCTACTTCCTGGTGGACAACTACGTCATGGAAACCGGCGTCACCCCCGATGCCCTGAGCAACACCCACAAGGTCAGCTCCCTGGACGGGGATAGCCTCACCCTGCGGGATCTGCGCGGCAGCACCATCATTACCTACAAAATGACCCGCGTCACCGAGGATGACACGTCCGACACTCAGGAAGCCGCCGAGCCTGCAGAAAGCTACACCGTAACCGACGAATGACAAAGGGAGGTCTGCCTGTGGCGCCCGCTTCCAAGGACCGCATTCCTGTGCTGGACGGGTATCGGGTCATTCTGGTATTTCTGGTTAGCTGGTATCATATCTGGCAACAAAGCTGGCTGACGCCCAGGCTGCCCCTTGTGGGGAGCCTGGATTTTCTCATGCGCTCGGGCTATGTGCATGTGGATGGCATGATCCTCCTCAGCGGCTTTCTGCTGTTTTTGCCCTGGGCCCGGCACATGCTGGAGGGCCGGCCCATGCCGGATACCCGCGCCTTCTATGAGCGGCGGATACAGCGCATTGTGCCCAGTTACTACGTTTTCACCCTGGGCATGCTGCTGTTTGTGGCCCTGCCCCATGAGCTGTACAGCTCCCCGCAAAACGGCATCAAGGACGTATTTCTGCACCTGACCTTCCTGCAAAACCAGGATGCCTACACCTACCTGAGCACACCCATCGGTGTGGCCAGCTGGACCATTGCGGTGGAGATGCAGTTTTACCTGATTTTCCCGCTGCTGGCCCGGGGCGTGAAACGGCAGTCCACCCTGACCCTGGGGCTGATGATCCTGGCGGGTTTGTGCTACCGGGGCTATCAGCTATGGACCCTGAGCGATTACAACATGGTGGTCAATCAGATGCCCGCTTTTCTGGACGTATACGCCGTGGGCATGATCTGCGCCCTGGCCTATGTGCGTCTGGAAAAGGGACTGGGCCGGCGGGGATGGTTCCAGGCGTTGGCCACGCTGGGGCTGGTGGCGCTCCTGTGGGGCCTGACAGCCCTATTGAGGGCGCAGGCCGCTTCCCCCGGCAACGCGGCCATTCAGGCCGGGCAAATGATCCGCCGCCCCTTCTTTGCGCTGCTTTATGGTGGCATTGCGCTGCTGCTGCCCTTCTGCCTGCGGCCAGTGCGCTTCCTGTTTGGCAACCGGGTCATGAAATTCCTGGCGGGGCTTTCCATGAACTACTACCTGGCGCATCAGTGCATAGCGGTGGAACTGAAGCGTCTGGGACTCCCGCCCTCGGTGAATGCCCTGCCCAACCAAGTCGGAGAACAACCCTGGCAAACCCAATACACGCTGCTATGCTTCGGCCTGTCGCTGCTGCTGGCGCTGCTGCTCACCTACGGGGTGGAAAAGCCCTGCGCCAAGGCCCTGGGCCGTGCATTCCGATATTATAAAAACCGGAGGGAACATCCCATGAAAGATCCTCGCATGGTACAACTGGCCCACAACCTGGTGAATTATTCCTGCAAGCTCAAGCCCGGAGAAAAAATCTGGATCGAGGGCACCGGCGCGCCCGCGGAATTCATGGCCCAGCTGGTGGAGGAGGCCTATGCCGCCGGCGGCATCCCCTATGTAAACCTGAAGGAGCCCAAGGTGGAGCGTGCCCTGGCCATGGGCTACACCGATCAGCAGCTGGATTGGCTGGCGTCCGGGGACGGCCAGCGCATGCGGGAGTGCCAGGCCTATATCGGCGTGCGTGCCGGAGACAACAGCTATGAAACCGGAGACGTGCCCCAGGAGCGTATGCGCCTGTATGCCCAGCACTACGGCAACGTGGTGCACGGCGGCATTCGCGTACCCAACACCAAATGGGTGGTGCTGCGCTATCCCGTGCCGGCCATGGCCCAGCAGGCCTGCATGAGCACGGAAGCCTTTGAGGACTATTACTTCCATGTATGCAACCTGGATTACAGCCGCATGAGTCAGGCCATGGACGCCCTGGTGAAACGCATGGAGGCCACGGATCAGGTGCACATCCTGGGCCAGGGCACGGACCTGCGCTTCTCCATCAAGGGATTGCCCGCCATCAAGTGCGCCGGGGAGCTGAATATTCCCGATGGCGAGGTATATACCGCGCCGGTGAACGGCAGCATTGAGGGCGTCATCACCTACAACACCCCCAGCCTCTACCAGGGCGTAACCTTTGAGAACATCCGCCTGGTTTTCCGGGAAGGCCGCATTGTGGAAGCCACGGCCAACCATACCCAACGGCTGAACGAGATTCTGGACACGGATGAGGGTGCCCGTCGGGTGGGCGAATTCGCCATCGGTGTGAACCCCTACATTACTTCCGCCATGAAGGATACCCTCTTTGATGAAAAGATCGCGGGTTCCTTCCACTTTACTCCCGGGCGCTGCTATGACGAGTGCAGCAATGGGAACCACTCCGCCATTCACTGGGACCTGGTCTGCATCCAAACCCCCGAGTACGGCGGCGGCGAGATGTACTTTGACGGCAATCTCATCCGCAAGGACGGTCGCTTCGTACCCGAAGACCTGCAGGGCCTGAACCCTGAAAACCTGATGTGAGCTCCCTATGTGAACCTTCTGGTTGCGCGGGCGTTGCCTTTTCCAGGGCGCTGAAATTGCAAGAAATTGTTTTTTCGCAAGTTCAACGACCCGCAAAACCGGCTTACACGAATGAAAGGCGGAGGGGCTGCAGTCCCTCCGCCTTCGCTCTGGCACTTTTCAATGCCTGACGGTGCCGCCACTTGCCTAAAAGCAGTGGCGGTGCCGCTTTTTATTTTTCCTGCTCCTCGTTCCTTCGGGGCAGCATAAACCAGAAGGTGGTGCCTGTTCCCGCCTGGCTTTCCACGCCATAGGGCGCGTGGTGGGCCTCCAGAATGCTGCGCACAATGCTCAGCCCCAGCCCCGAACCCTGAATGGCCCGCTTGTGGTTCTCCTTGGACCGGTAATAGCGGTTCCATATCAGCGGCAGCTCCTCCTGGGGAATGCCCTGCCCGCTGTCGTGTACCGCGATGCGCACCTGGTCCCCTTCCACGGTTTGGGTTACGGTGACGGTTTTGTCCGGGCCGGTGTAGGTCAGCGCATTGTTGATGAGATTGTAGATTACCTGTGCGATGCGGCCCTCATCGGCGTAGACATTGCACTCCTCAGCCGGCTCAAAAAGGATCTGATAGCCTTCCTGCTCCTTCAGCTTGTTGTATCGGGTCAGGATAGCGGTGACCGCCTGGGTCAAGGAAAAAACGCTGGGTTCCATCTTCAGCGTACCGGCCTGCAGCTTGCTGAAATCCAGCAGTTCCGTCACCAGGGACGAAAGACGGCTGGTTTCATCAATAATGATCTGCATATTCTCCGGAGTATTCTCCCCGGGAATATCGCGCATGACCTCCGCATAGCCGCCAATCATGGTCAGCGGCGTACGCAGGTCGTGGGATATGTTGGCAATGAGTTCCTGTTGCAGGTGCTCCACCTGGCTCAACTCGTCCGCTGCCTTCACCAGGGTATCGTTTAGCTCGCTGATCTCACGGTAATGGTCGCCATTCTTCGGTTTTTCAAAGTGCCCCCGGGCCAGGGCCTTGGCTGCCTGGTTGGTCTCAATAATGGGCCGGGAAACGTACCGGGAAATCAGCGCAGCCAGCAGCAGCGCCAGGGAGAGCACAATGGCGGTAATCAGCAGCAGCTGGGAGCGCAGGGTGCTCACGGTGGCATCCAGGGGGGAAATCATGGCATTCAGCAGCAGATAGCGTGCGGAACCATCGGCCAGGGTCACCTTCTGGGTATACAGCAGGCTGATCTGGGCGCTAATTTCCTTGGGCGGAACCCGCCCGGAAAAGCGGTCCATGGCATAGCGGTCATTGCGGGGATGTTCCATGGTAAACAGGCGCAGATGCGGCGCGTTTTCCTCATCCGCCTGCTGGCAGAAAAAGGCCAGGGTTTGCGCGTTGGCCTTATGCAGCACGCAGGAGATGGACGCCTCACAGGAAATGAGTGTTTGCCGGTTTTCGTCCAGGATCAGCACGCAAATGGAATTTTTGTTGGACAGTTGGTTTGCCAACGCATCCAGGTCCGGGTTATCCATGTTTTGCGCCAGGATCTCCCCAGAGGAGTTCACCATCTGCGTCTTAAAATAGCGGTAAAAATCATCCAGCAGCACCACCTGGAACAGCCACAGCAAGCCAATGATAAGTATCACAAACAGCACCAGGTACATCATTACCTGGCGCTGGATGCTTCGGCGTGGCCTGGCGGCAGCTTTATTCCTGTTCAAAGCGGTAGCCCACCCCCCGCAAGGTTGTAATCCGGTCGGCATAGGGTCCCAGCTGACGGCGCAGCAGCTTGATATGGGTGTCCAGCGTCCGGTCGTCGCCAAAAAAATCATAGCCCCAAATTTCCGAAAGCAGCTTCTCCCGGGTTAGGGCAATGCCGCGGTTGCGCACCAGATAAAACAGCAAATCGTACTCCTTGGGGCTCAGTTCCAGCACACGATCGCCCAGGGTAACCCGCCGGGCGGTAAAGTCCACCTTCAGCTCCCCGATTTCCACGGTTTCCCTGGTGTCGGTCTGGCTGCTGCTCCGCTTGAGGATGGCCGCCACACGCATCATCAGCTCCTTGGGGGAAAAGGGCTTGACCACATAATCGTCAATGCCAAGCTCAAAGCCATGCAGCTTGTCATATTCTTCTCCCCGGGCGCTAAGCATCAAAATAGGCACATTGCTATGCTTGCGTATTTCGCGGCAAGCGGAAAAACCGTCCAGGTCCGGCATCATCACATCCATGATAATCAGGTCATAGCTGTGCTTTCGGCAGAGTTCCACTGCCTGCATGCCGTTTTCCGCTTCAGTAACGTCATAATGCTCAAAGGTCGCATATTTTTTGATAAGCTCGCGGATGCGGGCCTCGTCATCCACCACCAACAGCTGCATGGAAAATCTCCTTTCGCGGCTATTTCTATATTCAGTATAAGCCCCTGTGGGCGATTGCGCAAGAAAAAAACTCCGCCGCCACGGGGGTGACGGGCGGAGAAAAGGGGTTGCTAAGGATAAGGATGAAGAAGGTTGTTGCGTTGTTTGTTATTTTACGAACCTGGAGCACAGGAATGTTTCCCGCCTCCTTACCGGCATCCTACCACCTCCTTTCAGCAAGGTGCAAGGGTTATACGCCCTCCAGGGGCACAAAGCTCAACGTAACCTGCTGGCTATCGCGCAGGAGAGAAAATTCCAGCCTGGCCGATGCGGGGCTGGCAGCCAGGAGCGCGTCCAGCTCATCGCAGGAGGAGAACGCAACCCCGTCCAGGGAAAGCAGCAAATCCCCCGCCTCCAGTCCCATGTGCTGCGCGGCGCTGTTTTCCATCACCGCCAGAACATAGAGGCCTTGGTCACCCTCCGTCTGGTTTTGCAGCACCAGGCCCAGGGCCGCTGCCTGCTGGGGCCAGGCGTCCAGCTCATCCGCACCGTTCACGGCCACGGAGGTGTTGAGCCATGGCAGCACCAGCATGGGGGATAAGGCCAGCAGCGCCAACAGCACGCACGCCAGGTATTGCTTGCGATGGATGGCCGTAACCGGTTGTGTGTCCCGGTGGGTATCCGTCATGGGTATCACCTCCTCTTTGTTGATGAAAAAAGGATAATCGGAAAAAGTGAAGAATGGATGAATGGGTGCTGAATGCTGCTTGAATTTGGAGAAAACGGAGGAATGCCCCATGTCCACCCCTAGAAACCTGCGCGCCATCCCTTTGGCAGGGAATACCGCCACCGGCGCACTAAAGCTGATTGCCCTGTGCTTTATGATGATTGACCACATGGGCAAGATGCTCTTTCCCCAGGTGCCGGAAATGCGGATTTTGGGACGTATCGCCTTCCCGCTGTATGCCTGGTGCATGGTGGTGGGCTTTCACTATACACGCAATCCCTGGCGGTACGCCCTGCGCATCCTGCTGGTAGGTCTGGTATCCCAACCGCTGTACATGGTTGCGCTGAACCACACCTGGCATGAACCCAATATTTTCCTGACGCTGTTTTTTGCGCTCCTGGCGCTGATGGCCGTGGAAGAAAAGTCCTGGGAGCGCGACCGCCTGCTGCTGCGCGTTCTGGGGCGTGCCGGCGCGGCGGTGGGGTGCATCCTGTGCCTGTGTGCGGCCATATGGTTTGGCTGCGACTATGGCTGGCGAGGGGTCCTGCTGGTGGTACTGCTGTACGCCGCCCGGACAAGCCGCCCGGCACTGGCCGCGGTGATGACGGCATTCTGCCTTTACTGGGGAACCACCAGCGGCGCCGTGGTCAGTTTCTTTGGCCTGCCGCTGCGTTTCTCCGGGGCCGCAGGAACCCTGCTGTCCCCATGGTTCAAAACGCAGGCGCTGGCGATCCTGTCACTGCCGCTGATGGTCTTCCCCTGGAAGCGTGACCTGCGCCTGCCCGCCTGGGTGGGCTATGGCATTTACCCCGCCCATCTGGTGGTTCTCTGGCTGCTGGAGCAGTTGGGATAACCCGCTGGCCTGCCGCCCGCGCTTCCGCCCATGAAAAAAAGCTCCCTCCTGCCCGGAACGCTGAAGGGGTTCCCCCTTGACGCATCCAGGCAGCGGGGAGCTTTTCGCTCGCCGGAATTATTTGGTTTTCCCGTGCTCCTTGGCATAGATGGCCATGGCGCACTCCAGGCGCTTGCGTTCCATCTGGCACTCCAGGTCATAGGGCTGGGAAATGTCCCCATGGAAGGCGTGGGCGTTGGCCGCGCAGCCGCCGCTGCAGAAGAAGCGCGCCCAGCAGTCCCGGCACTTTTCCTTGCTCAGCACATTGTTGGCCGCAAACTTCTTCTGAATCTCCCGGTCAAAGGTGCCGTCCAGCACGCTGCCCATGCGGAAGCCCTCCCGGCCCACGAACTGGTGGCAGGGATAAATATCCCCGTCGGGGGTGACGGCCACGTACTCGTTGCCCGCGCCGCAGCCGGTAAGGCGCTTGCGCAGGCAGGGGCCGCCCGCCAGGTCAATCATGAAGTGGAAGAAGTTGAACCACTTGCCGTTGGCCCGGCGATCCAGGTAGATCTGCGCCAGGCGGTCATACTCGGCCATGATCTGGGGCAGGTCCTCCTCCTTGAGCGCGTACTCGCAGCTGGGGTCGGTGACCACAGGCTCCACGGAAATCTGCTCGAAGCCCTGGTCGGCCAGGAATAGCACATCGTTGCCGAAGTCCTTGTTGTAGCCGGTGAAAGTGCCGCGGACGTAGTACTGCTTCTGGCCCCGCTTTTCCGCGAAGCGCTTGGCCTTTTCGGCAATGAGCTCATAGCTGCCCTTGCCGTTGACCGTGGGGCGCATGCGGTCGTGCACTTCCGGCCGGCCGTCCATGGAGATCACTACGTTGTCCATTTCCTTGTTCAGGAAATCCATGATCTCGTCGGTCATGGCCACACAGTTGGTGGTGGTGGTAAACTTGAAGTGCTTGTTCTTTTCCTTCTCAATGCTGCGGCCGTATTCCACCAGGCGCTTGATGACAGGGAAGTTCATCAGCGGTTCCCCGCCGAAGAAGTCCACCTCCAGGTTTACCCGCTTGCCGCTTTTTTCCACCAGCCAATCCAGGGCCGCCTTGCCCACCTCGTAGGGCAGCAGCTTGCGCTCGCCCATGCAGAAATCGCCCGTGGCGGCAAAGCAATACTTGCAGCGCAGGTTGCAGTCGTGGGCCGCGTGGAGGCACATGGCCTTCACCACTCCCGGCTCCTGGAGCTCAATATCCCGATAGTCATCCGGAGCATTCAGGGCCCCCAACTCCTCCAGTTGGCGCAGCTCGGCCACCACCTCCTCCAGCTCCTCCCGGCTGTAACGGTCCGACAGGGTCTGGACGATTTCCTCCGGGGTATGGTCATTCCACAGGGACAGCACATCGTATGCCGTCTCGTCAATGGCATGCACCGCGCCGCTGCCCACATCCAGCATCATGGGTTGCCCCACGGCCTTAAACGTATGAATCAAAGCCTATTCCTCCGCTCGTGCTCACATGAAAAAAGGCAGGAGCTCGCCCCTGCCCTATGCAGATATACCAGGGTTGCTTACTTGCCGAAGGTACGGTTCAGCTTGCCCTCGTTGCCGGCCAGCACCGCGTTGTTCTCCTTGTTGGCGCAGGACTGGTTGGCCACGGTGCAGCTGGTCTTGCAGGCGCTCTGGCAGGAAGCCTGGCACTCGCCGCAGCCGCCGTGCACCAGGGACTGCTTCAGGCAAGGATTCTGAATGGTTTCAATATGCTTCATGAGAACATTCCTCCGTTTATAATATGGGAATATGTGTATTATACAACGTTTCCCCCTATCTTGCAATCATTTCGCAGAAATATTCGACAGAATCATGCCCACAATGCCGCCTCCGGCAACGCCCATGGCCAGATCCGCCAGGTAGGAAGAAAACGCTGCCTGCTGTCCAGAAAGAATCGCGTACAGCGCCACGCCCAGGCCCATGTAGCCCAAGCCCACCGCCGCCCCGCGCATCAGGCCCTTTTCTCCGCCCCGGCCCACGGCGCTCCACACGCCCAGGGCAATGGACAGCAGCTTCAGCACCTGATTGAACACGCGAATAGCCCCGTCAGAGGGCTTCACCCACTGCATGAGCAGGGAAAACAGCGCTACGCCCACCAGCGTGGTCAGGATGCTGACGCCCAAGCCCCGCAATAGGCGCCCCACGCCTTTCGTATTCCGATGGGTATGTTTCCGATGGGCCGCCGCCCGGGTCTGTGTCATAAGCTTCATCCTCCCGCCGTTGTTTGTTCAGCATGATGTATGCAAAAACGGTGGCAGGTATACCTGGCGCCAACAAAAACGAGAAGCGGCGTTTGTGCCGCTTCCCGCAATGTTTGGCTTTGCTCAGGGCTGCTTGCCGATGTAGGCCAGGATGCCGCCGTCCACATACAGGATGTGGCCGTTGACAAAGTTGCTGGCGTCGCTGGCCAGGAACACCGCCGGCGCGCCCAGGTCCTCCGCCTCGCCCCAGCGGTTGGCAGGGGTCTTGGCGCGGATGAAGCTGTCAAAGGGATGCATGCTGCCATCGGGCTGCTTTTCGCGCAGGGGCGCGGTCTGAGGGGTAGCAATGTAGCCCGGTCCAATGCCGTTGCACTGGATGTTGTACTGGCCATACTCGGAGCAGATATTCCGGGTCAGCATCTTCAGGCCGCCCTTGGCCGCCGCGTAGGCGGAAACGGTCTCACGGCCCAGCTCGCTCATCATGGAGCAGATGTTGATGATCTTGCCATGGCCCTTCTTGATCATGGAGGGGATGACAGCCTTGGACACGATGAAGGGGGCGTTCAGGTCCACGTCGATCACCTGGCGGAACTGCTCGGCGGTCATTTCCGTCATGGGGATGCGCTTGATGATGCCGGCGTTGTTCACCAGAATGTCGATGACGCCCACCTCACGCTCCACCTGCGCGATAAAGGCATTCACCGCCTGCTCGTCGGTGACGTCACACACATAGCCGTGGGCCTTGATGCCCTTCTCCGCATAGGAAGCCAGGCCCTTGTCCACCAGCTCCTGCTTGATGTCGTTGAACACGATGGTGGCGCCCGCCTCGCTCATGGCGCAGGCGATGGCAAAGCCGATGCCATAGCTGGCGCCGGTGATCAGGGCTACCTTACCCTTCAGGGAGAAAGAATCCATAACGTTCATGTGCAATACTCCTTTCTTACTGTGCGCGTTGGTTTACCGCTTACTTGAGGTCCGTCATGGCGCAGCCGTCCATGTCGTCAAAGTCCTGATTCTCGCCGGCCATGCCCCAGATGAAGGTATACGCCTGGGTGCCGGACCCGCTGTGAATGCTCCAGGAGGGGGAGATCACCGCTTCCTCGTTGCGTACCACAATGTGGCGGGTCTCCGTGGGCTCGCCCATGTAGTGCATCACAAAGGCGTCCTCCGGCAGGTCAAAATACAGGTACACCTCCATGCGGCGGTCATGGGTGTGGCAGGGCATGGTGTTCCACACGCTGCCAGGCCGCAGGGTGGTCATGCCCATGACCAGCTGGCAGCTCTCCACCTGGCCGGGCAGGATGTACTTGCAGATGTTGCGGTGGTTGCTCTGCTCCAGGCTGCCCAGCTCCACGTTCACGCAGTCCTCGGGGCGGATGTACACCGTGGGGTACGCCTTGTGGGCCGGGGTGCTGTTGAAGTAGAACTTGGCCGGCTTGGCGCTGTCCACGCTCTCCATCACCACGTCCTTGCAGCCGCGGCCCACATAAATACCATCCCGGTGCCGCAGGGTATACACCGTGCCATCCACGGTGACCTTGCCCTCGCCGCCGATATTGATGATGCCCATCTCCCGCCGTTGCAGGAAGTATTCCGCCCGCAGCTCTTCCCCTGCCGCCAGGGTCAGGGCCTTGTTGACAGGCATGGCCGCGCCGGTGATGATGCGGTCAATGTGGCTGTACACCATTTTGACCTCGTCGGGCCGGAACAGGTCCTGGATCAGGAATTCCTCCCGTAGCCGGGCGGTATCGTAGGTCTTTACGTCCCGGGGAGAGGACGCCGTACGAAGCTCCATGGAAAAACCCTCCTTTGCGTTTTGAAAGCGCTTACAGTTTTGGGTATACAGAAAAATGTAGCACGTACATTTTTTCTTACTTTGTATTGTAAACTATTTTTTGCCGTTTGAAAAGAGGCAAAAGCAACAAAAAGCGATTGTCAAAAAAGTAATTTGTCGGGAGAATAAAAAAGCGGAGAAGCCATCCCCTGGGGGATGCTTCTCCTGCTGTGTTACCTCAGAACAGATCCGCGGCCTTCTCAATGGCTTCCTGCTGCGCCTGGAGCAGGGCCTCGAAGCGGGTGCGGTACTCCGCAGCGGCAGCCTTGAGTTCCGTCACCTGGCGGGTCAGGCTGTCGCGGTCATTTTGCAGGTTTTTCAGCTGGCTGTCCGCCTGGGCCTGGGCCTTGGCAATGATCTCCTCAGCCTGCTTTTCGGCGGCGGCAATGGTCTCCGCCTTCACCTTCTGGGCCATTTCGAGGATCTCCTGGAGCGCGCCGGTGGCGTCGGGCGTCACGGCGGGAGCGGGGGCAGGCGCGGGCGCGGGGCGCTTGGCCTGGGCGCTCATGAGCTGCTGTTGCAGAGCCTGGATCTGATCCTGCTGGGCGGCCATCTCGTCGCAGATAGCGTCCAGAAATTCATCCACCTCCTGCTGGTCGTAGCCCCGGGGCTTGATTTTGAATTCCTTGCTCTCGATCATTTCGATGGTGATTTGCATGATGTGCTGCTCCTTTCCGTATTGCGCCGCAGGCGTATACCGGGTTTATTTTTTACTGAAAACTTCCAAAACAATGGGAATGCGGTCCTTCCTGGTTGGCGCGCCGGCCTCCTGCAGCCTGACGCGCCCAAATCCCCGCACCGAAAGCAGGTCGCCTGCCTTCAGGGGGTAATCCGTCCGCTCCGTGGCGCGGTGATTCACCTGCACCAGCCCTTGACGAATCCATTCCACGGCCTTGTTACGTGAGGTGCGCAGGCCGCTGGAAAGCACGCTGTCCAGCCGCAGGGAAGCCACGGTATCCCGCAGTTCCATGCCCTTGGGCGGGGTCAGGGCAGGCGGTTGCGACAGGGGGCATACCGTTACCGCGGTTCCCCCCACCCGGGTCAGCTCCACAGGCAGGCGCTGGGCCATCTCCGGCATGGCCCGCACAAAGGCCTGGCCGGCCGCTATGACCAGATCGCCCAGCATCTCCCGGTCCATGCCCAGGGACATCAAGCTCCCCAGCAGCGCCCGGTGGTCTACCGTGCCAAAGCGCGGGTTCCAGTCCACCTGCAACCATTTGCCGGTGAACACAGGCTCCTCTCCCTGGGGATAGAAGCAGCACTGGACGCGCTCCGCCCCCTCCCAGCCGCCGTCAAAGGCAGCCTCCACGCCGTTCTCCGCGGCGCAGCGCAGGGCAAGGTCTCTTTCCTCCGCCGCGAGGAAACGGCTGCACAAGGGCTGCCAGCGCTCTCCCGCCCGTCGTGCCAGCTCCCCCAGGCGGATACGCAAGACCTGTGTTTCGTCCCCCTTCACAGAATCACCCGCAGCGTGCTGAGCAAATACCGCACCAGCTCCACCAGCAGCCAGGCCACCAGCGGGGACCAGTCGAAGATTTGCCACCGGGGCGGCAGCTTTTCCACCAGAATCCTGCGAATGGGGTTGAGCACCGGCTCGACAATTTTCCGCAACAGCTCCGTCCAACGGTTTGCCGTGGGCCGCAACCAGCTCATGGCCACATAGATCAGCAGTGCCACATCAAAAAGCCACAGGGCCAGGTACAGTATACGAAACACCAGGTCGATCATTGGCATACTCCTTTGTTACTGCGCGTAGGAGGCGGCGTTTCCAAAGCCGCCGTATGCGCCAAAGCTGTTACCTTGGCGGCTGCCGCTTCTGTTATAGGCCGTATCATAGCTCGCGCCTTGGTCGTATCCACCGTAGCCGGAAGCCATGCGCCCCTGGTCATAGCCTGCGGCGTCATAGCCCTCGCCGGCGTTCTGGGCGCCAAAGCGGTCATCCTGTTCCTCGCTGTAGCGGCCGGTGCGGCGGCGGGCGCCCTCCTCGTTACGGCGGTCGCTCATGCGGCGGATGAACACATCCGCCAGCACCTGCACCGTGGGCGGGGAGATCAAGTATGCGCGCTTGATATTGGTAATCTTCGTGATGGAGCAGCCCAGGGTATAGGCCGCGCCGGAGAGCATGTCAATGCAGCGGATAACCTCCGCCTCGTTGGCGATGCTTTCCGTGTTCACGATGACGGACTCGCCATTTTTCATGAATTCAATAATCCGGTAGCAGGCCTGGAAGGAAACCAGCTGCGTAATGCGCTCCACATGGACGTAAGCGCGGTTGCCATCCACGTAGTGGCCGGGCATAAAGCTGATGTTATCCGGCACCTGCTGCTGGGGCGCGGGCTGCTGCCAGCCCTCCTGCTGTCCCCAGCCCTGCTGGTAATTGTTCTGGAACTGCTGGGTATAGCCCTGCTGGGCGGGCGGCGTTTGGAACTGCTGGGTATACCCCTGCTGCACGGGAGGCGTCTGGAACTGCTGGGTATAACCGGTGGACGCCGGCGCGGAAGCAAACTGCTGGGTATAGCCCTGCTGCGCGGGCGGCGTTTGGAACTGCTGGGTGTAGCCCTGCTGCACGGGGGGCGTCTGGAACTGCTGGGTATAGCCCTGCTGCATGGCCGCGCCGTTCACGGAGCCGGTATAGCCGGCCTGCGCCTCCGGGTATGCGCCCTGGCTCATGGTATGCTGCGCAGCCTCTTCCTTCAGGGCCGCCATTTTCTGGGTGCGCTCCTGCCGCGCGGCAACCCCGGGGTAATATCCGCTGGCACCGCCGTTGCCCAGGTCGGAATAGGGCTTATCCTTGGGCGAAAAAATTTCCGCGCCCTTTTCCTTGACCCAGTCCATGGCCCGATTGGTCAAATCCTTCCAAGACATCTGATTTCCTCCCATGCTTCCTTGGTCTCAGCCCCGGGGGCCAAGCAGCGCGGAGCCGATCCGCACCAGGGTCGCGCCATGAGCAGCCGCCAGGTCGTAATCCCCGGACATGCCCATGGACAACTCCCGCATTTCAACGCCATCGATCCCCTCGTCGCGCACCCGTTCAAACAGGCAACGCATGTCGGCAAACAAGCCGGACAGCCGCTCCCGATCCTCCAGGTTAGGCATCACAGCCATCAGGCCCTCCACATGAAGGCCCGGCAGCTGCCGCACCTGGCGCAAAAAGGGGAGCACCTCCTCCGGAGGCATGCCGCCCTTTTGGGGCTCACCCACGGGGCTGACCTGCACCAGCACGGGCATGACCCGGCCGTGCTTCTGCGCCTGCCGGTCAATTTCCATGGCCAAGGACAGCCTGTCCAGCGAATGAATCAAACATACATCCTCTATTATATATTTAACCTTGTTCGATTGCAACTGTCCAATGAGATGAATTTGGAAAAAGTCCTTCAGAAAAGGGAGTTTTTCTCGAATTTCCTGCACCCGGTTCTCGCCAATCTCCCGAATACCGGCATCCCGCAGGGGAAGAATTTCCTTCGGGGTGTGGGTTTTGGTTACCGCCAGCACCTTGGGCAGGGGATATTTCCCTTCGCAGGCTCGGGTCATCCGCTCCCGAATGGCCGCCAGTCTTGCCATCAGTTCCTCGGCCTGTTCCATATGCATACGCCCCTTTTCTCAGAAAAGACGGACCGTCTGGCCCTCATACAGCAGGCCCTGCTGCACGGCTTCCACATAAACATCGTCCCCATCCCGCAGGAGGATATTCACCGGAATGAAGCCCTGGGAATTGCCGTTGACCACGACCACGCCGTCCATGTTGCTCTGCTCAAAAATGGCCTTGGCGGGTACCTTCAGGGCGGTGATATACTCGCCCACCTCTGCGGTGCAGGTGCGCATGTACAGCACGGGGTCCACCGGCGCGGACACCTGGAAGCGCACCAGCAGCTCTCCGCCGGAACGGGTGGAGGAAACAACGGTGGCCATGACGTGGGTATCCTCAAATTTTTCCAGCATCAGCTCATAGCTCTGCCCGTCCACCGGCGTCCAGTTGGAATCCTTCACCAGCAGCAGCACGCCCCAGTTGCCATCCTGGATGGTACGGTAAATGGTGGTTTTGCCCTTCTGGGTGGTGCTCAGCTCCGGCTTTTGGCCGTTATACATTCTGCGCACTTCCGCGGGGGTGAAGCCCAGGTAGGTGTTCATGTTCAGCCCGTATTCATATCCGTCCGAATAAAAGCTGACGATGCTTTCCTGGGTCGCAATGTACATTTTGGTCCAGCTGGCAATGCGCTGTTCCTGCGCGCGCTCGTCGTCGTACAGGCGGCTCAGGCGCTGGTCCGTACTGTACTTCTGCTGTAAAAATTGTTGCCGGGCGGTAATGGCCGTATCCAGGAGTCTTTCCTGGTTGAGCATATTGCCATTGGTGCCGGCAATCATCTGACGGATCTCCTTGGCCTTTTCGATAACCTCCGCGTCCAGCCGCTCCAGCTGGGGGTCCGGGGCGGAAGCCTCTGCCAGCAGGCTCTGCTGATACTCCTTGATCTGGTCCCGGTAGTCCTGCAGGGTCACGCTTTCCCGGCTGTTGTACCCCGAGGAGTATACCTCGCAGATGTTGTTACGGTTGTAAACCACGCTGCCTTCCTCTGCCAGGTAGTCCACGCTGATGACGCCTTCCGCATCATAGGGGACCTCATCCCGGACGATGACCGCATCCCCCTTGTAGCGTGCGCCCAGGGTGCCCGCCTCAATGGTCGCGTAGGGCGATGCCTCCGGCACAAAGGTGGTATATAGGTACCAGGCCACAAATCCCAGCGCCGCAGCAACCAGCAGCATCTGAAAAAAGCTCAGGCCCTTTTTCCCCTTTTCCGGGGGCTTGGGGGGCGTCATTTGATACATGCTTAACCTCCTTGCGCTTGGGTGTCAGGAACGTTCCTGCCGGTTCTCTTCGCTTTGGCGTAGCCGCGCCAGGATGCGCCGCTCCATGCGGCTCACCTGCATCTGGCTCACACCCAGATGCGCCGCGGTCTCCCGCTGTCCCATACGATGGATGTAGCGCAGCTCCAGCAGCCGCCGTTCCGTGGGCGTCACCTGGCTGAACACCCATTCCAACCAGGCACGGTTCTCCACCCGTTCATAACCACGCTCCGTCTCGCCCAGGAAATCGCCCAGGGAAGCGCCGTCGGCCTCATCGCCCACCGCGCTGTCCATGGAAACCACCTCGGAGGCGGCCCGGGCATCCAGCATCGCCAGCAAATCATCATCGCTCAGTTCCATGGCCCGGGCCAGCTCACGGATGGATGGCTCCCGCTGCAACCGCTGGATCAGCTCATCCCGGGTCTTTTGCAGGCGAAAGAGCAAGGTGCGGTTGTCCCGGCTCATGCGCAGCATGCTGCCCTTGTCCCGCAGGTAATTGCGTACCTCCCCGGCAATGGTAGGCATGGCAAAGGTGGAAAATTTCAGCCCGCGCTGGGGTTCAAAGCGTTCAATGGCCTTCATCAGCGCCATGGCCGCCACCTGCTCCAGGTCCTCCTGCTCCACGCCCCGGCCGGAGAACTTCCGGGCAATGGCCCGGCTCAGGGGCAGGTAACCCTCCACCAGCTTGGCCATCACGGCGGGAGAAGGCGCGGCAGCATAGTCGTTGAGAAGCGGCGTCAAATATGTCTCATTCATGGCCACCTCACGCGAGCGCCTTGGGCACCGCCAGTTCAACCCGCTCCACCAGCCCATCCGAGCGGGTTCTGAGCGTAACTTCCGGAATCAGTGTTTCCAGCACAGCCTTGGAGAGCTCCAGCTCCTCCGCAGAGCTTCCGCTGCCCTGGCCGTCAAGCTCGGCCTGCAGGGTAACGCGCAGCTTGCCGCCTTCGCTCCATGCGTCCAGGCGCAGGCTGCAGGCAGGGGCGCCCTGATGCATCAGGTAATCGCAGGCCTCGTCCGCCGCCTGGCGCAGGTCCTCCAGGGTGTCCATGTCCAGGTCGTTGACCAGCGCCAAGCCACCCAGGGCGGTGCGAATCACCAGCACATACGCCTGCAACGCAGGCACGGTCAGGGTTACGTGCTCATTCATGCCGCAGGGCCTCCTTCTTTGCTGATGCATTATATTACCACATCCGCCACCATTTTTGCAAGCAGCAGGGCCAGCACCACCAGCATCATCCAGCGGATGAACCCCACGCCCTTTTTCAGCGTCATGGAGGCGCCCAGCAGGTTCCCCGCCACCGCGCACACCGCCGCGGGAATGCCCAGGCCAAAGAGCACCTTGCCCGCCAGCATCAGGGGAATCAGCGCGGCCAGGTTGCTGGTGAGGTTCACCAGCTTGGCCGTGCCGCTGGCCAGCACCGCCTCCAGCCCAAGGATCATGGTAAACAGAAGGATCAGGAACGTTCCCGTTCCCGGCCCCACCAGGCCATCATAAAAGCCCACCAGCAGCCCAATGCCAAAGGCGGCCGGCAAGCGCCACCGCCCAGGGGCCAGCACTTTGCCCACCATGTCCTTCTTCCGGCGCAGCACCACCGCCGCCACCAGCGGGATGGCGGCGATCATCATCACGCGCACGGTTTGCTCCGGAATGGTTTGCAGCAGCACAGCGCCCAGCCAGCTGCCCGGGAACGCGCCCAGCGCCGCCAGCAGCGCCACCCGTACATCCACCCGGTGTCCCGCCAAAAAGCGTCCGGAGGCCGCCACGGTCCCTATGCAAGCGGAAAGTTTGTTGGTGCCTGCCGCCACCACCGGGGACAACCCCGCCAGATAATACGCCGGCAGGCTGATAAGCCCTCCGCCCCCGGCCACGCTATCCACAAAGCCCGCCAGGAAGCACAGCGGGCAGATAATCGCAAACATTTGCCAGGTCAGCGCCATAATGAACCGCGCCTTCTTTCGTAATAAAATAAGGACTGCTACCACACAAAAACAGGGAAGTGCGAAAGCGTGCAGGCTTTCGCACTCCCGGCCGTTAGGTCTTTTTTATTTTACAAATTCCCCATAAATGGCGCGGATGGTGCTCTCAAAGTCCTCATCGTCCACGCCCACAATGATGGACAGCTCGCTGGACCCCTGGTCGATCATGCGCACGTTGATCCCCGCCCTGGACATGGCGGAGAACAGCCGCGCGGCGGTACCACAGTTGTGCACCATGCCCCGGCCCACCGTGGCAATCAGGGACATGTTGTCATGGATGGTCAGCGCGTCCGGCTCCACCTGCTCCATAATGCGGTGGAGCACTTCCTCCCGGTGGGGCGCCAGGGCCTCGCCGGCTACCACCACGCTCATGGTGTCAATGCCCGTGGGCAGGTGTTCAAAGGAGATCCCCGCCTCTTCCAGCACGGAGAGCACCCTGCGGCCAAAGCCCAGTTCGCTGTTCATCATGGCCTTTTCCACAAAGATGACGCTGAAGCCCTTGCGGCCGGCGATGCCGGTGATGGTGGGGGTATCCGTCTCCTCGGGCATATCCAGGCTGATGATGGTGCCGGGATGCTCCGGGCAGTTGGTGTTACGGATGTTGGTGGGGATGCCTGCCCGGTGCACGGGGAACATGGCGTCCTCGTGGAGCACGGAAGCGCCCATGTAGCTCAGCTCCCGCAGCTCCTTGTAGGTAATGGAACGGATCTCCCGGGGGTTCTCCACCACCCTGGGATCGGCGGTAAGGAAGCCGGACACATCGGTCCAGTTCTCGTATATATCCGCGCCCGCGGCCCGGGCCACGATGGACCCGGTAACGTCACTGCCCCCGCGGCTGAAGGTATGCACCTGTCCATCGGGCATGCTGCCAAAAAAACCGGGGATCACCGTAGGCTCCCCGTCCGCCAGGAGTGCGGACAGCGTCACCTGGGTGCGCTCGGCATCGAAGCGGCCGCTCTGGTCAAAGAAAATCCCCTCCGCCGGGTCCAGAAACCGCCACCCCAGGTAGTCCGCCAGCAAAAGGCCGCTGAGGTATTCTCCCCGGCTGGCGCACCAATCGGCGCTGGCGCCTGCGCCAATGCCCTCATTCACCGCGTCCAGGGCCGCGCCCAGGTCCAGCCCCAGGTGCAGCTCCTCGGCAATATCCATGTAGCGGGCGGCAATTTTGTCAAAGGTATCCTGGTAATCCGCCCCCTCGGCCGCCTGGTGATGGCAGCGGTAGAGCAGGTCGGTAACCTTTTCGTCTTCCTTAAAGCGGCGTCCGGGCGCAGAGGGCACCACATACCGCCGGGCCGGGTCCAGGGATAAAATGCGCCGGACCTTTGCAAACTGCTCCGCGTCCGCCAGGGAGCTACCGCCAAACTTGGTGACAATCTTCTTCACGGGAATTCCCTCCCACGTTTCTTCCATAATACAGGTAAGTGCAGTACATGATACAAGCCGTTGGGGCAAAAGTCAACTCGCCTCCCGGAAAAAGTCACAAGAAAAGCAAAGGTCCCCCGCTTTTTCCCGCGCCTCATGCCTCCGGGGCAAACCGCGCCAGCTCCACCACGTCCTGGTAAGCGCCCGCACGGAAAATCTCCGCACGCAGCAAGCCCTCCCGGGTAAAGCCGTTTTTCTCATAGCAGCGGATGGCCGCAGCGTTAAAGGCAAAGACGCTCACCTTCAGCTTATGCAGGTTCATCTCGGAAAAGGCGAAGTCGCACAAAAGTCCCAGGGCTTCTGTGCCATACCCCCGCCCGCGATAGGGCGCGCCAATCATCATGCCAATCTCCCCCAGGCGGTTTTTCCAGTCCACCCGGGTCAGGCCGCACCGGCCCACCAGGTCCCCGCCACCGTCCTCCACCGCAAACTGATACTCGCCGCGGGTATAGCTGCTCTGCTGGTCCAGCCAGCGGCGCTCATCCTCATAGGAAGCGGGCAGAGGCATCCCCGCCAGCATGTCCCGCAGGGTGGCGTAGTCGTTCACAAAGGCGTGGTTGGCGTCCAGGTCACTTTGCTCAAAGGCCCGAAGGCGCACAAGCCGTCCCTCAATCATAGGGGCACCTCCTTGGTTTGTTCCGTTGGTGTTCATGACACAAGGGTTTAATGTATAGTATGGGCGCAGGCGCCAGGAGCTATGCGGCAGCTCACTCCAGGTGCTCGAACAGGTCGTTCTTTTCCACGTCCGGGCCCACGGTGGAGGAGAACAAGCCAAACAGGCTGTTGTCGTATATCCCTCCGTCCAGCACGGCCCATTGCTTCTGCTGCTGGCTGGTGTGGCAGGCATAAGCCCGGCGGGCCACTTCCTGGGCGGTCAGCCCGTCAAAGGCGGCCAGGGGCTGATGCCAATCCATGGCCAGCTGGTTTTCCTCCCACAGGTGAATGTATACCTTGGGCACCTGCCACACGCCCAGGGTTTTCACCGTACCCACGCACTGGGTTTCGTCCGCGGCCAGCTTTGTGGCCTTGCGCGCGGCGTCGGACACCGCCTGGTGCGCTCCGTGGCCGTATTCCCCATGCTTGTCGTGGGCCACCACCACCTGCGGCCTGTACTGCCGGTACAGGTTGCACACATCCTGGTAAAGGGATTGCTTGTCCCAGTACTGATACATGTCCTTCAGGGTGGAGGTCAGGTAATCCTGATACCCGGCAAAAACGGGATACGCCCGAACGCCGCAGGTCCACAGGCTGTCCAGCAGCTCCAGGCGGCGATGGTAGGCATTGTAGGCAAAGCATACCACCAGGCATTCCTTCTGCCGCTCCCCCGCGTAATAGGGCAGCAAGCCCCCGAACCACAGCACCTCGTCATCCGGGTGCGCGGAGAGGAGCATCAGGTCCACCTGCTCCGCCGGCTCCCGCCATACCTGCACATCCTCAGGCAACGTTCCCTGACTGTACACCGTCACCTCGCAGATCTCCAGCTTGGCCCAGGCGCTTTCCGCGTTCACCAGCCGGAACTCCGTAAGGCCCGGCAGGGGCAGGTACAGCGCCGCGTAGGCGGTGTCGCTCTGGGCCACGGTAACCCATTCCCCGTCCTGCTTCATCTGAGCGGCCAGGGGTGCGGGATTCCGCCAGCGGACCAGTACGCCGCCCACCGCTTCCGGGGCGCTCACCATCAGGCAATGGGCGCCCTCCTGCCGGTGGCTGGTCCAGAAGGTGCGGTAGTTGCCATCCTCCAGATCCGTAATGCTTTCCCGGCCGTTGAACAGGCATTGTCCGGTGATGTCCCGTGCCAGGGCATCCGCCTCCGCACCGGCCGCGGACGCCGTTCCCAGGCAAAGGCACAGCACCAATGCCAGCATCCACAAAGGCTTCGTTGCCAACACTTCCTCACCCTTCGTCATCGTCGTGCATGGCCCGGCAGGCCACCGCCACCAGCACCTGTGCCGCCCCCATGGCCTGAAGCTCCCGGACGCAGTCCGCCGCGGTGGCTCCGGTGGTCAGCACGTCATCTACCAGCAAGACCCGCAGCCCCTCCGGCGAAGGCGCGTCCATGGCGGGGCAAAAAGCATCCTTGGCGTGGCGGAGGCGCTCCGCCCGGGAAAGGGTATGCTGCGGGACGGCGTCCTCGTCCCGGCGCGCCAGCAAGCCGGCGCAGGGCAGCTCCAGCGCCCGAGCCAGCTGCTCGGCCAGGCAGCGTGCATGATCCATGCCCCGCTCACGCCTGCGCTTTTGCGGCATGGGCACCCAGGTGATCAGGTCGGCCTCCCAGCCCCGGGCGCGCACCGCCCAGGACATGTGCCAGCCCAGCACCACCCCTGCCTCCTCCCATGCGCCGAATTTCAGCTCCCACACCAGCCGCTTGGCCGCATCCTCATAGGCAAAGGCGGCGCACAGCCCATCCGCCGCCGTCATTCCAGGATGCTGGTGCGCCAGGGGCAGGGCGCAGGCCCTCAGGTTTGCCAGGCATTGCGGGCAAAGACTCTGGGAGCGGGTAGCCACACCGCACAGGATGCAGAAACGTCCCAGGGGCCACAGCAGTTCCTTGAGCGAGTCTCCCAGGCGGCTTAGCCACCGGATCCGGCATGGACCATGCATGGGCCCTCCTCCCTTCCCCGGGGCTTACGTCCCCGGCAGCAGCCCCGCCAGGGCGGTAAGCCGCTGGGCCAGGGTGGTATAGCGGCGCAGGATGTGGTCGTTTTCCACCATGGCGCGCACCACTTCCTCCCGGCCCACCAGCACCACCAGCCGCCGGGCACGGGTCAGCGCCGTGTAAAACAGATTGCGGGTAAGCAGCATGGGCGGCCCGCCCACCACGGGCATCACCACCACCGGGAACTCGCTGCCCTGGCTCTTGTGCACGGAAAGGCAATAGGCCAGCTCCAGGTTCTCCAGCTGCGCGGAGGCGTATACCGCCTCCTTTTCCTCGTCGAAGCATACCGTCAGGCAGTGCTCCTCCACATCCACCGCGGTAATGAAACCCACGTCCCCGTTGAACACGCCTTCCCCATCCTCCCAGCCGGCGGGCGTTTTCCGCCGCCATTCCAGCTGGTAGTCGTTCTTCATCTGGATGACCTTGTCCCCCAGGCGAAAGATGTTCTCCCCCCAGGTGAGGGAAGGCTTGCCGGTTTCAGGCGGGTTGAGGGCCTCCTGCAGGGCGCGGTTCAGGGCGGCCACCCCGCACTCACCCTTTTTCGCGGGGGCCAGCACCTGGATGTTATGCATGGCCAGGTTCCGCCGCTCCTTTTCCCCGTAACCCAGATAGCCCGGCAGGCGGCGGGTGACCAGCGCCACAATGCTCTGGGCGGCTTGGGCAAAATGCTCCTGCCGCTCAAAGAAAAAGTCCGTCTGCTTCTCATTGAGCAGGGGCATCTGCCCCTGGTTCACCCGGTGCGCGTTGACCACGATGCGGCTTTCCCCCTCCTGGCGGAAAATGTCCGTAAGCCGCACAGAGGGAATCACCCCGCTTTGCAGAATGTCCCCCAGGACATTCCCCGCGCCCACCGAAGGCAGCTGGTCCGCGTCCCCCACCAGGATCAGCCTTGTCCCCGGCTCCAGCGCCCGCAGCAACCCCCGCATGAGCATCAGGTCCACCATGGAGCATTCATCCACAATCAGGCAATCCCCCTCAATGGGATTCTCCTGGTCCCGATGGAAGGCGTCCGTATCCCCGCCATATTCCAGCAGGCGGTGGATGGTTTTGGCTTCATAGCCCGTGGCCTCGGTCATGCGTTTGGCAGCGCGGCCTGTGGGGGCGCACAGCACCACCTCGCCCTCCTGGGCCAGCAGGCGGATCATGCAGTTAATCAGCGTGGTTTTACCAGTGCCCGGCCCGCCGGTAATCACCAGCACGCCCTGCTCCAGGGCCGCGGCAATGGCCTGACGCTGCTTGGCGCTGAAGCGGATGTTCCGCTCCCGCTCAAAGCGGTCGATCTCTCCTTCCACCCCCAGGCGCTGCTGAGGCGCCAGGGCGGCCATGAGCTCCATCAGCCGCTGGGCCACCTCCCGCTCCGCGGCGTCGTACTGGGGCAGGTATACCGTGGGCTCCTCCGTGGTGCCTCCGGCAATGAGCTCCCGGCGCAGCATCAGCACTTGCAGTTGCCGGGCAATCAGCGCCTCCTCCACGTGGAGCAGCTGCGCGCAGCGCTGGGTCAAATACGCCTGGGGCAGGTACACATGCCCTGCCGACGCGGCCGCATCCCGCAAAAGGTACTTCAGCGCGGCTTGCAGGCGGAATTCACTGTCCGGGGCGATGCCCAGGGCCGTGGCAATCCGGTCGGCGGTGAGAAAGCCCACGCCCTCCAGATCCTCCACCAGGCGGTAAGGATTATTGCGGATGACGTCCGGCGCACGGTCCCCGTACAGGTGGCTGATTTTCACGGAGAGCTTGGCGGGAATACCGTAGCTTTGCAGAAAAATCATGGCCTCCCGGGCTGTTTGCTGCTCCTGAAAGCTCTCAGCAATCTGCCGCCAGCGCTTGCGGCCCATGCCGGGAACCTCCTGGAGACGCTCGGGGTGCTCGCTGAGCACTTCCAGCGTCTCCATGCCGAAATGCTGCACAATCTGCCGGGCGGTGGACGGCCCTACCCCGTGAATCAGCCCGCTGCCCAGGTAACGCTCAATGCCCAGCAGGCTGGTGGGCTGATGGATCTGGCAGGCGGTCACCCTGAACTGCGGGCCATATTGGGGATGCTCCGTCCATTCTCCGGAAAAGGTGACCCGCTCCCCGCTGGTGAGCATGGGCAGGGAGCCCACGGCGGTGAATCCCCGGCGGTCGCCCTTGCACTGAACCACCGAGTAGCCGTTTTCCTCGTTTCGATAGATGGTTTCCCGCACGGTGGCTTCCACCTGTTCCATGCTGCTCACCTCCCGGCACAAAATCGCTTTATTATAGCACATGGAATATTTTCGGTAAAGCAAAGGACGGCCTTTTTCTACGCAAAAGAGGCGCCGCGCGAAAGCGACGTCTGTATGCCTCCCCTGTCCATGTCCCTGAAAAGCAACTTTGCCTCTATCACCAGTTTCAGGCGGGCGTTTCTGCCTTGCGGCACATCCGAGCCGTAACCGCGGCCATGGCCAGCACGTCGCAGCCGGCGCTGGCGTACAGCGCCAGCAGCACCCCCTGCAACCCTTGGGCCGGAATGGCCAGCAGGGAAACCGCCGCGGCCACCACCACCGCGCCGCCGTGAATGGCCGTCATGACCTTGAGCCGGCGGCCAATGGTCAGAGGCACTTCAAAGAAGTATATGAGGGAAATGCACAGCGTGGAGCCCAGCACGGGCAGCAGCAGAAAGGCATAGGGAAGGATCGCCTGCCCAAACAGCAGCGTCAGCCCCCAGCGCCCCAGCAGTGCCGCGCCCGCAAACATGCACGCGGCAAACCCCAGCACGCCGCCCAGCGCCAGCAGCAGCATCCGTCGGAAATCCCGCAGATCCCCACGGGCAAAGCGGCTGCTCAGCGGCGCCACCAGGGGCGTGTAGATAAAGCTGCATCCTGCCTGAATAATCACCGCCGGGGTGGATACGGAGCCGAAGTAGCCCAGCAGTTCACTGCCGTGGTACATTTCCAGAAAGTAGCGCGGCAGCGCGGCCAAAAGGGTAAGCAGGGCGGAATTGAGCATCAGCGGCCAGGCTTCCCGGAGCAGGGGCAAGCTCTCCCGAAAGCTCAGGTGCAGGCGGAAGCCGGTCAGCGCCTTGACCTTCCGGCCATCGTAGGCCAGCACCACACCCAGGGTCATCACCGCCATGACCAGCAGCGTCAGGGTGAGGTTCCGGGTGCAATAGAGCATCAGCGAGAAGCTCAGCAGCGTCGTCAGCCCGCGGAGCAGAAACGACAGCCCCACATAATCGAACCGGTACGCCTTTTGCTCCTCTCCGGCCAGCACATCCACCAGCGCTTCACCAATGCGATATAACATGTAGAAAAGGATGCACAGCACCTGCTCGGCGGTGTACTGCCGGTTGCACAGCAGAAAGGCCGCGCAAAGGGCAAAGGAGCACAAGCACGTAAAAACCCGGGTGGAGATATACAGCCCGGGTCCGTATTTGCCCTGGCTGTCCGACACCTGGAAAATACGGATGCCGAAGGTTGCCAGGGTGAAAAATACATTGGTCAGGGAGATGGACAGGGTCAGGATGCCCGCCGCTTCAAAGGAGCAAAGAGGCACCACCACCACGGTGAGCAGCCACTGGCACAGCAGATAAAACAGCGACCCCATGGAGTTGAAAGCCATGTCCCGTCCCAGGGAAGATTGCCTTTTAGCCATGTTGCTTTTTCTTTCTGGCCTGTTCCCGGTAGCGCATAAAAGCGGGAATCAGCGCATTGATGATGCGCCAGCGCAGCAGGGGGAATGGCCGTGTCAATCGGTTGAACAGGTCAAAGCAGCGGAAATACGTCTGCCAGCCGCTTTCCATGGGCGCGCCGCGCCAGGGTGTTTTCGCCAGCGCCGCTTCATAGGCCGCCCGGTAGGGGTGGCGGTTGCCCTCCCGCCAGGGGCGTTCCTCGCCCAGGAAATGAATGATGGCAGGGGGAAAAGCCGCCTGCTGATAGGCCTGTTCCGTGGGGTAGAAAGGCGCGGGGGCGGACATGCGCTTCTGCGCCTTCCAGGGGTAATAAATCTGTACGGAACCAAAGTTGTACCGGGGTGGCAGGGGGCAGATGTGCCCGGCCAGCGCCCCATTGAGCGCGTCCTGGTCCGGGGCCAGGAGCGCTCCACCCTTTTCCCGGTAATAATCCAGGACGGTTTTTTCCGTGCCCTCTGCCCGCCAGCGGTCCAGGTCGATGAGCAGCACACCAGCGTTAAAATAGGGCTGCTCGGGGGCCAGACCCAGTTCGCGCTTGCGGCTGTGGCGGGCCGTGGGCTCCTGCGCCATGGCCAAGGGGCATCCCTTCAGGTCAAACCGTTCCAGGGCGGACAGGTCCTCCAGGGGCAGGGTGTCGCAATCCAGGTACAGCACGCGGTGCACGTCCTCCGGCAGCACCCGCCCCACAAACAGCCGCGCCAGGGTGCTCAGGGCAAATCCCCGGGAGTTGACCGAGAAATCAAACCACTTCCGCAGGTCGCCCAGCTCCCACAGGCAGAGTTCCCGCCCATAGGGGGCCAGGGTATCCCGCAGCCGCTGCGCCCCTTGGCTGGATACCCCCATGGAAAGCAGGTGGAATCGCAACTCCGCCTCCGGCGGCGTATGTTCGCACAGGGAAACCATGGACGCGGCGGCATGACGCAGGTAATTCTCGTCCGAGGCATACAGAATGTTCACGATGCATCCTCCTCAAACTTCAGTACGGCGGGGGGATGGTTATGGCGTTCCTCCGGTGCGGGGAGCCGCATGTAGTCATGATAATATGCCTTCAGGTAAGCGTGGCTGTCTGCGGGAACTGGCAGTTCGCCGTCCATGAAGGGCAGCGAGGACGCCGGGAAAAACAGCGGCGCGGGCAGCAGCGTATCCTGGGGCCGCATGTCCGCCACATCCACCAATAGGCCGTTATCCCCGTAGCGGGTTGCCCAGCGCAGATAGCGGCGGTACATCCGCGTCCGCGTCTGACCGGTGAGGCGCAGCAGCCCGTGCCCCAAAAAGCAGGCCACGCGCATGGCTGCCGCCTGCAGGCCGGTAGCGCCCTCAGGAAGGCTGGGGTTACGGTACTGGGCCAGGGCAGTCAGCCGGGCGTAGAGGAAGCAGCGGCGCTGCTGGCGGCGCTGCTCCGCCTCCTCCTCCGGGGCAAAGTCCAAGGGATAGATGTCAATGTAAATGCCGGAATGATAGGCCCGCTCCTGATGGCTGGCCTCAATGAACGTGGTATTTTTCAGGCAGAGCTTGGCAAAGGTGAGGGTATATCCCGGCGTATATTCCGGGCAAAGCAGCTCCAGCTCCCCGGGCAGCTGATCCTTTAGGGACAGCAGCTTTTGATAATCCTGGCGCAGCAGCCCCACGTCCATATCGTCATCCCAGGGGATGAAACCACCGTGGCGCACCGCGCCCAGAACGGTACCGTACAGGGAGACAGCGGGAATGCCGTGCTCCTGGCAGAAGGAAAAAAAGGCCTTTGCAATGGCGAACTCCGTTCGCTGGAGCCGGGCCAGTATTTCAGGTGCGTAATCAGACATGGCGCAGAAATCCTTTCTCCATAGCTTTGGTGTCGTACGGGTTAGGGGACGTCGTGGTCATTATACCACAGGCATGAATTTGAAGCAAACGGCAGGAATGGCGCCGCCCTTGTCGTATTTTTTCCCATGCAGAGACCGCGCACCCACAGCGGACGCGGTCAAGATAAAAAGGAGGTACCTGCCCTATGCGTATGCCGCAATGGTTTAGCCGGGCGATTGCCTATGAAATCTATCCACAGAGCTTTCTGGATACCAATGGGGACGGCATCGGGGATTTGCGTGGCGTAATGGACAAACTGGATTACGTGCGCTCCCTGGGCTGCGATACCATCTGGCTGAATCCCTGCTTTGACTCCCCCATGCAGGATGCGGGCTATGACGTGCGGGATTACCGCAAGGTTGCACCCCGCTATGGCACCAACGAGGACCTGGAGGAGCTGTTCCGCCAGGCGCACGCCCGGGGAATGCACATCCTGCTGGACCTGGTGCCTGGGCACACCAGTGACCAGCATCCCTGGTTCCGCCAAAGCCAGGAGGCGGAACGCAACGAGTACAGCGACCGCTATGTATGGACCGGCAATGCCTTTGACAAGCCACGGGAGTACAACTGGATCTGTGGCACCACCCAGCGCAACGGCTGCGCGCTGATCAATTTCTTTGACATGCAGCCGGCGCTGAACTACGGCTTTGGCCAGGTGTCCCAGCCCTGGCAGATGGACTGGCGGGACCCCCGGTGCCAGGCTACCATGGAGGAAATCATCGATGTGATGCGCTTCTGGCTGCGCAAGGGCTGCGATGGCTTCCGGGTGGACATGGCCGACAGCCTGGTCAAGGATGACCCCGGCAAGGAGGCTACCTCCGCCCTGTGGCGCAAGGCGCAGGCCATGCTCGCAAAGGAGTTTCCCCAGGCGGTGCTGGTGGCAGAGTGGAGCGACCCGGAGAAATCCCTGTGCAAGGCGCAGTTCCAGGGAGACTTCTACCTGAACCATGAAGGGCCCCGGGGCAGCGGCTACCGCACCCTCATGCGGGACGGCGCCCGGAGCTATTTCCATAAGGAAGCCCGGGGCGACCTGAACCGTTTCCTGAACGAATATGTGCATCGGTACCTGCTCAGCCGGGAGAGCGGATTCATCTGTCTGATCACCAGCAACCACGATACCCGCCGTCCGGCCCTGGAATTGGATGTTTCCGAGCTGAAAATGGCGTACAGCCTGCTGTTTACCCTGCCGGGCGTGCCCTTTGTGTACGCGGGGGACGAGATTGGCATGCGGCACCTGTTCCTTCCCAGCAAGGAGGGCGGCTATGACCGCACCGGCGACCGTACGCCCCTGCAGTGGGACCATACGCCCCAGTACGGTTTCTCCACCTGCCCCGATACCTACCTGCCCCAGGACATGGCTTCCGACGCCCCCACCGTGGCGGATCAGGAAGCGGAGGAAGGCTCCCTGCTGCGCTACGTCCGGGCGCTGCTGACCTTCCGGCGGAATACGCCGGAGCTGCAGGCGGATGCCCCCTTTGAAGCCGTGTGGATGGGCCAGGACGGCTATCCCTTTGTATATCGCCGGGGCGGGCTGATGCTGGCGCTGAATGCCGCGGCGGATGCCCGGGAGATTCCCTTCCCGGTGGGCGACCCGCTGTTCCTGGCCGGAAAGGTTTCACCCACGGATGCAGGAGCGCGCCTGGACGGTCAGAGCTTTGTGATCTGGCGGGCTTAACAGGTAGCGTTTCTCACCTCTTTGCACACGCGGCCGCGAAATGCCGGAGAGTACTTGCCGGTAGTTCGCGGCCTTTTCCACGCCGGTGCGCAAGTTTTCCCGAGGTTCAAAAAAATATTTTTGTTTTTTTGAATGGATTGGAAAATGCCGGTCGTATTGGAAGTGAAAATCATCCACAACGCAAGGAGGAACGGAAACATGAAAAAGATCTTGACGGTTGCTATGGCAGTGGTTATGCTAGGTGTTGGTGCTTCTGCGGCGCTGGCGGCAGGGCAGGGATGCGGACGGGACTTGTCCGGTGTCCATCACAACGGCCTATGCAATCAGCTGCATGCGAATTGCGCTTACACGGACGCCAACGGCGACGGCGTGTGCGACAACTGCGGTACGGGCGCTCAAATGCAAAACGGCCATCATGACGGCCAGGGCTATCACGGAGGCCGTCACCAGTAAGAATGGGGTTTAAGGATGCGTAACGAGCAAGAGGTCAACAGGGCCATTGAGCAGTATGCCGATACGGTGCGGCGGCTGTGCATGGTGCACTTGAAAAACCATGCGGATACGGAGGACATTTTTCAAACGTTTTTTTGAAGTATGCACTCAGCCCTGTGGCCTTTGAAAGCCAAGAGCATGAAAAGGCCTGGCTGATCCGCGTTACCATCAATGCGTGCAAGGACCTGCTGAAGCGTTTTTTTCGCAGCCGAACCGTGTCCCTGGATAAGCTTCTGGATCAGCCGGCGGAGGTTTCCCCGGATTACCGGGAGGTGCTGGAGGCTGTGCTGGCGTTGCCGCTGAAATACAGGGACGTGGTCTACCTGCACTATTATGAAAACTATACCGCACCGGAAATCAGCCGCGTCATGGGCAAAAATGTCAATACGGTCTATACGCTCCTGACGCGCGCAAAACAGCTGCTCAGGGAAAAGCTGGGAGGTGAGTTGGATGCGTGACAGGCTCAAACAGGCCTTTGACGCGGTGCACGCGGAAGAAGCGCTGAAAGAAAGGACCAAGGCCTTTGTGGCGCAGCAAACCCGCGGTCATGCCCGGAGAAGGCCCGCCCTGCGCCCGAGCCTGGCAGCGGCCTTCGCATGCCTGTGCCTCCTGTTTACCGGCGGATACTGGCTGTACTTTACCCCCACAGCAACCATCAGCATCGACATTAACCCATCCATTGAGCTGGGCGTCAACCGGTTCAACCGGGTTGTGTCGGTGGAGGGGTACAATGCGGACGGTGTAAAGCTGGCCGGTGAGCTTTCCGTGCAGTATGCCGACTATATGGACGCGCTGAACCAGGTGCTGGCCAATGACACCGTGGCCGCGCTGCTGGATGCCGACGGCGTGCTGACCATCACCGTTGTTGGGCCCGAGGGCGAACAGACCACCAATATGCTGGCAGGTGTGGAAGCCTGCACCGTCAACAGGAAAAACGCCTACTGCTATGCCTGCTCCCCCGAGGAGGTGGATGAGGCCCATGCGGCGGGGCTCTCCCATGGCAAGTACAGGGCTTACCTGGAGCTGCAAGCCCTGGCGCCGGACATCACCATCGAAGAAGTGCAGGGCATGACCATGCGCGAAATTCAGGAGCTGGTGCAGCAGCTGGCCGGCGAAGAACCGGCAACGCAGACGGAGCATGCGGACGAAACCTCCTCTGGCCATGGTCACGGTCAGGGCGGAGGGCGCCACGGACAGTAGGGCATCGCAACAGGTCTGGGCGGAAAGTTTCACGGGACGGTTCGCGGTCAATGACCGCAGCCGCCCCTTTTTTCGCGTCCAGGGTCCAGAAAGCGGCGCTTTCCATGGCCAACGGAGAAAAAACTTGACGCAATTTCAAATCTATCGTATGCTGAAAATATCGATGGAAGTTCTGCGCCCTTCCTCGTGTAAATGAATCTGGAGGCACAACACATGCGCGCAAACGCTACCCGTCCGTTCAGCCGTGGGTTTCGGCGACGCCGCCTGCTGGGGATCTGGCTGGCGGTGTTTGCCGTATTTGTCCTGGCGGCAGGCGAGGTGCTGGTTTGGCCCCAGGCCAGCGGAGACAAAGTGGCGGTGAAGGGCGGTACCCAGGTGGATTACAGCCACGCCGAGGACGGCTATGTCATGATCTGCCAGGAAGCCGGAAGCAAGCGCTACAAGCTGCGCATGGAAAAGGACGGCGAAACCTACACCTATGACCTGAACAGCGATGGCGCCTGGGAAATTATTCCTCTCCAGCTGGGCACAGGCACCTATGCGGTGAAGGTATTCAAGCAAGCCAGCGGGAATAAGTATAGTTCAGTATCCAGCCAGAAAATCCAGGTGGATGCCTTTAGCCGGGAAAACGCCTGCTTTCTCTGCCCCAATCAGTATGTGTACTACACCCCCGAGAGCGCTGTGGTGGCCCTGTCCCAGCAGCTGTGCGCCAACCTCACGGAGGAACGGGAGAAGGTGCAGGCCGTCCGGGACTGGGTAAAGGCCAATATCCGCTATGACTATGTACAGGCACTCACGGTGCAAAGTGGTTACCTGCCCGACCTGGATCAGGTGCTGGAAAAAAAGATGGGCATCTGCTTTGACTACGCCAGCCTGACGGCCGCGCTGCTGCGGGTGCAGGGCATCGCGGTCAAGCTGGTCATCGGCTACGCGGACAATACCTATCACGCCTGGAACGAAGTGTACCTGAGCGGCCAGTGGGTACGCCTGGACATCACCGCGCAGGCCAGCAATATGAACGTGAAGAGCTATACCACCGAACGGTTCTATTGAAAGAAAAATGAGGTGAGCACCCCATGAAAAGCAAGCAGAAGCGCGCCTGGATGACGCCATCGGAGGTCAGCCTGTTCTGCCAGCAGGTGGAGCTGTTGCTCCAGTCCGGCATTCCCCTGTACGAGGGGATGCGTTCCCTGGCGGACAACTATCAATCCACCCCCTACCGGGAAGCCCTGACCGAACTGGCGCAAAAGGTGGACGAAACCGGCTCCCTCTACGAGGGCATGCGGGAATCTCCGCTGTTCCCGGCCTATGTCCGAGAAATGGTGCGCCTGGGAGAACGCCTGGGGGAACTGGAAAACGTCTGCCATGGCCTGGCCACCTACTACGAGCGGGAGGATAACATCCGCAAAGCCATACGCAACGCCGTGACCTACCCCTTGGTGCTCATCGCCATGATGGCCTGCGTCATTGCGGTGCTGATGACGCGGGTACTGCCCATTTTCCGGCAGGTGCTGGGAGAAATGGGCGAAGTGACGTGGGAAAGCGGCAGCCTGGCCAGCCTGGGCATGGGGCTGGGATACGGGGTGCTGGCTGTGCTGGGCGTATTGATTTTGTGCCTGCTGGGGCTGCTGGTGTGGTACCGGGTGCGCCGGGAGCAGGCGGAGGCCTTTGTGTACAGGGTATTCCCACCCCTGCGCAGGCTGCGGGCCATGCTCACGGCGGCGCGCTTTGCCAATATTATGGAAATGATGCTCCGCAGCGGCTTTCCCCTGGCGGAGAGCATGGAGCTTTTGGATAGCGTATTCCCGGACGCGGAATCCCGCCGCAAGATAGAAACGTGCCGCAATGCGCTGGCCACGGGTACCCCCTTCCCCGAAGCGGTGGAACAGGCGGGAATTTTCGACCCCCTGTACAGCAAAATGGTACGTCTGGGCTTTGCCGCCGGCAAAACCGATGCGGTCATGGACAAGCTCAGCCAGGTGTACGAAACCGAGATGGATGACCGCATCGGGCATTTGGTCAGCCTGATTGAACCCACGCTGGTAACGGTGCTTTCCCTGATTATTGGCGCCATTCTGCTGGCGGTGATGCTTCCCCTGGCGAGCATACTGACCACCATTGCCTGACGGCATCACCTGGACACACGCGAAAGGAGGAGCGGCATGCTGTATCGGATCAAGGCAGCATTGCGGGAGCGCAAGGGGTTGATCATCACCCTGTGCATTTTTGCCCTGGCCCTGGGCTTGTTCCTGCGCGCCTTTGGCAGCGTGGAAGAGCAGCACCTCAGCGAGCAGCAGGAAGCCCTGCGCCAGGCGGTGCTGCGCGCAGCCGTGGCCTGCTACAGCGTGGAGGGCGTGTACCCCGCCGATGTGGCCTATTTGCAGGAGAACTATGGCCTGCGCTATGATACCGATACCTTCATTTTGCAATACGACGCTTTCGCGGAAAATATCCTGCCGGAGATCCGCGTGCTGATTCGGGGGGTGGAGTGATGGTGAGCAAACGCTGGACGCCCCGTAACCATGCCATGGGCGGGTTGTTCGTGTTCCTGTTGCTGGCCCTTTTCGCCCTGACCTGCCTGGTCACGGTACTGCTGAGCGTCCAGGGATACCTGGGCATCCAGGCAGACGTGGACCAGTGCGCCAGCCAGCGGGTGCTTGCGGGTTACCTGCGGGGCAAGGTGCGCTCCAGCGACCTGGCAGGCGGCGTGGCCCTGCGGCAGGAGGAGGGGCGCACGGTGCTGTGCCTTCGCCAGGGTGACTGGGAAACCAGGGTGTATGCCGCCGGCGGCGCCCTGTGGGAGCAGCTGTGCGAGGTGGACGAACCCTTTGACCCCGAGCTGGGCGAACGCATTGCGGAGGTTACGGACATGCGCGGCACGCTGTCGGGCCATCGCCTGTGCCTGGAGATGACGCAGGCCAGCGGGGAGACGCTGACGCTGACGCTGGCACTGCGCAGCGGGGAGGTGAGCCCATGAAAACGCGGCGGGGCTACCAGGGCAATGTGCTGCTGGTGGAGATGATTGTGGTGCTGCTGTTCTTCTCCCTTTCGGCGGTGATCTCCATGGGCGTATTCGTAAAGGCGCGGCAGATGGTGGACCAGGCGGCGCTGCTCACCGCCGCCAACGAGCGCATGAGCGCCTGGGCGGAGGAATTGGCCCTCACGCCAGAGGTAGAGGAATACCTGGCTGCCCAGGGCTTCTCCCGGCAGGCAGATGGCTGGACCCTCTCCGGGGAAGAAGCGGTTTACACCGCGCAGGCCACGGTGCAGCCCACCGGCGCCGGAACGCGCACCCGGGTCACACTGGAGGCCCGGGATGCCCACGGGAACACCCTGACGTCACTGACGGCCGGGGGATATTTTGGAGGGGAGGAGCGTCCATGAACAAGAGCGGCGGCGTTTACCGCATCGGCACCGGCGCCACTTCCCTGATGATGATTCTGGTCATCCTGTGCCTCACGGCGCTGAGCGTAATCAGCTATGCTTCCGCCCGGTCGGAGCTGGCCGTGGCCCGGCGGACGGCGGAAGTCAACAGCCAGGTGTATGCGGCCATGGACCGGGGGTATGACCTGGTGGCTGCGCTGGACGCGGCCCTGTGGGACATCTACGGCCGCGGGGACGCGGAGACCTATGCCCAGGCCTGCCAGGACGCGGCGCGCCAGGCGGGCTGGACCGTGGAGGACAGCGTATGCACGGTGGAAATCCCCGCCACGGAAAAGCTCTCCCTGCGGGTGCAGGCAACGCTCCTGCCCTTCACCGAGGAAGCGGCACGCCTGCAGCTTACGGGCTTTGTCACCGTATCCCAGAGCGAAGAAATGGAGGCATTCTTTTGATTGCGTTGGACCAGATCCTCAGCAAAATCATGCAGGAAAGCGGATCGGATATCTACATTCTTCCCGGCACGCCGGTAAAGGCGAAGGTCCGGGGACAGATGGAGCAGTTGGGGGAAGAACGGTGCTCCGTGCAGGACTGCGCGGACCTGCTCCACGAGATCTATGCCCTGGCGGGAGGGCGTTCCATGAAGCGCCTGGAGGAGGTTGGCGACGATGACTTCTCCTTTTCCCTGGCAGCGGTGGGGCGGTTCCGTTGCAGCGCGTACCGGCAGCGGGGCTCCTATGGCGCGGTACTGCGCGCGGTGCCTTTCTCCATACCGGATGCGGAAAAACTGCATATCCCCAAGGCGGTCATGGATCTGTTTTCCCTCAAGCGCGGCATGGTGCTGGTCACGGGCCCGGCCGGCAGCGGCAAATCCACGACCCTGGCCTGCCTGATTGACCGGATCAACCGGGAGCACACGGGGCACATCATCACCATTGAAGATCCCATCGAATACCTCCACGGGCATAAGGGGTGCCTGGTTTCCCAGCGGGAAATCAACACGGATACCCTGTCCTTTGCCCATGCGCTCCGGGCCGCCCTGCGCCAGGCGCCCGACGTGATCCTCCTGGGAGAAATGCGCGACTTTGAAACCATTTCCACAGCCATGACCGCCTCGGAGACCGGGCACCTGCTGCTCAGCACCCTGCATACCGTGGGCGCTGCCAAGACCATCGACCGCATTGTGGACGTGTTCCCGGCCAACCAGCAGCAGCAGGTGCGGGTACAGCTGTCCATGGTGCTCCAGGCCGTGGTGTCCCAGCAGCTGATTCCCTGCGTAAAGGGCGGGCAGGTGGCTGCCTTTGAGGTGATGCGGGTGGATCCGGCCATTGCCAGCGTGATCCGGGAAGGCAAGGTGCACCAGCTGGACAACATGATTTACGCGGGCAGCGCCAGCGGCATGCAGACCATGGACGGGGATATTCTGCGCCTGTATAACGAAGGCCTGATTACCCGGGAAAACGCGCTGATGTATTCCGTGAACCCCGACGTGCTGTCCCGGAAGCTGCGCTAGGCACTGCTGTCTCCAGGGGCAGGTGACCTTGGGCCTGGTGCTGGGCACCGGCGAGGGGATCTGTTGCCTACTGGTGAAAGCGAAGTGAGCGGTTTTTTTCTGCGGTGATTCCATCAGGCAATTTGTTCAAAACCAGAAAGGTATTGAAACGCAAAGCCCGCGGTCCAGCATAGACCGCGGGCTTAGATTATTTTTTTATTGATATTTCACCGCATTGTCGGAATACAGTACCCGCTGGGTTTCCGGGCCGGCTACACCATCCGAGTTCAGACCGTTGCGGGACTGGAACACCGCCACCGCCGAAACCGTCAGGTCGTCATATACCCCCGTGGCCGCGGTCACCATGTAGCCCAGCTTCATCAGCTGATCCTGCAGCTGTACCACCTGGTCCCCCTTGTCCCCGGCACGCAGGGTGGTAAACTCCGTGTTATCCGCCGTGGCGCTCACCGCGGAGCTGGAGTACACCGCCTGGAGCGTGCTGTTCCCGGCCACGCCGTCCACCTTCAGGTTATTGTTGATCTGGAAAGCGCGCACCGCATCCTTGGTGGTGGCGCCGTAGATGCCGTCAATGGGGCCATCAAAATATCCCAGCTCATACAGTGCAGACTGGAGCGTTGTCACGGCAGACCCTTCGTCATATTCTCGCAGGGTGGAATACGTGTTGGCGGTGGCGTTGGTACCGAAAAGCTTGCTCTGGGTGGCCGGGCCAGCCTTGCCATCCACGGTAAGGTTGTTGATCCGCTGGAAGTTCTCCACGGCGGCCACCGTACCGCTGCCATAGGTTCCGTCCACCGACCCACTGTAATAGCCCAGGGTTTTCAGCTGCTGTTGCAGCCTCTTCACCGCCTCGCCGGTATCGCCTTCCTTCAGGGTTGCGGAGGGCGTGGCCGTGACGTTGGAGGAGCCGCCGGAGCTCCCGCCGGATGAACTGCCGGAGGCCGAAATGGCATTGGCGCTGTACAGCGCGTTCAGCGTGGCCGTGCCCGCCTTGCCATCGGCATTCAGGCCATTCTTCTCCTGGAAGGAGATTACCGCCGACAGGGTGGAGGGGCCAAAGGAGCCATCCACGCTGCCGTTCAGGTAGCCCAACGCCTTCAGGCGCTTTTGCAGCGCCCGAACCGCATCACCCTCGGAGCCGTTTTCCAGGGTCTCGCCGATGGAGGACACGGGCGAGGAAGACTTGGCCGCGGAGTTGGAGTACAGTGCCTTCAAGGTATCCGGTCCGGCCACACCGTCGTCCCACAGGCCGGAGGTCTTTTTCTGGAAGGCGATCACGGCTGCCTCGGTGGCGCCACCATAGGTGCCGTCGGCTTTGCCGTCCATCCACCCCAGCTCAATCAGGCGGTTTTGCAGCGTACGCACATTCTGTCCCGTGGAACCCTCGCGCAGGTAAATGTCCTTGCTCAGGTCCGGGGTGGCGGTAGGCCGCGGCGTAGCCGTGGCGTTGGGACGCGGGGTAGCGGTCACCGTATTGGAACCGGAGGAACCCGACGAAGAATTGGAGGAGGATGCGGGCACGGCATTGTTGCTGTACAGCTTGGTAATGGTCTGCGTGCCGGCCACACCGTCCGCGTTCAGGCCATTGGCCTTCTGGAAGGCAATCACGGCCTGCTCCGTACCGTCGCCAAAGTCACCGTCCACAGAGCCGCTGTAATAGCCCAGTTCCTTCAGCCGCTGCTGCAGGGTACGCACCGCCGTACCGGTGGAGCCATTGCGCAGCGAGGAGGAGGTTGACGTGGGCGTCGCAGCAGGCTTGGGCGTATTGGTGGGCGCAGAGGTTATCACCACCACAGTGGCGTTGCTGGAGGGCGGCGTGGTGGCGCTGTTGTTCGTGGAGCCCCAGTTGGCATTCCAGTCCACCGTGGTGGTGGGCTGGGTACCCGTGGTATCCCCCACGTTCACCCCCGCGGTGCTCTGCACATTCTGTCCCGGCGTGGGCGAAGGGGTGGTGGTAGCCGTGGGCGCCAGGGTCTGGAACGGCAGGTTATTGGAACCCACGGTCAGATCCTGGGTGTCGTCGGTGATTTGGTCCGGCGGTATATAGCAGCCGGTCATCCATAAGCATAGGCCAAGCAGAAGCGCCAGGGCCAATCCCTTTACGGCGCGTTTCGTCTTCATAACCAGAAATCCCTTCCCTTCCATAGCCAGTGGAGCATCCTTTGCCAAAATGACTCCGTATCTATTGTACATGCACCTGATGCATTGACGCAAGCACTATTTTTCACCCAAAATGGAAGTTTGTGACGCAGACGGACGTTTCTTTTCCGTCTGTACTATTCCAACGCGCAAGGGAGGCGGATTCTTCCCCGCACGAGGGTGACGGAACGAAAGATTTTTTCTTGCATCCCGGCAAATACTCCTGAAAAATGCACAAAGTTTTCCCGCTGCGGCAGGAAACTGCCTCTGCGCGGCGAATGGTTCATAGAATTCACAAACAGGGGTGAAGGATACATGGCTGAATGCAATCACGACTGCGCCTCCTGCCAGAGCAAGTGCAGCGAGGCGACCAGTTTACTGGCCCCCCAGAACGCGGGGAGCAACGTCAAGCATGTCATTGGCGTGGTAAGCGGCAAAGGCGGCGTGGGAAAGAGCCTGGTCACCGGACTGATGGCCACATTGCTCAAGCGGCGTGGGTATGCCACCGCCGTGCTGGACGCGGACATCACCGGTCCGTCCATTCCGCGTATGTTCGGCGTTCATGAAAAGGCCATGGGCTGTGACGAGGGGATTCTCCCGGCGGAGAGCAAGACCGGCGTAAAGCTCATGTCCATCAATCTGCTGCTGGAGCATGACACCGACCCGGTGGTCTGGCGCGGCGCGCTCATCGCCGGTACGGTCAAGCAGTTCTGGACGGACGTGCTCTGGGGGGATGTGGACTTCATGTTTGTGGACATGCCTCCGGGAACCGGGGACGTGCCCCTGACGGTGTTCCAGTCCCTGCCGGTGGACGGCATCATCATTGTTGCCAGCCCCCAGGAGCTGGTGGGCATGATCGTGGAAAAGGCGGTCAACATGGCGAAGATGATGAACATTCCCGTGCTGGGCATTGTGGAGAACATGAGCTGGATCGCCTGCCCGGATTGCGGCAAGAAGATCTATCCCTTTGGCGAGGGCAAAACCCTGCAAGTGGCGCAGGCCCACAGCCTGCCGCTGCTGGCCCAGCTGCCCATCCAGCCCGAGCTGGCCTCCGCCTGCGACAAGGGCCTGGTGGAGCTGTTCAACGAAAACTGGCTGGACGGCGCGGCGGACGTGGTGGAGCATACGCCTGCCCGCAAGCTGTAAGCGCAGCCCAAGGCAATGAAAATCGGACGAATCCGCCGCTGATTTCGCGGTTGTTCGCCCGATTTTCTTGTTTTCCATTTTTTGATTCCGGAGGAATGCATGCAAAAATACCTGGAACCGATTCTCACCGCCGCGGTTTTCTTTCCCCTGCTGGCCGCGCTGTTTACCCTGCCCTATATGATCTATTGCTACCGCAGGTATGGGGCGGTGCTGGTGATGCGCGTGGCGCTGATGTACGCCTTTTTGTATTACCTGATCTGCGTGTACTTCCTGGCGATACTGCCATTTCCCCGGGAAGGCACGGTGGTCACCCAGCGGACCACCGTGAACCTGATTCCTTTCAATTATGTGCCGGAGGTGCTGGACAGCGGCGTAACCTTTTCCTGGGACGATCCCAAGAGTTGGCTGGTGGCCATTTACTCCTCCGGGCTGTATGAACCCCTGTGCAACGTACTGATGTTCTTTCCCCTGGGGATTTTCCTGCGGTACTACTTCGGCTGCGGCAGGCTGAAAACCGTGGTGATCGCCTTCCTGGGGTCGCTTTTTCTGGAGCTGACCCAGCTCACCGGCACCTACGGGCTGGCCCCCTTTGTGTACCGCTGCTGTGACGTGAACGACCTGATCGGCAATACCCTGGGGGGCTGGCTGGGCTATGTTTTCACGCCCCTGTTCACCTGCTTCCTGCCCAGCAGGGAGCGGCTGAATCAGGTGAGCTACCAGCGGGGCAGCCGGGTGAGCTATGTGCGGCGTAGCTTTGCTTTCCTGGTGGACGCAGGGGTGGAGATGGTGGTTGCTGCGCCCCTGTGGCTGATCCTGCCCCTGGGGCAGCGCTCCGGCACTGCGGCAGCGGCCCTGGGCGCGGCCATCCTCTGCCAGGGCATTCTCCCCGCCCTGTGGCATGGTCAAACCCTGGGCAAGGCCCTGGTGAAGATCCGCCTGACGGATGCGCACACTGGCGGCACGGCGAGCCCGGAACGTTACCTGCTGCGGGGGGTACTGCTCTGGGGCGTATTGCTGCAACCCCTGGCGCAGCCCGTTACCCTGCCGGTGCTGCTGCTGTGTGCGGCTTATAACGGTATTCGCAACCGCCCCCAGATGTTCTATGAAAAATGGCTGGGCCTGACCCAGGCAAGCACCGTGACATCCACGCAAAAAAAGGCGGAGAAACCTCAGGACGCGCATTGACGTCCACCACAACATTGCGTACAATACCTCTGAAGCATGCCCCAGGCTGTCAAAGAAGTCTGGAAAGTGTCGGAGGGGCCGCAGCTCCTCTGGCGTTCAAGCGTGCAGGCCGGCTATGCCGGTTTCGCGGGGTGTTGACCTGGCTTGCCAAATCAATTCCTTGCAAGTTCGGGGAGACCTATGGTTGACTGGATTTGTTTCTTCAGGAAAGTGGTTCCACCACTTTTTCGGCACACTGCGGCATGCCCCACACCAAAGCGGAGGCGACGGCATCGTGACAAAGCGGGACTTAGGCGGACGTTTGGCGCTGCTCCTGGCCGCCATGATCTGGGGAAGCGCATTTTTTGTGATGAAAAATGCCGTGGACAGCATTCCCACCTGGATGCTCCTGGGCATCCGATTCACCATGGGCGCGGGCGTACTGGCGCTGATTTTCTGGAAGCGGCTGAAGCTTATTCGCGCCTCCACCTGGGCCCGGGGCGCTGCGCTGGGCGTGCTGCTATGCGCTGCCTATGGGGTGCAAACCTTCGGGCTCATGGATACCACCCCGGGGAAAAACGCCTTTCTCACCACTGTCTATTGCATTCTGGTGCCTTTTCTCAACTGGGCGCTGCTGGGCAGACTGCCCACGGTCTACAATGGGCTGGCGGCGGTGCTCTGCCTGGGCGGCATTGGGCTGGTGTCTCTCACAGAGGGCTTTACCGTGGGCCGTGGCGACCTGCTCACGCTGGTTAGCGGGGTGATTTACGCGGCGCACATGATTGCTTTGGCCCGCTTTAGCCAGGGGGAGGATACGGCGCTGCTAACCCTGATACAGTTTATGGCGGCGGCCCTTATGGCCTGGCTGCTGAGCCTTGCCGCCGAAACGCCCCCGGATGCCCTGCCCGCCGGCGCGGTGGGCGAGCTGATTTACCTGGGCGTTTTCTCCACGGCCCTTGCCCTGCTGATGCAAAGTGTGGGACAAAAAAGCACGCCGCCCGCTCCCGCGGCCATTTTACTGAGCCTGGAGAGCGTGTTCGGCGTGCTGTTCTCGGTGTTGTTCTATGGGGAAGTGGTCACGCCCCGGCTGGCGGCGGGGTTTGCGTTGATTTTCCTGGCCGTGCTCATCAGTGAAACGCAGCTTTCGTTTCTCCGGCAGCTTTTTCCCCGGCGCGGGCGCTGGGCATCGGGCGCGTCCTGACGCAGGTCAGCTCTCCGCGTTTTCCAGCCACCGCTCCAGCTCCTCCACGGAGTCAAAGCCCTTACCCTGCCTTAGCTCCTCCTGGAGGCTTTCCGGCAGGGAGGACAGCGGCGTATCCAGGGAGCGCACCAGTGCCAGAGCGTCGCCGTAGCGGTTTTCAAAAATGCACAGCACCCCCGAGGCGTCCGGCATGAGCACCTGATGTTCCGGGCAGTATATCTCCACGGTTTGCTCCATGGCCAGCTCCGTAGCGCTGAAGGATGTGATCTGCCACAGATCATAGGCAGCTTCCGCCTCGGCCCTGCCCTTGCCCACCAGCTCCTCCGGCAGGGGCTGGCGGCGGGTCAGCTCATGGCCGCAAGGCGTGTAGATCAGGTGCTGCACCACTTGGCAGTCGGCTGCCAGGGTAACCCCCGCGGCGCTGTCCACCTGGGCGACGCTGGGCTCCGGCCCCGGGGCCGCGGCCTCATCGGGAGCCAACCCCACTGCCAGCAGCACGGCCAGCGCTCCCAGGGTGCCAAGGCCCAGCAGCAGCTGCCGGCCATTGAGCATCATTTTGATGTTTTCGTTTTTCTTTTCCCCGTCTCTCATTCTTTTCTTCGCCCCCTGCTTTTACGTTTTGGCATAAGCAGTATGGGCCGAACACAGGCAAAATATACGGAGGAATGCATGATGCAACAGATACAAGCCGCTTTGTTCGATCTGGACGGAACACTAACCAATACCCTGCAAGACATTGCCGACGCCATGAACCGCGCCCTGCTCCAGCACGGCCTGCCCACCTGGACCACCGAGGAATATAAATACCTGGTGGGCGATGGCGTGAAAATACTGTCCCAGCGCGCCGTGCGGGAACGGCAGGACCTGGCCGGCGCGGTGCGCCAGACCTATCAGGACTGGTATGGCAGTCACAATCAAGTGACCACCCGTCCCTACGCGGGCATTCCCGAAATGCTGGCCGCTTTGAAGGCGCAGGGCATTCGCCTGGCGGTGCTGTCCAACAAGCCGCATGCGGACACCGTGCATGTGGTTGCGCACTACTTTCCGGATGTGGTCTTTGACCAGGTGCGCGGCCAGCAGGAGGGCATCCCCGTCAAGCCCGATCCCACCGGGGCATTGGCGATAGCGCAAGCCATGGGCGTTTCCCCCGAACATTTTGTATATCTGGGAGACACCTCCGTGGACATGTGCTGTGCCCGGCGGGCGGGCATGCATCCCGTGGGCGTGCTGTGGGGATTCCGGAAAGAGGCGGAGCTAAGGGAAAGCGGCGCGGAAGCGGTGCTCCACCATCCCATGGAACTGATGGATCTGCTAAAGTAATTCCATACGCGAGGCCCCGGATGCCTGCCTGGCACCCGGGGCCTTTCTGCATATACCATATAAGTGCTTCTGTGCTTTGGCGTGCTTTCTGCTGTGGAGGCTGTCCCTGCTCCGTTCTCCCCCACCTATGCCTTTCGCAGCATGCCCCGTTGGCGTACCTTGCGGTAACTATCGACCTCATCAATATCCTCCTGCGGGGTAAACACGCGCCACCTGCTCACGAGCACAACCCCCATCACCAGCATGGTCACCGCCCGCATCAGGCACATGAACTGCACGGAATAGATCTTCATCCCCATCAGGGGCATGGTAAGGTCCCCGGTGATGGAGCTTACCCATGTGCTGGTCAATAGGCCCAGGAATGCAAACAGATTGCGCCCAATGGTGTTGAACGCAATATGGGTGGTGGAGTTCTCCTCGGGCAGGTTCAGGTAGAGGACATTGGCATTAGGATAGATTCAAGCCCACGTTGAGAATGTTCTGCACAACGCAGAGCGGAATATACAAAAAGGTTCTCTCCGGCGTCATGGTAAAGAAGAGCACCTCCGTGGGCACCCAGCAAAGCAGCGCCATGCCGAAGGTTTTCACCCAGGAATAGCGGCGCAGCAGCTTGCGCCATGCATTGGAAAGCAGCAGGAAGAGCACCGTGTACATCACTGACATGGCGTTCATCAGGGTATAGGAAAACTGCATATGGTTCAGCAGATGATAGTTCCACACGCCGTTAGGCAGGTTGGCAATATAGTTCCAGGCGAACATGAGCAGCATGCAGTACAGGAACTTACGATAGCGGAAAGGCAGCGTGAACACCTTGCGGATCTGTAAGGGCTGCTCCCGGTCATAGGAGAGTTCCTTGGCACAGGCCTGTATGGCAATCTCAGCCACCACCAGCGCAAAGGCAAAGTAGCGCAGCCCCAGGATCAGCTCCTCCTGAAAGGGCGAACCGGCCACGGCATCGGTAAGTATGCTGCTGAAAATCAGTACCACGCTGGGCATCACCGTGCTCAGCGCCTGCTGATACAACAAAATTTGGTGCGCCGCTCATTATCCTTGGGGTAAAAGCTGTAAAACCAAACGGTGAACCCCGTGCTGAAGGGCGCGTATACCGCGTAAGCCAGGAGAATAATCACCGCAAACCAAATCAGCCGCGCTTGAGGGTCTGCCACGAAGTTCGGCATGACGTTGGTTGCCAGAATATACATGGCGTAAAAATAAACCTTGGCAACGATCAACACAGGCT